>WNGJ01000059.1_pt1 | contig 77738 bp, 71 predicted proteins | sample 5400611 | NCBI WGS metagenome assembly WNGJ01 (sample SAMN13153375, study PRJNA577476) | soil metagenome | isolation source: 40 cm soil or saprolite under Garry oak tree replicate 1 | place: USA:California | collected 2016-06-15 | reverse complement strand
GTGACGGTTGTTGCTCCGTGAGCCCAACGACTTAGTAAGTCTTGCCCTGACAATAACTTCAGGGTATTTTTGGGGGGTTGTCTGAGAGGCTCGCGCGGGGCTCCCGCGCCGCGCCACGGGACGCCCCGTGGCGCCTTTTCGTATCAGGGGGGCGGATGGTCGAGCGGAAGCCGGGCCGCGGACGACCGCAGGCCGTCGGGGAAGCCCTGCGGAGCTATCTCGCCCGCAGCGGGCTGGGACGGCGCCTCGCCCAGGCGCAGGTCATTCCCGATTGGCCGGTGCTCGTCGGCCCGCAGATCGCGGCGGTGACGGCTCCCGAGAGCGTGACCCCCGACGGGACGCTGTTCGTGCGCGTCGCGACCAGCGCGTGGATGACGGAGCTGCAACTCATGGCGCCGCAGATCATGGCCGCGCTCAACGCCGGCCGCGGCGCCGGACGGATCAAGACGATACGCTGGCTTCTCTCAACCTAGAGCGCTATGGCGAAAGCAAAACCCCGAGCCGCGAAGGATAAAGGCAAGGGCGGCTATCAGGCCGATGCGATTCAGGTCCTGAAGGGCCTGGAAGCGGTGCGGCGCCGCCCGGCGATGTACATCGGGTCGGTATCGGGCCGCGGACTCCACCACCTCGTGTACGAAGTCGTGGATAATTCCGTGGACGAGGCGCTAGCGGGCTACAGCACGCGGATCGACGTCACCATTCACGAGGACAACTCCGTCACCGTGGTCGATAACGGCCGCGGCATCCCGGTCGACATCCATAAGACCGAGAAGAAACCCGGCGTCGAGGTGGCCCTCACGGTGCTGCACGCCGGCGGCAAATTCGACAAGAGCACCTACAAGGTGTCGGGCGGGCTGCACGGCGTCGGCGTGTCGGTGGTGAACGCCCTGTCCGAGAAGCTCGAGGTGTGGGTGGACCGCGACGGCGAGCGTCACCACATGGCGTTCGAGCGCGGCGACACGACGAAAAAGCTCGAGGTCACGGGGAAGGCGAAGGGCACGGGCACCACGGTGTGGTTCAAGCCCGACACCACGATCTTCACCGAGACGCGGTTCGACTACGCCACGATCGCGAACCGGCTCCGGGAGCTGGCCTTCCTCAACAAGGGGCTGACCATCACGCTCAAGGACGAGCGCAAGGGTCAGCGCCGGGAAGAGACGTTCTACTACAAGGGCGGGCTCGCCGAGTTCGTGAAGTGGCTCATCGGCAGCCGCAAGACGCTGCATCCCAAGCCCATCACCTTCGAGGCCACGCGCGACGGCGTCGAGATCGAGGGCGCCGTCCAGTACGATGACCAGTACAGCGAGAACACCTTCACGTTCGTCAACAACATCAACACGCACGAAGGCGGGACGCACCTCACCGGCTTCAAGTCGGCCCTCACCCGCACGATCAACGAGTGGGCGAAGAAGGACGGGGCGCTCAAGAAGGAGGATTTCACCTTCTCGGGCGACGACGTGCGCGAGGGACTGAACTGCATCCTGCACGTGAAGGTGAAGAACCCCCAGTTCGAGGGCCAGACCAAGACCAAGCTGGGCAATTCCGAGGTCGAGGGCATCGTCAAGAGCGTGGTCAACGACGCGCTCGGCGCGTTCTTCGACAAGAACCCGAGCGTGGCGCGCATCATCATCGCGAAGGCGCTCAGCGCCGCGCGCGCTCGCGAGGCGGCCCGCAAGGCGCGCGAGCTGGTACGTAAGAAGAGCGGGCTCGAGGGCGGCCTCCTGCCGGGGAAGCTCGCCGACTGCACCGTGAGCGACCCGAAGCTCACCGAGCTGTACCTGGTCGAGGGCGACTCGGCGGGCGGCTCCGCCAAGCAGGGACGCGACCGCAGCTTCCAGGCGATCCTGCCGCTGCGCGGCAAGATCTTGAACGTCCAGAAGGCGCGCATCGACAAGGTGCTGTCCAACGAGGAGATCCGGACGATCATCACGGCGATCGGCACTGGGGTGGGCGAGGACTTCAACCTCGACGAGGCGCGCTATCACAAGATCATCATCATGACGGACGCCGACGTGGACGGCGCGCACATCCGTACGCTGCTCCTCACGTTCTTCTACAAGGAAATGAAGGACCTGATCGACGCGGGGTACATCTACATCGCGCAGCCCCCGCTGTACCGCGTGGCGAAGGGGAAGGAAGAGTACTACGCCTACGATGAGAAGGAGCGCGACTCCTACGTGAAGCGGCTATCGAACGGCGAGGCGGCGCACGGCAACACGATGATCCAGCGCTACAAGGGCTTGGGGGAGATGAACCCGGACCAGTTGCGCGACACGACGATGGATCCGGCGCGCCGCACGCTGCTCAAGGTGACCATGGAAGACGCGGTGGAGGCGTCCGACCTGTTCGAGACGCTGATGGGGGACGAGGTGGAGCCGCGGCGGAAGTTCATCGAGGAGAACGCGAAGTTCGTGCGGAACCTCGACGTCTAGGAACGGGAAGCGGGCTTCCCCTTTCGCGATTCCCGAACCAGCTCTTCGATCCCATCTTTGCTCACCCGATGGGAGATCAACGGCAGCGGCTTTTCCTCGAGCCGGTCGCCGATCACGATCGCCTGCCCCAGCGTCTCGAGCCCGAGTTTCATGCCGCCGCCGTCCTTCGCGAACACGGACGCGATCGGCTCCCCCGCCAGCACCTTGTCACCCGGCTTCACCGTGATCACGAACCCGACCGTGGGATCCACCGGGTCCTCGACCTTGCGGCGGCCGCCGCCCATCGCGACGATCGCGCGACCGATGAGGCGGGGCTCGACCCGGGTGACCACACCGGTGCGCGGGGCGTTGTACACCTCGACCTCCTGGGCCTGCGGCAGCACCGACGGGTCCTCCACGGCCTGCGGGTTGCCCCCCTGTGCCTCGATCACCTGCTCGAACTTCTCGGCGGCCAGCCCCGAGGCGAGGGCGGTCTCGAGCCGCTTGCGCGCTTGCTTGGACGTCTTCTCGATCCCGGCGGCGAGCAGCATCTCGACGCCGAGCGCGTAGGTCACCTCCATCAAGTCCTCGGGTCCCTCGCCGCGCAGGGCGAGGATGGCTTCTTCGGTCTCGAGGGCGTTGCCGCACGCCCGCCCGAGCGGGCGGTCCATCGCGGTGACGAGCGCCACGGTGGGGCAGCCGCGGTCCTCGCCCAGCGCGATCATCGTGCGGGCGAGCTCGAGGCTCTGCTCGAGCGCCGGCAGGAACGCCCCGCTGCCGCGCTTCACGTCGAGCACGAGCGCGTTCAGTCCTTCCGCCAGCTTCTTCGACATGATGCTCGCCGAGATGAGCGGGATCGCCTCGACGGTGCCGGTGACGTCGCGCAGCGCGTAGATGCGGCCGTCGGCGGGCGCGATCTCGGGCGTCTGGCCGATCATCGCGCACCCGATCTTCATCACCTGCGCCCGCGTCTCGGCGAGGGAGAGGCCGGTACGAAAGCCCGGGATCGCCTCGAGCTTGTCGAGCGTCCCGCCGGTGTGACCGAGCCCCCGGCCGGACATCATCGGCACCGCCACGCCGCAGGCCGCGACGAGCGGCGCGAGCACGAGGGAGACCTTGTCGCCCACGCCCCCGGTCGAGTGCTTGTCCACGCGCGGCGTCGCCCAGGAATCGAACGACAGCCGCTGGCCCGAGGCGAGCATCGCGTCGGTGAGGGCGGCGAGCTCGTGACGCTCGAGGCCGCGCAGCAGCACCGCCATCAGCAGCGCCGCCATCTGGTAGTCGGGGACGCGGCCCGCGGTATAAGCGGCGACGAGCGCCGACCACTCCTCCGGGGTCAGGGCGCCGCCGTCGCGCTTGCGCTCGATGAGCGGCACGACCAACATTACCGAGCACCCCTCCTTTGGAGCCCTTGATGCGCGGCGTCACGCCCCTCGTGCTCGCATCCGTTCTGCTTCCCGCCGCGCTCGGCGGTCAAACCCAGCTGAGCGTGGCCGAGCACCTCGCGCTCGGGGACAGCGCCCACGCGGCGCTGGCGCCGGCGCAAGCGCTGCAGCACTACCGCGCCGCGCTCGCCATCGACTCGACCAACTACCAGGCGCGCTGGAAGGCGGGTCGCGAGCTGGTGGACATTGCGAAGCAGATCGAGGGCAAGGACGACTCCTCCAAGCGTCGGCGGGACAGCCTGTACAGCGAGGCCCGCGCGTACGGCGAGGCCGCGGTGCGGGTGAACCCGAACGGGGCCGACGGCCACTTCACGATCGGGCAGGCGCTGGGCCGCCTGTCGCGCACCAAGGGCGGGGGCGAGCGCGTGCGCTTCGCGCGGATCATCTACGACGAAGGGATGAAGGCGATCGAGCTCGACTCGACGCACGACGGCGCCTACCACCTGATGGGGGCGTGGCATGCCGAGGTCAAGCGCCTGTCGTGGATCGAGCGCAAGGCCGCCGCCATCCTGTTCGGGGGCGGCTTCCTGAGCAAGGGCAACTGGGACGACGCCCAGCGATACCTCGAGAAGGCCGTGGCCCTGAAGCCGCGCAACATCTTCCACCGCCTCGAGCTGGGCGAGGTGTACGTGGATCTCGGCAGGTATTCGAAGGCGCGCGAGCAGTTCACCGCGCTCGCCACGCTGCCGATCGGGGACGTGCTCGACCCCGAGTACAAGAAGGAAGCGAAGCAGGTTCTCGAGGACATCAAGGGCGAGAAGGACGAGAGCTAGCGCCGCGCCCGCATCAGGCGCTCGATCTCGTCGGTGGTCTTGGGCGCCCGACCAGAGAGCCACTCGGCGCCGGTCGCCGTGACCAGCACGTCATCTTCGATGCGCACGCCCAGGTTCTCCTGCGTCAGATAGATCCCCGGCTCGATCGTCAGCACCACCCCGGGTTTCAACGGCGTGCTGTAGTCGCCCACGTCGTGCACGTCCATGCCGAGCCAGTGCGACAGCCCGTGGATGAAATAGGCGTCGCATGTCTGGTCCCCGCACAACGTACCCGAGTGGGCGCGCATGTAGTCCCGGGCCACGCGGTTCAGCTGGCCGATGGTCGCCCCGGGGCGGGTCGAGTCAAACGCCGCGCGTTGGGTCGCCAGCACGAGGTCGTAGATCGCCTTCTGACGCGGGGTGAAGCGGCCGTTCACCGGGAAGGTCCGCGTCACGTCCGCCGTGTACTGTCCCCACTCGGCGCCGGCGTCCAGGACCACGAGGTCGCCGTCCTTGGTCTGGCGCCGGCTCACGTCGTAGTGGAGCGTGGTGCTGTTCGGCCCGCTCCCCACGATCGAGGGGTAGCCGACGCGGTCGGCGCCGTTGCGGCGGAACGCCGCTTCGGCGACCGCCTCGATCTCGTACTCCCACATCCCCGGGCGCGCGGCCTGCATCGCGGCGATGTGGCCCAGCCCGGAGATGTCGACCGCGGTGCGGAGCCGGGCGAGCTCGTCGGCATCCTTCACGAGGCGGAGCGAGTCGGCCACGGGGCGGAGGTTCCGCACGTCGCGCCCGTCGAACACCAGGTCCGCGACGCGCTTCTCGTCGCGGGTCGTGGCGTCGAGCGGCACGTAGACCGGTCCCGGCGCGCGGAACAGCGCGCTCCGCAGCGCGCGGTCGAGCGAGTCCGTCGGGAGCACGCGCCGGATGCCGGACAGGCGGGCCGCGACGCTGTCGGGAGCGAGCCGGAGGCCGGTCCAGCGCTCCTGCGACGGATTGCGGGGCGGCAGGAACAGCACGGTCTCGCCGCCCGCGTCGCCGCCCGCGACCATCAGGAGCCAGGCGTCCTGCGTCTCGAGCTCGGTGAAATAGAAGAACGTGTTGTTCTGCCGGAAGTCGTTGTCCTGGATGTAGTCGCGCTCGAGCTGGCGCTCGCGCGCCGCGGGGATCAGCACCACGCCGCGGCCGAGCCGGGCGAGCAGGGCGCGGCGCCGCGCGGCGACCGCGGCGGTGTCGACGGCGCGCCCCATGCCGGGGAGCTCGGGCACGGGCGTCCACGCGCCGAGCGGCGCGCGATCCACGTCCGCGCGTCCTTGCGCCGCCGCGGTGCCGCCGAGCGCGCCGACGACGACGAGCAGCAGGAGCGATCGCATGGGCACCGAAGCTACCGCGCGCGATGTGATGCGGCAACTTGACGCCGCCTCCGCCGGGTACACAAACTATGCCATGACTCCCACCGCCGCTCCCACGGCCGCCGACGCGGAACGCCTGGCGGCGCGCGTGGTCGAGCTCGAGCGCGAGCGGAAGCATCTCCTCGCCGTCATCGAGATCCTCAAGGAAGTGTCCACGTCGCTGCACTTCATCGACATCCTCCAGGCGATCGCGCGCAAGCTCGGGGAGGCGTTCGGCCTGGACCGGTGCTCGATCTTCCTGGCGGAGCGCGGCGGCGCCTCGGTGCGGCTGGTCGCCTCGTACGAGGATCCCACGATCCGCAACTACGTGGTGGACCTGGAGCGCTACCCCGAACTCAAGCGGGCGATGCAGACGGGGGAGACGGTCTTCATTCCGGACGCGACGAGCGATCCCAGCCTGAAGCACGTGAAGGGCGAGCTGCTGAACCGCCGTGTGAAGTCCATCACGGTGGTTCCCATCACGTGGCGGGGCGTGGCGATCGGCGCGATCTTCCTGCGGACATTTCGCGACGGGCCCACCTTCTCCGACGAGGACGTGCGCTTCGTGCAGGTGGTGGCGGCGCTCACCGCGCACGCGCTGCGCAACGCGCACCGCTACGAGCGCCTGGCCCAACGCCAGCAGGAAACCGGCGAGACGATGCGCCGCATGGAGCTCGAGCGCGTGGCGTTGCTCTCGTTTCTGCGGCGGCTGCTGGGCGTCTTCGGCGAGCGCGAGGGCGCGTGGGCCGAGGGGCTGCTGCCGCGGGCCAGCGCCGAGGAGCTCGACCGCCTGGTCGGCGTCGCGATGGCCGTGATTCAGGAAGAAGCCAAGGGTCGGTGAAGGGGGGAAGAGGGGGGGGCCGGGGGGGGCGGGGGGGGCGTCCCGCCGCGCGGGCTGCCGAGTTGCGGCGGCTCATCGAGCGCGCCAATCACGCGTATTACGTGCTCGACCGTCCGGAGATCTCGGACGCCGAGTACGACCGCCTGTTCCGCGAGCTGCAAGAGCTCGAGGCCAAGCATCCCGAGCTCCGCACGCCCGACAGTCCCTCTCACCGCGTCGGCGCCGCGCCGGCGGAGAAGTTCCGCAAGCATCGCCACCTGGTGCCGATGCTGTCGCTCGCCAACGCCTTCAACGAGGCGGAGCTCGCCGAGTGGGAGGATCGCAACGCCCGGCTCCTCCCCGAGGTCCGCTCCGCCGGCTACACGCTCGAAGTGAAGATCGACGGCGCGGCGGTGAGCCTCACCTACGACGCCGGCGTGCTCGTGACGGGCGCGACGCGCGGCAACGGCGTCGAAGGGGAGGACGTCACCGCCAACCTGCGCACGGTGGTGGACATCCCCCTTCGTCTCCGGGGCAAGGGCTGGCCCGGGCGGATGGAAGTGCGCGGCGAGGTCTATATCTCGAAGTCGCGCTTCGTGAAGCTGAACGAGGAGCGCGAGCGGGCGGGGGAGCCCCCCTTCGCGAATCCCCGCAACGCCGCCGCGGGTGCCCTGCGCCAGCTCGACCCCAAGGTCACCCGCAGCCGCAAGCTGCAGATCTTCTGTTTCCACGTCGAGGCGCCCGGCCAGAAGCTGCCGGTGGACACCCAGCACGAGCTGCTGCAGCAGCTCGCGACGTGGGGGTTCCCCGTCGAGCCGCATCACACGCAGGTCGCCGGGCTCGAAGCGGCCAACCGGGAGATCGCCACGCTCGAGCCCCAGCTCCCCGGACTCGACTACGGTGCCGACGGCGTGGTGGTGAAGGTGAACCCGCTCCGGCTCCACGCCGAGCTCGGGACCGTGGGCGACCGCGAGCCGCGCTGGGCCGTGGCGCGCAAGTTCGCGCCCGAAGTGCGCGTGACCAAACTCCTCGAGATCAAGATCAACGTGGGGCGCACCGGGTCGCTCAACCCGTACGCCGTCCTCGAGCCCGTCGAGATCGGAGGCGTGACCGTCTCCACGGTCACGCTGCACAACTTCGACTTGATCGACGCGAAGGACATCCGCGAGGGCGACTGGGTCGAGGTCACGCGGGCGGGGGAGGTGATCCCGCAGGTGCTCGGCCCCGTCCGCGAGCGGCGCACCGGCAAGGAGCGGAAGTTCAAGCGCCCCGAGCGCTGCCCCGTCTGTCACGCCAAGGTCGAGTACCCGACGGACGAAGTGATGGCGTACTGCTCCAACGTCTCCTGTCCGGGACGGCTGCTCGAGAGCATCGTGCACTTCGCGTCGCGGAACGCCATGGACATCCGGGGGCTCGGCTACGAGCGGGTGCGCGCGCTGCTCGATGCCAAGCTCATCAAGGACTTCGCCGACCTCTACGAGCTGACGCCGTTGCAGCTCCTCGCGCTCGAGGGCTTCGCGGAGAAGTCGGCGCAGCAGCTGGTCGACGCCATCCAGGCGTCGAAACAACAGCCGCTCTCCATCCTGCTGTACGCGCTGGGCATCCGTCACGTGGGAGCCCAGGGCGCGCGGCTCCTGGCGCGCCACTTCGGGACGATGAAGGCGCTCCGCAACGCCTCGGTCGAGCAGATCAGCGAGGTCCGGGGCATCGGACCGGCGATCGCCGAGGCGGTCGCGGGGTTCTTCGACGAGGTCAAGAACCGCAAGCTGCTCGAGCGGCTCGAGAAGCTCGGGCTCACCTTCACGGAGCCGGTGGCGGCGGATGGCAAGGGGCCGCTCGCGGGGCAGACTTACGTCGTCACGGGGACGCTGCCTTCGCTGTCCCGCGCCAAGGCGACGGAGCTGATCGAGGCCGCGGGCGGAGCCGTCACCGACAGCGTGTCGAAGAAGACGACCGCCGTCGTCGTGGGCGCCGACGCGGGATCGAAGCTCGAGAAGGCGAAAGCGCTCGGCATCCAGATCATCGACGAGGCCCAACTCTTGCGCCGCGCACGCGCGAAACCCTAAGTTGGCGTCTCAAATGACCGCCCCCCTCGCCACGCCGTTCTCTCCCGCGACCGACGGCCTCACCGTCGGTCGCGGCGCTTTACGCCAGCTCCATGCGAGCCTGCTGCGCGACGCGGCCGATCACGCCATCGCGATCCTGCAGGAGGCGGGCTTCGCCGCCGGGCAAGGCGTGTTCCAGGCTTTCTGCGCCTGGCTCCCCGGCCAGCTCGGCGTCGCGCGCCCCGACGAGGTCGACGCGGCCCAGATGAACGACGTGTTGTCGGCGTTCTTCCTGGCCATCGGGTGGGGCGCGGTGTCGGTCGCGCCGCTCGGCAACGCGGCGCTCGTGGTGGACTCGACCGACTGGGTCGAGGCCGATCCCGGGAGCGCGGACATCCCGATGTGCTACTTTTCGTCGGGGATGCTGTCAGACTTCCTCGGACGCTTGTCCGGCGAGCCGGTCGCGGTCATGGAGGTCGAGTGCCGCTCGCGCAATGACGAGCGGTGCCGCTTCCTGTCCGCAGCGCCAGAGACGCTCAACGTCGTCTACGAGCAAATGACGCAGGGCACGAGCTACGAGCAGGCCCTCGGGGCGTGAAAGAGGTGTCGGGTGTCAGGTGCCGGGTGTCAGGGGGGTGACGCGGCGACGCTTTCGCAGTGCTCGAGCCAGCCCCGACAGCATCCGACCGACCTCGGCTCCCTGGGCCACGATGCGCTCCTCGACCTCTCTCGACACATAACCCAACCGTCCGGCGATCATGAGCTGCGTCTCCAGCTCCATGAGCGACCCGTTCGCTACGGACAGGTGATGCAGGTAATCGCCCAAATGATCTCTTCCATGCCCCTCTGCAACGTTGGATGGAACCGAAACAGCGGCTCGCTTAAGTTGCTGGACGAGCCCATACTTCTCCTCGCGAGGAAATGAAGCGGTAAGGCGATACGTTGCTGTAACTAAGTCCATCGCGCGCTGCCAGACGACGAGGTCACGATATCCCTTGATGACTCGCGACCGCGCCGTATTCGGTGCCAGCATTGCGTATCCCTGCAACAGTTGAGATCGAGTGTACTGGTCTCGATCGGTGAGAGGTAATCGTTTCACCGCGAGCCACGGCAATCCTACGCACCACCTGACACCCGACACCCGGCACCTGACACCTCTGCTATGAGCGACGTCGAGACCTTCGCGACTCACCTGCGAGCGACACTTACGCCTTCCAGCAGCACCGACGGCGCGTAGCGCGATCCCGTCCAGCGGGCGTCGTTCCCGAACCCGCCAACCCGCTTCCACAGCCCATACACGTTCCCCGCGACCGCCGCGTCCTTTACGCGACCGGTGATCTCGCCCCGCTCGACGCGGTAGGCGAGGGCCACGGGGTGGCTGAACGCCCCGCCGATCACGTTGCCCTGCCCCACGCCGATCAGCTCGTCCACCAACAGGCCGTCCCGGATGTTGGCCAGCAGTCCCCCGCCCAATTGTAGGGGCAAGGCATGCCGTGCCCCTACACCATCGGGTGTCGGTCCCAGGACGACGTTCGTGTATCCCGGCACCGGCTTCCCGAAGATGCCGCGCTGCCCGTGCCCGGTGCTCTGCGCCTTGGCCCGCGCCGCGGTCTCGAGGTCGTAGATGAACCGTTGCACCACGCCGCGCTCGACGAGGGGCGTGACCCGTGACGGTACGCACTCGTCATCGATGGGACGCGAGGCGGGGCGACCGACGCAGGTCGCGTCGTCGCTGAGCGAAAACGCCGCGTCGAACACCCCGCTCTGCCCCACCTTCCCGGCGAGGGGGGAGATGCCCTGGAGCACGGCCTTGCCGGACAGCGCCTGGGTCACGGGCAAGAGCAGCGCCGCCAGCCCGGCGGGCGTGAAGACGACGGGGAGGGCGCCCTCGGGCGGCGCCACGACGGTGAGCGCGCGGTCGAGCCGCGTGTTGATCGACGCCGCGATCGCGTGCAGCGCGGCGTCGGACGGCAGGTCCGCGCCGTCGAACGCGTCGCCCAGCACCAGCACGTCGTCGCCGGCGATGCGCCACACGTCGGCGCTCACCGCGATCACGGTGGACCGGTAGCTCCCCGCCGCGCCGGCGCTGTTCGCGACCCGGGTCTCGGCCGCTTCGCGCTCGAGCGCGACGTTGACACGGCAGCCCTCGCGCGCCAGCCGGTCGAGCAGGCTCCGGCCCATCTGGATCAGGTGATCGAGGGACGCCTCCCCGGCGCGGTCGAAGTACGTGGGGACGGGCGGCAGTGAGGCGCGGGGCGGAAATGGCAGGTCGACGGCTTCGCCCAAGGCGGCCGAGGCGAGGGCGCGGGCGACGAGATCGGCGAGTGACGCGTCGGCGGCGGTCGTGCCGGCGACGCCGACGCGGCCGCCCTGTCGCACCCGGAGGTTCACGCCGGTCTCCTCGGTGACTCCGGCCGACTTGAGGCGCCCCCATTCGAACGCGACCGAGGTGCGCTCCACGCGGCGCCACAGCGCGTCGGCGCCGCCGTCGGCGTGGCGCCGCGCCTGCTCGAGCAGCCGATCGATCACGCGGGCACGTCGCCCCCGACGAGCGCCTCCTCGATGCGCATATGGGGCGCGCCTTCCGTGACCGCGAGGGGGTACTGCCCGCCCTTGCCGCAGCCGCCGCCCATCTGGTTCCAGCGGAAATCGCCCGCGATGTGGTCGATGCGGTCCAGGGTCTGGAAGAGATTGCCCGCCAGCACCACATCCTTGATCAGCTCGGCCACGTGACCGTCGCGGATCATGTGACCGTAGGCGGCGGTGAACGAAAAGTTCTCGAGCAGGGTCTGGCCCCCGAACGCACTACAGGCGTACACCCCGAGCGTGACGTCCCGGATCAGATCCTCGAACGTGCCCCGGCCGTTTCCGATGTACGTGTTCGTCATCCGGACGATGGGCGCGTGCCGGAACGAGACGGCGCGGGCGTTGCCGGTGGGCCGCTCGCCCATCGTGGCCGCGGTCTCGCGGGAGTGCAGCCGGCCGACGAGGACGCCCGCCGTGATCAGCGGCGTGTCCTGGGTGGGCGTTCCCTCGTCGTCGAACGGCAGCGTGCCGCGCAGGCCCGGTGCCGCGCCGTTGTCGCCCACATGCAGCACCGGCTTCCCGAACCGCCGCCCCAGGGTCATCATGGCGCGCGCCTGCGGATTCTCGTACACGAAGTCGGCTTCCGAGAGGTGCCCGAACGCCTCGTGGATGAACACGCCGGCGAGCTCGGGGTCGAGGATCACGGGATACGTGCCCCCCTTCACCATCGGCGCATCGAGCAGCTGCACCGCCCGCTCGGCCGCCGTGCGGAAGCCCGCGAGCCCGTCCTGCACCGAGTTCCAGCCGCGGCGCAGCCCGACCGACTCGAGCCCCTTCTCGATCGTGCCGTCGCGACGCGCGACGGCCGTGCCGGAGAGCGTCACCTCCGGCCGCAGCTCGTGCAGGATCGTGCCATCGGAGTTCACGAACCAGTACTCGCTCACCTCGTCGCGGTACGTGGCGAGCGTGTCCACGATGCGGTCGCTCACGGCGAGCATCGCCCCGTTGTAGGCCTCGAGCAGCCGCTTCTTTTCGGCGAGGGAGACGCCGCGCACGTCGCCGTCCAGGTCGAGCATCGCCTCGGCCTGGTGGGGCGCGACGTCGGCGAGGCGGATCGGCGGGTCCACGCGGACGGCGCGCGACAGCTCGTGGGCGCGGGCGACCATCGCGTCGAGCCGGTCGAGCGACGTGAAGGACGCCACGCCCCAGCCCGCCGCGCGGTTCAGGACGCGCACGAACCCGCCCTGGTCCTCGCTCGCGGTGGCGGACTCGAGCCGCCGGCCGCGAAAGGTGACGGCCGTGCTCCAGGTGCGTTCGACGCGGATTTCGGTGTAGTCGGCGCGGGACCGGCCCAGCGCGGCGGTGAGGCGGTCGATCAACCGCCGAGTTCCTTCAGCTTCTGGGCGTAGTCGGGCCGCATCACGATCTCCCCGTCGATGATGACCTCGCGGTCCCAGGGGAGGATGATGAAGTTGCCGGTCTCGAGCGCGTAGAAGTCCGGCTTGAACTCGCCGGTGCGGAATGAGACCGCCGTCTTCACGGCCGCGGGCTGCAAGTCGCGCACGGCGGCGAGGGCGAGCTTCATCGTGGCCCCGGTGTCACACGTCTCGTCCACGATGAGCACGCGGCGGCCGGTGACGATGCGGGGCGGGCCCGCGATCACCACCGGCCGCCCGCCCGTCTCCGTGCGGGTGATGGCGACCGACGCGAAGTCGCGTTGCAGGATGCTCGCCACGACCGCCCCGGGGATCACGCCGGCCTTGGCGATGCCGATCACGACGTCGGGGTCGTACTCCCGAAAGATCTTGAGCGCCAGCGCGCGGCACATCTCGCCGAAAAACGGCCAGTCGACTTCGAGGACGCCGTGGGGGGTCTTCCGGCCGGGCCGGAGGTCGTGCGATGGGGGCGTCCGGGGCGGGGGCGGGGCGGGCATGGGGTGGGAAGCTACATTGCAAAGTCACGCGGCCGCAAGCTATTTTCGGCGCATGGGTTTCTGGCGCCGCCTCTTCGGCGGCTCGGGCGTCGATGAGCTCAAACCCCAGCGCCTCGATTATCTGAACGAGGCGCTCGCGCTCGAACGCCAGGGCGATTACGAGGCCGCGCTGACCTCGTATCGGCTGGCGCTGCGCGACCATCCCACCGACGCCCGCATTCTCCAGAACATGGCGATCGCCTTCACCAAGACGCGGCGCCTCGACGAGGCGATCCGGCACTATCGCCGCGCGCTCGAGCTCGATCGGGATCTGGCCGGGGCGCACTACGGCCTCGCGTTCCTGCTCCTCAAGCGCGGCGACCCCGACGGCGCGGCGCAACACCTGCGCGCCTTCCTCGCCCATCCGCCCAAGGGGCCGGACGCGCAGAAATGGGTCGAGCACGCGACCCAGGCGCTGCGCGACCTGGGTGCCGCGGGACCGCCCCAGGCGGCCGCGGCGGAGGCGCCCTGAGCGGTCCGCCGCGCGGCGGGGGCCGGGCCCGCCTCGTCGTCTTCGTGGTCGCGACGGCAGTGGCGTGCAGCAAGCTCGGCACCGATCTCAATCAGGTGATCGCGATCGTCACGGCGGCGCCCGACAGCCTCGAGGAATACGACACCCTGGTGCCCGGGGCCGCGGCGCTCAACGGTGCCGGCGACACCGTGCCGGCCACGATCCTGTGGACGAGCCTCGACACCGTGCTCACCGTGCTGAACGACACGACGGGGAAGACGGTGGTGAGCCATACCCGGCAGACCGGACGCCTCCAGGCGCACCTGGGAAACCTGTTCTCGAACCCCATCGCGATCCGCACCCTCGCCGCCGCCGACACGCTGTTCGCGACCGGCGTCATCGGGGACACGGTGACACTCTCGGCCACCACGCCACCCGACTCGCTGTCCGACTCGCTCCAGGTCGAGCTCGCCGACACGATCGAATCCTCGGCCGGCGCGGACTCGCTCACCGTCCCGCTGCCAGGTCGCCCCGTGGTGTACGCGATCACGTATGCCGCCCCGGGGGCGGCCACGCTGGTCACGACCGACACCGCTCACGCCCTCGTGACTCTGGACACGGTGACCACAGGCGCCAACGGCGTCGCCTTCGTGAAAGTGCGCCTGCTCGCCGACGCGCTTCCCGATAGCATCGTCGTGACCGCCCGCGCGCGCCGCGCCATCGGCGACACGGTGCCCGGCTCGCCGATCACCTTCTTCGTGAGGTTCCAGCCATGAGCGCGGGCACGCTCACGGGGCTCTTCTTCGACGCCGTCGAGCGGTTTGCCAGTCACCCGGCCGCCTTCCGGTACAAGACCGAGGGGGGGACATGGCAGTCCGTGAGCCACCGGGAGGTCGAGGAGCGCGTGCGGGCCATCTCGGTGGGATTGCGCGAGCTGGGGATCTCGCCCGGCGATCGCGTCGCCATCCTGTCGGAGACGCGGCTCGAATGGACCCTCACGGATTACGCCTGCCTGTGCGCGCGGGTCGCCGACGTCCCGATCTACCCCACCCTGCCCGCGAACCAGGTCGAATACATCCTGCGCGACGCGGGCGCGACGGCCGTGTTCTGCTCGACCGCCGCGCAGGTGGAGAAGATCCGTGAGGTGAAGAGCGGGCTGTCGTCGCTGCGGCACGTGATCGCGTTCGGTACCGGCGGAGGCACCGACGGCGCGCTCGCGCTGGCCGAGCTCGAGACTCGAGGCCGGGCCGCGGCGGCGAAGTATCCTCGCTTCAAGGACGAAGCGCTGTCGGTGCGGCCCGACGACCTCGCCACGCTGATCTACACCTCGGGCACCACGGGCCCGCCCAAAGGGGTGATGCTCACCCACCACAACATCTGGTCCAACGTGGCGGCGTGCGTCGAGGTGTTTCGGGTGAGCGAGGGTGACACCTGCCTCGCCTGGCTGCCGCTGTCCCACATCCTCGAGCGGATGGTGGAGTACTACTTCGTCCACGTCGGCGTGACCATCACTTACGCCGAGTCGGTGGACAGCGTCGCGCAGAACCTTCTCGAAGTGCGGCCGACGATCGTAGTCGCGGTGCCGCGGCTGTTCGAAAAGGTGTACGCCCGGGTGCTCGAAAACGCGCTTGGCGGCGGCGCGCTCAAGCGGCGCATCTTCCAGTGGGCGAAGCGCACCGGGGAGGCGTGGACGACGCACCGGCTCGCCGGGATCCCTGTGCCGCTCACGCTCCGGCTGCGGCACGCGATCGCCGACCGGCTGGTGTTCGCCAAGCTCCGGGCGCGCACTGGCGGGCGGGTAAAGCTCTTCACGTCGGGCTCGGCGCCCCTGTCGCCGGAGATCGCGCGGTTCTTCTTCAGCGCCGGCCTGCCGGTGCTCGACGGGTATGGCCTGACCGAGACATCGCCGGTGCTGACCCTCACGCCCCTGGATCGGCCCAAGCTGGGCGCGGTCGGGAAGCCCATCCCCGGAGTCCAGATCCGGATCGCCGCCGACGGCGAGATTCTGGCCAAGGGCCCGAACGTCATGCAGGGCTACTACAACAAGCCCGAGGAGACCCGCGAGGCGATCGACGGAAGCGGCTGGTTCCACACCGGCGACATCGGCGAGCTCGACGCCGACGGCTACTTGAAGATCACGGACCGCAAGAAGGACCTGCTGAAGACGGCGGGGGGCAAGTACATCGCGCCGCAGCCGATCGAGAACACGGTGCGGCTGAACAAGTTCGTGGCGAGCGCCGTGGTGCTGGGCGACCAGCGCAAGTTCCCGATCATCCTGGTCGTGCCGAACTTCGAGCAGCTCGAGCGCTGGGCGATGGAGCGCAACCTGTCCTACAAATCGCGCGCCGAGCTGATCGCGCTCCCCGACGTTACCGCCAAGCTGGAGCGCGAGGTGATGGACGGCCTGCGCGACCTCGCCAAGTTCGAGATGCCCAAGAAGGTTGTGCTGATCGAGCACGACTTCACGATCGAGTCGGGGGAGCTCACGCCCTCGCTCAAGGTGAAGCGCCGCGTCGTCGAGAAGAACTACAAGCCGCTCATCGACCGCGTGTACGCGGAAGCCGATCCGACGGCGGCCGCGATCGAGGGTTGATCAGCCCCGCTGGCCCACGAACAGCCCCTGCCCCACCGCCAGCGGCGTGACGCCGGGTGGCGCTGCCGCGTCCTCCCGCTCCACGACCAACCGCCGGCCGCGTAGCAGGATGCGCGCCGCTTCCGCGAGCCATGCCCCCGGCTCCGGCCCGACCACCACGCCGCGCGCCATGGCGTGGCGCAGCGGGACCATGGTGTCGCACGCGAGCAGGCTCAGCACGGGCAGCTCCTCGACCCCGGGCGGCGCGTTGACGCCCACGAAATGGATCCCGCCCATCAGCCCCGCCAACCCCACCGCGTGTCGCGCCGCCGAGCCGAGCAGCACGACGTAGCCGCCGGGGCCGCTGAGATCCAGGAGCGCCTGAAGCGTCTGGGCGTCGACGGCGCGAGGGGGCAGGGAGGAGGGCGGCGAGGGCACCCCACGAAGCGACTGCGTATTCTTGTCGCGGAGTGGGGTGCCCTCGCCACCCGAGAAGTGGACCACTCCCTTGACGATCGGATACTCCCGGTGGCAGACCGGGCAGCCGACAATCCCCGACCGGACCATGCGTCCCAGCATCTCGCCCGTCGACATCACGAGGACGTTCTCCTCGTGCGGCTCGGGGCAGCGCAGCATCTCCGTCAGCTCAATGTGCACCGGAACGGAACACGACCCAGGTCACCCGACCCGCCTCGACGCGAACACGGCGCGTGAGCCGTCTGCCGTTGACCACGACCGCGAGCGTGTAATCGCCGGGCTCGACGTCGGACACGGCGAAGTGCTCGCGATACTCCGGGTCGGGGTGATTGTGCTCGCCGTAGGTCTCGGCGTACGCGTACGGAGTCTCTTGCGGCTCGGCCTTCACCAAGCCGTACACCCGTGCCTGGGGCACGGGCCGCCCCGCGCCGTCCCACACCTGCCCCACGACGATCCCCGTCCCGGGGAGCGGCCGGATCCAGAGCTCGGGGTTCACGGTGTAGCGCGGGTAGCGCTCGTTGGGGTCCACGACGAGCGACGTCGAGTCGAGCGGCGCGGCGTGGATCTCGAGGTGCAGGTGGTCGTTCGTGGCGCGGCCGGTATTGCCGACCAGCGCGATCACGTCGCCGGCCTTCACGCGCTGCCCCACCGGGACGAGCAGCTTGGAGTTGTGGTAATAGACCGAATAGATGAACAAGCCGTTGAGCTTGCGGTCGTGGCGGATGGCGAGCGTGTTCGCCCCCTGCTCCGCCGGACCCGAGAACACGACGACGCCGTCGCCGACCGCGTGCACCAGGGTGCCGTCCGCGTTGTTGAACTCGACGCCCTGGTGCTGCTGGAAGTTGCCGCCCATCGTCGAGCCGTAGCGGTACGTCTGGTCGATGTACGGCTGGTCGCCGGGCGCGATGGGACGCTCGAACCACGTGTGGCGGGTTCCTTGCGTGTCCGAGTCGGGGCGCTCGCGGTAGGTGACGCCGACGAGCGTGAACCCCTGATCGAAGCGGCACATCCCGAGACCGTTGGGGCGGCCGGCGGCGTAGCTCCCGGGAGCGAGGACGACGAGGGCGGTCACGGCGGGCGACACGTCGCATACGTTGAGCGCGTCTCCGTCTCCGGCGTAGACGCCCTCCCGCGTTCCTGCGTAGACGAGGCCCGGGGCCGCGCGGACGAGCGCGGCGATCGGCGCCATGTCGACCCGGCACCCTTTGACGACCGGAGCCACGGGGCACGCCGGTCGCCCTTTCTTGTCGAGCCACGACCGCCGCGCCGGATCGAGCCGGTACAGGCCGCGCTCCGTCCCGACCCACACGAGGCCGCCCGAGTCGGACGCGAGCGCGCGCACACGGTTCGCGCATTCGGCGCCCGGTGAGGAAGGCGGGCAGCGCGTCGGCGTCGGGAACTCGGTCCACGTTCGCCCGCCATCGCTCGAGCGGGCGAGGCCGTGCAGGTGGCCCGCCCACAAGCTGCCGTCCCCAGGGGGCCCCGCGGCGAGCGCGAGCACGTACTGGCTCCCGATCCGTGCTCCCCCCCAAGGATGCGGTGCCGTAGCTGCGCCCAGCGAGTCCGTGATCTCGAACCACCTGACCCCGCGGTCCCAAGAGAGCTTGATGCCGTCGGCCGTGGCGATGTAGACGGTGTCGCCGCGCGTCACGATCCCGTTGGGCGCGACGTACTGCCATTCGGGCCCGAGTTGCGAGAAATCCCAGTTGGTCCACGTCGTGCCGCCGTCGGTCGACAGCCCCCACCCGTTCCCCACCGTGCCATACCAGATCTCGCCCCCGGGGCCGAACCCGAACGCGTGCACGAAATCCCACGAGATGGAGTGGGCGCTCGTGTCACTCGAGTGCCTGATCTGCTGCCAGCTCCCTGCTCCCGGTCGCAGCACGAAGATGCCCTGCCCGTACGTGCCGACCCAGAGGGCGTTGTCGGGCGCGCGCGCCAGGGCGAGCACGCGGACCCCGAAGCCGGTGGTGTCGGGGAGGGGAGGGAGGGACTGGGCGCTGGACGGATCCGGTGAGAGAAGAAAGATCAGGCTCGCAAGCAACGCGGAACGCGGAACGTGGAACGCGGAACAGGTAGGTGAGTTTCGATCGCGGGTACGCTTCTCGAACCCGGCACTGATGTTCCGCGTTCCGCGTTCCGACTTCTGCATTCCGTTCATCCTCTCGGCGAGTAGACCGTCGGCAGCAGCCGGATTTCCGTGACGTCCACCCGTTCCGGTTGCGTGACCGCGAACAGCACCGCGGCCGCCACGTCCTGGGCCTGCAGCATCGCCGTGCGCTTGGTGAAGCCCGGCTTCGAGTCCGGATCGACCGGGTCCCACATGGGCGTATCGACCGGCCCCGGTGACACGAGCGTGGTGCGCACGCCGGTGGTCGCGAGCTCCGCCCGCAGCACCTCGTGCACGCCGCGCAGGCCGTACTTGCTCGCCGCGTACGCGGTGGACCCGGTGAACGCCCGGTGATCGGAGACCGATCCGATCGTCACGACGTGCCCAGTGCCGCGTCGGACGAGATGGGGAACGAGGGCGCGGAGGATGAGAAACGGCGCGGTCAGATTCACCGTCAGCGTCCGCGTGAAGTCTTCCGGCGTCGTATCGGCGACCGGCTTGATGAAGAAGATTCCCGCATTGTTGACGACGATGTCGGGCACGCCGCGCTCGGCCAGGACCCGTGTGATGGCGCGTTCCACGGCCGACGCGTCGGCCAGGTCGCACGACACGTCGGTCCGGCGATCGGCGGTGCCCGCCTGGAGACTGCGCGCCACGCGCACCACGTGCGCCCCGGCCGCGTGCAGCGCCTCCGCCACAGCGAGCCCAATCCCGCGGGACGCACCGGTGACCAGGCCGAGCTTCCCCTCGAGCGGGGCGTCGCTCACTCCAATCCCCGGCCGCCGTGCACCAGTCTGAGGAACTCGTCCCGCGTCTTCGCGTCCTGGAGCAGCGCCCCCCGCAGCGCGCTGGTGACCGTCTTGGAGTTCTGCTTCTCGACGCCGCGCATCATCATGCAGAGGTGATAGGCCTCGATCACGACGCCGACGCCCCGCGGATCGAGCACCTCCATGAGGGCGTCCGCCACCTGGTCGGTGAGCCGTTCCTGCACCTGGAGCCGGCGCGCGAACACCTCGATCACGCGCGGGATCTTGGAGAGGCCGACCAGCCGCCCGTTGGGCAGGTACGCGACGTGCGCCCGCCCGAAGAACGGCAGCAGGTGGTGCTCGCACAGCGAGTAGACCTCGATGTCGCGTACGCACACGAGGTTCTCGTGGCGCTCCGCGTAGAGCGCGTCGCCGATGACGTCCGCCACCGACATGTGGTAGCCGCGGGTGAGCCAGCGGAGCGATGCCTCGACGCGCGCCGGGGTCTGGCGCAGGCCCTCGCGCGTCGGATCCTCGCCGAGCCGCTGCAGGATATCGTGCACCAGCGGCTCGAGCGATACGGGAAGGGGCTCGCCGTGGTCCTCGTGAAAGCTGTGGAGGCTGGCGGACTTGATTTTGTCGCGTGCCATAACTTGTAGGGCCTCCGGGGCAGGACTATCTTCGGCGCACGTGAAGCTAAAGGTACTCGCTTTTCTGTCGTCGGCGGGAGCCTCCGCCCTGTCCGCGCTGTGGACCTTCCCCAGCATTCTCGCGTCGGCGTTTCTCGTGGCGTGGGGCGCGGAAGCCGCGCAGTTCCTGATCTCCCAGGGCGCGGCGCTCGCCATCCTCGCCTGGTTGCAGACGCTGCCCGAGTTCGCGGTGGAGGCCGTGATCGCCTGGGAGGCCGGGCGCGACCCCGAGCGCGCGCACCTGGCGATCGCGAACCTGACCGGCGCCATCCGCCTGCTCCTCGGGCTGGGCTGGCCGATGATCTATTTCGTGTTCGCGGCCGCGGGGCGAAAGACCGCCGCCCAGCGACTGCCGGCGATCCGGCTCGAGCGCGAGCACGCCGTGGAGATCGTCGGCCTCGTGCCGCCGCTCGTCTACTTCGTGTTCATCCTGTGGAAGCGCAGCATCGGCTGGATCGACGCACTCGTGCTGCTCGGCCTGTACGTCGCCTATCTCTGGGTCCTGTTCCGCAGCCCCCCGCATGCCGTCGAGAACCTCCCCGACGCCCCCGCGGTGTCGCGCTGGGCCTACCGGCAGCCCGGGTGGCGGCGGCCCGCCGCGATCGGCGCGCTGTTCGGGGCAGGCGGCGTCCTGTTGTACGTCACGGCCCATCCCTTCCTCGAGTCGATGCTCGCGGTCGCGGGGCTGGTCGGCGTGAGTCAGTTCGTGCTGGTGCAGTGGGTCGCGCCGTTCCTGTCCGAGTTTCCCGAAAAGGTCTCGGCGTTCTACTGGGCGCGCCGCGTCACGCACGCGCCCATGGCGCTCATGAACATGGTGTCGAGCAACGTCAACCAGTGGACCGTGCTCGCCGCCATGATCCCGCTGGTGTATGGGTATTCCAGTCTCCGCAACCACGGGGTGTGGCTGGATTTCCATTTCGACGACGCGCAGCGGCTCGAAATCCTGCTGACGCTGCTCCAGACCGGCCTCGGCGTGATGCTGCTGGCGAAGATGGAATTCGACTGGCTCGACGCCAGCGCCATCTTCGTGCTGTGGCTCGCGCAGTTCCTGCGGCCCAACCTGCGCGAGGAAGTCGCGGTGGCCTACGGGATCTGGATGGCGATCCTCGTCATCGGATTCGCGGTAGGGGGAAGGGCGCTCCGCGCGCCGAGGTATTTCTGGGAGACGATCCGCAGATAACGCGGAACGCGGAAGTCGGAACGCGGAACATCCGCACCGGCGTCGGCCCGCTCGTTCCGCGTTCCGCGTTCCCACTTCCGCGTTAGAAAGCGATCGGCCGGCACCGCTGTAACACGGCCCGGCCGACCGATGCTGCAGGAACGGAGAGGATTATTGAAGCCCGAAAGTAATGACTGGTCCCTCACCATGGCGTCTGCCTTCCCCACGCGGGGGCGTGACATCGGTCACAGTATCTGGGTCCACGATCGAGCCTGTTGGCTCAATAATTCTTCTCCCCGTCCCTGGTACTACATTACCTCGTGTACGAGAAACGTCAAGCAAAGGCGTCGCGCAACAATCACGCGGCAACGTCGGGGCAGTGACATGAATGTGACGCTCATTACGGCGATCGTGCTGCTGCTAGGTTGGGGGACACTCGTGTTCGGCGCGCACCTGGGGAGCGGGCCGGTCCATCTGCTGTACGCAGTGTCGGTGATACTGTTCGCGCGCCGCATCATCGTCGGCGCGCCGACATTCCGGTCCTAACGCAGCCGGCCCAGCCGGTCGGCGGGCCACTCGCGCACGACGATCCGCTGCGACCGCGTGCGCGGGCCCAGCGTGAGGTGCACCACGTACTCCCCCGGCTCCACCTGCTTCAAGTCCTCGCGCGACGTCGGGCCGCCCAGCTCGCGCGGCCGTGGCTTGTCGCGCGTCAGGTCCCAGGTCACGCGGTTCACGCCCGGGTAGCCGGGACCGGTGAGGTGACGGATCGTGTCCCCCGCCGGAGCGACGATCGCGAGCTTCACGCCGTCCGACTGCACGTCCTTCAGATAGTACACGATCACGGCCCCGCGGGGCGGGTTCGGCGCTACGTACGGCCGGCTGCCCCAGTCGGGATGCGTGTCCCGCAAGCGGTGCTGATAGGCGGGTGGCAGGGCGAAGAGGTGCACCGCTTCCGCGAGCAGCGTGTCGCTCATCTCCTCGAGCGGCCCGACCGGGACGACCCAGAGACCGCGCCCGTGGGTCGCTACGACGAGGTCGCGCTGCGCGAACGAGAGCGCCATCGCCTCGACGGGGACATTTGGCAGATTCTTGCCGAAGCGCCGCCACGCCTTGCCGCCGTCCGCCGTCACCCACACGCCGGTGGCCGTCCCGACCCACAGCAGCCGCGCGTTCGCCGGGTCCTCGCAGATCGTGAGACTCCCGGCGTCCTTCGGCAGGCCCTGCCCGATCTCCGTCCAGGTTTTTCCAAAGTCGTCCGTGCGGTACACGTGCGGCTGATAATCGTCACGGGAGTGACAGTCGTACACGAGGTACGCGGTCCGCTCGGCGTGATACGACGCCGCGATGGCCGCCACCCAGCACGCCGTCGGCGCCCCGCGGGGGAGGTTGCCGCTCACCTCCACCCACGTCTTCCCGCCGTCCCGGGTGCTCCACACGAGGCCGTCATCGGAGCCGGCCCACACGACCCCCGCCGCGCGCGGGCTCTCGGCGATCGCGAAGACGGCATGGTAGCTCGTGTGCCCGACCTCGGGCGCCGGATGCTCGCGGCTCGCGCGGGTCATATCCGGGCCCAGCAGCTCCCAGTCGTCCCCGCGGTGCGTCATCCGGATGAGATGGTTCGCCCCGACGTAGAGCACCGTGGGATCGTGCTGCGACACGAGGATCGGCGTGGTCCAGCCCCACGTCAGCGGGTAGCCCGAGTCCTGGCCCGCGTCGAGCGCCAGCGGCGTGATGTCGTCGCGCTTCCAGGTCCGCAAATCGAGGCGCGAGAGGTGGCCGTACTGCCAGCCGGAGTACACGGTGAACGGGTCGTTCGCCGGGATCTGGACCCACATGCCGTCCCCGCCGTTCACGGGGTACCAGTCCTCATCGGTGATCCCCAGCGTGTCGCGCGTGCGGCTCGGGCCGCACCACACCCCGTTGTCCTGCAGCCCGCCGCATACCTGATAGGGCGTGAGCGAGCTGTCCACGATGACCGTGTAGAACTGACCGATCGGAATCGCCATGTGCTCCCACGCCTTGCCCCCGTCGCGGGAGGCGTACACGCCGCCGTCGTTGCCGATGATCAGGTGGCCCGCGTCCGCCGGGTCGATCCAGAGGGCGTGATAGTCGCCGTGCACGAGGTGCAGCGAATCGGGGGCGAAGCTCTTGCCGCCGTCCTTGCTCTCGAGCAGTGACGGTGAGACGGTCCAGATGTGGTCTGGATTGGCCTGATCGACCCAGACGTCGTCGTAGTAGTAGTGCGGGATCGCCTGGAGGTCGTTCACCTGCGTCCACGTCGCGCCGGCGTCGGCCGAGCGGAACACGCCACCGTAGCGCCCCTGCTGCGGGTCCGTCACGCCGCGGTCCACCTGAATCACCGCGTATAAGACCCTGGGATCCTTCGCGGACACGGCCAGGCCGATGCGGCCGAGCCGCTCCGTCGGCAGGCCGTTCTTCAACGCCGGGTCCGTGAGCTTCGTCCAGCTCCTGCCGCCGTCCGCCGTCTTGTAGATCCCGCTGCCCTTGCCGACGCCCTGCATGTGCCCCCCGCCCCAGCGCAGCCGGTGCCACGCAGCGGCGTAGAGCACGTCGGGGTTGGATGGGTCCATTTCCATATCGACGAACCCGCTCGTGTCATCCACGAAGAGCAGCTTGGCCCACGTCTTGCCGCCGTCGACGGTCTTGTAGACGCCGCGCTCCGTATTCGTGCCCCACAGGTGGCCGAGGGCGGCCACGTACACCACGTCGGGGTTGGTGGGGTGGATCACGATGCGGCCGATGGACCGGGTGTCCTTGAGCCCCATGTTGGTCCATTTCTTCCCGCCGTCGGTGGACTTGTAGACGCCGTCGCCCCACCACTGCGAGCGGAGGCTGTTCTTCTCGCCCGTCCCGACCCACACGACACTCGTGTCCGAGGGGGCGACCGCGAGGTCGCCGATCGTCTCGGTGCCGAGGCCTTCGGACACGGGCTGCCAGGTGGTGCCACCGTTCGTCGTCTTCCACACACCGCCGCCCGCGGCCCCGACGTAGAACGTGTTCGGGTACGAACCTGCCTTCGGGGAGGGGACGGCCAGCGCCGTCACGCGGCCACTGTACGCCGCCGGGCCGAGGTTGCGAGAGCTGAAGCTCTCGAGAAAGCGGGTGAGCGAGTCCTTGGGCGTTGGTGTCGTGTCGGATCGAACCGGCGCCGCCGGCCGGCGTTGCGCGACGGTGGAGGCCGCGAGCCCAACGAATACGGTGGCGCAGAGGAGCGGCGTTCGGATCATGGCGATCGGGGTGAGTGAGGACGCGGGATTCTACTGCGCGGGGGCCAAAACGAAAGGGCGGCGCCACGCGCGATCCGCGCGGCGCCGCCTCCAAATGCGGGCAGGTCAGCTCACTTCGAGCCGAACGTCAGACCCGCGCTGACCGGAATACGGTCTTAGAGCGAGGACTTGAAGAGCAGCAGATTCGGCGTGCCGCCCGGGTTTCCGGTGATCGCACCGCTCGTGGCGTTGCTGGTGATCCAATTGCCCACGGCCGCGGACGACGCGTCGCCGAAGGTGGCCTTCACGAGCGCGGCCACGCCCACGACGTGCGGCGTCGCCATCGAGGTGCCGCTCATCGTCTGGGTCCCGTTGAGCAGCCACGTCGACTTGATGGCGTCGCCGGGCGCGTAGACCTTGACGCAGGAACCCCAATCGGTGAACGATGCCGCCGCGTCGGTCTTCGTGGATGCCGCGACGGTGTACGCACCGCTCGCGCTCGCGGGCGAATATCCGCAGGCGTCGACCGAGTAGTTACCGGCCGCCACCGCCACGAACACGCCGGAGTTCGCGAGGTTGTTCACGGCCGTGTTCAGCGCATCGTCCGTACCTTGCTCGGCGATGGACATATTCGCGACGGCAGGACTCTGGTGGTTGGCCGTCACCCAGTCCACCCCGGCGATGACGTCGGAGGCGAACCCGGTCCCGAGGCATCCGGCAAACACCCGCACGCCGTGCAGGAACACGCCTTTCGCGACGCCGTACGTCGCGGACCCGACCGTGCCGGCCACGTGCGTGCCGTGGCCGTTGCAGTCCTGGCCGTTGATCCCGAGGACACTGGCGACGTCGTACACTTCGTCGGCCCGCCCGCCGAAGTCAGGGTGCATCGTCCAGATGCCCGTGTCGATGATGTAGGCGTGCACGCCGGCGGCCGTGGATGTCCATGTATATGTGCCGGACAGCGGGAGCGCGGTCTGGTCGATCCGGTCGAGGCCCCAGGGATCGCCGTTCGAGTCCATCTGCTCCGTGTCGTCCACGTGGACGACGTGATCGGGCTCGATGTAGGCGACGTTGGGGTCGTGCCGCAACGCGACCACCGCGGCATCCGGGAGGCGCGCCGCGAAGCCCTTGAGCGCACTCGTATAAGCGTGCCGCAGTGCGCCGCCGTGCGCGGTGACGAGGGTCCGGGCGAGGCCCTGGGGATCGGCTACGGCGTCGTTGAACACGACGATGTACTGCCCCGGCACCGGCTCGGTGGGGGCAGCGGTGCGTAACCTCCTGACCTCTGGCCCCGTCGGATTCGAGGTCTCCTGACAGGCCGCGACGACGAACAGGAGTCCTACAACCGCGATCGACCGCGACGAGCGCATACCAGCCTCGCAATAGGTGACTTTGTGTTGGCGGGGCGGGCAAGTTTCGTTCCGGTGGGCGAGATGAAGCGATGAGCACGCAGGTCAGCGGTGTGGCGCGGCGGCAACGGGACGTGGCGCACCAGATTGTGGCGCGCTGCGGAAGGTGCACCGACTTTTCTGGTGCGATGGACGACCGATCAGGGCGTGAGCACCAGCACCACGACTCCCCACGCCAGGGTCAGCAGCGTCACCGGCACGCCGACCCGCGCGTACTCCCCGAACCCGATCCGCACGCCGCGCGTTTCCGCGCGCTCGGCGACGATCAGATTCGCCATCGACCCGATCAGCAGGAGGTTGCCGGCGAAGGTCGAGCTCATCGCTACGACCCGCCACACGAGATGCGGGTCGGGGAGCTGCGGCACCGTGTTCCGCCACAACATCACCGCCGGCACGTTGGAGATCAGGTTCGAGAGCACGGCCATCACGCCGCTCACGACGGCGGCGGCGCTCCAGCGGGACCCGTCCTGCACCAGCGCCAGCGCGTGACGGTCGATCCACGTCACCGCGCCCGTCTGCTCGAGGCCCCGCATCACGACGAACAGCGACGCGAAGAAGAGCAGCAGCGACCACTCGACCCGGTCGATCGCGTAGGCGGGGTCGCGCCGCGCCACCGCGACCATGAGCGCGCCGGCGGCGATGGCGACGAGGGGCAGCGGGCCCCCCGCGAGCCACGCGACGACGGCGCCGGCGAAGAGGACGAGTCCCTTCACGACGAGCGGCCGGTCGAGCGCCACCGGCACCGTCTCGAGCCGCTCGCGGAACGGCTCGGCGAGGTCGGCGCGGTAGGCCCAGCGTAGATAGCCGTAGGTGATCGCGAGCCCCCCCAGGCCCACGGGCAGCAGGTGCAGCAGGAAGCCCCGGAACGACGCGCCGCTCCAGATGCCGACGAGCATGTTTTGCGGATTGCCGGTGACCGAGACGACCGAACCGGCGTTCGCGCCCATCGCGAGGCCGATCAGATACGGGGTCGGCCTGACGCGCAGCGGCCCGAGCGCCGCGAGCAGCACCGGCGTCACGACCAGGCAGATCGTATCGTTCACGAACAGGGCCGACAGGAGCCCCCCGCCCACGACGACGCCAAACAGCAGCCGCTCCGGCGTCCGAGCGCGCTGCAGGATCCATTCGGCCGCAAACTCGAAGAACTTGCCCACTTCGAGGTATCCGACGATCAGCATGAGGCCGAGCAGGAAGACGAGCACGTCGAAGTCGATCGCCGCGTAGGCGTCCACGAGCGGCAGCACGCCGAAGCCGACCATGGCCACCGCGCCGAGCAGGCTCGCCGCGGGCCGGTTCAAGTGGACGAACGGCAGCCGCTGGACGGCGATGAGAACGTAGGTGGCCGCGAAGATGACGAGGCCGAGCGTCACGGGCGCGCGGCTCTCATATCTCCCAGTTGGAAAACAGCGCGCCGGCGCGGGACTGCGGTTCGGCATGGCCCTCGTACGTCATGCGGAGATCAGTCCAGCGCACGCGGTACCCGCGGGCGACGAGGCGGCGGAACGCCTCCGCGTATCGGGTCTGGCAGCGGATCGCCACGCGGCGGATCCCGGCGCGCGCCGCGGCGGCCTCGGTGGCGGCGACGCCCGCGTCGAAGGCGCGCTCGTCCGCCGCCGCGAGCTTGAGCACGCGGACCTCGTCCCGCGGCCGGCCTTCGGCGAGGGCCGCGGAGTGCCACAACACGAGCGCGCGCAACCCGTCGTCGCCGTCCACCAACGACGCATCGCCGAGACCGAGCTCCAGGGTGAGCCGGATCTCGCGTGTGAAGTCGTAGCCGGGGGCCAGCGACGAGACGAGGCGGCGGGCCGCCGCGAGGCCGTCCTCGCCCGCAGCGCCCTTGCGCTGCGACAGCAGCACGGGAGCGGAGTGCCCGCGGGTCGCGATGTCGTTCGTCAACGTCACCGTGAGGTGGCCGGGCGAGAAACCGAGGCGCGCATAGAAGCCGATGTTCTCGACGGTGCGGGGCATCGTCTCGAGTCCGAGCGTGCTGACGCCCTGCTCGAGCAGCCAGTCGGTCGCCGTCCGCACGATCGTCTTGCCGACGCCCCCGCCCTGGCGGTCGGGCCGGACGGCGAGCGGACCCATCCAGCCCTCGGCGCCGGAGCGGTGGGCGATGTTGAAGGCGGCCACGCGGCCCGCCTCGTCGCGCCACAGCATCGCGCCGTCCCCCGCGTCGAGCAGCGCGTAGCGCCACACGTGGGGGTTCAGGTGCGGCACCCGGACTCCGACCAACCCGTCGCGCCGGTAGCGGTCCGTGAACGCCTCGGCGAAGACGCGGTTCAGGTCCTCGGTATCCCGCTCGCCGGCCACCTCGGGGCCGTACACCTGGCGCTCAGGCAGCCACGCCCGCATCCGTCGCTCCTAGGGTCGGCGTGTCGTCCCGCACGACGCTGGTCCCGCGCGCGGGGTCAAAATCCACCCGGATCACCCGATCGAGGCCCTCCCGCACCTGCTCAATGTGCGTAATCAAGATGACCTGCGGGAAGCGGTCCGCCAGGCGGCGCAGCAGGCCCACCACGTGCTGGCGCCGCGCCTCGTCGAGGGAGCCGAAGATCTCGTCCAGCACCAGGAGCGATAGCGGCTGGCCCGCCCGCTCCGCGATCATCTGGGAGATCGCGAGCCGCAGCACCAGGTTGGTGAGGTCCTCCTCTCCGCCCGAAATGACCGGCTTGGGGATGCCGCTCTCGAGGACGGTCACCGTGTAGTCCTCGGTGAGCTCGAGCTCGTCGTAGCGGCCGTCCGTGAGGTCCGTCAGGAAGCCCGAGGCGAGCTCCGCGATCTCGGGGCGCATGCGTGCGTTCAGCTCCCCCCGCAGGTCGGAGAAGGCCCGGTCGAGCTCGTTGTGCAGCCGCTGGCGCGCCTTGCGCGCGGCGATCTGGCGCTCCCGGTCGGCGCGCTCGCCCTCACGCCGCTCTGCCTCGCGCACGTCGTCCTCGGCGCGCGTCAGATCGCCGCGGGCTTCCACCACGGCGAGTTCCGCCTCGCGCAGCGCACCCACCGTACGGTCGTAGCGGTCTTTCGCCTGCCGGTACTCGGCGTCGGAGTACCCCTCGGCCCGCACCGCGTCCGTCAAGGCTGCCACGCGGCGCTCCGAGAGCGAGAGCTGCTGCTCCGCCTGCTCCGCATCCTTCACGAGGCTCTCGGCGCGACGGGCGCGCTCCTCGAGCGCCGCTGCTTCGAGCGCCACCGGCTCGAGCTTCGCGAGCTCGGCCCGCAGCGCGTCGTGGCGCGCCGTGTCGTAGCCGGTCGGTCGCGCCCGGAGCTGGCGCTCGAGGTCTCGCGCGCGGCGGCGCGCGGCCGCGCGCTCGGCCGCCGCCCGGTGGCGCTCCTCCGCCAGCGCCCGGAGCTCTCCGGCGCGCGCGCTCGCGCGGCGGTTTTCCTCGACGACGGCGTCCCGCGCCGCCTCGGCCTCCGTCAGCTTGGCGGGCGGCTGCGCCAGCTGGTCGAGCCGCTGCCGGAAGTACTTCCCGTCCCCGGTGATCACCTCGAGCTGCCGGTCGAGCAGCTCGAGCACCGTTTCGTACTCCGGGCCGAGCGGCCGCTTGCACGTCGGGCACGTGCCCTCGGGACCGAGCTTCACGATCTGGTCACGCTGCTCCTTCACTTCTTCGTACAGCTTGAGCAGCTCGGTCCGTTTCGTGTCGGCGTACTGGCGGTCGCGTACCCACGCGGTCCGCTCCGCCTCGGCGGTGCGGTCGGCCGCTTGGAGGCGTTCGTCGATCTGCCGCGCCTCGAGCTCGGCCCGGGCGAGCGCCTCGGGGACGTCCTGCAGCTCGACGAGCCGACGCTCCAGGTTGCCCGCCGCACGCGCCAGCTCCTCGAGCTGCGCTTCCTCGGCCTGGCGCGCCGCCGCGTCCCGCTGCAGCCGCTCCAGTTCGCCGAGCTCCTGTTTCAGGTGGGTCACCGGCGCCAGCTCGGCGGCGAGCTGCTTCAGCTGCTCCCGCGCCGCGAGCGCATCGGCCAGCTCCTTGTCGAGCCGCTGGAATTCCTGCCGCGCCGTCACCACCGCCTGCTCCGCCATGCGGCGCTCGCCGTCGAGCGACAGCGTGCGCTCGCGCCGCGCCAGCCATTCGGTCCAGCGCGGCTCTTCCCGGGCGAGGGCCTGCTCTGCCGCCTGGCGCGTCGCATCCGCCGCGCGCGCCGCCCGCCGCGCCGCGGTGAGCCGCTCCTCGGCGGCCCGCCGCTCGCCCGCGAGGCCTGCCGCATCGGGGAGCCCGGCCTCGAGGCCGCGCACCTCGGCCGCCAGCGCGTTCCGCACCTCGCGCACGCGCTCCTGCCCGTCGCGCAGCCGCTCGTAGCCGAGCACGCGCGACAGGAACGCCGCCCGCTCGGTCCGGCCGAGCGCCGCCATCACGGCCAGCTCCTTCTGCCCCGTGAAATAGGTGTTGAAGAATTCCTCGTGGGTCATTCCGAGCGTGCGCTCGAGCTTGTCCGTCACCGCCTTGAGCGAGTTCGCCACGAGCTGCCCGTCCTGCTGCAGCGCCGCGGTCGTGAGGCCCCGCGTCACGCGGTACTCGTGCGCGCCGAGGCGGAACTCGAGCTCCACCTCGACGCCGGCGCGGCCCTTCGCCCCGAGCCGGCGGATCGAGTCCCGGTCGCCGCGCACCGCCTGGACGCCGTAGATCGCCCAAGCGATGGCCTCCAGAATGGTGGTCTTCCCGGAGCCGTTCGGGCCGAAGATTCCCGTGATGCCCGGACCGAACACGAGCTCGGTGTCGGCATGCTGCCGGAAGTTGACGAGCCGGAGCCGATGCAGTTCCATCAGGCGTCGCCCCCCCCGCCCCCCCCGCCCCCCTCGGCTCCGCCGGCCTGCTCGACGTAGTCGACGCCCGCCCGCACAAACTCGGCGCGGTCCAGGTCGGCGTCGAGGGGCCGGCGCTCGAGGAAGTCGCGCACCGTCTCGGGGAGCGTGTGGCGCCGGCCGGGGATGCCGAGCGCGTCGCCGCGCTGCGCCTCCGGCCGGCGCAGGTCGAGCTGGAAGTGGAGCGCCCGGGCCTTGTAGCGGCGGATCGCCGCGTGATCGAGATCGCGCGCGGTGGCGCGCGACACGTCGAACACGAGCTGGCGCGCGATCTGATCGTCGATCGGTGGCTTCGCGGCCGCGACTTGGGCGGCGACACGCTCGTCGAGCTGCTGCGGGGTCAGGCCCTTGCCGTCGATCGACGGCAGCTCGAAGTGCCGCCGCACCGGCGCGATGCTCCGGAACTCGACGCGCGCGCCGCGCGGATCGACCAGCAGGTAGCCCTTGCCGGGTCGACCCTGCTCCTCCTCGTCCTGCAGCTGGCCCCAGGGGTTGGGCGTCACGTACTCCAGGCTCCCCGCGTACCACGCGTTGGCGGCGATCTGCTGCGCCACGTGGTAGTGCCCGAGGGCCACGTAGTCCCACTGCGCCGGCGACAGGTCGTGCTGATCGACCAGCGCACCGCCGTACTCCATGGTGCCGCGCTTCTCGCCCACGCCGGGCACCTGGCCGTGAACCAGCAACACATTGTGGGTCGTCCCGCGCTGCGGTCGCATCGCCGGCCGCTCAGACTGAACCAGCGCCTGATGCGGCACCGCCAGGACCGAGCAATCGAGCCGGGCAAAGGTGAGGTAGCGCGGTTCATCGACCACGACGTGGACACCGAGCGCCTCGTACAATCTGAGGATGGTTCCGGTCTCCGTCGACCGCGGCGTGTCGTGGTTGCCGGCAACCATGACGACGGGCGTATCCGGAAGGCCGGTGCGCAGCCGGTGCAGCTGCTGGAAGAGAAACAGGATCGCCGGATTGGTGGGGCGGACGGAGTGGAAGACGTCGCCGGCGAAAAGCACGAGCTCCGGGCGCTGCTCGAGCACGTCGTCCACGGCCCGCTTGAACGCCTCGGCGACGTCCGCCTCGCGCTGGTTCCCGCCCCGCGGCGTCTGCCGGTCGTACTGGCGGAAACCGAGGTGGAGATCGGCGAGGTGCGCGAGCTTCACCAGCTCACTTCGCCCCGGTGAGCTGGAGTGAGGTCCGCTGCGTCATCGCCACCGTCATCTCGCCCTCCCCCGGCTGCGCCCCCTTCACCTTGATACGCATCGTGCCGCCCATCGCCGCGTGCACCTGCGCGCTCTTCGAGAGCGAATACAGCTGCTCGCCGGTGAGGCCGCCGGAGAGCTTCATCGTGACCCGCTTCCCCTGCTGGGTCAGGGTGATGGGCTCGCCCGGGAACGCGGTCTCGACGTGCAGCAGTACCGCGGTGTCCGCGCCCGCGACTTGGATCTCCTTCACCGTGAGCGTCGTTTTCGACTTGATCGGAGCACTCGCCCCCAGCTGCTCGGCGAGCGCCACCTCGTTCTCGGCCGTCCACGAGTCGCCCACGCCGACGGGGCCATCGGGCAGCGGGAACGACATCCCCTTCAGGTTCTTTCCCATCTGCTCGGTCACCGGCGACGGCGCGCCCGTGAGGCCGCTGAAGGCCGCACTCACGACGTGCATGCGGTCGTCGTACAGGAGGTCGCTCTTCAGGCCGCGCATCCGGTCGAGCGCCGGCTGCATGGCGCCCGTGGCCATGCTGGAGGACTCGAGCGCCGTCGAGTCGAACGTCACCGTCACCGCGGTCCCGGCCGCCGCGACGCTGCCGACGAGCTGCGTGTAGTACATGCGCATGGTGACGGAGTGCTCGGGCATGGCGCCCATCGGCCCGCCCTCGAACCGCATCGTGTTGTGTTGCTCGAGGGCGTAGTGATAGGCGGCGCCCGCGGGTGGATGGTAGCGCAGCGTGAGCTTGGGGCCGCTCGCGGCGCGGCAGCCCGCCAGCGCGGCGAGCGCCGTCGCAGCGAGGGTGAGGGAGCGGGGAGCGGGCATGGCACGACTCCTGTCGGTCAGTATGGCTCGTCGGAGATGGGGTTGAGTGGCGGCACGCTCTCCCGCACCGGCGCGGGCGCCGCCGCTACGCGCCCGCCGAGCTGTCGGCGGAAATACGCGAGCGCATCCTGCGGCCGCTCGCGCCGCACGGCGGCGAGGGCGCGGCGCACGTCCTCCGGCCGCCGCTCGGCGATCAGGTCCTTCACCTGGTTGGGCCGGATGCGCCGGTCGAGCCGCACGAGCTGGCGCACGACCGCGTCGTCGAACGGCAGGTCCGCAGCCGGCCCGAAGCGCTCCACCCCGTCCCGGCCGCGCAACACGGCCGGCCGCGGGAAGCGCACGAAGATCGGCTGTGTGAAGTGGGGATGCCGCACCATCAGCTCCCCGATCGGCAGGGTGGCGAGCTTGATCTTGGTAGCGGGCGAGAGCACCTGGTAGCCGGGCGTCGCCAGCTCGTCCGAGTCCATCCGGCCGAACACTACCGTCCCCGCGTTCCCCACCACCCGCCGGTGCACCTGGGAGCGGAACTGCTCGGCCCCGAACAGCACCAGCCCGAGGTACCGTCCCCGCTCCGAGATATCGAGGAGCATCTTCTTGACGTACGTCTCGGGACCGTCGGCGGGGGCGTACTTGTTCAATTCGTCCACGAAGACCACCACCGCGTCCACGCCCAGATCCCGGCGCTCGAGGTGCTCGCGCAGCTGCGAGACGACGCGGGCGAACACGAGGTCCTGGGCGAGCGGGTCGACGTTGGCGACGTCGACGACGTACACCGTGCGATCCTCGAACCGCCCCCACGGCAGGTCGCTCGACGGGCCGTCGTCGGTGACGAGGCCCTTCGCCCGGGTCGAGATGTTCGCGAGCCGGTTGCGGACCTTGCGGATCGTGGCGATGTGATGGGTGCGCCACGTGTCGCTCCGCCCGGCGAACTCGAGCCCGTCGAAGATGGCCCGGAACAGCCGCTCCAGATCCGCGAACGTGACGACCCGGTGCGCCCCGCCGAAGCCGTCCTCGAATTCCTTGTCCACCACGCGGTCGGACAGGAAATCGATGAACGCGTCGGCCTTGGCATCGATGTCATCGCGGTTGAGGAGCACCTCCGCGTAGTCGAGCACCTCGCGCAGCCCCCACACGAGCGGCTCCACGTCGCCCACCAGGTCGGCATGGGTGCGCAGGGTGTTCAGGTTCACGCCGTCGGCCTTGAAGGGGGCGTAATACCGGACGCGCTCGAACGGCCGCGCCGCGACGCCGAGCCGCGCGTAGCGCCGGCGGTCCTCGTCGTCGAGCGGGCCGGGCTGGTCGAGGAAGCACAGGTCCGGCCCTTTCACGTTGAAGCACACCGCGGCGATCCGCCCCTTGTGCCCCGGGAAGTGCTGGAAAACCGACGCGAGCAGAAACTCGACCGCGCTCGTTTTCGTGGCGAGCCCGGAGACGCCCGAGAGGTTCAGATGCGCGGCCTCGGGACCGAGCAGGAAATCGGCGTCGAGGTAGACCGGCGCCTCGAGCCCGCCCGAGGTGTAGAGGCCGACGGGAATCGCGGTCGGCTGCGCGCCGCCCAGGTAGGCATCCATGCGGAGTGCCTGCGCGACGTCGGCGTCCGTCGCCACAAACACGCGGCCGAGCGGGACGGGTTGGAGCGGCTCCGCGGGCTCCTGGCGCAGCACTGCCGCCGTCCACAACCGGATCTCCTGGCGCACCGTCGGGCTCTCGGCGGCGCGCGCGGGATCTCCCTCCGCGCCGACGACGTCGTGCAGCGGGGTCGCGAGATCGGAGTAAGCGAACCCGTCCGTCACAACCCCGTACACGATCCGCCCCGCTCCCAGCTCCCCGCTCGCGGCTCCCTCGACTTTGACAATCGCCCCGATCCCGATGGGGGTCTCGTTCGCGGTCCAGAAATGGAATTGATGCGGGGTCGCAGGCTTGAGCTCGGTGGCGACCACGCGGCCGACGGGGGTCGGGGACGGCGCGGGGGACGGGGGGAGCGGCGCGGTCTTGTCGATCACGTCCCGGTGCGCGGGAGACGGGACCCGGCGGCAGGGAGCAGGTCCCGGGGTGCGCGCGCTCTCAAGTACGTCTCCACGTCATGGATAGGATAAAGTAACCGATCCCACCGCCGGTCGGGGGTCGACAGCGGAGCGCGCTCGCGCCGCAGCCAGACCGAGATCCCGGATGCCTGGGCGATCGTGTCGGGATGGCCACGGGCCTCCACGCGCAGCAGGCCGTACAGCAGGTCGTTGCCCTGCCACGGCCAGAGGCGGATGTACCACGAGTGGATGTCGCGCCGCGCGCCCCGGCTCCGCGGCCGAAACACGCCCGTGCGATGGTTGTCCGGCAGCGTGAGTGCCCGTTCCAGCTCGGCACCCTCGAAGTACTCCGCACCGTGACTCTTGACGATCCCGAGGGCCCGAGGGTGCGCCGACAGCGCGGCGGAGTCGGAGAGCACACCGTCGACGACGAGCCATTCGTCCGCGCCGAGGGCCGCGAGGTGCCGCTCCGCCAGCCGCCGCTCGAGCGCGGCCCGCGCCTTCTGAACTTCCACGTGCGCCGCCGGCAGGGCGCGCGCCGGTGGCCCGGCGGCCTCCGCCGGCACCTCGATCACGCGCACACCCGCCGCCTCGAGGGCGCCCCGCACGCCGTCCGGCACGCGATCGAGCCGGGTGATGACGAGCTCCTCCGCATCCTCCGCCACCGTGCGCAGCCTGCGGTTCGACCCCCGGCGGCGGATCGCCGCCGCGACGTACGCCCGCACGATCGGTGTGACGCCGGCATAGGCCGCCACGCACCACTGCTCGATGCCGTCGAGGAAGCACGCGGCGCCCGGCGCGAGCGGTCGCGCATCCGCCAGGGGATGGACCCGGAGCTCGTCGTCCTCCACCGGATCGGCTCCGGTGAATTCCGCCACGTCGCTCCGGCCCACGCTCGCCTCGGGCACGTGGGAGGCTGGGACGGCGCCGGCCGCGACGATCGCGTCGAGCCAGGAGCGGGTCACGCTCGGCGCGTCCGCAGCGCCCAGCCGAGGTAGGTGACGCTCAAGTCGTCGGTGAGCACGCGGCCGCCGCCGTCGCCGGCACGCGCCACCCCCTTCATCTCCTGCACGATCATGCCGTTCGCGGCCAGGCCCTCGGTCAGCTCGGCGGGCGTGATGAAGCGCTTGAAGTCGTGGAACCCCTCGGGCATGGTATGCTGCACGTATTCCTCGTCCCAGACGAGCTGGAGGAACGCGGCGATCGTGCGGTTGTGGGTGAGGAAGCCGAGGCCGCCGCCCGGGGCGAGCGCGGTGGCAACGCCCGCCAGCGTGCGGTCGAGGTCGTCCACGTGCTCGAGCACGTCCACGGCGAACACGAGGTCGAACGTCCCCTCGAGCCCGCCGCCCGCGAGGTCTTCGGCGGTGCCGAGGCGATATTCGATCGCGAGTCCGGCGCGCCGGGCGTGCTCCCGCGCCACGGCGAGCGACTTCTCCGACGGGTCGACCGCGGTCACGCGCGCGCCCTCGGCGGCGAGCGCCTCGGCCAGGAGGCCGCCGCCGCACCCCACGTCCAGGGCCCGCTTGCCCCCGAACCCCCCGAACGCCTCGCGAAAATAGGCGACCCGCACCACGTTGAGCTCGTGCAGGCCGACGAAGGGGCCGGCGTCGTCCCACCACACGCCGGGCAGGCGTTCCACCAGGCGATCGTACTTCTCCCGCTCGGAGAGCCCGCCGAGCCGCGGCAGCTGGTCGCTCACGACAGCAGTTTGACGCCGATCACCAGGCCGTCGCGGATCGGCGCCACGGCCGCGACGACGCGGGGGTCGCTCGCCGCGAGCCGGTTGAACGCGCGCACGCCTTCGGCTTCGGCCGAGTGGTCGCCCGGGTCCACCACCGCCCCGTGAAAGAACGCGTTATCGCACAGCAAGAGCCCTCCCGGCCGCAGCAGCCGCACGCTCCACTCGAAGTATTGCGCCAGCGGCGCCTTGTCGGCATCCACGAACACGGCGTCGAAGCCGGGCGCCAACGTCGGCAGCACGTCCAGGGCGGCGCCCTCGATCAGCTGCACCCGCTCGGCGACGCCGGCCTCGGCGTACGCCTGGCGCGCCAGCGCGGCGTGGCGCGCGTCGATCTCGATCGTCGTGAGCGTGCCCCGGGCGGTGAGCGCCCGCGCCAGCCACACGCCGGAATACCCGGCCAACGAGCCGAGCTCGAGCACGCGCGCCGCCGCGACGGCGCGGAGCAGCACGTACAGGAGCTTGCCCTCGTCGGGGGAAATATGGATCGGCGGGAGCTTCAGGGCGTCGTGCCGGGCGCGAATGGCGGACAGCACGGGGTCTTCGGGGGCGAACAGCTCGGTGACGTAGCGCTCGAGCCGTTCCTCCACGCTCAGGCGGTCGCCTCCACGTTCGGGAACGGCGGCACGTCGAGAAACCACAGGCCGGCGAGACGCGAGCTCTTGTCCACTTCCACGAGCAGCCGGTCGGCGACGCGCACGACGGCGGCCACGCGCGCCCGCCCCACGCGGATATGGAAGACGGACTCTGTCTGGTTCTTCTCCACCGTGAGCGCCGTGTCCACCTCGACGGCCGCGATGCCGGGCTGCGATCGGCGGCTCGGGAAGACCACGCGCGCCTCCTTGGCCGCCTCGGGAATCGCGAGGTCGTCGCGGGTGCGGATGTCGTCGGGCCAGGTGACGACGTCCACGCCGCGCAGGCATCCGCCGGCGACGTCGATCACGACGAACGACCCGTCGTTTCCCTCGAGGTCCACCGTGCCGTTCAGCCCGCTCGCCTTGCCCGCGCCCTTGCAGGCGACCGACAGGATGTCGGTCTCGGGATCCCAATGGTAGCTGACCTTGGGGAGCCGGCCGTCGAGCGGCTCGATGCGCGCTTCGAAGTTCATCGGGAACGGCACCTTCCAGCGTTCGAGGAGGGCGGATAATATAGGCCGCACTCCGGAGGGGGGCTAGCAGCATGGAACGGCGGGAATTCCTGACGGTCGCAGGGGCGGTTGCGGGGGCGTACCGAACGCGGAACGCGGAAGTCGAAAGGCGGAACAGAGCGTCCACCCCACAGTTCCGCGTTCCGCGTTCCGCGTTCCGCGTTCAGTCGGCCCAAGAACCCTCCCTGTCCCCGGAGGTGTTCAGCCGCCGCCTCGCGCGGGCCCAGGCGGAGTTGGCGACGCGGCGGCTCGACTTCCTGATCGCGACGCCCTCGACCAACTACGAGTATCTGACCGCCTACAATCCCGGCCGGAGCGAGCGGCTGATCGCCCTGGTGCTGCCGGCGGGCGGCGCGCCCGTGGTCGTGTGCCCGTCGTTCGAGGTGGAGCGCATCAAGCGCCACAGCACGATCGCGGAGGTCCGCGGCTGGGAGGAGCAGGCCGATCCGTACCCGCTCGTTCGTGACGCCGTGCGCAGCCTCGCCACGAGCGGCCGGGGGACGATCGCGCTGGAGCCTTCCACCGGCTATGAGACGTACCTGCGGCTCGCGGCTTCGCTGGGCGGCGGCTGGCAATTCGTCGACGGCGCGCCGGTCACCGAGCGGCTGCGGATCATCAAGGCGCCCGAGGAAGTCGCGCTCATCCGCCGGGCGATCGAGATTACCGAGGGGGCAATCGCCGCGACGTTCGGGCAGCTCGCCGGCGGGACGACCGAGCGCGACGTCGCGCAGTTGCTGTCGCGCGAGATGCAGCAGCGCGGCGCCGAGGGCGGCGGGCTCGTGCAGTTCGGGCCGGCGAGCGCGCTGCCGCACGGCGGTCCCGCCGCCGCGCCGCTCGAGCGGGAGACGGTCGTCCTCATCGACTGCGGCTGCCGGGTCTCAGGCTACGACTCCGATATCACGCGCATGACCTGGTTCGGCGACCACCCGTCGGACGAGTTCCGCAAGGTGTTCGACGTCGTGCACGACGCACAGACCGCGGCGATGCAGCTCGGCCGCCCCCGTGTCACGCAATGCCAGGAGATGGACCGCGCGGCGCGAAAGGTGATCGCGGCCGCGGGCTACGGCCCCTTCTTCACCCACCGCCTCGGTCACGGCCTCGGCATGGATGGGCACGAGGTGCCCTACCTCGTCGAGGGCAACGCCACGCGCCTCGACCCCGGCATGGTGTTCACCATCGAGCCCGGGATCTACCAGCTCGGGAAGTTCGGGGTCAGGATCGAGGACGACTGCTTAATGACGGAGAACGGCGTCGAGGTGCTGTCACACAGGGCGGCGAAGCTCTAGTCCCCCAGCTTCTTCGCAAATGCGACGATGCGGTCCAATGCTCGCAGCAGGTCGTCCGTCGCCGCCGCGTACGACAACCGCACGTAGCGGTCGTCTCCGAACGCGGCCCCCGGCACGAGCGCCACGCCGGTGGTGGTGATGAGCCGAGTGCAGAATTCCGTGCCGCTCAGTCCGCCGAAGGAATCCACCCGAAAGAAGAAGTAGAAGGCCCCCAGGGGGTCGACGAACTCGACCCCCGGCAGCTCCTGCCGGAACCGCGCCACCACGAGATCGCGCCGCTTGCGGAACTCGGCCACCATCCGCGCGACGTCCTGCTCCACCCGTTCGTCGCCGAGCGCCGCCGCGGCGGCGAGCTGCGCCGGATGGTTCGCGCCCGTCGTGGTGTGCGACTGCAACGCCGCCATCGCTCTCGCCACCGGGCCGGGAGCGAGCGCCGTGCCGATGCGCCACCCGGTCATCGCGTACGCTTTGCTCACACCGTAGACCACGACGACGCGCTCCAGCAGATCGTCGGGCAGGTCGAGAAACGACGGCGCCGGCCCCGTGCCGTAATGGATGCGTCGGTAGATCTCGTCCGCGATGACCCACACCTTCCGCTCGCGCGCCCACTGCGCGATCGCCTTGATCTCGGCGTGGGTGTACACCGCCCCCGTGGGATTGCACGGTGAGCAGAGGATGAGGCCGCGCGCGCCCGGTACCACACGGTCCAGATCGCGCACGCTCACCTTCAGGCTCCACTCCGGCTCGCCGGACACGAGCACCGGCCGCGCGCGCGCGAGGTGCACGATCTGCGGGTACGACACCCACGCCGGCGCCGGGATGGCCACGACGTCCCCCGGCCCGAACAACGTGAAGCACACGTTGAAGAGCGACTGCTTCGACCCGTTCGATACCACGATGTTGTCGGCGTTCACCGGCCGGCCGCCCGAGAGCAGCGACAGGTGCTTCGCGGCCGCGGCGCGCAGCTCGAGGATCCCCTCGTTCGCCGGGTAGTGCGTCTTCCCGTCGCGGATCGCGCGAACCCCGGCGTCCGCGGGGATCGACGGCGTCGGGAAGTCGGGCTCCCCGGCGCCGAGGTCGATCACGTCCTCGCCCGCCGCCTTGCGACGCTTCGCCTCCTGTGAGATGGCGATCGTCGCGGAGGTCTCGAGGTGCTGCAGGTTGGGAGAGAAACCGGAGGCCGGGCTCATGGGCGACAGGATAGCCACGGGCAGTCGGGCCACGCAACCGTTGCCTTTCCGTCCACCAGACCGTACCATCCCCCAGACAAGTCGCCCTTTGACAACAGAGGATCGTGTGACGGTTGCGGACGCGAAGGCCGCGCTCGACCGCGGCCGGCCGGTCGTGCTGGTACGGCCGCCGGCGGTGGAGCAGGCGGCGGAGCTGTGGGGGTTGATCACGCCGGAAACTCCGGGGCTCGGCCCCGGGGTCGGCCTACGCGTGCTCATCATCTGCGCCGACGACGCGAGCGCCGCCGAGTGGGCCGCGGCGGCCCAGGCCGCCGCTGCGCCGGGGTGGCGCGCCCACGCCGTCGCCGGTCTCGCCCGCGCGCGCCGCCTCCTCACGGACCGCCCCATGGAGATCCTCGCCGGCGCCGTCGCGAGCCTGGCGGCCCTGGTCGAACGAGCCGTCCTCAAGCTCGACCGGGTGGCCAGCGTCGTCGTGGCGTGGCCCGAGACGCTGGTCGCACCGGAGCACGCCGCCGCCCTCGACGCGCTGCTCGCCGAGGCGCGCGACGCACGTCGCATCGTCTTGAGCTGGAATCCCGGCGCGCTCGGAGACTTTCTCGAGCGTCACGCGCGCCGCGCCCTCGTCATCGGCACGCCGCCCGTGAGCGACACCGGCGCGCCCCTCCCACCGATCTGCGCGGCCCGCTACGCGATCGTTCCGTCCTTCCGTCGTTCCGTCGCGGTGCGCGATGCACTCGACGCACTGAACGTGATGCGGCCCCTCATCTGGGATGGCGGCCCGATCGCTCCCGCCGCCGGGACGCCGCCACCGGACGCGGTGCTCTGCCTCCGCCTCCCCAGCCGCGACGAGCTGCGGGGGCTCGCCGTGGCGGGAGCGGGGGCACCGGTCACCGTGTTCGTCAGCGCCGTGCAGCTCACCTACCTGCGCACCATCGCCGCCCCACTCACGCCGCTGCCCCTGCCCGGCGCGGCCGAGCGGGCGCTCGACCGTGCGGAGGCATTGCGCACGCGTGTGGCGGCCCTGCTGGAAACCGAGAACATCGAACCCGAACTCGCGCTGCTCACCCCGCTGCTCGAACGCTACGATCCGGCGGAGGTGGCGGCCGCGCTGCTGCGGATGAGCCAGCGGCCGTCGGCCACGGGGGGGAGCCCTCCGGCCACCGCGGCGGCGCCCGGCAGAACCAAGATCTTCGTGAACGTCGGGAAGAAGGATCGAGCGGGGCCGAAGGATCTCGTGGGCGCGCTGATCCGTGAGGTCGGACTCGAGAAAACCGCCCTCGGCAAGATCGAGGTCCGCGAAGCGTTCAGCGTCGTGGAGGTCGCGGCGGGCGAGGCGGAGCGGGTGGTGCGCGGGCTCACCGGCGTGACGATCCGCGGCAGGCGCGTCGCGGCACGGCTCGATCGCGAGCGCTAGGCCCAGACGCCGACGGGCCGCCCAGCGGGGCGGCCCGTGAACAGCAAGCCCGTCGCGCGCGCGACGGGCTTATTTGCGGTTATTGACGGCCATCTTCAGCTGCTTGCCGGCCCGGAACGCCGGGGCGATCGACGCCTTGATGGTGATCATCTCGCCGGTCTTGGGGTTCCGACCCTGCCGCGACGCGCGCTTGCGCGCCTCGAAATTGCCGAAGCCGGTGATCTGCACCTTCGCACCCTTCTTCAGCTCACCCGCGATGATGCCCTTGTCGTCGAACAAGGCGTCGATCGTCCGGGTGGCGTCGGCCTTGGACATCTTGGTCCGCATGGCCAGCGCCGCAGTCAGCTCGGCTTTGTTCACGGTTGCTCCTTGTGAGGGTCTAGGGCTGGAAAAACCCCTGCAACTATGCCCCTTTTCGCGGGGGGGCACGAGAAAACCCGCATAAAACCGCCACAATATGGGGGCCCCCCCGGAAAATCCGCAAGATAGCTGCACTTTCCCGACCCACCCCCCCGGTTCGCAACCCTCCGCCACCCCGTTTTCAGACCCCCGTCGCCCGGCGCCAAGTCGCAAGCAGTTACAAGGTTAGAGTCGTCAGACCGACCGGCTGGCACTGGCGACCGCTGTTAGCTTGGCGTCTTGCAACTCCGCTGGCACCTAGCGACCTGCGCACTGAAGGCTGCCCCATGTTTCATGGTACCCGTCCCGGTTGGATCGAGGTGATCGCCGGGGTCATGTTCTCCGGAAAGAGTGAAGAACTGATCCGGCGGGTCCGGCGGGCCGTGATCGCCCGCAAACAGGTCCAGGTCTTCAAGTCCCACCTCGACGCCCGCTACGCCGGGCTCTACTCGGTCACGTCACACGACGGGGAGACCGCCGAAGCGACCCCCGTGGATTCGTCCGAAGAGGTCATGCGGCTGTGGCGGCCGGAGACGGCGGTGGTAGCGGTGGACGAGGTGCAGTTCCTCGACGACGGGATCGTGACCGTGGCCAACACGCTCGCCGACCGCGGCGTGCGCGTCGTGCTCGCCGGCATCGACATGGACTTCCGCGGCCTCCCGTTCGGCCCCGTGCCCACGCTCCTCGCCATCGCGGAGATCGTGGACAAGCTGCAGGCCATCTGCGTCGTGTGCGGCGGTCCCGCGAGCCGCAACCAGCGTCTCGTCAACGGCAAGCCGGCGGTGTGGAACAGCCCCACGATCATGGTCGGCGGCCGGGAGTCGTACGAAGCCCGGTGCCGGCATTGTCATCGCGTACCGAGGGTGGATGAGGACCAGCAGGCGCTGCTCTGAACGCGGAACGCGGAAGTCGGAACGCGGAGCAGAGCGGGGCATAGACCAGTTCCGCGTTCCGCGTTCCGCGTTCCGCGTTCAATGTTGAACGTCGGCCTCACCGGCAACATCGCGGCCGGCAAGTCCAGCGTCGTGGAGCTGTTCCGGCGCTGGGGCGCGACGGTCATCGACGCCGACGAGCTGGCGCGCCAGGCGCAGGCGCCGGGGGGCGAGGTGCTCGCCGCGATCGTGCGGCGCTTCGGGGCGGACGTGCTCGCCCCCGACGGAGCGCTCGATCGCGCCGCGCTGCGCGCCAAGGTGATGGGCGACCAGGCGGCGCTCGACGCGCTCAATCAGATCGTGCATCCCGCCGTGCGGCAGCGCCGCGACGAGCTGCTGAGCGAAGCACGCGAGCGCGGCGACGCGCTCGTGGTCAACGACATCCCGCTCCTGTTCGAGGTCCTCGACCCCGCGCAGTTCGACATCGTCGTGCTGGTGGATGCCGCGACGACGGTGCGGCGTACGCGGCTGCGCGCGATGCGTGGGCTCTCGAACGACGAAGCCGACCGGATGCTCGCCGTGCAGATGCCGGCGGAGCGCAAGCGCGCCCGCAGCCATTTCGTGATCGACAACGACGGCTCGCGCTCGGAGCTGGAGCGGGGGACGCGCGCCGTGTTCGAGGAGCTCCGGCGGCGTGCCGCGCGCGCCGCCTTGGGCCGCCCGGCCTCCACGCTGTTGCTCGCCGCCGCGGAAACACGTGATCACCCCGCGCTGAACGCGATCGCCGCGCGGTACACGGACGCGGGGCTCAGCGTGCGCCGCGTCGCGGGCAGCGCCGCCGCACTCGATCACGCGCTCGCCAAGAGCGCCACGCCGCCCGACGCGATCGTCGCCACGGCCGCGGCGGCGCGGGCGGCCGAACAAGCGTGGGAGCGGGTCGGCCGGCCGGGCGTGCTCGCCTATCTCTCCGACGACCCCGATCCCGTCGCCGTGCGGCTCGACCTCCGGCCTTGGGGCTACGAGCGGCTCCGGTTGGTCGAGCCCGGCGCCGCGGGACTGAAGCCGCGGCCCGACCTATTTCCCGTCGCCAACCCGTTGCCTTGACAGAGGTTTCGCGCTCCGGTAACCTTCGCCCCGACCTTCGGCACCCCCGCGAGCGAGCGACCCCCGCATGGCGAACATCCCGGCCGATCTGCGCTACACGGAAAAGCACGAGTACGTGAAGCAGGTCGGCGACGGATCGATCGTCCAGGTGGGGATCACCGACTATGCGCAGGGCGAACTGGGCGACGTCGTGTACGTCGAGCTGCCCAAAGTGGGCGCCGCGTTCAGCCGCATGGACGTCTTCGGCAACATCGAAGCCGTCAAGGCCGTGTCCGAGCTGTACGCGCCCGTGGCGGGCACGGTCGCGGAGGTGAACACCGCCCTCGAGGGCGATCCGGCGCTCGTCAACCGGGACCCCTACGGCGCGGGCTGGATGATCAAGCTGCGCGTGAAGAACGCGGCGGAGCTGGAGCAGCTGCTCGGGAGCAAGGCGTACCAGAAGCACATCGGAGCCTAGCGTCGCCCATCATCATGTCGACCGTCCGCGCCACGCTCGCCCCTGCCGATCGCTTCGAGACCCGTCACGTGGGGCCCAGCTCCGACGAAGCGCGGGCCATGCTCGGGACGCTCGGCTACGACTCGCTCGACGCCTTCATCGACGCCGTCGTGCCGGACGACATCCGGCTGCGCCGGCCGCTCGCGCTGCCGCCGGGCCGGACCGAGCGGGAGGTGCTCCAGGCGTTGCGCGGCCTCGCCGCCCAGAATCAGTTGTACCGGTCGTATATCGGGATGGGGTACCACCATTCCTTCACCCCGCAGGTGATCCAGCGCAACATCGTCGAGAACCCGGGCTGGTACACGGCCTACACCCCGTACCAGCCCGAGATCGCGCAGGGCCGGCTTGAGGCGTTGCTCAACTTCCAGACGATGGTCGCCGACCTCACCGCCCTTCCGATCGCCAACGCCTCCCTCCTCGACGAAGCCACCGCGGCAGCCGAAGCGATGCACCTGACGGAGGCCGTGGCGAAGCCGCCCGCCGGCGTGACGCCGATGTTCATGATCGCGGAAGGGTGCCACCCCCAGACGATCGCCGTCGTGCGGACGCGCGCCGAGGCGCGCGGCGTGCAGACCGTCGTCGCAGATCCGGCGAGCTTCGAGTTCCGACCCGGCGTGATCGGGGCGCTGCTCCAGTATCCCGCGACGGACGGCCGGATCGAGGACTACCGCGCGTTCGTCGAGCGGGCCCACGCGGCGGGAGCGCTCGTCACCGTGGCGACGGACCTGCTCGCGCTCACGCTGCTCGCGCCGCCCGGGGAATGGGGCGCCGACATCGCGGTCGGCAACTCGCAGCGGTTCGGCGTGCCGATGGGGTACGGCGGTCCCCACGCCGCGTTTTTCGCGACGCGGGAGGAGCACAAGCGTCACGTGCCCGGGCGCATCATCGGCGTGTCGAAGGACGCGGCGGGCCGCCCGGCGCTGCGCATGGCGCTGCAGACGCGAGAGCAGCACATCCGCCGCGAAAAGGCGACGTCGAACATCTGCACCGCGCAGGTGCTGCTCGCCGTGATGGCCAGCATGTACGCCGTGTACCACGGTCCCGAGGGCCTGCGGCGCATCGCCGAGCGGGTGCACATGCTCGCGGTGCTGCTCGCCCAAGCCGTCGTGCGGCTCGGCTACCGCGTCGTGCACCCGCAGTTCTTTGACACGCTGTGCATCGAGGTCGAGTCGTGGGCGCTGCCGCGTCTCATCGACGCCGCGCGGGCCCGCCGCATCAACCTGCGCACGATCTCCCCGACCCGCCTCGGGATCTCGCTCGACGAGGCCACCAGCCTGGGCGACCTCGCCGACCTGGTCGCAGCCTTCTCGCTCAACGAGGTCCTCCCGTTCATGGTGGAAGACCTGGGCGCGAAGGCGGACACCGCGATCCCCGAACGGCTGCGGCGCACCTCGCCGTACCTCACGCATCCGGTGTTCCACCGCTACCGCTCCGAGACCGAGATGCTGCGCTACATCAAACGGCTCGAGGCGCGCGACCTCTCCCTCACGTCGGCGATGATCCCGCTCGGCTCGTGCACGATGAAGCTCAACGCCACCACCGAGATGGTGCCCCTCTCGTGGCGCGAATTCAACCGGCTGCACCCCTTCGCGCCGCGCGAGCAGGCCACCGGCTACCGCACCCTGTTCCGCCAGCTCGAGGACATGCTGTCCGAGATCACGGGGTTCCCGAGCGTGTCGCTCCAGCCCAACTCCGGAGCCCAGGGGGAGTTCACCGGGTTGCTCGTGATCCGGGCGTACCACCGCTCGCGCGGCGAAGGCTATCGCACCACGTGCCTCATCCCCACCTCGGCACACGGCACCAATCCCGCGAGCGCGGTGATGGCCGGGCTCTCGGTGGTCCCCGTGCAGTCCGACGCGCGCGGCAACATTGACGTCGCCGACCTCCGCGCCAAGGCCGCCGAGCACCGCGACACGCTCGCCGCGTTGATGGTCACCTATCCATCGACCCACGGCGTCTTCGAGGCGTCGATCCGCCAGATCTGCGAGATCGTGCACGCGCACGGCGGGCAGGTCTACATGGACGGGGCCAACATGAACGCGCAGGTGGGCCTGTGCCGGCCGGCCGACTTCGGCGCCGACGTGTGCCACCTGAACCTCCACAAGACGTTCGCCATCCCGCACGGCGGCGGCGGACCCGGCATGGGGCCGATCTGCGTGGCGGCACACCTCACGCCCTTCCTGCCGGACCACCCCGTGGTGCCGCTGCGTCGGGAGCAGCCCTGCGGCACGGTGTCGGCGGCGCCGTGGGGCAGCGCGTGGGTACTGCCTGTCTCCTGGGCCTACATCGCCCTACTGGGCCGCGAGGGACTCGTGCAGGCCACGAAGATCGCGATCCTCAACGCCAACTATGTCGCGCACCGGCTGGCGCCGCACTACCCGCTGCTCTACAGCGGCCGCGACGGGCTCGTGGCGCACGAGTGCATCATCGACTGCCGCCCGTTCAAGCAATCCGCCGCCATCGAGGTGGAGGACATCGCCAAGCGGATCATCGACTACGGCTTCCACCCGCCCACGGTCTCGTTCCCGGTGCCCGGCACCTTGATGATCGAGCCCACCGAGAGCGAGTCGAAGGAGGAGCTCGACCGCTTTTGCGACGCCCTCATCGCGATCCGCGAGGAGATCCGCGACGTCGAGCAGGGCAAGCAGCCGCGCGGCAACAACGTGCTCACGAACGCGCCGCACACCCTCGCGGACGTGATCGCCGACGCGTGGGACCGGCCGTACCCGCGCGAGCGCGCAGCCTTCCCCGCCGACTGGACCCGCAACCACAAGGTCTGGCCCGCGGTGGGGCGCGTGGACGGCGCCTACGGCGACCGGAACTTGGTGTGTGTGTGTCCCCCGATGGAAGCCTACGCGCTTGCGGCTGACTGAGACGGAAGGTTGGACGGTTGGAAGGTTGGAAGGGGTGTTCCACCTTCCAACCTTCCAACTTTCCATCGACTCTGCCGGCCGCTCGGGCGCCCAGAACATGGCCCTCGACTCGGCGCTCCTGGCGGAGGTGAACCGCACCGGCCGCGCCTTCCTGCGGCTCTACCGGTTCGACCCGCCCTGCCTCTCCTTCGGACGCCACGAGCCTGCCCGGTCGCGCTACGACCGCGCCGCCATCGCCCGGCTCGGGATCGACGTCGTGCGCCGGCCCACCGGCGGCCGCGCCGTGTGGCACGAGCACGAGGTCACATATGCCGTCGTCATGCCGGCCGCGGGCGTCGCGCGGCTGCGCGACAGCTACCGCGCGATTCACGCCCGGCTCGCCGCCGCGCTGCGCCGGCTAGGGGCCGATGCGACGCTCGCCTCCGACCGCCCTCGACCACCCTCGATCACCCTCGACCACCCCAGTCCCTGCTTCGCGACGTCGGTCGGAGGTGAGGTGCTCGTGGACGGACGCAAGCTCGTGGGCTCGGCCCAGTTGCGGGAGGGCACGGCCTTGCTGCAGCACGGCTCGATTCTGCTCGACGGGTCGCAGGACATGATCACAGCCGTAAGTGGCAAGCCGCACCCCGCCACTACCGCGACGACGCTCGCCGCGGTGCTGGGACGCCCGGTCTCGTTCACCGAGGTCGCCCAGGCCATCGTCGCGACCTGGGACGGGCGGCTCGAACCGTCCGCCTGTCCGACCGTCCGACCCTCCGGCTTTCTCGACCCCGCCTGGACCTGGCGCCGCTAGGCGCGTAGTAGAATCTTTGGCGCCATGCCAATCAGACCACCTGACCGCCTGATCGCCCGGCTCCTGGTCGCGGGCGTGCTGCTCGGCTCGCTCGCTTCCTGCGCCCGGCGTGGCGCTTGCACCGGCGACTATTGCGGCACCGTGGTGATCGCCGCCGCCGGCGAGCCCGACATCCTGCTCCCGCCCGTGACCGAGCTCTCCACCAGCCGCGACGTGTACGACCAGCTGTTCCTCAAGCTCGCCGACCTCGGGATGTCTGGGAACACGATCGGCGACGAAGACTTCCGGCCGCAGCTCGCCGAGCGGTGGGAATGGGCCGGGCCTGTCACGCTCGTGTTCCACCTCGACCCGCGGGCGCGCTGGCAGGACGGGCGCGTGGTGACGGCCGGAGACGTCGTGTTCACGTACGATGCGTACACGGACTCGCTCGTGAACTCGCCGTTCCGCTCGTCGCTCAGGTTGATCAGCGCCGTCACGGCGCGCGACTCGCTCACCGTCGTGTTCCGGTTCCGGCAGCGCTACCCCGAGATGTTCTACGACGCGGTATACCAGATGCGCATCCTGCCGGCGCACCTGCTCCGGACTATTCCGCGTGACCAGTGGCGGAGCGCGCCGTTCGGGCGCGCCCCCGTGGGCGACGGGCCGTACCGGTTCGTCGCCTGGAAGGCCGGCGAGAGCCTCGAGCTCGCCGCGGATTCCACGTTCTACCTCGGGCGTCCCCACATCCGGCGCGTCATCGTGCGCTTCACGCCGAACCTTCAGGTGGTGACCACGCAGCTCGTCGCCGGAGAGGCGGATGTGACCGAACAGCTCGGCTCGCCCGACAACGTGAAGCGCGCGTGCGCGGCCCCCCAGCTCGCGTGCTATCCCTACAAGGGGGCCGCGTACGGCTACCTCGGCTTCAACCTCGCCACGCCCGGCGACTCGACCAAGCCCCATCCCCTGTTCGGCGACCGCGAGCTGCGCCGCGCGCTCGTCATGGCCGTGGACCGCACGCGCCTGCTGCGCAACGTGTTCGGCGATTTCGCCAAGGTCCCGCCCGGCCCGATCTCGCAGCTCGCCTGGATCTGGGACCCCGAGACACGCGAGCTGCCGCACGACAGCGCGCAGGCGGCCCGGCTGCTCACCCGGCTCGGCTGGATCGACTCGGACTCGGACGGCGTGCGCGACCGCGCCGGCCAGAAGCTCGCGTTCCGCATCCTCCTCCCCACGACGAGCGCGAGCCGTCGCCTGTACGCCCGCCTGTTGCAGGAGACCTTCCGCACCATCGGCGCCGACGTCCAGCTCGACGAGGTCGATCTCGGTCTGTTCAGCGAACGGGCCCGAACGGGACGGTTCGACGCGGTGCTCTACACCTGGAACACGGATCCCACGCCCTCGTCCAGCATCCCGCAGACATGGACTCAGGCGGGGCTGGGGCGGTCCAACCACGGGCGCTACGTGAACCCCGCGTTCGACCGCTTGGCGGACCGCGCCGTGGGGGCGATGAACCGCGCCGAGGCGCGGCGTCTCTGGCGGACCGCAATCGAGGTCCTGAACCAGGACGCCCCGGCGATCTTCCTGTTCGCGCCCGATGCCGTGGCGGCGGCGCACCGCCGGATCACCGACGTCACGATCCGCCCGGACTCGTGGCTCGCGCTGCTCCGCACCTGGCGCATTCCCGGCGACCGGCTGACCGATCGAGACCGCGCGGAGCGCTAGGTGACGGCGTGGATCGTGCGGCGTCTCGCCGCCGCGATCGCCATCGTCCTCGCGGCCGTCACCCTCACCTTCTTCCTCCTCCACCTCGCCGGCGGCTCGCCGTGCGGGCAGCGCGACGTCCAGGCTGTGGCGCCGGAGGTGTGCGCGCGGCTGCGGGAAGAGTTCGGGCTCGACAAGCCCATCTGGGTGCAGTACGCCAAGTATGTTCGCGAGGTGCTGCACGGTAACCTGGAGGTGTCGTTCTGGCAGCGCCGTCCCGTGATCGCCGCGCTGGGAGACGCGCTGCCGAACACGCTGCTGCTCGCGGGCACGGCGCTGCTCATCGACTTCACGCTGGGGCTCGCCCTGGGGGTCTACCAGGCCGCGCGGGCGCGGCGCTTCGGCGATATCGCGCTCGGGAACGCCGCGCTGTTCGTCAATTCGATGCCGACGTTCTGGCTGGGGCTCGTCCTGCTGCTCGTGTTCGGCCAGTGGCTCCACCTGGTTCCCGTGGGCGGGACGCATGACCCGGTGCTGTGCGCCAGGCTCGACTCGCTGCACTGCGTCGGGGACCGGCTGTGGCATCTGGCGCTGCCGGCGTTGACCCTCGGGCTCGTGGGCGCGGCGGCCACGGCCCGATACCAGCGCGCCGCGATGCTCGAGGTGATCGCACAGGACTTCGTGCGCACCGCGCGCGCCAAGGGGTTGCGGGAGCGCCGCGTGCTGCTCGTGCACGCGCTGCGCAACGCGCTGCTCCCGTCCATCACGCTGTTCGGGCTGGCGTTCCCCTTCCTCGTCACGGGTGCCGTGCTCGTCGAGTGGGTGTTCGCCTGGCCCGGCATGGGTTGGCTGGCCGTGATGGCGATCGGCCAGCGCGATTACCCGGTGGTCACCGCGACCGCCCTCGTGGCGAGCGGGATGGTCACGGTCGGCAACCTGCTCGCGGACGTGGTGTACGCCGCGGCGGACCCGCGCATCCGGGTGCGCGGCGCATGACCGCCGGGACCTGGCTCGCCCTCGCCGGCGCCCTCGTGCTCGCCTTCGCCTTGGCCGCGCAGACGCGGCGCGCCGCCGCCGGCCCGGCGGGGCGGCGCTTCTTCCGCCACCCCACGGCGGCCCCGGGCCTCGTCGTGCTCGCCTTTTTCGTGACGCTGGCGCTCGCCGCGCCCCTAATCGCCCCGTATCCATCGTACCTGCAGCTCGACCCCGTGCACCTCGCCAACCAGCCGCCGTCCGGCCGCTTCCTGCTGGGCACGGACCCGCTGAGCCGCGACGTGTGGAGCCGCCTCGTCTACGGCGCGCGCTTCTCGCTCGGCATCGGCTCGCTGGCGATGCTCGTCGCCGTCTCCGTGGGCGCGGCGGTCGGCGCGGTCGCCGGCTACTTCCGGCGCTGGGTGGACGCCCTGCTGATGCGCCTCGTGGACGTGGGGCTCGCGATCCCGCGCGTCTTCGTGCTGCTCGTGGTCGTGGCGCTGTGGGACCGCGTGTCGCTGCCGATGCTGGTGCTGCTGATCGGGCTCACCGGGTGGTTCGGCACGAGCCGGCTGGTGCGGGCCGAGGTGCTCAGCCTGCGCGAGCGCGAGTTCGTCGTCGCCGCCCGGGCGCTGGGTGCCCGGTCGGCTCGGGTTATCTTACGCCACGTCCTGCCCAACGCGGCGGCACCGATCATCGTCTCGGCCGCGCTTGGCATCGGCAGCGTGATGCTGCTGGAGGCGGGGCTGTCCTTTCTCGGGATCGGCGTGCCCTCTCCCAAGCCGAGCTGGGGCAACATGATCGCCGACGGCCAGGACCGGCTCGCCGCCGCCCCATGGACCAGCTTGTTCCCCGGCCTCGCCATCTCGCTCGTCGTGATGGCGCTCAACGCCGTGGCCGACGCGCTGCGCGACGCGCTCGACCCACACAAGGAGGCGGCGTGACGGAGCCCCTGCTCCGCGTGCGCGACCTGAAGACCTACTTCGTGACCGAGCACGGCTCGGGCACGGCGCGGGCCGTGGACGGCGTGTCGTTCGAGGTCTATCCCGGCGAAACGCTGGGGCTGGTAGGCGAGTCGGGCTGCGGCAAGACCGTGACCTCCCTCTCCATCCTCCGCCTCATCCCCGAGCCACCCGGCCATATCCGCCCCGGCAGCTTCATCGAGTTCGAGGGGCGGAACTTGCTGACGCTCGCGCCGCGCGAGCTGCGCGCCATCCGCGGCAATCGGATCGCGATGATCTTCCAGGAGCCGATGACGTCGCTGAACCCGGTGTTCACGGTGGGCGACCAGATCGCCGAAGCCGCCATCGTGCACCAGGGACTGTCGCGCCGCCGCGCGCGGGAGCGCGCCGTCGAGATGCTCAAGCTCGTGGGCATCCCCGACCCGGCGGAGCGGGTGGACCACTATCCCCACCAGATGAGCGGCGGCATGCGCCAGCGCGTGATGATCGCCATGGCGCTCGTGTGCCACCCGAAGCTGCTCATCGCCGACGAGCCCACGACTGCCCTCGACGTCACGATCCAGGCCCAGATCCTCGAGCTGCTCGACCGGCTGCAGCGCGACCTGGGCATGGCGGTCATGCTGATCACGCACGACCTGGGCGTCGTGGCGGGGACGGCGGACCGCGTCGTGGTGATGTACGCCGGCGAGGTCGTGGAGCAGGCCGCGACCGGGGAGTTGTTCGCGCGCCCGCTGCATCCCTACACCGAGGGCCTCATGGCGTCCGTGCCGCGGATCGACACGCGCGTCAGCCAGGTCCGGGGACGGCTGCACAGCATCCCCGGCCAGGTGCCGGCCGCGACCGCCTGGCCCGCGGGCTGCCGCTTCCACCCGCGCTGCCCCTACGCATGGGACCGCTGCCGCCAGGAGGCGCCGCCGCCGCTCGACGCCGGCGCCGGCGAGCCCGGCGCGCACACGGTGCGCTGCTGGCTTCTCACCGAACCGCAGCGTCGCAGCGCCCGCGCATGACCGCCCCCGCCCCCGCCCCCGCCCCCGCGCTGGTGGACGTCGCCGAACTCGTGAAGCATTTCCCCGCCGAGCGCGGGTTCTTCGGGCTGGGGCGGGCACGGGGCGCCGTGCGCGCCGTGGACGGCGTGTCCTTCGCGATCCAGGCGGGCCGGACGCTCGGCCTGGTCGGCGAGTCGGGGTGCGGCAAGTCCACCCTAGGGCGGACGATCCTGCGGCTCATCGAGCCCGACGCCGGTCGCGTCACGATCGACGGCCGGGACGTGCTGGCGCTCGGGACCCGCGAGCTGCGGGCGCTGCGCCGCCGCATGCAGATCGTGTTCCAGGATCCGTACGGATCGCTCAACCCGCGCATGACGGTCCGCCAGACGCTCGCCGAACCCCTCGCGATCCATCGCCTGGCGAACGGCGCGGACGCGGAGCGCCGCATCGCGGCGCTGCTCGAGGAGGTGGGCCTCGACCCGACGTTCGCGCGGAGCTACCCGCACGAGCTGTCGGGCGGCCAGCGCCAGCGCGTCGGCATCGCGCGCGCCCTGTCCGTCGAGCCGCAGTTCCTGGTACTCGACGAGCCGGTGAGCGCGCTCGACGTCTCGGTCCAGGCCCAGGTGCTGAACCTGCTCGCCGATCTGCAGCAGCGGCGGCGCCTCACGTTCCTGTTCATCGCGCACGATCTCGCCGTCGTGAAGCACGTCGCCGACGACGTGGCGGTGATGTATCTCGGCAAGCTCGTCGAGCGCGCGCCCGCGGCCGAGCTGTACGCGGCGCCGCGGCACCCCTACACCACCGCGCTGCTCTCCGCCGTCCCCGTGCCGGACCCGAAGGCGCAGCGCGACCGCATCGTGCTGGCCGGGGAAGTGCCGTCGCCTGCCGCGCCCCCACCCGGCTGCCCGTTCCATCCGCGCTGCCCTCATCCCAAGAAGAACGAGCGCTGCCGCACCGAGCCGCCGGCGCTGCGCGAAGTGGCGCCCGGGCAGCTCGCGGCCTGCCACTTCGCGGAGGAGCCGCTGTGAGCGCGACCCTCCTCGCCCTGCAGGCGCTCACGAATCTGAGCCTCGCGCCCGCGGGACCCGGGCTGCCGCACGGCTGGACGCTGCAGCGCGTCAAGGGCGCGGCCGCACCCACGTTCGCGGTGACCGGGGGGCACGCGTTGCGCATCGAAGCCGACGGCGCTGCGGCGTTCGCGAGCTACCGGCTGCGCTCCCCGCTCCGGCCGCGGGCGGGGACGCTGTCCTGGCAGTGGCGCACCACCACCCCACTCCGCGACGCCGCGCTGCGCCTCCGCGCCCGCGACGACGCGCCCGCGCGGGTGTTTCTCGTGTTCGCGGACGGGCGGATGCTGTTCTACAGCTGGGGCGCACGGGAAAGCCGGGGCGAGCACTTCCTCTCCTGGACCGGCGCAAACCGCGGCGTCCTGGTGCTCGAGGGCGCCGACGACGCCGACGGCTCGTGGCACATGGAGCGGCGTGATCCCTTCGCCGATTACCGTCTGGTCTTCAACGGCGCACCCAAGGCGATCGTGGCGGCGGGCGTGAGCGCCGACACGGACCAGCTCAGGGGCCGCGCGACGGCCGAGGTGAGCGAGCTGACGTGGGAGGCGCCATGACGTCCCCCCCCCATCCGCGTCTCGCCGCGATGCTGCGCGACGCCCAGTTCTGGGTTCCCGTCGCAGTGTTGCTGCTCGGTCTTCTGGTGCTGCAGTGGATCCGGTAGCGGCGGCCCGGCTCCGCCGGCTGCAGCTCGTCGGCGTGCTGAGCGGGTTCACGGCGGGCGCCTGGCTCGGCGCCGCCGAGGCGCCGACCAAGATGGTGTCGCTCGGCATCTCGCCCGTGGTCATCTCGCTGACGATGGTGCTGGGCGTGTTTCTCGCGCGCTGGAGCCTCCCCGCGCTGCTCCGCGGCACGTCCGCCGTGCGCGCCGACGTGCGCCAGGCGCCGCACCTGGTCGTCTGGGCAGCGCTCGCCGGCTGCCTCTGGGCCGTCGCCAACACGCTCACCATCTTCGCGATCAGGGACATCGGGTTGAGCATCGCGTTCCCGCTGTGGAACGCGAACAGCCTGCTCGGCATCCTCTGGGGCATCGTGTTCTTCAGCGAGCTGCGCGACGCGGGCCGGGCGCGCCGGCTCGGCGTGCTGGGCGGCGCCGTCGTGATGTTCGGCGGCGCGACCTTCCTGGCCGTCGCGTCCTCGACCCAGGCTGCCGCCGGCCATCCCGCGCGCGGCGTCGCCGCCGCGCTCGCGGCCGGAGCGTTGTGGGGCACGATGTACATCCCCTACCGCAAGGCGTACCTCACCGGCATGAACCCGCTCTCGTTCGTCACGTTCTTCACGATCGGCGAGGTGGGCATGATGACGGCCATCGCGCTCGCCGACCGCGGCGGACCGGCGGCGCTCCTCGCCGAGCTGGCCCGCGCGCGCGACGTGCTGTTCTGGCTCCTGCTCGGTGGCTTCGTATGGGTGGTCGGTGACCTGTTCCAGCAGTACGCCGCCAAGTACGTGGGCATCAGCCGCGGCATTCCGCTCTCCAACACCAACCAGCTGTGGGGCCTGCTCTGGGGCGTGCTGGTGTTCGGCGAATTGCACGGCGCCTCGGGGAGAACCTATGCGCAGGTGGTCGGCGGCTCGCTCCTGATGGCGCTGGGCGCGGGCGGCATCGCGCTCGCGTCCGCGACCGGACCCGAGCACCGCCGCTGGCAGGACGCCGCCGCGCGCGAAGGCGAGCGCTACGCCGTGGACCCCGGTTATACCCGCTCGGCGCTGGCCGGCGAAGGCGCCGCGGCGACGGCCCGCGGCCGCACGTGGCTCGACTGGCTCATCGTCGCCGCGGCCACGGCCGTGTTTGTCGGTCTCGCCCGCGGCGCCCGCGTCCCCGACTTAGCACTTGATTGGCCCGCGATCACCGCGCTGGCGGTCGTGATGCTCGCGCTGCTCGGCGGCACCGGGCTGTTGCTATGGCGAACCACCCGCTTCAACTGAGCAGGCCTAGCCTCCGTGCGCGACCTTGGGCGCCGCCTTGAGAGCCAAGACCTCGCCCACGACCGCCACCGCATAGCCCGCCGTGAACACCCAGCCGCCGTACAGCAACGCTCCCGCGTGCAGCGTGTCGAGGAAATACGCGATCAGCGGCACGCCGACGCAGACCAGCAGCAACAGCGGGAGACGTTCGGTCTTGGTCCCCCGCCCCTGCTCCCAGTAGAGCAGCCCGCCGGTGATCGCGAGCGCGACGATCACGTGCAGCAGCACCGGCCATCCCGCGCGCCCCGCCGACGCCGTCGCGAAGAACCCGCCGGCGAGGACGAAGAACACCATGCGGAAGAAGCCGTGCAGCGCCTGGCCGTACCGCTGGTGGAAGCGCGCCAGCGGCGGCACGAAAGCGTGAAGCACGTACGCGATGAGAATGAGTACCGTGGAGCCCTGTAACAGGATCACCGTGGCGTTGTCCCACACCGCGGTGATGACCCGGAGGCCGGGGCTGTACGGAAGAACCAGGCCGGCGGCGAGCAGGACCGCTCCGATCTTCTTGAGCATCGTCACCTCCGCAAGTCGGGATAGCCAGCAGACGGATCGCTCCGTCGCCCAAGGTAGCCTCCGCCACCCACTGTTCAAGACACGACGATGCCTCTTGGCCTATCGAGCGCACCAGGAGGTGTGGAAAAGAGGGTGAGCGGGGGCGCGAGCGCGATGGCAGCGGAAGATCGCGCGCCTAGCCGCGGAGTTTCGATGACGCTCTCGCTCCGCCTACGGATATGGTGGTGGAGGGCCGAGCAACTCTAGCTCTTCGTACTCCCCGGGCTTGCGCCCGGGGTCAGTAGGAGGCCAGGCTGTCCGTGTCTAACCATCGCGCTTATCAACTGTACGCTCACATCACCTGGCACACCTGGAAGCGCTCAGGCTGCCTCGACCAAGCCGCGGTGGATGATGTGAGGAGCGCCGTAGCGAGCGCCTGCCGCAAGTCGGCGGTACGTGTACTACGCGGGGCGGTGCTCGCCGACCACGTCCACTTGGTCGTCAGCTTCCGCCCGGATGCGCGGCTCAGCGACTTCGTGCGACTCGCCAAGAGCGTCGCGGCGGTGCGCTCCAACCGGCGCGTGATGGGCGCCGTTCGCTGGAGCCGCGGCTTTTTCGCGGCCACCATACACAAACGTGATCTCTCGCGAGTGATCGACTATGTCGCGAGACAGTTCGAGCGCCACCCAGATCGCGTCCCTCGACCCTCGAAGAAGCCACACTGACCCCGGGCGCAAGCCCGGGGATATTGAAAGGTCCGCACGTCTCACCGCACGACGACCGGAACCTCCACCCAAGCCGAGGGCTGGACCAGCTGGCGCACCAGCAGGGTGTAGCTCCCCGGGGGAGACGACACGACCCGCATGTCGCTACCGGTCACGCTGTCACCGGGGGCGAGCACCACGCTCTGGCTGTAGCCCGCGCACCTGACGTAGTTCATGACCAGCGCGACATTGCCCGCGAGATCGAGGCCGCAAATCCGGCTCTCGACGGCAACGGGTCCCGCCGACCGGTTCGTGACGACCGAGAGGATATGGACCTCTTGGCCCGAGTCGGGTTGCGCGGGGGTGAGCTGCACGGTCTGCTCGAGCCCCTGCACCGTGACCTGCCGGAGGCCGCCCGGTGCGAACGATTCGGTCGAGCGACATCCCAGGATACCGCTGAGTAGCGCCCCGGCCGTGACGGGGTGGATGAGCCTCACGGACGCCTCCCTGGTGTGTGACTGCCTAGTAATACCCTCGGGAGGTTGGGTGGCGTCACCGTCGCGCGTGCGCCACAGCGACTGCCCTAATGGACCCCGCCCATCAGCGTACGTACCGGCTTGATGAGCAACGCGAGCAGCACCGCCGCCCCAATCGCCGTCACCCCCACTGCGCCGAACAGCTGTGGCAACGGATAGCTCTCGAACAGCCCGGCGATCCACCCCGCGATGAGGTCGCCCGCGGCGACGGACAGGAGCCACACCCCCATCATGAACCCGACGATGCGCGCCGGGGCGAGCTTCGTGGTGAGGCTCAGTCCGACGGGGTACAGGCTCACCTCACCGAGCTCCTGGAGGAAATAGACCCCGACGAGCCAGAGCGGGCTGACCCGCACGCCTGCGGCACTCTGCGCCGCCGTCGCCGCCGGCACGAGGAGGAGGAACGAGAGCCCGACAAAGAGCGGCCCCAGAGTGAACTTGGCCGGACTCGACGGCTCGCGCGGGCCGAGGCGGACCCACAGCCAGGCGAAGGCGGGGGCGGCCATGATGACGAACGTGGGCGGCACCGACTGGAACCAGCTCGCCGGAAAGGCGAAACCGAGCACGGACAGGCGCGTGTAGCGGTCGGCGAACAGGTTGAGGGTGGACCCCGCCTGTTCAAAGGCCCCCCAAAAAATGCTCGCGAACACGAAGAACACGGCCATCGCCGCGATACGTTTCCACTCCACCTCCGTGAAGCCGAGGAACCCGGACGAGGAAGCCGGCGAGCCCACCGCAGCGTCCGTTCGGAGCGCGCCCGCTTTGGGGGCGATCCGCGCCATGGCCGGCCGGAGTCGGTTCCGACCGAGGACGTATTGGATCAGACCGAGGGTCATGCCCACCCCGGCGCAGGCGAAGCCGGCATGCCAGTCAACGCGCTGGGCGAGCCAGCCGGCGATGAGCGGGCCGAGCACCGCGCCCACGTTGATCCCCATGTAAAAGAGCGAGAACCCGGCGTCGCGGCGCGCGTCCGCCGCGTCGTATAGCGAGCCGACGATAGTGCTCACGTTGGGCTTGAGGAGGCCCGTGCCGGCGACGATGAGCGCCAGCCCGGCGTAAAAGAACGGCAGGGCGTGCAAGGCCAGCGTGAAGTGGCCCAGCGCGATCAGGACCCCGCCCACGAGGACACTCTTGTACTGACCGAGCAGCCAGTCGGCCACAAGGCCCCCGCCGATCGACGCCGCCCAGACGCTGCCCGTGTAGAAGCCGAAAAGGTGGCCCGCCCGCTCGACGTCGAACGCCAACCCGCCCGCCGCGACGGGCGCGGTCATGTAGAAGATGAGGAACGCCTTCATTCCGTAGTAGCTGAACCGCTCCCACATCTCCGTGAAGAAGAGCGTGGACAGCCCGCGGGGGTGTCCGAACCACCCGGCCTCGGACGCGACGGGGGGAGGGGGAGGGGGGGGACCGGCGCGCGGCGCCGCCATTAGTCGAACAGCTCGTTCTGCTCGACCGGCTCCGGGGCCTGCGGCGCGCGCAGGATCTCGCCCAACCGCTGCTCCCACTTTTCGACGTCGAAGTGATGCTCGTTGAGGAGGGCGCGTCGCAGCACGGGGGAGAACTCGTGGAACGCGGCGAGCAGCTCGGTGATCGCCTCGCGCAGCGCCTGCACCTGGAACCCGCCCTCGCTGGCGCCCATGTCCTCGAGGATGCTCTGCTCGGTGCGCGACGCGACGATCGGCTCGGCGCGCCCCTCCACGAAGACGTTGGTGCGCCGCTTGGGCCCGCGCTCCTCTTCGATCGGCATCAGCCCCACGATGGCGTCCGAGCGCCAGTACTTGCCGTAGCCGAGAAAGACCATGCGGTCGCGCTTGATTTCCATGGTACCTCCGGAGCGTCGTCCATCGCGCGCCGGCCGTGCGGCCTCGAAGGCCTCACGGAACCAGGCGAGCACCCGACGGAGCACGCTCATGGCTTCCGCCGCCTAGTCCTTCTTCATCTTCTTCTTGAGCTCCTTGAGCTGGCGCTCCGCGGCGGCCTCGCGCGCGGCGCGCTCCATCTCGGACTTGAGCAGCTCGTCCCGGACGTCCGTGCCGGGCCGCGCGCCACCCGCCGCCTGCAGGTCGCGCCAGGCGCGCTCCACGGAGCGCTCCGCCTCGGTGAGGGGCCGGTCGCGCTCCGCCCGGACCAGCTGCGCCTGCATCTCCGCGAGCTCGCGCTCGTACAGCGCCAGCTCCTCGCCCAGCGCGGCGCGTTTGTGCTCGAGCACGGCCACGCGCTCGCGATGCTTCGCCGCGAAACGCTGGGCGACCTCCACCGTCTCCCCGTCCTGGATCTCGGACGCGAGCCGGCCGCGCCGCTCCGCGTCGGCGAGCCGCCGGCGCTCGTCCGCGAGGTCGCGCTCCGCGCGCGCCAGCGCTGCGCGCGTGTCCTCGACGGCGAGCTTCGCCTCCACCACCGCCTCGCGCATCTGCCGCGTCAGGTCGCGCAGGTCTCCCGGCGGCGTCGCCGCGTCGAGGGCGGCGCGGAGCGCATCCCGCAGGCGCTCGAACAAGGGCCGAGGCTAGCTCTTCCGAACCGTCTTGGCGAAAAACGGCGAGAACACCTGCTGCACCGCGCGCGACTTGCACTTGGGGCAGGTGGGCCGCCGGCGGCCGTGCTCCTCGATGCCCTCTTGCTGCGTGAAGCGCTTGCGGCACTTCGTGCAGCGATACTCGTAGATCGGCATGGCGGACTCTACGTTATTCCGCGCGAAAAGGGGGGTCAAGTTGACGGTTCGGCCGCGCGTCCCGAAGATTGGACCCATGCCGAGCCGCATGTGGCGACTCGCACTCGCCGCCGCCGTGGCCGCGGCGTGCCACGAGGGCCTCCAGCCGACCCTCCCTCCCACGAGCTGCCCCAAGAGCGTCGTCGGGATCTGCGGGACCGTGGCCCTCCGGGGCGTGCTGCCCGACAGCACCCAGGCCGTCTACGTCATCGCCTACCACACATTCCCCCACTCCCGGGACAGTCTGTTCACGTTCCAGCCACCCGTGGACAAGCTGAAGCCGTTGCCCCTCGACAGCGCCTCGGCGTTCTACGCCATCCCGGTCGACCCCGGGCGCTACGAGTGGGTGGTGGCGGTGTGGGTAAAGCAGGGATTCACCGTCGCCAACGCGGACTCGACTCTGCGCGAAGCGGGCTACTACCGCGACCCCGCCGACACGAGCCAGCCGGGTGTCGTCAACGTTTTTGCGCAAGGAACGGACTCGATCGACTTCGTGATCGACTTCGAGCACATGAACCCGCCGTGCCGCTACTACGACCCGCCATGCCCGTAAAGTCGCTTCTCCTTGCCCTGTGGGTCCCCATCCTCGCTCCGTCTCGACCCACAATGGCGCAGGGGACGGCGCTGGTGTACGGCACCGTGCGCGACTCCACGACCGGCAAGCCCGTGCCGCAGGCTCAGATCATCCTGTTCGGGACCAAACTTCAGACGGTGGCGGACACGTCGGGCCGCTACCGACTCACCGGAGTCCCGGCGGGCCGGGTCGGAGTGCTCGCACGGCACATCGGGTATCGCGCTTCCCTGCAGACGCTCGAGGTAGCCGCGGGTGACTCCGCAAACGTGGATCTGATCCTGCGCGCCAGCGCGCTCGACCTCGAGCCGGTCATCGTGACCGCCGCGAAGCGCTCTCAGCTCCTCGAACAGGCCGTGACGAGCGTCGCCCTGGTGTCGGACGCTGAACTCGCCCGCCGCGCCGTGAGCACCGTGGACGAAGCCGTGAACAAGGCCCCCGGCGTGCTGTTCCTCAACGGGCAGGTGAACATCCGCGGCTCGAGCGGCTTCGTGGAAGGCCTGGGCTCGCGCGTGCTGCTGCTCGTGGACGGCGTGCCCGCGAATCAGGGCGACCGCGGTGGCATCGACTGGGACATGCTGCCGCTCGAAGAGGTGGACCGCGTCGAGGTCGTGAAGGGCGCCGGCTCCTCGCTCTACGGCTCGGCGGCGTTCGGCGGCGTCGTGAACCTCATCACGCGCGACATTCCGGTCGGCTTTCACGGCCGGGTGCGCGCTACGGCGGGCGCGTACGCCAATCCGCCGGAGAGTGTCTGGCAATTCCGCGAATACACCGGCGGCCTCGGCGGCCTCGATGTGAGCGGCTCGTACGGCACCGACATCCTGCGCGGCAGCCTCACCCTCGGCGGCCGTCACTCCGACGGCTACCGGGAGCAGGACAAGAGCGACCAGTGGGAGACTGCGGGCAAGGCCGAGTGGCATCCGGCGCCCGACACGCGCGTCACCGCCTCCGGCTCGTGGACGAGCCACCAGTACCAGGTCGGCGATCCCTGGTGCGAGCTGACTAAGTGCGACAATCGCGGGCTCGCGTTTCAGCCGTTCATGATCGACACGTCGAACCAGGGCAACTACACGCGGTCCGACAAGGGATATCTCGCGGCGACGATCGAGCGCACGCCATCCGCACGGTTCTCGTGGCAGGCGCGCGGCTCCTGGCTGCGCACGCACTTCACGGACCTTCACCACCAGGGGCCAGACGACTTCGGCGTCGCCAACCGGTTCGGCGCCGAGGTCCGCGGCGAGGCACACGCGGCGCGCGGCGGGGTCGTGACGGTCGGCGCGGAGGGCAGCTACTCCGACGTGACCTCGAACATCTTCACGGGTGTCACCGCCGCGACCAGCGACACCGTCCGCTCACACGACCAGACCGCGTTTGCCGCCTACGGCGAGGGCGAGCACCAAGCGGGCCAGGTACGGCTGACGGCGGGCGCCCGGATGGACTTCATCGCGCGGGACGGGGGATCGGTGTCGAGCGTGCTCAGCCCGCGCGTCGGCGCGGTTCTCCCCACGGGGGCGGGGACGTGGCGCGCCTCCATTGGAGCTGGGTTCCGCGCGCCCTCGCTGGCCGAGCTGTTCGTTTCGACGTCGGCGTTCGGGTACCGCGTGATCCCGAACCCCGACTTGCAGCACGAGACGGCGTGGTCGTTCGAGCTGGGCAACGCCGCCGCGCTCGGATCGCGGGCCCGCCTCGACGCCGCGCTGTTCTGGACCGAGGCGCGCCGGCTGATCGAGCCCGTGTTCACCCGCGATACGGCGGGCAATCCGGTGATCCAGTTCCAGAACGTTGCGCGCGCCCGGCTCCGCGGGCTCGACCTTTCCCTCGTCGCGACGCCGTTCCCCTGTAATCTCACGACATCCCTCTCGTATACGTTCCTCGACACCCGCGACGACTCGACGGGCTTGGTGCTGGCGTTCCGGCCCAAGCATCTCGCCACCCTGAGCGCCGATTACGGCTGGCGCTCGCTCAGCGTGGGCGCGGACTTCCGCTTCGTGAGCCGCATCGAGGAAATCGAGCTAGCCGGCCCCTACGCCAGCGATCCGCGGGTGGCCGCCAAGGTCTTCGACCTGCGGGCGGGTTGGGAGGGGGGCCCGGTCTCGGTCCGACTGCTCATGAACAATCTCCTCAACTACATGTATAGCCTGACGCCCGGCACGCTCGAGCCGGTGCGCACGATGTCCGTGATTCTCGCCTGGAAGTATTAAATTGGGGCGATGCCCGGGACCCGCACGCTCGCCGCGATGACCGCGCTGTGCGCTCTGCAAGGCGCTCCGATCGACGGCACCTGGGAGCTGACGCGCGTGTTTCGTTCCGGCGCCGCTCCGGCCGCGACCCGCGCCGTCGCGCTCGACTCCACCGTCTACGTCCGCATCACCCTTGAGTCGCACCCCGGCGGCTGGATCTCCGGGCGGCTGTACCGCCGCTACCACGGCGAGCCCGACCGCAGCAAGGTCGAAGCGGGCCCGCTGCGCGGCACGGGGCGCTGGATCATCGGGGTGGAGATCGAGAAGCCGGCGTGGGCCCGCGCCCGCACGGCGGCGTGGGTCGTGGGCGACACACTGCGGCTCGGCACCTCGCTCGTCCCCGACGCCGACTCGATCGAGCTGCGGCGCGTGAGCCCCGACGCCCCCTACCCCGCGACCATCCTGGAGGTCGTCACCGGCCGATGACGGTGCTCCGCTCGACGCCGTTGCGCTCGACGGTGTTGCTCTCGACGCCGCTCCTCTTGACGTCCTTCGCCGTCTCATGCGGCGGCGACCGGTCGCGCTCGCCCACCTGCGGGATGGCGCAGCTGATCGGGCCGTCGCTGATCCAGGACCAGCTGCGCGTGTTGCCGTACGTGCTCACCGAGGCGCCGCGTGGGCTTCCCGGCTCGCTCCCCGCCCGCGTCGCCGGAACCGCCCAGCTGAGCACCGTCACGATCACGTCCGCCGGGGGGCGACTCGCGATGACCTATCAGGGCCAGAACTTCCCGCCGTTCCCGACGGAGACGACCGTGTACGCTCTCCTGGTGGTGGACGACTCGAGCCAGCGGGCCGAAGGCGTGCTGCTGTATGAAGGGCAGCGGCCCCCCAAGACCTATCCCGAGCTCGGGTCCGTAACGGGGAGCAGCCGGACGATTCCGCTGTACGGCGTCCGCGTGGACTGGGCGAGCGTGTCCAACCCGCGCTGCCCCCTGCTCGGCCCGCCGGCCGCGACGACCCCTCCCCCGAGCCGGTGACCAAGATCGTCGCCGTCAGCGCCACGCGGCGCACCGACGCCGGCCGCGAGCGCGTCGCCCTGAACACGGCCTACGTGCGGGCGCTGGCCCGCGCGGGACTCGTGCCCCTGATCGTGCCGCCGATCCTCGACCCCGACGCCGCGTGCGCCGCCCTCGACCGCGTGCAGGGTCTGGTGCTCACCGGCGGCGAGGACGTCGATCCGGCACACTACCACGCCGCCCCCCACCCGAAGCTCGGCGACACCGACGCGGCGCGCGACGCGGTCGAGCTCGCCCTGATCGCCGGGGCGCGGCGCCGCCGCCTTCCCATCCTCGCCATCTGTCGCGGCATTCAGGTTCTCAACGTGGCGCTCGGCGGCACCCTCTACCAGGACCTGGCGACCGAGCGGCCGGGGAAGATCGACCACGCCGACACGGCAGCGCGCCACGGCCTCGCGGTCGAGTCCGGCTCGTTACTGCACCGCACCATCGCGACCGTCGCGACGACGGTGAACACGCGGCATCACCAGGCGATCCGCGATCTCGCTCCGGGATTGCGCGCCACGGCGTGGGCGGAGGACGGGGTGATCGAAGGCGCGGAGCCAGGCGCCGCCGGCGAGCCATGGCTGCTCGCCGTGCAGTGGCACCCGGAGGACGATGTGGAGGACGCGCTGTTCCGCGGCTTTGCCGGAGCCGTGACGTGACCCTCGCCTTCCCGTCGGCGGAGTGGGTGAGCGCCTACGGCAGCGCGATTAACGCGAGCGCAGGGTATCGCGCCGCTTCGACGGAATGGACGCACGGCGCCGTGGCGCTGGTCGTGAATCCCCAGCCGGCGATCGGCCTGCCGCAGCCGGTGGGGATCTGGCTCGACCTGGAGCGCGGCGCCTGCCGGGAGGCCAAGGTGGTGTCGCTGAGCGAGGCGGAGCAGGCGCCGTTCGTGATCTCGGGCGACTACGCGCAGTGGAAGCGCGTGATCCGGAAGGAGCTCGGGCCGATCGCCGGGATCATGCAGCGCAAGCTCCATCTCAAGGGCTCGCTGCCCATCGTCGTGCGCTTCGTCAAGTCGGCGGAGCAGCTGGTGGAGGCCGCGACGACGGTGCCGACGCGGTTCTTAGACGAGTGATCTAGAGATTCCGAAGTATCTTGTCCGGGGTACTCACGTTGGGGAAGAACACGGTGTCCGAGAGCCGATTGAAGGCCACGCGCAGCGTGGGGAACCGCTCGGCCGCGGCGCGGTAGATGCCCGCGACGCCGAAGCGCTCCGCGAGGCGATGCTCGGAGGCGAGTTGGTAACCCTGGCGCCCCAGCTCGTCGTAGTACGGCAGGTCGGGTCCGCCGCGGCGCGAGCGCCGGGCCGCCACGTAGTCGGGGAACAGCCCGGCGAGCCAGAGACTGTAGTTGCCCAGATGCACACGCAGCAGGAACCCGCGCTCGCCGGTGTCGTCCAGGCCGGTGAGATCCGCCACCAGGTCGACGAGATAGGTGTAGCGCTCGTCGTCGGCGCGGCGGATCCGCGTGTGGCGGTCGTGATCGCCGAACTCGAGCACGAGGGCAGCGAGGTATTCCGCGAGCTCGCGGTCGTCGACGCCTGCAGCGAGCAGGGCGTGGCGCACCGCCACGTACGCGAACAGCAGCGGCGACGGCACCGCCAGCGTACGCAGGGCCAGCAGGGCCTCGAGCAGGCCGGGCTCGTCCAGCAGCCGGTCGGGGCCGTGCTCAAGCAGCAGGCGCTCGTAGCGCGCCCGTCCCCCCACGTCGCCGCGCGCGAGGGCGAGCGCCACCAGGCGAAAATCGGATGCCCGCAGACGACCGCGGACGTTGGCCAGGATCATGCGCAAGCCTCCTTCTAAAGCCGCCCCCCCCCGCCCCCGCCCCCCCTCGTCGCGGGCACCTGCCGCCGCGCCCGCTCCGGGGCCCCGCGCCGCGGCCGACCTCCTCACGCGCCTCACGACGCTGGCGCAGGAACTCACCGGGGCGTTCCGCCCGGCGACGGTGGTCGAGCTGCTGGCCCGGGCGCTGCTCGAACTGCTCAAACCCGACCGGCTGGCCGTCGTCCTACTTGACGCCGAAACGAACCGGCTGGCGGTGACGTACGACACCGACCCCGCGCCGAGGAGCACCGACGACCCCCTGCTCCAGCTCGCGTTGCGCCGTGGCCCCCTCGCGTTCGCGACGGACGTCAAGGAAGAGGCGCGTCGCCGCGGGGCCACGCTGATCGACGAGCCGCCGGGCTCCTGGATCGGCGCGCCGCTCGTGGCGGGCGGCCGGACCATGGGCGCCGTCTCCCTCGGGAGCGAGCGACCCGGCGCCCTCGGCAAGGCCGAGCTGACGCTCGTGTTGGCCGTGCTCGCCGAGGCGGCGATCGCCCTCGAGAACGCCCGCCTGGTCGAGCTCCTCTCCTCCGCGAAGCGCGAGTGGGAGAAGACGGTCGACGCCATCAGCCAGGCCATCTGCATCGTGGACGCGCACGGCACCGTGCGCCGCGCGAACCGCGTCTTCGCCGAGCTGATCCAGGTGCCCGTGACGGCCATCCCCGGCCGACCCTGGCTCGGCCTGGTGCCGCCGGCGTGGGCGGACCCGGTGGCCCGCGCCCTCGCCGAGGCCGCGCCGACCTCGGTGGAGATCCGGTTCGGCGAGCGCATCCTGCTGCTCGCCATGATCCCCATGGCGGAGCCCGGGTCCGCGGTCCTGGTATTCGAGGACCAAACGGAGCGGCGCCGGCTGCAGGAGCAGCTCATACAGTCTGAGAAAATGTCGGCGATTGGTCAACTGATCGCTGGCGTGGCGCACGATCTGAACAACCCCCTCGCCTCGGTCGTGGGCTTCAGCGACTTCCTTGCCGAGGCGGGAGAGGTGCCGTCGTCGCTGGCCGAGCCGCTCCAGGTGATCCGCCAGGAGGCGGAGCGCGCCGCGAACATCGTGAAGAACCTGCTGTCGTTCGCCCGCAGCCAGGAGGGCGAGCGCAAGCTCCAGCACATCAAGCCGATCCTCGAGTCGACCCTGGAGCTGCTCCGCAATCAGCTGATGGCGCACAAGGTCGAGGCGACGCTCGAGGTGGAGGCGGGGCTGCCCGAAGTCGAGGTGAACGGGAACCAGATCAAGCAGGTGTTCGTGAACGTGATCAACAACGCGTGTCAGGCGGTCGCGGGCGACGCCGCGTCGGGGCGGATCTGGATCGCCGCGCGGCGTGCCCGCGACGGCCTCGCGGTCAGCGTAACCGACTCGGGGCCCGGCATGACGGAAGAGATCGCCGCACGGGTGTTCGAGCCGTTCTTCACCACCAAGGGCGAGGGGGAGGGGACGGGCCTGGGATTGTCGATCTCCCAGGGGATCGTGAAGGAGCACGGCGGCCGCATCTCGCTCATCACCAAGCCCGGGGCCGGCGCCACGTTCACGGTCGAGCTTCCGGTCGGAGCGCCGGCCCCCCGGGTCGAGGCGGAGCCCGCGCCGGCCGCGACCGGACGGGCGCTGCACATCCTGGTGGTGGACGACGAGCCGCACATCCTGCACTACATGCGGGCCACGCTCGAGAGCTGGGGCCACACCGTAGAGGTGGCGAGCGACGGGGCCTACGCGCTCGAGCGCGCGCTGGCCGAGGCGTTCGACGTGATCATCTGCGACCTCCGGATGCCCCACCTGTCGGGACGCGACATGTACGCGAAGCTCGCCCGCCAGGACCCCCGCGCGGCCGAGCGGATCATCTTCGCCACGGGCGACACGGTGCGTGGCGATACGCTGCAGTTCCTGGAAACGCTGGGCCGCCCCTACCTCCACAAGCCGTTCACGCTGGCCGAGCTGCGCAACGCCCTCGGCCACGCCGCCCAGCAGCCGGCCTGAGCCTCCCCGGTGCGCGTCCTCCACGTCGACGCGGGGCGCGAGTACCGGGGCGGCCAGAACCAAGTGCGGCTCTTGGTGCGCGAGCTGGCGCGCGAGCCCGCGGTGGAGCAGCGGCTCGTCACGCGGCGCGGCAGCGAGCTGGCGCGGCGCACCGCGGCCGAAGGCGTCGCCGTGCGGGAGGTCCCCTGGACGCTTGGGCTGGACCCGCGGGCCTGGTGGCGCCTGGTGGCGGAAGCGCGGGCGTGGCGCCCCGACGTGATTCACGCCCACAACAGCCACGCCGTCACGCTCGCGGTGTGGGCACGCGGCTGGCTCCGCCGCGCCGGCGCCGCACCGCGGGTCGTCGCGACGCGGCGCGTGGTGTTCCGCGTCAGCCCCCGCAGCGCCCTGCACCGGGTCGACGCGGTGGTCGCGATCTCCGAGGCCGTCCGCTCGACGCTCCTCGCCGCCGGGTTCCCCCCAGGCACCGTGACGGTCGTCCCCTCCGGCATCGATCCCGCCGAGGTGCGCCGGGCGGCCGCCGTCCCCCTCGACGTCCGCTCGCGGCTCGGCCTGCCCGACGGAGCGCCGCTCGCCACCAACGTCGCCGCGCTCGAGCCCCCGAAGGATCTACGCACGTGCGTGCGGGCCGCGCGGGCCGCGCGGGCGCTTCGCCCCGACCTCCACTGGGTGATCGCGGGCGACGGCCCGGACCGCCGGGCGCTCACGGCCGAGATCGCCCGGCTCGGGGTCGCGGATCGCGTCCACTTGGTGGGGTACATTGCGGAGGCGGACTCCCTGATCGGCGAGGCGGACGTGTTCGTGATGTCCTCGAAGGACGAAGGCCTTGGCAGCGTGGTGCTGCACGCGCTCGCGCTCGGCAAGCCGGTGGTCGCGACCCGGGGCGGCGGCCTGCCTGAGATCGTGCCTGCGGAGTGGACCGTGCCGATCGGCGACGCCCAGGCGCTCGCTCGGAAGGTGGTTCAGGCACTCGACCACCCTTCCCCGTTCCCCCTTCCGCCGCAGTTCACCGCCCCGGCCATGGCGCGCGGCGTCTTGGCCCTGTATCGCTCGCTCGCCTAGATTGCAGGGCCATGATCTACGTGTGCGTTCCGGTGCATAACGAGGCCCGCACGGCGGGGCTGGTGCTCTGGAAGGTGCGCCAGGTGTTCACCGCCTTCCCGCGGGAATACCAGTTGCTGGTGCTGGACGACGCGTCGACGGACGACACGGGCGAGGTGCTGGCGTCCTACGCCAAGGTGCTGCCCATGACCGTCGTGACGCACCGGGAGCGCCGGGGCTATGCCGCGAGCCTCGAGGAGCTGCTCCGCCTCGCCCTGCAACGCACCGACCGGCCCAAGCGTGACTGCGCGATCACCCTGCACGCCGACTTCGTGCATTCGCCCGAGGCCATGGATGAGATGGTGAAGCACCTCGAGTCCGGGGCTGACCTCGTGGTCGCGGAGCTGGTGGAGCAGCGCGGCTCGGCCTCGCGGACGCTGCGCTTCGCGCGTCGCTGGACGCCGCGCCTGCTGCCGCTACCGGGCCTCAAGGACACCGTGTCGGGGTTCGTCGCCGTGCGGCTCATGGTGCTGCGGCAGGCGCTGCGCCGCGACGACGCGCCCCTGTTGCGGACCAACGGCTGGTGCGCCAACGCGGAGTTGCTCGCCCGGCTCGCGCCGCACGCGCGCCGCACCGACCCCGTGCCGGCGGCGGCGCGCTACGACCTCACGCAGCGGCCCTCCCGGGTGAAGCCCTGGCACCAACTGCTCGATGCCTGGCGCGCCCGCCCGATCATTCGCGCGGCCCGCCTGACGGTCACGGCCCTGCTTCTGGCCGCCGGCGCCGCCCTCACGGGCGGGGCTATGCTGCGCGCCCAATCCGACACCACCAGGACGGACACGGCGCGCGCCCGCGTCGACGTGCTGGCCCCGATCGGGGCGCTGGTGGTCGCCCCCGCCGCGGTGCCGTTCCCCGTGGGCGAGCGGCTGGTGTACGGGGCGCGCTACGGGCCGTTCAGCGTGGGCACCGCCACGATGCAGGTCGCCGGGATCGACACGATCCGCGGCGTCGAGACGGTCCACTTCGTGTTCTTGATCGACGGCGGCGCGCTCTGGTATCACATCCACCAGGATCTCGAGTCGTGGGTCGGCCGCGCCGACTTCCACTCACGCCGGTTCGTGAACCAGACCGAGGAGAAGGGTAAGGCCTGGGAGCGGAAATTCGACATCTACCCCGATTCCGGGTTCTACCGCGAAGCCGGCCGCGACAGCACGTTCCCCACGGTCGCCGATCCATTGGACGACGCCGCGTTCCTCTACTGGATCCGCACCGTGCCGCTCGAGAAAGGAAAGCGCTATGAGTACCATCGTTACTTCCGCCCCGAGCGCAATCCGGTGATCGTCGAAGTGCTCGGTCGCGAGCGCGTGGGCGCGGCCGGGCGAAAGTGGAACGCGATCGTGGTGCGCCCCCGCATCCCCAACGGCGGCGGCATCTTTGCCGAAAAGGCCGACGCGCGCATGTGGCTCTCCGACGACAGCACCCGGGTCATGATCGCGTTGCAGTCGAATTTCTCGTTCGGCACGGTGCAGCTCAAGCTCAAGGAGTACGTCGACCCTCGTCCGGGGCATCCATGACCGACTATCGCGAGGCGGACTTCTCGCGGTTGCGAACCGTCCCCATCGCGCAGCGCGCCAACAAAGTCGATCCGTCGCTCCTCGCCCACCCGCCCCGCCCCGATGGCGACCCGAGCTTCGCCGCCTTCTGGGACTCGCTCCCCGACATCCTCGCCGCGCGAGACCTGCGCTACGTCGCGGCGCGGCTCGCGCACGCGGCGGGACGCCGGGCCGTCGTGCTGATGCTCGGGGGCCACGTCGTGAAGGTCGGGCTGGGACCGCTGCTCCGCGAGCTGATGCACCGTGGCGTGGTCACGCATCTCGCGTTGAACGGCAGCGCCGCGATCCACGACTTCGAGCTGGCGGCCTACGGCGGCACGAGTGAGGACGTAGCCGCGGGGCTCACCGACGGCACGTTCGGGATGGCGGAGGAGACGGGGCGCGAGATGAACACGGCCATCGCGGCCGGCGCGACGGCGGGGCGCGGCATGGGCGAGGCCCTGATGGAGTACCTGCAGCGGCGCGGCAAGCTCGCGGCCCCGGAGGTCTCCGTGCTCGTCGCAGCCACCGAGCGGGGGATCCCCGTGACAGTGCACGCCACCGTGGGCGCCGACATCATCCACCAGCATCCTGCCGCCGACGGCGCGGCGCTCGGCGCGACGAGCCATCGCGACTTCAAGCGCCTCGCGGCCTCGCTGCCGGCGCTCGACGACGGCGGCGTCGTCCTGAATCTGGGGAGCGCCGTCGTGATGCCCGAGGTGTTCCTCAAGGCGCTCACGGTGGCGCGCAACCTCAACGGGGGAAAACCGACGGGCTTCACGGCGTGCGATTGCGACATGCAGCGGCACTACCGGCCCCGCGTCAACGTCGTGGAGCGCCCGACCCTCGCCGGCGGACGTGGCATCCAGCTCACCGGCCACCACGAGATCCTGATCCCGCTCCTCTGCTGGGCGGTGATCCGCCAGCTCGATGCGCGGTAGCGCTCGCGGCGCGCTCGGCCTTCCGCTCCCCCTCCCGCTTCCCCTCCCCCTCGCCCTTGCCACCCTCGGCTTCGCCGCATGCGTCACGCGCACCCAGCACCTCGCGCCGGCGGCCGGGGTGGCGGCGCTCCGCACACCCGAGCTGATCCAGGAGATCGTGCGCGAAGCCCTCGTCCTCGACGCGGCCGGGGACCGCGCCGCCGACACGCTGTACGCGCCCGAGGCGCTCGTCGTGGCCAACGCGCGGACGCGGTTCGCCGCCCCCCGCTTCGCGGGCGTCGGCTACGGGGGCCGGGTCACCGTCGCGGCGTCGTCGGTGACCCTGGAAGGCCGATTTGCCTGGATTCTCGCGGACTACCGGTGGATCGGTTCGCAGCGCAGCCAGGTGGAAGCCGGCCGCGCTACCTTCATATGCGAGCAGCAGTCGCGGGGGTGGAAGATCATCCACGCCCACTCCAGCCAGGTGCTGCCGTGGGACCGCTAGTCCTAGGCGTCGGCCGGGCGGCCCTTGATCATGTCGCGGATCTTGTCCGCGGTGCTCGGGCTCACGAGCCGCAGCACGAAGTACAGGACGAAGCCGATGGCGGCGAGCTTCAGGATCCACAGGGCGAGCCCGAAGAGGCCGCCGAGGATGCCGAAGAGAATGTTGAGCGCGACGAACGCCAGCGCGGCGAAGATCGCGAAACCGAGAATGCTCCTAAACATGGGCGCTTCCCTCCGTGGTGCCCGACGGTCGGGCCCTACGGCGCAATCTAGCAGCGGGTTTCAGGGGGGCGCCAGCGCATGACCGCCGTCGACGTCGCGATCGTCGGCGGGGGCGCGGTCGGCGCCGCCTGCGCCCGCGCCGCCGCCCTGCGCGGGCTCGAGGTCGCGATCTTCGAGCCGGGGCCGGACCCCGCCGCGGCGTCCCCGGCGTCGGCCGGGATGCTGGCGGCCCAGATCGAGCCCTTGGACGACGTCCTGATCGGCTTGTCGGTCCGCGGGCGCGACTTGTACGAGCCGCTCGCGCCAGCGCTCCAGGAGACCACGGGGATCGATATCGGGTTCTGGCGCGCCGGGATCGCCTCCGTCGCCTTCGACGACCAGACCGCGGACCGGCTCAAGGAGGACGTCGCGCGCCAGCGCCAGGCCGGGCTGCGCTGCGACTGGTTGGACGGCGGCGAAGTGCGGGAGCGCTGGCCCGGGGCCGCGCCCGAATGCCTCGGCGCCCTATTCGCGCCCGAGGACGGTGCCGTGGACCCGCAAGCGGTAGCCCGGGCCTGCCTGGCCGACGCGCGTCGCCTCGGCGCCGCGTTCCAACCCGAGAAAATCGAGCGCCTCCAGATCGCCAATGGGCGCACCACCGGCGTGATCTCGCCGCGCGGCGTCACCGCGGCCGAGCACGTCGTGATCGCCGCCGGTGTCTGGTCGCCGCAGATCGCGAGCCTGCCGCGCCCGCTCGCCGTCGAGCCGCTGCGCGGGCAAATGGCCGCGACCGCGTGGCCCGACGGCACGCCGCCCGCCATCCTGTATCACGAGCAGGGCTACGTGCTCGCCCGCGGCGCCGACGCGGTGCTCGGCTCCACCATGGAGCGAGCCGGATTCAGCGCCGCCGTGACCAATGAGGGGCTGGCGCAGATCTTCCGGGGAGCCGTCAGGCTGCTGCCGGCGTTAGTGACGCAGGCGGTCGCGCGGACGTGGGCCGGCCTGCGGCCGGTCACACCGGATGGGCGTCCCATCCTCGGGCGCGATCCCGAAGTCGCGGGACTGTGGTATGCGACGGGGCACGGTCGTAACGGCATCCTGCTCGCAGCCCTCACGGGCGAGATCATCGCAGACCTTCTGACGACCGGTGAAACGAATGTGGACATCGCGCCGTTGGGCGCGGATCGTTTCAACCCCTAAACCGTTCCAAGCCGCACGGCGCAGACTTGCGGCGTGCGGCTTGCGACTGGTGGCTGATGTATAGGACCTGCGCCTTCTGCAACGGCAAGCTCGACGGCGACGGCGGGCCCTCGGGACTCGGGGTGGGACGCCGTCTCGCGTTCGACGAGTGGAAGGGGCGGCTGTGGGTGATCTGCCCGAAGTGCTCGCGCTGGAACCTCGCGCCGCTGGACGACCGTCTCGAGCGGATCGACGCGCTGGCGCGTGCCGCGCGCGATGGTCGCGTGGCGGCGGCGAGCGAACAGGTCGCGCTGATCCGGTGGCAGGGGTACGACCTGGTGCGCGTCGGCAAGCCGCCGCGCCTCGAGTTCGCCACCTGGCGGTACGGCGAGCGGCTGCGCGCGCGTCGCCGGGAGCAGCTGAAATTCGTCGTCCCCGTGACCGTCGCGGCGGTGGGGCTCGCTGTCGCGGTGAACGTCGCCGCCGGCGGCTCCGTCGGGGTGTTCGTATGGAACGTGCCGAACGTGGCGCGGGCGATGTACCGCGGCATGGTCGGGCGGCGGCGGATCGGCCTGGTCGAGCCCCCGATCTGCGAACGCTGCGGCACCGTGCTCCAGCTTCGCGCCCGGCACATGGCGTACGCGCGCGTCGTCCGTCAGACGCAAGCCGACCTCGCCCTGCTCCTCTCTTGCCCGACCTGCCGTTCGGAAGGTGCGTTGCTCATCGGGCCCGACGCGCAGGCCGCCCTGCGCCAGGGCCTCACCTATCTGGCGCTCGCCCGGCGCGACCACCAGCGGGCCGAGGACGCGGCCCGGCTCGTGGAAGGCGCCGGCGGACCGGGTCAGTTGATTCAGGACGTGGCCCGGCGCGAGCTGACGCTGCGCAGCCTCGGACCGGAGCGGCGCCTCGCGCTCGAGATGGCCGTGGACGAGCAGGCCGAAGTCGCCGAGCTGGAACGACAGTGGCGGGAAGCCGAGGAGATCGCCGAGATCGCCGACGGGATGCTCTCCACCGAGTCGGAACTGGATGCGGAGCTCCGCCGTTTGAAGAACCGGAAGTCCGGCCAGGGCGATCAACCGTCTAGTTGAATTTCGGCCTTTTCCACCCCTCCCGGCGCCGCTATCTTCTCCAAGCCTCATGGCGACCGCGCTCACACAGCTCACCACCCGCAAGCCGGCGTGGCTCAAGGTCCCTGCTCCGGGAGGGCCTAACTACCTGGCCCTGAAGCACCTGATGCGGGACCTGCAGCTCCACACGGTGTGCGAGGAGGCGCACTGCCCGAACATCGGGGAGTGCTGGGAGCACAAGGCCGCCACCTTCATGATCCTGGGCGACGTGTGCACGCGGAACTGCGCCTACTGCGCCGTCGCCCACGGCACGCCCGCCCCGCTCGACCGGCACGAGCCCGTGCGGCTCGCCGAAGCGGTCGAGCGCATGGGCTTGAAGCACGTGGTGATCACGAGCGTGGACCGGGACGACCTGCCGAACGGCGGCGCCGAGATCTTCGCCGCGGCGATCGCCGAGATCCGGCGGCGCCTGCCGGAGACGTCGGTCGAGGTGCTGATTCCCGACTTCAAGGGCAGCGAGCGGGCGTTGCGCCTCGTGGTCGCCGCGAATCCCGACATCCTCAATCACAACCTCGAGACGATCGAACGGCTGTACCGGTTGGCCCGCCCCGGGGGCCGCTACGCCCGCGCCCTCGAGCTGTTGCGCCGGGCGAAGGCGATGGACCCCGCCATGCTGACCAAGTCCGGGATCATCTGCGGGCTGGGCGAGGAGTGGGACGAACTGCTCGGTGCGATGCGCGACGTGCGCGCCCAGGGCACGGACATCCTCACGTTGGGCCAATATCTCCGACCGTCCGGTGAGCACCTTCCGATCGCGCGGTATTACACGCCGGCCGAGTTCGCCGAGCTGCGCCGGTTGGGACGCGAGATGGGGTATCGTCACGTGGAGGCGGGGCCGCTGGTGCGCTCGAGCTACCATGCCTGGGAGCAGGTCGAGCGCGCCACGGCCGCCGTGTAACCTCGATGGCCACCGCCACCGCCCAGACCGCCCCCGGACACGCCGACACCGAGCTGGCGCGGCGCATGCTGCGCCAGATGCTGCTGATCCGCCGGTTCGAGGAGAAGGCCGCCGAGGCGTACGCGCTCGGCAAGATCGGCGGGTTCTGCCACCTCTACATCGGTCAGGAGGCGGTGGCCGTGGGGTCGCTCGCGGCGCTGCGGGACGACGACTACGTCATCTCCTCGTATCGCGAACACGGCCAGGCGCTGGCGCGCGGCATCGCCGCCAACGCGGTGATGGCCGAGCTGTTCGGCAAGGCGACGGGGTGCTCGAAGGGCAAGGGCGGCTCGATGCACCTGTTCGACGCCGGCCGGCGGTTCATGGGCGGCCACGGGATCGTCGGGGGTCACGTGCCGCTCGCGGCCGGGATCGGCTTCGCAATCAAGTACAAGGGCGGCGATCAGGTCTGCCTGTGCTACTTCGGCGAAGCGGCCGTCAACATCGGCGCCTTCCACGAAACCCTCAACATGGCCTCCGTCTACAAGCTCCCCGTCGTCTTCTGCTGTGAGAACAACCGCTACGGCATGGGCACGGCGTTCGAGCGGGTCGCGGCTGTCACCGACGTCGTCGAGCACGCGTGCAGCTACGACATTGCCGCGGAGCTCGTGAACGGAATGGACGCGCTGGCGGTGTACGCGGCGACGGAGCGGGCGGTGGATCGCGCGCGCAAGGGCGGGCATCCCACGCTGCTCGAGGTGCGCACCTATCGCTACATGGGCCACTCGATGTCCGACCCGCTGCACGGGGTGTATCGCACCAAGGAGGAGGTCGAGGAGCAGAAGAAGCGCGATCCGATCTCCCAGCTCGCGCTCAAGCTCACGGAAGACGGCGCGCTCGATCAGGTGGCGCTCGACGCGCTCGACGCCGAAGTGCGGGCGGAGGTGGAGGAGGCCGTGCACTTCGCCGACGAGAGCCCGGACCCCGATCCCGCCGAGCTCGGCACTCACGTGCTCGCCGACTGATGCCCACGCTCACGTATCGCGATGCCCTGAACCAAGCCCTGCGGGAGGAGATGCAGCGCGACCCGAACGTGTTCCTGATGGGGGAAGAGGTGGGTGTGTACCAGGGCGCCTACAAGGTGAGCCGCGGGCTGCTAGAAGAATTCGGTCCGATGCGGGTCGTGGACACCCCGATCGCCGAGCTCGGGTTCGCGGGGATCGGGGTAGGCGCGGCGATGGCGGGCTTGCGGCCCGTGATCGAGTTCATGACATGGAACTTCGCCGTCCTCGCGCTCGACCAGATCGTCAACTCGGCCGCGAAGATCCTGTACGAGTCGGGAGGGCAGATCCCGATCCCCATCGTGTTTCGCGGCCCGAACGGCGCCGCGTTGCAGCTCGCCGCGCAGCACTCCCAGGCATGGGACGCGTGGTTGTCGCACATCCCCGGGCTCAAGGTGGTCGCCCCGGCGACGCCAGCGGACGCGAAAGGGCTGCTCAAGTCGGCGATCCGGGACGCCAACCCCGTCATCGTGCTCGAGGGCGAGATGCTGTATAACGTCAAGGGCGACGTGCCCGAGGGAGAGCATCTTGTGCCAATCGGGCACGCCGAGGTGAAGCGGCCGGGCGGGGATGTCACCGTGATCTGCCACTCGAAGACCGTCGCCGTCGCGCTCAAGGCCGCGGAACAGCTCGCGGAGCACGAGGGCGTCTCGGCGGAGGTGCTCGACCTGCGCTCACTCCGCCCGCTCGACGAGGCGGCGATCGTCGGCTCGGTGGCACGCACCAACCGCGCCGTCGTGGTCGAGGAGGGCTGGCCCCACTGCGGCATCGGCGCCCAGGTGGTGGACGTGATCCAGCGCGACGCGTTCGACCAGCTCGATGCGCCGGTGCTGCGGGTCACCCAGGCCGACGTGCCGATGCCGTACAACAAGCAGCTCGAGCGGCTCGCGAAGCCCAGCCCCGACCGCGTGGTCGCCGCCGTCCGCCGCGTCCTGTATCTCGACTGAGCCTCCCGCCCCCCGCCCGGTCCCCCCCATGGCCACGAACGTCTACATGGAAGCCCTCTCGCCGACGATGGAGGAGGGCCGGGTCGTGAAGTGGCATAAGAAGGAAGGGGACCCGGTGACGACCGGGGACACGCTGGCGGAGGTTGAGACCGACAAAGCCGTGATGGACCTGGTCGCGCGTGCCGACGGGGTGCTGCGCCAGGTGGCGGTCGCCGAAGGCGAGACGGTGGCCGTGGGGAAGGTCGTGGCC
>WNGJ01000215.1_pt1 | contig 77868 bp, 64 predicted proteins | sample 5400611 | NCBI WGS metagenome assembly WNGJ01 (sample SAMN13153375, study PRJNA577476) | soil metagenome | isolation source: 40 cm soil or saprolite under Garry oak tree replicate 1 | place: USA:California | collected 2016-06-15 | reverse complement strand
ACTGATACATCAGGACCGCCCGGTCGAACCGCTCATCGAGCAGCCGGAATGTGATGGGCGAGGAGATCTTGTAGGGCAGGTTCGACGCGAGCACGTCGAAGGGCGGCCACTCGACCTTGAGCGCGTCGCCCTCGATGATCTCGACCTCCGGCAGCGATTCCCGAAGGTAGGCGGCGAAGCGACGGTCGGTCTCAATCGCGATGACGCGCCGCGCCCGCTCTACCAGCCGTCGTGTGAGCACGCCGAGTCCCGGGCCGATCTCCAGTACCACGTCCGCCGCGCCGACATTCGCATGGCCAACGTGGCGGGTCGCGACTCGCCCATCGACGAGGAAGTGCTGGCCCATCCCTTTCCGGGGCCGGATCCCGAGACGACGCAGCGTGCGTCGGGGGTCCTCGTCCACGGCAGCGGCACGGCCGCCCGACGATTTAGGGTTGCGTGCCGGACGGGTCCGCGTCAAAGTCTGTCGCGTGGTACGCTTGCGTCGTGTACGTTGTCGTGGGATCGATGCGACCGGCGGTCGGCATGAGCGATAACGTCGCGAGGTAGGGCCCGTCAAGCCCGCCCGCGCGGATGTCCGGGCCTGCGAAGGCGAATTCGACCCACTGCACGCCTTCGAGGACCCACGCCTGAGCGGACACCTTGGCGACGTCCCGCGAGGATCCGACGGGCTGAAGGAGGCCCGACACGTCGAACGCCGCGGAGACGAACACCTCGACCTCCGCGCGGATCACGAGGGCGTCGTACGTCCCGTCGGCGTCGCGGTCCGGGGTGAGCTCCTCGAACCGACCGGTGAACGACAGGAGCTCCACGGTGTCATCGAAGTCGCTCGCTCGGTACGCGGACGTCGAGCCGCACAGCGTTTCCGGATAGGAGAGGGGTTGCGGCCGCAGGACGGAACCGACCGGATCGGGGGCCGCGGGGGACAGTCGGTAGTCGACCGGCCCGTACATGGTCAGGGAGAAGTTCCACGGTCCGTCGACGCCCGCGGAACGGATCTGGTCCCCGCGGAACCGCAAGGACACGCTCGTGTCCGACGCTTTGAGGGCGACGGTCCGGTAGGCGTACGCGACCATCCTCACGACGTCCCCGGATGGCGACATGAGGACGCCGTTCAGGCTGTAGTTCCCCTCGACGTTCACGTGGACGTCCGCACGCAGCTCGAGGAAGTCCGCGAGCCCGTCGAGGTCCAGGTCGACCGCCTGGTCCGTGTGCCCGCCCGTGAAGTACGCGGGCCGGACGGGCGCCTCGAACGCGGAGGCGGCGTACGCCTTCGTCGTGTAGTTCCACTCGAGGGGGTCCCCGGCGGGCTGCGGGAGCGGCCCCGCCCGGTCGTACATGATCGGGTCCCCGAGGAACAGCGTGGCATGCACCCGGTAGGGGCCGTCCACGCCGGCGCGTGCGATGTCCGTTCCCGCGAACGCCATGCGGATCGTCTGCTCGCCGGCGGGGAAGAAGTACCGCTCGTTCGTCCAGGCGATCGGATACACCGCGTCGGCCGTCGCGACGATCGGCGGCATGGGAAGCGGCACGCCGTATCCGACGCCGCAGGGCCCGCCCGCGGGAGGGCTCGAGGCCGAGAGGTCCGCGTAGATCGTCCATGTGCCCGCCTGCGGAAGGGAGACGCCCGCCTCGACGACGAGCCATTCGAAGGCGCCGTTCCCGTTCGTGTCGAGCCCGTAGTCCGTCCCGGCGCCGTTCGCGGTCACGAGCGCGTGCAGGCCCCAGGCCGCGCCGGCGGAGCCGATGCCAAGGGCGACGAGCAACACGACCGTGCGAGCGGTCCACATCATGATCGCACCGCCGAACGTAGGCCGGCGCCGGAATATAGGACCGCGTTTCTCGTTCGGGAATCCTCTAACGGCGGATATTCTCACCCATCAGTATTTGAATGGGAAGTTCGGATGGGGTCGCGTGCCCGTCCCCGGGGGCGCGCTGCCCTTCCAGGTCGAGGGGAGCCTTCAGTGCTGGATGGTCGGCCTGATCATCGGGGCGCTCGTGCTCGTCCTCGCGATCCTGATGGCGTACCAGCGGTACGTCGCCGGCAAGAAGCCGGTCCAGCACCTCTGCGACTACTGCGGGCACATGGTCACCGCCGTGAGCGATTGCCACCACGCGCCCGTGCGAGAGCGGTTCCTGCACGGGACCTGCCTCGAATGCAAGAAGGACTGCCGCCTCGTGTGCGCGCGATGCAAGAACCCCCTCTGAGCGAATCGGGCAGCAATGATTATGCGCCGGACCCCCTTGCCCGAGCCGAGGCCATGTCCGGTTCCCCCGAGGCCCCGGCGGCGCCGAAGCCACCGCCCGCACCGCGGAGCGTCCTCCTGGGCGCCGCGAAGATCACGGTCCGGGCGCCGATCCCTCGCGTGTTCGAGGCGCTCACCAACGGCGAGCAGCTCGCCATGTGGTGGGCGGAGGACGCCCGAATCGAGGCGGAGTTGGGCGGCCGGTACGAGGGGACGCTCCCCGAAGGCCGGGTCGAAGGGACGATCACGGCGATCGACGGTCCCGGCAAGCTCTCGTACACCTGGCCGGTCCCCCACGAGGGCGGGTCCGTCGAGACGAGCGTGGTCTTCGAGCTCAGCCCGAAAGGCCCGGAGACCGCGGTCCACGTCGCCCACCGCTCGCCGATGCCGGTACCCGGCGGGTGGGACGGCGTGTGGCAGCGATCCGTGCAATCGTTGAAGGCGTTCCTCGAACAGGACGCGCCGGGCCCCGCCTGATCGACGCCGTCAGCCGGCGGCCCACTCGACGACGGTCGACTCCCCCTGTCCCACGCCGACGCACAAGGTCGCGAGGCCGTAGTACGGCCGCGGCTCGTTCGGAGCGCGCCTCCGCATTTCGTGGACGAGCGTGCAGAGGATCCGGGCGCCGCTGCAGCCCAGCGGATGGCCGAGGGCGATGGCACCGCCGTTCACGTTCGTAATCTCCGGGCGGAGCCCCAGTTCCCGCATCACGGCGAGCGCTTGGACCGCGAACGCCTCATTCAACTCGATCAGCCGGATCGCGTCGATCGTCACGCCGGCGCGTGCGAGCGCCTTCCGCGTCGCCGGGACGGGGCCCAGGCCCATCGTGCGCGGTTCCACCCCGGCCGCGGCCGAGGCGACGATACGGACGAGCGCGCGCAGCCCGAGGTCGCGCGCCGTGCGGTCGCTCATCACGAGCACGGCGGCGGCGCCGTCGGCGATGCCGCTCGAGTTGCCCGCCGTCACGGTGCCCCCGTCCCGGAAGGCGGGGGGAAGCTTCGAGAGCGCTCCGAGCGATGTGTCTCGTCGCGGCGGTTCGTCTCGCGAGACGAGGACTGGCTCTCCGGTCCTCTGCGGGACCGGGACGGCCACGATCTCCTCCGCGAACTTCCCGCTCTCGATCGCCGCGACCGCCCGTCGATGGCTTTCCAGCGCGAACCGGTCCTGATCCTCGCGCGAGATCTGCGGATGGAGAGGCCGGAGGTTCTCCGCGGTCTCCCCCATCGAATCGTTCCCGTACTCGGCCTTGAGCCGCGGGTTCGGGAACCGCCATCCGAGCGTCGTGTCCCACGCCGTGACGTTGCCCATCGCGCCGTCGGGATTCTTCGGGATCGCGTACGGCGCGCGCGTCATGCTCTCGACGCCGCCCGCCACGAAGACATCGCCCTCGCCCGCCCTGATCGCCCGCGCGGCCGCGTTGACCGCCGCGAGACCCGACGAACAGAGACGGTTGAACGTCACCCCGGCCACGGAGACCGGGAGGCCGGCGAGCAGCGCGGCCATCCGCGCGACGTTGCGATTGTCCTCCCCGGCCTGGTTCGCGCAGCCCAGGTAGACCTCCTCGACGAGCGAGGGATCCACGCCCGCCCGCCGAACGACCTCACGGACCACGAGCGCTGCCAGATCGTCCGGACGGACGTCCTTCAACGCGCCGCGGTGGCGGCCCATCGGCGTCCGCACGGCCTCGACGATCACGGCTTCGGGCACGGGTCTCGACCTCCGTGGGATGGTCCCCTCCATCGCGTCGGGGCATTTGGACTTCGGGATTCGGAGCGCCGCGCGATCGATCGTGGGGGTTGTTTCACCCACCCCACCGGAAGGCCTTTGGGTTCCTGGGACATACCTCTACTTAGAGGTATGAAATATGGAGATCGGATGCGGGGCGCGGGTCCGCGACTTCGGCGGGCGCAGATACCTGTACTTCTGGCACTACGAGCGAGAGAACGGACGCTCCCTCCGACGCGAGGACTACATCGGCCGGCTGGGCGCCGAGCGGGCCAGGTCGGAGGTCCTGCGCCGTATGGCCGCATACCACCGCAGGGCGGAGCAGGAACTCGCGCGGAGGCGAGCGCGGATCGAGCAGCTCGTCGCCTCGCATGCCTCTACTTAGAGGTACGTCGGAGGAGAGGCCATCCGAGGGCCCACGGCCGGACCGCGAACCTTTATCCCCCGAGGTCCGTTCGACGGCCCGTGCGACTCGAGGAGCGTCCCTTCGGCGGGTTCGCCCGTGGCACCCTGTCCGCCGGATGCCGCCAGTGCACGGACGGCGCAAAGATGGTCCTCTTCGTCACCGGCGTGTGCTCGTTCCACTGCTTCTACTGCCCGGTGTCGGACGAGAAGATGTACAAGGACGTCGTCTTCGCGGACGAGAAGCGGGTGACGCGGGACGAGGACGTCCTCGAGGAGGCCCGCGCGATCCGGGCGACGGGCGCGGGGATCACGGGCGGCGACCCGCTCGATGCGGTCGAGCGAACGTGCCACTACATCCGGATCCTGAAACGGGAGTTCGGTCCGAGCTTCCACACCCACCTGTACACCATGTCCACGGATGCGGAGAAGATCCGCGCCCTCGCGGACGCCGGCCTCGACGAGATCCGGTTCCATGTGCCGCCCGGGCTGTGGGCGCGCGCCGCGTCGAGCGCCTACGTCGCGGCGTCGCGGGTCGCGCGGTCTCTCGGCGTGACGGCAGGCCTGGAGGTGCCGCTCATCCCGGAGCGGGAGGCGGACCTCCTCCGGCTGATCGAGTGGGCGGGGGAGGAAGGCCTCGCCTTCGTCAACCTGAACGAGATGGAGTTCTCCGAGGCGAACTTCCCGCGGATGAAGGTCCACGGATACGAGATGAAACACGAACTCTCGTACGGCGTGAAAGGCGCCGACCCGGTCGCCCTTCGAATCCTCGAACGGCGCTGGAAGACGACGGTCCACTACTGCACGAGCGGGTACAAGGACGGATGGCAGCTCCGGTCGCGCATCAAGCGACGTGCGGAGAACGTCGCGCGGCCTTGGGACGTCATCACGGAGGACGGCACGCTGATCAAGGGGGTCGTCGAGGGATCCGACCTCGACGTCCTGAGGGAGGACCTCGCGCGGAAGTACCGCGTGCCGAGGGAGCTCATGGCCGTCGACGGCCCGCGGAAGCGGCTCGAGATCGCGCCCTGGGTCCTCGAGGAGCTCGCTCCCCGCCTGCACCGGCCGGCGTTCCTGGTCGAGGAGTACCCGACGGCGGACGGCCTGGAAGTCGAGCGGACTCGGCTCGCGTGACGCGGGCCTGGCGGGACCAGGCGTCGAGGCGCACCTCGGCCTCGCCATCGTCGAGGGGGACGCGCATGCGGACGGAGGGCGTGAGGACCGCCCGGATCGAACACAGCGTGGCGGCCGCTCGCGGCTCGAACCGTTCGAGGGCCTCCGCGAGCCGGCGATCCCGCTCCGCCATCACCGCGCGGACCAGGTCCGCCGAGCCGTCGGGGTCGGCGTCGCGAATCTCCGAAACCGTCCGGTCGAAGTAGCCGAAGATCCGCCGGACCTCTTCCTCGAGGAGGCCGAGGCTCTTCGCTCGGAATCGCTCGACCTCGTCTCGCATCCGGTTCCGCAACGCCTCCGACGCGCGTCGGTACGCGGGCTCGAGCTTCGTCCGGAGATCCGGGAGAGGGACCGGGACGACCGCGGATGCGTCGGCCCCATCGACGGCCCAGACCGAGTCGTCCGCGGTCGAGACCGCGAAGCTGTGGAACGCTTCCCGCTTCTCATCGGAAGCGAGGGTCGTCCGGAACGCGAACACCAGGAGGACGTCCTCCGTGACCTCGACGACCTCCGGAGTCGCCGCGACGGCGAGCCCCGATGCCGCGATCGCGGGCGCGACCCACGCGCCGTCGTCGGCCTCAACGCGGACGGCGTCCCAACGCCCGCGTCGCGTCGCACACGCGAACAATCGCTCGAGGAAGTAGCTGCCCGGTGCCACGAGCTCTGCCCCGAATTCGCCGACGTGCGCGGGATCGAACGCCAGGGCGAACTCCGACCCGACCTCGAGCTGCCGCCGGACCGACTCCGGAGCGCGCACCCACAAGAGCGACTCCGCTTCCGAGATCTCCGCGCCCAGGTCGGCGAGGGCCTCCCGGACGAACGCCTTGAGGGGCGCCGCCTCGCTCATGCGGCCGCCTCCCCGCCGACCCCGCGGAGGAACTCCTCGTTTCGCTCCCTCACCCGGTCGTATTGGCCCCGCGCGCGGACGAGGGCATCCCCGAGCTTCTGCATCGCGGCGCGTCGCGCCTCCGCTTCCCGGAGCGCCCAGACGTCGAGCAGGAGCTCCTCGAAGGACCGTCGCTCGTCGAGGTGGCCGAGGATGAGGTCCAGCTCGCCGACGACGAGCTCGAACATGTGGATCTTGCGGTCGAGCAGCTCCATCAGGTACGCCTCGATCGTGTCCTCCGCCCAGAGGTTCACGACGTGCACCTCTCGCTCCTGGCCGAGGCGGTGCACGCGGCCGATCCTCTGCTCGATCCGAAGCGGGTTCCAGGGGAGGTCGTAGTTCACGACCGTGCGCGCGAACTGAAGGTTCCGGCCCTCCCCGCCCGCTTCCGTGCTCAGGAAGACCTGGGCGTCCGCTCGGAACGCACGCACGGCAGCATCCTTGGCGGCAGCCCCCAAGCCCCCGTGGTACGTCGCGATGCGGTACCCCTCGCTTCGCAGGACCCCCTCCAAATATCGGAGGGTGCGCACGTATTGCGTGAAGACGAGGGCCTTTTCGTCGAACGTCCGCAGGAACGTCCGCAGTCGGTCCGCCTTGACGTTCGTCGCGATCGCGCGCGCATCGTCCCGGAGCGCTTCGAGCCGCTCGCAATCCTCCGCGTCGAACGTCGGACCGCGGGCGAGCCGACCGAGCGTCTCCGCGACCGCGAACGTGCTGCTGCCGATCTCCCGCTGCAACACGATGAGCGTGAGCCGCGCGGTCCACGGGAGTCGCCCGGAGGCGGCCCAGTACGCGTCGCGCACGAACTCCGTGACGTCGTCGTACAGGCGCCGCTCGGCCGGTCCGAGGCGCACCGCGAGGCTGTGCACCCGTCGGGGCGGCAGGGTGAAGGCGATCCCACGCCGGTTCCGGATCATCACGTCCCGGAGCCGATCGCGCAGTTCCGGCACCCGCGCGGGCACGCGGCGGTCGGCGCTCGCGACGTAGCGCTCCAGGAAGCCGTCGTGCGTGTGCAGCGCGCCGGGCTTGAGGAGGCTGATCAGGTTGAACAGTTCCTCCATGTCGTTCTGGACCGGCGTCGCGGTCAGCAGGAGCATGTACTTCTTCGAGAGGCCGGAGACGAACCGCCAATTGAGGCTCGTGCGGTTCTTGAGGCGATGCGCCTCGTCGACCACGACGAGGTCCCAGGACCGGGCCTGCGCCGCCCGCCGGTGTGCCTCCCGCTTCGCCGTGTCCATCGACGCGATGAGGAGCGGCCGACGCTCCCAGTCACCCGCCGAACGGAGGACCTCGAACGGGAGGGAGAACTTCGTCTCCATCTCCTCCCGCCACTGCGACGTCAGGGAGGGCGGCGTGAGGATGAGCGCCCGGCGGACCAGGCCGCGGATCGCGTACTCCTTCAGGATGAGGCCCGCCTCGATCGTCTTTCCGAGGCCGACCTCGTCCGCGAGGACGGCGCGGCCGTGCAGGTCCCGCAGGACGCGCATCGCGGTGCGCTCCTGATGCTCGTACCGGCGAACGCCGCGGAGGGAGGGCCAGGCGAGGAGTCGATCGAATCCGTCCACGAGGGACAGCCGGTGCGCCTCGCCGTTCAGCCGCCACGCGCGCGGGCCGTCTCCCGGCGACGCGAACGCGATCGCGAGGAGTTCCGGATCGGACGGGCTGAACTCCAGGGAGAGAGCGGGCTCTGCCCAGGAGGCCTCCCGGCCCGGGGAGGGCATAGAGGGGGATCCCTTCACCTGCCATCGCAGGCGGCGCGGAATTACCGAGAGCAATAATAACCGTTTGCTCGCCGCATCACAGGTCGGGGGCCGCAGGGACCGCGGGTTTCGGCGGGCTCACGCGCCGACCTCGGAGCAGCGACGGCAGGATCGCGAGGGTGTTGAGGCCCGCCAGCCAGAGGTACGTCGTTCGGATGCCTTGCGCGAACAGCAGGCGGTCGGCGGCGGAAATAGTGCTCGGGTCTCCGGATGACAGGATCCGCGTCACGAGGGCGTACGGCACGGTGAAGGTCGTGATCAGGATCGCGAGGTTCAGGCTCACCGTATATCCGACGTTGAAGAACGTCGCGCGGAACCCGGAAGCGATGCCGCGCCGTTCCGCCGGCACGGAGCCCATGATCGAGCTGATGTTCGGCGACGCGAAGAGTCCGAGTCCGGCCCCGAAGAGGATGATGTACACGATGAGGTGCGAGTACGGCGTCAAGGCGTCCGTCGTCGAGAAGAGGAACAAGGAGAGGCTGATGACCGCCAATCCCGTCGTCGTGAAGGGGACCTGGCCGTACTTGTCCGAGAGGCGACCGCTCAGGGGGCCGCACGCGAAGGTCGCGATGTCCATCGGGAGGATGAGGACGCCCGAGGCGAGCGGGCTCAGCCCAAGGACGAGCTGGAAGTACAGGCTGAGGAGAAGCAGGACCGCGCCGAACGCAATCGCGTTCAGGAGTTGGGCGACGACGCCGCCCGTGAACTCGCGGATGCGGAGCAGACGGAGGTCCAGCAGGGGATGGGGGATCCGGTGCTCGACGTACGCGAACACGGCGAGGCTGCCGAACGAGAACGCGAGGAGCGCCTCGACGGTCCGGGCCTCGCCGACGCCGTACGCGGCGAGAGTGAGGCCGAGCAGGAGGGCCATGATGAACCCGGTGAAGCTCACGAACCCGGCCCAGTCGATCGGTGCGCCGCGGTCTAGCTTCGCGATCTCCCGGAGTCGGAAGTGCGCCCACGCCGTTCCGAAGATCCCGATCGGGACGTTGATGTAGAAGAGCGCCCGCCAGTCAAGGATCGACAGGATGACGCCGCTCACGGTGAGGCCGGCCATAGAGCCCATCCGGAACGCGACCTGATTGATGCCCAGAGACAAACCGAGCTCATGGGAAGGCGTCGCGTCCACGATCATCGCGGCGCTGTTCGTGAAGAGGATCGCGGAGCCAAGGCCTTGGAGCGCTCGGAACCCGATCACCTGCGCCGGATCCGTGGCGAGACTCGTCAGGAGCGAGCCGAGCGTGAAGACCGCGAAGCCGCTCGTGTACAGCTTCACGCGACCGACGATGTCGGAGATCCGGCCGACCAGCAGGAGGGCGACCGTGCTCCCGAGGACGTACGCTTGGGTGATCCAGATCGCCTGTTCGAGGTCAGCTCCCAGGCTGGCCGCGACACTCGGGAGGCCGACGATCACAATGCGCGAGTCGAGCCCCGCCATGAGGACCCCCACGGTCGTCACGGTGAGGACCGTCCACTTGTACTCGATTCGAACCGCCTCGGAAACGCGACTTCGCGGGCGGCGATGGCCCGGCGCACTTTGAATTTTCGTCACCCGCCGAGGTGACAATGCGGACGGGTGGACATCTCAGGCGACGCTGACGCTCTGGATGGGATGGTGGCGGGCGATCAGATCCCGCGAAACGCGCAGGTTGCGGCCCTCCTTCCCGATCGCCCGGCCCTTCTTCGTCGCCTCGACGGTCACGGTCGCGTGGGTGATGTCCCCGCGCTGCTCGAGCTGGACGGACTTGACGTCGTAGTTCCGGAAGACGTTCGCGACGAACTTGTCGGGCTGGTCGGAGTACTCCACCACGTGGATCTCCTTGTTGATGAGCCGCTTCAGTTTCGCGATATTCTCGCCCTTCTTCCCGATCGCTTTCCCGATGTCGCCTTCCTTGACGACGAAGATGAGCTTGTCGCCCGCGTCGACGCAGTCGACGACCGTCGAGCGGCTGAGGTCCTGGAAGAGGGCGACGTACTTGATCGTCTGCTCGTCGAAAACGATCTCGGCCATGCGAATCCTAGACGCTCAGGATGTTCGACTCCCCGGGGCTGACGACGGCAATCGCGGCGACGGAGAACGGCACCCCGCACGCGGCCCCGAGGTCGACGTTCGTTCCGGGGAACCGGAAGGTCCGGACCTCGCCGAGCGCGTTGGCCGCGGCCTCCGGGCAGTTCGATGCGAGGACCACCAGCTTCGCGGCCTTCGCTTTCGCGGCACGCCGGACCTCCCGCAAGCCGAACCGGACGTCGCCGGTGTCCGTCGCGACCCGAAGGGCGCGGGACACGTCGATCACGGGACGACCTCCTCGATCGGTTCTTCCGGCTCGACGGGTGCCGGAGGCGGGGTCGGCGGCACGGCGGGCTTCGCCTTCGGCACGGAGGCGGCCTTCGGCAGCCCGGCGGGCGGCTTGTAGATCAGGTTCACGGCGCCCGTGCCCAGGGTGACGGGTTGGCCCACGATGACGTTCTCCGCGACGCCGTCGAGGTAGTCGACCTCGCCGGTGATCGCCGCCCGGAGAAGGTGGTGCGCGGTAATCTCGAAGGCCGCGCGGGCGAGGACGGAGGACTTGCGGCCGGAGATGCCGTGGCGGCCGATCGCCTTGACGTCGCCGTCGTTCGTCATCATGTCGGAAACGAGCATGATGTGTCGGATGTCGACCGTCAGGCCCTGCTCCTGCAGCGTGTTGTACGCCTCGTTCACGATCGCGTTCCGCGCGGCCTCGATCCCCAGGACTTCGTAGATCTCCTGGATCGAGTTCGTCGTGGTCCTCGAGGCATCGACGTACGGGAGTTCGAGGATCTTTGAGAGGTTCGAACCTTCCGTGTAGATCACGTACCCGTCGCCCCGCTTCTTGATAATCGCCCGCGAGACGCCGTCGACTCCTTTGATCTTCATCGTGCGGACCTGTTCGACGAGGCGCTGGAGCTTCTTGAACGAAGGCTCGCCCGCCTCAACGACGAGGGCTTTCACCTTCCGCTCCGCGTTGCCGACCTGACGCTTGACCTCCCCGATTTCCCCGAATTTCTTCATCTTCTCTTCGAGCTCGGTCCACGTGACTCCGCGGGACTTCATGCGGTGCTCGTCGGGATACGCGAGGACCCGCATGTTCACGAGATCGGTCTCGATCGACGCGATGTCCTCCATCGACGTCATCTCGATCTCCGTCGCGATCTTCCGCATCTTCTCGAGGTCGTTGTGGCCGGCCTTGACGAACAGCTCCATGATCGGCGTGGACGGCACCCGCCGCGCGTCGACGATCTCGATGAGCCGCGGCAGCCCAAGCGTGACGTTCATCTCCGCGACGCCGGCGTAGTGGAACGTCCTCATGGTCATCTGAGTTCCGGGTTCGCCGATCGACTGCGCGGACACGATCCCCGCGGATTCGTTCGCATCGATCGCGTGCAGGTCGAACTTCTCGCAGATCTTCGTGAGGACCTCGTTTAGCCGCTTCTTCGACAGCTTGAGTCCGTGGATCTTCTTCGCAATTTCACCCATGACGGATCGCGGGAGCCATCGCCCGATCTCCTTGAGTCCGTCGGCGATCTCCTGCTCCCCCGACGTGAGCGGGGGCGCCTTCACCGGGATCGTCAGGGGCGTCTCGGGCTCCGCCTCCGCCGCCTTCGCGGCGGCCTTCCGGCCGCGCGGGGCTGGCTTCGCCCGCTCTTTCTTCGGCGCGGGCTTCGGCTCCGGCAGGGCGGCTCCGAGCTTCTTGAGGACCTTCTCCGCCTCTTTCTTCGGGATGAACTTCGCGAGCCGCTCAATCTTCGAGGCGGCGAGCTTCTCGAGCGTGAAGCCCGCGTCCGCCAGGAGCTCCGCCGTCTTCTTCGAAATCCCCCGGTTGCGCAATGCCTGGACCGTCGCGGCGCGTGCCATGATCACTCCTCCGACGGAGGCTCTTCCTCCTCGACCTCGACCTCTTCCTCGGAGATCTCAACGTACATGTCTTTCTCCGTGAGGCCGTACGAGGCCATCTCCTGCTCGCGCAGGCGCTCCTTCCACGAAGGTTCCTCGCCGAGGACCTCCTGGAGGATGTCGTCGATGTCGACCGCGCGGCCCTGGACGCTCCGGCTCGGGTCGACGCCGTCCTCGCCGAATCGGAACTGGATGATCGTGTCCGCCGTGTTGCGGACCGTGCCATCCTCCTTCACCTTCAGGTCCTCGAGGGCGTTGATCAGCCGGCGCTGCATGTAGCCGGACCGGGACGTCCGGACGGCGGTGTCGACGAGCCCTTCGCGCCCGCCCATCGCGTGGAAGAAGTACTCCGTCGGGTAGAGGCCGCTCTTGTACGACGACTTGACGAACCCTTTCGCCTCCGCGCCGAGGTCGCCTTTCTTGAAGTGCGGCAGGGTGCGGTTCCAGTACCCGCGACTCAGCCGCTCGCCCCGGACCGCCTGCTGACCGATCGACCCGGCCATCTGGGACAGGTTCAACATCGAACCCCGCGCCCCGGATCGGGCCATGATGACCGCGCTGTTCTCGATCCCGAGGTGCTTCCCCGCGATTTGGCCGGCTTGGTCCCGAGCGCGTCCGAGGATCTTCATCGCCTCGACCTCGAGCGTCTCCTCGAGGGAGCGTCCGGGCATCTGCTCGAGCTCCCCGCGCTTGTACGATTCCACGAGGCCCTCGACTTTCTCGATCGCGGCCTTGAGGACGTCCGAAATCTGCTTCTTCGCTTCCTCGGGGATATCTTCGTCGTCGATGCCGGTCGTGAAGCCTCGGATCATGATCGCCCCGATCGCCATCTTCGTCGCCTTGTCGATGAACACCCGCGCCGCGTCGGGCCCGTAGTCCCGGGCGAGTTTGTCCACGATCTTCCCCTTGAAGGCGCCCACCGCGTTCTCGTCGATCGTCCCCGAGCTGATCACGCCCTCCTTGATGACGACGAGGGAGTCTTCCTCCTTCAGCTCCTTGAGCCCGATGTCGCCTTTCGGCGCGATCGACGACTTGAACGTCATGCTCAGATCCTTCGGCAGGATTGCGGAGAACAGGGCCTTGCCAGACCAGAACTCCTTCCCCCCTCGCTTGATGTCGGCGGGCGGAAGGTCGCGGATGTCGATCTTAGTCAGGATGTACGTGACCTCTTCTCGTGTGAACTTGCTCTCCTTGTGCGTCAGGAGGAAGGACCCGGTGATGTGGTCGTGGATGCCGCCGATGACCGGACCGCCGAACCGCGGGGAGAGGATGTGCTCCTGCACCCGCATGAGGACGCGCGCCTCGGCGCGGGCTTCCTCGCTCTGCAGGACGTGAAGGTTCATCTCGTCCCCGTCGAAGTCCGCGTTGTACGGCGGGCAAACGGCGAGGTTGAAGCGGAACGTCTTGTGGGGCATCACCCGGACCTCGTGGGCCATCATCGACATCCGGTGCAGCGACGGCTGCCGGTTGAAGAGGACGATGTCGCCGTCGACCAGCTGCCGCTCGACCGTGTAGCCGAGCTCGACCGCTTCCGCCACGACCTCGGCGTTCTTCTCCGTCACCCGGATCCGACGTCCATCCGGCCGGATCACGTAATTCACGCCGGGGACGTACTCCCCGAGCGGGCCGAGGGGCGTCGGGCCGCGTTTCACCCACAGCTTGACGATCTCCAGGTTGTACGTCTGCACATGGACGGGGACCGTCAGCTCGCGGGCCGCCTCCACGGGCACGCCGACCTCGTTGATCGACAGGATCGGATCGGGCGAGATGACCGTCCGAGCGCTGAAGTTGACCCTCTTTCCGGACAGGTTCGACCGGAATCGGCCCTCCTTGCCCTTCAGCCGTTGGACGAGCGTCTTCAGTGGCCGGCCGGATCGGTGGCGGGCGGGCGGGATGCCGGACGTCTGATTGTCGAAGTACGTGGTGATATGATACTGAAGCAGTTCCCAGAGGTCTTCGACGATGAGCTGCGGCGCGCCGGCGTCCCGGTTCTCGCGGAGCCGCTGGTTAATCCGCAGGACGTCGACGAGCTTGTGCGTCAGGTCGTCCTCGGACCGGTCGCCGCTCTCCAAAGTGATCGAGGGCCGCACAGTCACGGGGGGCACGAGCAACGCCGTGAGGACCATCCACTCAGGCCGGGCGACCTCCGGGTTCATCCCGAGGACGCGGAGGTCCTCGTTCGGGATCCGCTCGAGCCGCTCGCGCACTTCCTTCGGCGTGAGCTTGTGGCCGTCCTCGCGGAACGTCGTCGGCTTGTCGAGGGTGACCTTGCCTTGCTCTTCGCCGCAGTGCGGACAGCGCTGTCGCTTCTGCGCCTCCCGCGCGGTCTCCTTCGTGACGGAGCCGATGTCCGTCACGTCGCCGCCCAGCTCCTCGACCTGTTCCATCTCCGCCATGTACTCCATCGCCTGTTGGCGGGTGAGCAGCAGGCGCCCGCACTTCCGGCACGTCGCCTGCAAGAGCTTCTTGATGTCCTTCACGTACCCGACGTGGATCACGGGCATCGCGAGGTCGATGTGGCCGAAGTGTCCCGGGCAGTCGTCGACCTTGCCTCCGCATGTCTTGCACCGCAGGCCAGGCTCGATGACGCCGAGATGGGAGTCCATCAGGCCCATGTCGATCGGGAAGCCGTCGTCGTCGTAGGTGTCCGCGGTGATGATCTTCGTCGCCGACATCCGGCGGATCTCGTCGGGGCTCAGGAGGGCGAACTTGATCGACGCGATCCGCTTCGTGACGCCTCGCATCGACATCATCGCATGTCCTCCAGTTGGAGCCGCATGACGACGCCCAGGGACAAGAGCTCGTCGAGGAGCAGCTTGAATGCGTACGAGGTCTGCACGGGATAGATCTTCGACGTGTTGTCGTCGACGGGGCAGCGCAGGTTCCCCTTCCGGTCCTTGATCGCGAAGTGGCCGCAATCCGGGTTGCCGCAGACGTACTGAATCGTGCCGTCGGATTCGTCGAGCAAGCGGTCCTTGATCACCATCGCGGCTCCGTGGCCGATCAGGCAATCGCGTTCCATCTCTCCGAACCGCAGGCCGCCCTGGCGGGACCGGCCTTCCGTCGGCTGGCGGGTGAGGATCTGCACCGGTCCGCGGCTACGCACGTGCAGCTTGCCGGAGACCATGTGGTGCAGTTTCTGGTAGTAGATCACGCCGACGAAAATCTCCGCGGGGATCATGCGGCCCGTCCGCCCGTCGTAGAGGATCTCCTTCCCGTTCGATCGGAATCCGTTTTCCTCCAAGGCCTTGCGGAGCGCCTCCTCGCGCTCTCCACTGAACGGGGTGCCGTCGATCGGCCGGCCTTCGAGGGAGCCGACCTTGCCGCCGATCTGCTCGAGGACGTGGGCCACAGTCATCCGCGAGGGGATCGCGTGCGGGTTGATGATCAGGTCCGGGATGATCCCTTGGGAGGTGAAGGGCATGTCTTCGTGCGGCGCGATCAGCCCGATGACGCCTTTCTGTCCGTGCCGGGAGGCGAACTTGTCGCCGAGCTCGGGCACTCGCAGGTCGCGGACTTTGACCTTCGCGAGCTTCGAGCCGTTCTCGCTCTCCGTGAGCATGACGGAGTCGACCCAGCCGCTCTCCCCGTGCCGCACGGTGACGGATGTCTCGCGGCGCTTCTGCGGCGTCAGGAAGTCTGTCTCCTCTTCGAGGAACCGCGGTGGGCTCGTCTTCCCGATCAAGACCTCCCCTCCCTGGACGAGGACCTCGGGCGAGATGAGGCCGTCATCCGGCGTCAGGTTCGCGTACGACAGGTCGGCGCGCGCGCCGCGGACATCGGGAGAGGGGATCTCGAAGTGATCTTCCTGGCCCCCTGGATAGCGGCGTTCTTCCGCGCGGTATGTCCGCATGAACGATGACCGGCCGAGACCTCGGTCGATCGAGGCCTTGTTCATGACGATCGCGTCTTCCATGTTGTATCCGTAGTACGACATGACTGCCACGACGAAGTTCTGGCCCGCCGGGCGCTCGTTGAACGACACATGCTTCATCGAGTCCGTCTGGACGAGCGGCTGCTCCGGATAGTGCAGGAGATGGCTCCGAGTGTCGGGACGGGACCGGTAGTTGCTCGAACCCAGGCCGAGCGATTGCTTCGCCATCCCCGCCCCCATCGTGACCCGGGGCGACGAGTTGTGCTCCGGGTACGGGACCACGCCGGACGCGACGCCGAGGATGACCTCCGGGTCGACCTCGAGGTGGGTCGTCTCCTTCGTGATCGCGGACCGCACGCGGAACGTCTTGTGGCAGTACTTGCACTCAAGATCGGACTCGTCGTCGCGGCTGCCCATGTTCACCCACGTGACGTCGTTGCGGCTCAGGGGGTGCTTGCACTCCTTGCAGCGGCTCGGCACGTCGTATGGGTAGATGGCGATGAACGTGTCCTCTTCCTCCTCCGCATCGATCCACTCGACGATGCCGTTCCGGACGAGGTCGGAGAACCGGAGTCGGCCCATCTTCAGCTCGTCGACGTGCTTCCTCGAGAAGGCGAGGTGGCCGTCCTTGACGACCAAGAGCGGGCGGCGGATGCGGCCCTCGTCGCAGTTGATGATGATCTCCCCCATGTTCTCGTCGAACCGGACGTTGACTTCGTGGCTCAGCAGGCCGCTGCGCCGTCGCTCCCGGATCTCCGCGACGAGCATCTTCGGGTCTTCGTGGAGCCCGACGAGGTCCCCGTTCACGTAGACGCGAGTGAGCTGCGTCTGCTGCCCTTTCACCTGCTTCGTGCCGAGGTCCGCGAGGAGCAGTTTGACCTCCTCCTCCGGGAAGCCTTCGGAGACGTCGATCACCAAAGCCAGATTTTTTACTAACCCGCAATTTTGGCCTTCCGGCGTCTCGTTCGGACACAGACGTCCCCATTGCGTCGGATGGAGGTCGCGCGCTTCGAAGTGCGGCTGCGACCGAGTGAGTGGCGATGTCACACGGCGGAGGTGACTCAAGGCGCTCATGTTTGAGGTGCGGTCCAAGAGCTGGCTCACTCCCGCCCGGCCGCCGACCCAGTTGCCCGTCGCCAGGGCGTGCAAGAGTCGCTGGGTGAGCAGATCCGGGCGGATCGCCGAGGAAATCTTGAGTTCCCGGCGCCGGGCGTACGAGCGCTCGAGCTGGTACTTCAGGTCCTTCACGAGGTTCGCGAACGCGACGCGGAATAGGTCCTCCATGAGGTCGCCCGCGAGCTTGAGGCGCTTGTTCGCGTAGTGGTCCTTGTCGTCCTCCCGACGTCCGCCGAGGGACAACTCGAGGACGGTGCGGGCGACGCGGCCGAGGAAAATCGCTTTCTTGATCCGATCCTCGCGGGTGTCTCCCAGGTGCGGGAGAAGGCTGCGGTCGAGGATCGACTCGACCTTCTTGATGCGGTATTCTTTCGCCTGGCCCGTGGCGAACTTCTTCTCGAGGTAGTTGATCGCGTCGTCCCGCGTGAAGATGCCGTTCGGCGGGTAGTTCTTCTTGTTCTGGCACTCCTCGATGTTCGCGTAGACGATGTTCGCCATCTCGGGCGCGGAGACGATTGCGTTGTAGATGTCCTCGTCCTTCTCCATGCCGAGCGCCTTCATCAGGATGATCAGCGGGATCTGGCCCGAGGCGGTCGGAACGCTCACGATGAGCTGCCCGTCTTTCTTCTTCTCCATCAGGGTCAGGGCGCGGTACCCCTCTTTCTGGGAGAACACCTTGGCGACCTCGACCTTCCGGCCGTACCGCTCGTTGAACTCGACGAGCACGCGGTTCGGCGCGAGGTCCTCGAGCGAGATCAACGCGCGCTCCGTCCCGCCGATGATGAAGTAGCCGCCCGGATCGAACGGGTCCTCGCCCAGCTCGATGAGCTTTCGGCGGTACTCATCCTGGTTGAGCTCACCCTCCGTCTCCATGTTCTCCTTGTAGAGCAAGCAGCGCTTCGACTTCGCCATGATCGGGAAGTTCCCGATGTGGACGCGCTCCGGCTCCCGCTCGATCCCGTTCTCGATGACCGTGAAGTCCAGGTAGATCGGCGCGGTGTAGTTCAGGTTCCGCTGGCGGGCCTCCATCGGGGTCAGCGGATGCGTCGCGCCGTTCGCCTCCTTGACGACGGGCAGGCCGAGCGTAATCGTCGGCTTCGCCTCGAGGTCGATCCGGCCGCGGTCATCCCGCTTGCGTCCGATCCGAATCTCGATGACGTCGCCTTCCGTCCGGTCCTCATCGAGCTTGATGATCCCACGTCGCTCGTCTTCCGGCGCGGAACGAAGGTTGTCGACAATCCGCTGCATCCGGGAGTTCGGGTTGTCGATCGTCGGCAGGAAATCGTTGAACGACGCGATGTGATGGTTCACAATCGAGCGTTCTCGGAAGAACGCGTCAATCAAATCTCGCATGCCTTACCTCCCGATCACCAGTCGATATGCTTCCGAAACGCCCGCCGTGCCGCTCACCCTCGTCACGCGGATGATCCGGCCCTCTTCGATGGGCCCCTCGATCTTCTCCAGCACCTGAATCACCGGATCGCTCTTCCGGATCTTCGGGAGCTGGTCCCGCGTGATCTTCAACGCCTTCAAAACGCGATCCGCCTCTTCCTCCGCGACGAGGCGATGTTCTGGAACGAGCTGATGCTCCAACACGTTAAACCTCAAGGGAGGTCCTCCCTGGGCGACCGTTTTGCACCTGGCATGTCACGCGCGCGCGAGCCGTACGGGCCCGCGGGGACTTTCGGGGCCTCCGCGCGGTCCGCAGGGCCCGTTCGAACCCCGGACCACCCGGTCTCTTCCCGCCCTCCGGTGAGGGAAGGCGGCTAAAAGCCGGATGCTCTTTCTAGGGACGGTTCCATCGCCATCCTACCTAGCTGAGCTACGGGCCCTCCGGCTAGCGGCGGCGACATGCGACCGTTCGCCTAATCGAGCCATCGTATTAAAGTTTGCGGTGATGAACCGAGCGAGCCCCGGCCCACGGCAGGAGTCGTCCATAATTATCTTCTGTAGAGAATAGAAGTCGGCCCGAGCACAATGTTTTATACGGCAACTCCATCCCAACGATCGTGATCCGGGCCGAGAGCCGATGCACCTCGTGCGGGGCGGTCCTTACCGGGAAAGGGACGACCGTGTTCGTGTGCCCGAGCTGCGGCCGAGGACAGATCGGCCGTTGCGCGCGCTGTCGCGACCAGTCCGTCTCCTATCGCTGCCCGGTCTGTTCGTTCCAAGGCCCCTGAGGTGCATGATGGGCTCCGTCGCAATCACCTTTCGGATCATGCCCGATGATGCCGAGACGGACCTCGAAGAGGTCAAGTCACGTGTCCGGACGAGCCTCGCCGGATCGCTGCGCGACCTCCGGGAGCAGCCGGTGGCGTTCGGTCTTAACGCGATCCTCGCGATCGCCGTCGTCAGTGATTCCGGCGGGACGGAGCCGCTCGAACAGGCCCTCGCGGCGATTCCAGGAGTCGGCAGTGTGGAGACCGTCGACGTGACCCTCGTCTGAGCCGTCCGGCGATCCGCTCGAAGGTGTCGTCCTTGTCCGCGATCCAGGTTTTCCGTCCGGCTATCCATCTGTCAGGGAGGAAATCCGGGTGACTCCCGAAACGAGCGCGCGCGGTCTTTCGCGCGCCGACGTCGTCGCGGCGATCGCCGCGTTCCCGATCGGCGTCGTGGCCGGAGTGGCGGGGGTGGGAGGAGGGGAGTACCGCGCGCCGGTCCTCCTCATCCTGCTCCGAAACGTCCGGTGGACGATCGCGGGGAATCTCCTGGCGGGCGTGATCGTCTCGGTCGCCGTCGTGGTCCTTCGAGGAGCGCTGTTCCAGGGCAGCGATGCGCTGCTCCTGGCGGCGACCATGATCGTCACGTCGGTCCCGGGCGCGTATGCCGGGGCGCTCCTCGCCCGCCGGACGCCCACGAGGTGGCTCAAGATCTTCCTTGCGGGGATTCTTGCGGCGACGGCGCTCCGACTCGTGCTGTTACAGTCGAATAACCCGGGGCTGTTCTCATTCGGAGCGGAGCAGGCCGCACTCGCCTTGCTCACCGGTTTCGGAATCGGCGTGGTCTCCGGGCTCCTAGGAGTCGCGGGCGGGGAATACCGCATTCCCGCCCTGATCCTGATCTTCGGACTGCCGGCGATCGTCGCGGGGACGATCAGCTCCCTCGTCTCCGTGCCGCAGCAATTCGCGGGCCTCTGGAAGCATCGGCAGCTCGGGCAGGCGACCCCCCGTGCCGTCCGCCTGGGGGCGATCATGGGAGGGGTCGGGGTCGGAGGCGTCGCGGTCGGCGTCGCGCTCTTGCACCGGACGAGCGACGTGTTCGTGACGGGGATCCTCGCCGTCGTCATGCTCCTCGCCGCCGCCCAGATCGCGTGGGAGTCGCGGAGGCCCGACCGGGAGGAGTCGCCCGCCCCCGAGGGGCTAAGCCCCCTTCCGTAGGATGAGGACCGGGCACTTGGCGAGCTTGACGATCCGATCCTCGACCGGACCCAACGCGAATTTGCGGAGTCCGCCCGGGGACGTGGCGCGAATCATCAACAGCGACGCCTCCCCGCTCTCCCGCAACGCCTCGGACTCCCAATGGGTGGAATAGACGACCTTCGGTTCGACGGACACGCCGCGCTCCCGCGCACGACCTTCGAAGTGCGCACTGTCGAGCTTCAGCCGCTCCGCCTCGGCCGGGTCGCTCGCGAGGCAAACGACCTCGAGGATCGGAGAATCGTCCTCCGCGAGGAGGAGCGCGAGGTCGTCGACCCCCTCGAGGCTCCAGATGGCGCTCGTGAGGATGACGATTCGCCGGAGCGGTCGCCGCCATCCCTGGGTCTTGAACACGATCACGTCGCAGGGGGCGTTCTCGATCAGGTAGTCGATGTTGCTCCCGAGCACCCGCCGGTCGCCTTCGATCCGAGCGCCGCGCCACCCCATGATGAGGAGGTTCACCGCCTCCTCTCGGATCGTGTCCAGGATGATCTCGTACACCTTGTGTCCGATCTTCACGACCGGACGGGTGTCGACGCCGCGGTCCTCGCCGATCCGCGCGAGTGCTTGAAGTCCGCGGATTCGCTCGTCGACGAATCCGAAGCGGATCGCTTTCGGTGGCAGGTTCCGCGGGATCTCGACGACGTGCAAGAGGCTCAGCTCCCCGTTTCGTTCTCGCGCCACCCGCGCCCCCAGGTCCACGAGCGTGCGGTCCTCAAACTCCCGGAGCGGCAGGAAGACCCTGTATCGCTCAAGTTCGACCCGCTCCTCTCCCGTCGTGAGGATATCGTGGACCTCCGTCACCGTCGCCGGCGTCGGAGAGGGCCGCGGACGGCGGCGGCCGACGAACCCGTGGTACGCGAGGCCGATCGCGAGCCAGAGGGCGCCGAGAATCGTGGCGAGCATCCCCGGCGGGATGGGCGCGTCGCTCCTTGACGGGTAGTTCCACAGCAGGGCCCCGAGGGCCAGGTTCAACGCGATCGCGCCCATCGGGACGGCCGGCACCAGCGGCACGCGGAATCCGGGTGCGCTCCGGCGCTCCCCACGCCGAAGCGCAACGACGGAGGCGTGCACGAACGAGAACAGACCGAGGAAAGCGAGGCTCGCGATGATAGCGATCGTCTCGATCGTGAGGAAGACGAGCAAGCCGGCGCCGACGAACGTGAGGGCGACCGCGGCCGGAGGGACCTCCCGGCCGCCGATCCGGGCGAGCCGCGCCGGAAGGAGCCGATCTCGCGCCATGCTGAACGACGTCCTGATCGCCGCGGTCAGGTTTGAGTTCAAGGCGCCGTACATCGAGACGATCCCGATGATCAGCACGGCCTCCCGCACGTACGGCTGTCCGAGGAAATACCGGACGCCCAGGAGGACCATGTCTTCGGATCCGCCGAAACAGGCCGAACACACCGGCCAGCCGGACAACTGGTCGCTCGGGACGTTGCCCAACACCGCGAGGAAAAACCCCGCGTACACGAGGAACGCGAGCACGAGCGCGAGGAACACACCCCGCGGCACGCTGCTCTCGGGATGTTTCACCTGGTCGGAAAGCTGGGCGACGACTTCGAAGCCTTGGAACGCGATGAACAGGACCCCGGCACCGAGCATCAAGTCGAGGGACGAGACCGGCGCGCCGACGGCGAAGCCCCGAGGAATCCCAGGCTGGAAGACGGAGATCGCCCCGACGACCGCGACGAGGACAATCAGCAGGATTTTCCCGAGCGTCAATCGGCCGAGCGCGCGGAGCGGCAGGTGGACGCGCGCGAAATGCGCGACCGCCGAGAGGGCCAAGACCGCGAGTGCGACCAGGCTCACGTCGAGCGGATTCGGGCCGAAGAACGAGGACAGATTCGAGGGGCGGACGAGCTCGACTAGGAAGATCCCGAGGCCGAGGGCGCTGAGTCCGGAGGCGGCCATGTGCGCTCCCCACGAGAGCCAGCCGCTCAGGAATCCCGCGGGCGACGGCAGCGCGCTCCGCACCCAGACGTACGCCCCACCGGAGGCATCCGGCCGGCCGGACGCGAGTTCCGCGTACGACATCCCGGCGAGCATCGCGACGAGCGCGGCGATCGCGAGGCTCAGGAGGACGAACGGCCCCGCGACGGTGTACGTCGCGCCGACTAGCAGGAAGATGGCGGCGCCGACCATGGCCCCGACGGCGGCCATCGTGACGTCGAAGAGCCCGAGGTCCCGCGTGACGCGCACGCGGACGGAACCGGCGCCGGGTCCCCGGGAGGCCACGAGGGCGGAGAAAGCCTGGGATACTTGAGGCTATGGCGGACGACCTGGCGACGAGTGGGTCGTGATTTCCGATCTCTCGAATCGCGCTAGGCGGCGGACTTCGAAGCGGTCTGAGCAATCGTCTCGCCGAGCGTGCGGAAGACGAGTTCGACGTTCTCGCCGGATTTCGCCGAACTGAAGAAGTAGGGCGCGTCGAACGCCTCCGTGGCCTGCTTCACCTGCTCCTCGCCGAACGCGGCCTGCTCTTTGAGGTCCGTCTTGTTGATCGCGAACGTGACAGGGATCTCGCCGACGGTCCGGAACACGGACTCGACCCAGGAGTCGAGGTCCTCCAGCGTGTCGTATCGCGTGATGTCCGCCACAGCAAGGATGCCTTGGGCTCCGTGGAAGTATGCCTCCCGCAGCAGCTCTCGGAATCCCTTCGACCCCATGATGTCCCAGATCGTCATGTCCATCTGGACCGGATCGGCGCCTTTCGGGGTGAGGGCGAGTTCCTTCTTGGAAACCTTCGCGCCGAGCGTCACGATGTAGCGGTCGTCGTACTCGTTGAGTACGTAGCGTTTGATGAGGGACGTCTTGCCGACCGCGTGCTCCCCGACGAGGCAGACTTTTACTTTCATCCGACGCGGTTCCATCATCGCGGACCCTCGGGAGACGGCGGAAAACCCTCCGATGTTTGCGGCTATTTGCTAGGCTCTATTTAGTCATTGCCGCGAGATTCGCAGCGACCCATTGCGATCGAGAGACGCAACCCTTGAAATAACGACTCAGGAATGCGCCGGCGTGGACGCGTTCGCGGCGACGCGACTCGCAGTCGGCGCGGGCTGCCTCCTCGTCGCGGCCATGTCCGATGTCCGGACGCGCCGCGTGCGGGATCCCCTTTGGATGGGGCTCGGAACGTTCGGCATCGTCCTCCTCGGGGCCCAGCTCGTTGGCGCGGGATCGCCGTGGACCGCGTGGTCGCTCGTCGGCTCCGCCGCCATCCTGTTCTACGCCGTGTTCCTAGGCAAACCGCTCTTCGACGACACCGGATTCCATCCACGGCCGGGTCGAATCCTACTGCTCCTCGCCGCCGCGGTCCTGTTCTTCGCACCTCTCCGGACCGGGTTGAGCGCCTCCACCGGACCGCCCTTGGCGGAGCTCGCATCGATGCCCGTGATGCTCATCGTGTACCAGCTCTTCTATCGGGTCCGGCTCCTCCACGGCGGGGCCGACACCAAAGGGCTCATCGCGCTCACCCTGCTCATCCCGTCGTACCCCGACGCTCGCCCGTTCCCGCTTCTGACGGCGGACCCACGGGTGGAGTCGGTGATCCGGGTCGCGTTCCCCTTCTCCCTCGTCGTATGGGTCGACGCCGCGATCGTTTCTCTCGCCGTCCCGATCGGGTTGGTCCTGTACAACGCGGTCCGCAGGGACCTCGCATTCCCGCAGGCGTTCCTGGGATACCGCGCGCCGCTCGATCCGCAACCCCGCCATGCCTGGCTGATGGAACGAATCACGGACGGCGGGGAGCACGTCCTCGTCCTCTTCCCGAAGCGAGGTGCGGATTCCGCCGCTCAGGTCGCCCAGCTTCAGGCGCGAGGCATCAAGCGGGCCTGGGTCACGCCGCAAATCCCGTTCATGGTCCCGCTCTTCGTCGGATTCGTCCTCGCCTTCGTGATGGGGAATCTGCTGGTCGGCATCTTAGACCTCCCCGGGTGAAACGGGAGAAATCCGGCTCGCGGGCCTTCGGAGCGGAGTCTCGGTCCGTTCGATCGACTTGCCGGCGGGGTCACCGCGCAGCGCGTCGGCCGCGCCGCCGGAGGAGGGGGATAAGCACCGCGGGAAGCACGCCAAGGGCCACCATCGGGAACTCGGGAATCGGGTAGAACACATGCCCCCAGGTGTCCGGGATGTTCTCGTCGACCGTGGGCCCGCCCCAGGTGTGCAGCACGCCGAGGTTGAAGTCGTAGTCGATGATCGCGAACCCCGCGGTCTGGCCGGGAGAGGGGGTGAGGGTCGACCAGACGTCCGTGTAGCGGACCTTGAATTCGTAGCTCTCAATGCCACCGGCGTACCGGCTCGCGCCGGCATCCCCGGAATCGCAGCTGCCGCAAGTGGCGTCCCATCCCACCCCGTTCCCCTGCCATGTCGTGACGGTCGTATCGCCATTTCCGAACACATAGAGGAGGCGGTCGTCGGTCTGCGGGGCGCCTCCGCCGTCGTGCTTCGTGTCGAAGATCACCTCGTCCCAGTCGTTCGGGCTCTTTGTCGTATCGAGGGTCACATGGATGCATACGTACAGGAACTGAGTGTCGTCGCGCCGGCCGATGGCGAAACTCATGGAAGGATTGCTCGCGACGCTCGCCCCGAGGTACTCGTCCGGGGACGTGCCACAGATTCCGTCGATGACCGGAGTGTTGACGAGGGAAGTTGCCGTGATCTCGTCCGGCACCGGCGAATGGAGCGGAGAAACCTGGGTCTTCAGAGTTGGCGCCGAAGCCGGCGCCGGGATGTCCGTCAGGTCGGTCCGGTGGGTCCAGTCCGTCGTCGCGTACACGGCTCGCGACCCGTTCATCGGACCGAAGAAAGCGGCGTCGGCGGATGCCTCGAGCTCCGATCCGACGAGGGCGACATCGAACCGCCCGACGCTCGGGTCCCACCGCCAGGTGACATTGTTCCACGCATACAGCGTCGCGGAGGCGACGCGCCCGTTCCGACCGCGGACCTCGAGGAACCGGTTCGCGACGATGCCACCGATCGCCATCCCGACGGCGTCGCGGTTGTCCGTGTCCACATAGATGTCCAGCACGTCCTCCGCGGCGTTCCGTCGAGGTGGTTGCGGCGCCGGCGGGGTGCCGTTTCCGGCTGCCACGGGGATCGTCCTCTGCTCGGGGAGGATCGCCCCTGCGAGGATGCTCCCCGCCGTGTGAACGTAGAAGAACGCGTCGGCCGGGACCGCGAACGCCGTCCCACGCAGGTCGATCGAGGCGGGGAGGGGATCGGCGGGATCCAAGACCGGGGTCGTCCATTCGGCGAACAGGCCGTCGACCACATAGGCGGATGGCGTCGGGCCCACATAGAATCGAACGCCTTCTTCGGTGATGGTGGCCGGAACCGGGTCCGAACTTCCCGCCGCGACGGCGTCTGCGCCTACGAGGCGTAGCGACACGAAGGAACCGGCGGGCAGGCCCGACGGATCGAGGGTGATTTGCACGACTCGCGGCGGCTGGCCCACGGCGACGATGAACGGGAGCGCCGGCGTGAGGATCGTCCCTCCCCCGGTGTGGTTGAACAGGAAGCTGCGGACCTCAACGCTCCCTCCGAGGGCTTGGAGGTGCAGTTCGAGAACGGGCGTCGGCGACGCGATCGAACTCGTCAGGGGAATTTGTTCCACGACGAGCGCGCCAAGGGGCCGCCCGACCGTGGCTCCAATGTCCAAGTCGTCTCCGAGTCGCACCGCAGGGGCAAAGCGCCAGCCCGGCACGGAATCGAGACCGACCTGGGTGTCCGTCAACATCAACTCGACCTCCGATCCGGCAGACGCCGCATCAAACGCGCCGCTGCTGCGGAACGCCGTCGCGTTGTCCCGGTCCGGATCTCCGGTCCACTGACGGACGACCGTTCCCCGGACCTGCCCGCCCCATCCCCACACCTCGGCGAGGAAGTCGACGTCGCGATCCTGGACGGTGTATCCTCGCCTCGACGGATCGTCGATGAGGAGATAGAGGCTCGATACCCCGGTGCCGGGGAAGATCGGCCCTGCCGTCTCCGCGTACACGAAGAGCCGGCCCGGCTCCGCATGGACCTTGAAGGTGATGAGGTCCGCGCTCGCAGGGAGCGCCTCGACCGGATCGGTGTACGTCGGCACCGACGCCCATTCGGAGAAGTTGCCGTCCACCGCGAAGGGCGACCGGTACGGCTCCGGGGTGCCGAAGAAATAGCCGAGGACGACCATCACGAGGACGCACGCAGCGATGAAGGCTACGACCCGACGGTAGTCAGCCGGCGCCACGATGCCGTACTTGCTCTGCCGAAGCCGGACCCCGTTCGTGAAGCCGATCCCGTGGACGAGCCCGTTCGTCCGGCCGCGGCTCTCCACCAATCCGTTCGTGCGGCCACGGGCGCCGTTCGTCCATCCGCGGGACGAACTCGGATTGCGGGGAGCCGCCGCGGAATGGCTCACGAGGCCTCGAGATCCACGGTCGGGGTCCACTCTCTCAGCCTCCCGCGGTCTGACGGGTCGGACGGCGGCCTCGGCGCGCCGCGGCCGTCATGGCGACGACTCCCAGGACCACGAAGATGGCGCCGAGTTGGGCGGCGAACAGGTTCAGCGGCCCGAACACCCCGTACGACTCACCGATGAATGGGACGCGGAAGAAGTCGTGGAGAAACGAACCGAAGACGAGGACCGCGCCGCCGAAGGCCACGTTGACTCCGCCGGCGTAGAAGATCACCCTGTGACTCCGACGGGGCCTCAACGGGCGCGTGGACGAGACCCGCCCGGCCGCCTGGACCGATTCCGCCTGAGCCATCGGAAGCGGCGGGACTTCTCGGTACCGCGGCACTCGTTCGACGGGCTCTTCGATCACGAGCTGCGAGCCTTGCTCGCCATAGACCTCGACCTCCGGAGCAGCCTCCGCGTCCGTGGGCGGGGGAATCTCCTCGACCGTGATCTCGGGCTGCGGCAACGGTTCGGGCGGGGTCTCGTCATCCTCGGTCGGGATCGATGCGTCGGACTCGGGCGCGGGCGGCTCGGGCGGTTCTAGATCGCCCTCCGTCGATCGGTCGTCGACTGCGATGGCTGTGGCCCCCGAAGCCTCGACGGCGGCGGGCTCCGGCGGCAGTCTCTCGGCGGGAGGCGCCGGCGGGTATCGCTCCGGCGGCCCGGCCTCGAGCTCGACCTTCTGCGGCTCGTCCTCGAGATCTTCCTCGTCGAGCTCTTCGGACATCAGATGGTATTTCGCAAGCCCCAAGCGGTGATGGAGGCTTTCGGCCACCGGCTCGGATGGAGAGCCCCTCACGCTCCCGGCCCGCAGGATCTCGACAAAGATCCGGCACTCCGGGCAAAGGGCCTCGGGCTGGTCCCAGAAGGACTTCAGAGGTCCCCCGCAATTCGGGCAACGGTCCGGGGGCAGCTCGGAGCCCCCGTCCGGTGGCGCACGCGGCGCCGGTTCGTCGTCCATCGAATCTTGAAGGGTTCCCTCCCGGGCCGGATAAACATGGGCAGTCGGTTCGCGGGGGTGATTATCAGATACGCCTCCGGACGACCGCCGGGACTCCGTCTGGATCACGAAAAACGAAAGGAAGAAGGTGCACGTCCGGGGGGACGTGCAGGTGACACGAGCGTACGACGCGCGTGCCGATTACCGGGTCAGTCGGGGTCGCGCACATCCGGCGATGCCGGAAATCACGGAGCCGATCCCTACGTCAGGTTGCCGCTCCGCGAGTGCTTGGTGGACCGCCGAAGCGACGCACGAGCCGTGATCGCCGCTCGGAGAGCGGGAGCCCGCGGCCTCGAGGTTCACCGAGGCTGCGAACGCCGTCGTGCTGACCGAAAGGGCCAATACGCCGAGGACCGCCACTAGGCGGAGGGCGTACGAAACCGTTGACACCTCGTCACCTCAACTCACGGTGGCCTCCTGTGACTAACTCCCTTGTGGCGCAATAATCATCGGTGATTGCCAGCCGCCAAAGTGACGACAAAGGTGCAGGCACGAGAGGGGCCAGAACGATACATCATGCAGCAGTGGTTTGACGGCCAAAGCGGCGGGGATACACCCGGTCCCATCCCGAACCCGGAAGTTAAGCCCGCCCACGTTCCCTGCGGTACTACGGTGCGCGAGCCCGTGGGAAGCCTGCCCTCCTTTGAGGAGGGCTTGGGCCGGCGACCTAGGTACGCTAGCCGTCCATCCTTGTGGTGGACGACGAAACGTGCCGTTCTAACGGCCGCCGATCCATGGAACGCCGTCAGCCACTCGCTATTCGACGCGCCGCTTCGCGCGGATTTTCAGCCCGATGATGAGCAACGGGACCGCCGCGACGAAGATCATATCCGAGAGCTCCGGGATCGCCACCACCGTCGAGGAACTGCTCCCGATCAGCGGGAATCCTCCGGGCGTCGTGTAATTCAGGAACGCCCAGTTGACGAGTTGCGATCCCGAGAAGCTGGCGTTCACCCGCGCGATCAACGTGAGGGAATGGGCGCCCGGTGCGACGCTCGTGAAGTTCCAGTAGAACGTCCGGCCGTCCGTCCACGTTGCCGCCGGGCTCGCGCTGACGTAGTCGAGTCCGCTCGGGAAACTGTCCTTGATCGTGACCGTTCCCGCCGCCACGGAGCCCGTGTTGTTGTAGAAAATCGTGAAGGTGACCAGGTCGCCCGGTTTCGCGTTCGACGGCGTGGCGATCTTGACGACCGTGATCATCGGTCGTACGACGGTCGTGTTCCCCCATCCGAGACTCCGGGGAAGGGGCCGGCGCAGCTGATCCGTGTAATCCAACGTCGCCGTGTTGCGGAGCACCTGTCCATCCGCCGTGGCGGCAGTGACCTGTACCGAGACCGTGAAGGCGTGGGCGCCGGGCATCACGTTCGTGAAGGCCCACCCGTACGTCGAACCGGAGACGGAATTGTACGGCACGCTCGACGAGGAAAAACTAACGCCCGCCGGGAGCGTGTCGTTCACCCACACGAACTTCGCCATGCCCGTGTCCGTGTTGTTGTAATACAACGTGTAGACGATGAGATCCCCCGGCGCCGCAACGACCCGGCTCGCGGTCTTCGCGAGGGCGATCGTCGGCCGGTGGCGGTCGTTCGCGCGACCGGACGAGGGCGCCAAGGAGAGGTAGAAGTCCACCGCATCGTTGTTCGTATCTGCCGGGACGCCTGACACAGGGTCCTTGAACCGCGCCCACGTGCGGCCGCTGCCCGAGTTCGACGAGTACGTTGTCGCATCGATCACCGTGGTCCCTTGCATGAGGAGCAATTGAGTCTGGCCGTTCGGGAGCGAGTTCGCGGGCAAGAAGGCCGCGAGGTACTCCTGCCCGGATCCCCAGGCACCGATCGTCCCGGAGAACGTGTAGACGACGACGGCCTTGTTTCCGTGGTTGATTGCGAGGGTCCAACCGTTCAGGGGGACCGCGCTCGCCGTCGGGTTCGCGATCTCCGCCCATTCCACGTTCGGCTGGGGCGAGACCTCGTTGATGACGAGATTCGTCGCGGCCTGCGCGGCGATCGGGAAGCGGGCGACGGCGGCGTCCGGCAGGGCGACATCGTATCCGAGCCGCCAGTCCGACGCGAAGTAGACGACCCGGTACCCGGCGACCAGGTTCAGCGCGCTCGCGTCCACCGCGAATTCCATCCGATGCGCGTCGAGCGCGACGGCGATCGGCTGCACGAGGGCCCAGGGGTTCGCTCGAGCCGGCACGAAGGCATAGAGGCCGCTCGAGTTGACCGCTCCGTTCCTACCGATGACCGCCATCGCGTAGTCGAAGCCGTACGTCCGGCCTTCGACGTCGGACAGGAGCCCGGTGCTCGTCGCGTTGTCGGCGTCGACGTACGCGTACACGACGTCCACGCCCTCCTGGGGAGGCTGTCCGATCGGGCAGATGAATCGCGTCACGCTTCGGCCCGCATAGGGCGCGGGATACCATGCCGGGATCGTCGTGTTCAACCAGCAGTCGGTGCCCGCGGGATAATCGATGACGCCGTCCCCGTCCACGTCGCCCGCGGACATCGCGTCGGTGCGGTTGTCGTTGTTGAAGTCTTGGGACAGGCCCGCGCCGAGGAGGGTCTCGATCGAATCCGGCACGCCGTCGAGGTCCGTGTCGACGGGCGCATTGTACGTCCGCTCGCGGGAGGTCGGGATGTCTTGGCCTCCGAGCATGCGGCCGTCCACCCGAACGTATCCGGTGAAGTTCGCCGCCACGTTCACTGCGGTCGCGAGCAAGTCCACGTTCGCGTCGTATTCCGTCGCGCCGCTTCGGTTCGTGACGTCGCCGAGGAGATCCTGACCGTACATCTGACCGCGCCAATCGCCGAACGCGCCGTCGACTCTCAGCGTCGACGGTGCCGCAGCAAGGTAGACCAGCCCGGTCTCGGGGGCTCGGAAGCTCGCGGTGCCGTTCGAGCCAACTCCGCTCACCGTCAATCCGAACGTCGTCGTCGGCGTGACGTTCGTCCACCGTGCTTCGACCCAGTACACCGCCGGCCCAGCGAGATTCTCGTTCATCGCGAGGCTGACGGCGTTCGCGGTCATCGACGCGTTCGAGAGGAACGCATCCGCCGGATCGAGCGCGCCGCTCCCGTCATCGCGATACAGGGCCACATCAACCGGGTCCGCCGAATCGCCCACCCGCGTGAGGTTCAACCCGGTGACATGGGGCGCGCCTCCGAGCGGCGCGAGCGTCACTCGCAGGACGACCGCCCGGGGCGTCGTGACGATGTCGGGCGCGACCGTCTGCTGGCCCAGGACGACCGTCGGGAGGGAAGGACGCACGGAGCCATCCGCCGCGTCCCGGCCGCCAAGGTTGTCCGCCGCGTAGACGAGGACCCGCGCCCTCGTCGCATCCCGGACGGTCGTTCGGATTTCGATCTGCGAGCCGAGGAACGCGGCGTCCGCGGAGCCGCTAGGCAGGAACCGCCGGAAGTCGTTCGAGCGCGTCACCCCCGTCTCGTTGAATGCGAACGCCGAGACGCCGTGCTGGATCGCGGACACATCTCGCCATCCGTACACCTCGACCATGGAATCCGCGCCGAGGTCGCCGATCGGGTACCCGGTCGTGCGGTCGTTGTCTTCGTCGACGAAGACGAACACGCTGCCCGTCTGGTTTGCGGCGGGGCCCTGGAACAAGAGGCCCTGAACCTGCGCCTCGACGAACAGGTTCCGGTCCTGCGTCGCGACCTTCATGGCGACGAGGTTGACATCGGGCGTCTGGACCGCGTCCGTCGGCGAGTCCGCGTACGCCGGGAACCTGGACCAGTCGCTGAAATCCCCGTCGATCCGGATGATCGAGGTCGGCCCGGCGGGGGACGGAGAAAGGAAGCTCACGAGGATCGGGACGATCACCATGAGGGCGACGACCGCGGCGATTCCCACGACGGAGTGGGACCAGTGCGGCTGCGCCGGAATCCGCGGGGTGCCGTAGCGGCCCCGCCGGCCGTTCGTGAAGCCGTTCCCGTTCACGAGGCCGTTCGTCGCCCCGTGCCCGAACGTTAGGCCGTTCACCGCGCCGGTCGTCAGGCCGTTGACGCGGCCCTCCGACAGGCCGTTCACGCGTCCGTTCGTGCGGCCGTTCGTGTGGCCGTTGGTGCGGCCGTTCGTGTGACCCCCTTTCGTGCCGCTGACGCGGCCGTTCATGCGGCCGCCGCCCGCGAGGTCCGAGGACGCGAGGCCCGGCGCCCGGAGTCCTTCCGCGGCGGCCTGGAGGGCGCGACCCTCGTCGCGTTCGAGCCGGTCCGCTCGCTCGCGGGCGACGCGCGATTCGTCCGAGCGGCCGAGTCGCTCCAGGATCTCGCCCTTCGTGCGCCATGCGACCGCGAGGGATGGGTCCGCCCGCAACAGGGATTCGTAGTGATCGAGCGCTTCGATGAGTCGGGGATCGAGCGCTTTCGGCGCGGCCGTCGCGACGGGCTGCTGCCATTTCGGCGACAGGACGGGCACGTCCTCCTTCGTCCGCGTCACGTCCTGGACCTCGACGCGGTACTGGTCCTCGCGCGCCGGGTTCAGCTCTCCGGCCTTCGCGAGGGACTCCGCCGCCTCCGCGGGGCGTCCGAGTTTCTCGAGGACCTTCGCGCGCTTCGCCCACGCCCGCTCGAGTGTCGGGTCCGCCTCCAGCAACCGATCGTAATGATCGAGCTCTTCCTGGAGCCGCTCCGCCTCCGTGGTCTCCGTGGCGTCCGCGACCCGCTGCCACCGGCTGAGGAAGTCCTTCACGACGCCCTTCTCCTTCCCGTTCGTGACCGGGGGCGTTGGAGCGTTCAGGGCCGTGCCGCAGATCGCGCACTCCGATTCGTCCGCGAAGAGATACGCCCCGCAGCGGGGGCAGAACGGAGCTTCCTCGTCGAGGCTCCCATCGAGCCCGGGCAGGAGGGCGAGTTCCTCCCTACGATATTCGCGGCCGCACACGCCGCAGGTCGCGTCCCCTTTCGCCATCGCGGCGCCGCACGAGAGACAGATACGAGCGGGCGCGTCCTCGTCCTCGAGGAAGGCGTCGAGCTCCTTCCCGACGGCGATATCTTCGGAGCCGCCGAATTCGACGCCGCACGACGGGCACTTCGTCGCGCCCGCGCCAGCGAAGGAGCCGCATTCCGGGCACAGGAACAGATGGCCGGACGCATCGCCCTCGGAGGTGCCATGCACCAGGCCGAATAGGGCGTCCGCCTCGCCCGACGTGAGGCCTTCGATCGCCGAGAGCTCGTCGCGGCTCGCCGCGCGCAGCAGCTCGTACGTGGGGAAGCGTTCCCCGACCTTCTGCGCCTTGTCCGCGGTCCATCCGGGGATCGAGGATAGCCACTCGCGATAGCTCTCGTCCATCTACAAGAGCGGGTGGGACGGGGGCTTAAAGGGCCTTATATCGTCCCTATCACAGGGTCTATACGATCCGTTAACACGTGTCGCTCAGGGACCTTTCCACGCCGTGGCGTACGGGTCGAGCGTGACGTCGAGGACGACCTTCTTGGAACCGCTGCCGAACCGCACGAGGACCGTCGTCTCGTCCCGCCGCAGGAGCTCGGGCGAGAGGCCTTCTTCGGTGAGCCGGCGCAGCAGGCCGTCCGCAAAGGCGTTCGACCGGGCCCGGTTCGATTCGCGTTTCCGCGGGATCAGATCCGTCGGATACACGCGGCGGTACCGACCGTCGTCGACGAGGGTGAGCAGCCCGAAGTCCGCGAGCTCCGAGGCAATCTTGCTCACGGACTGCCGCGTCAAACTGAGCGCAGCGGCGAGCTCCTGAAACGAGAGCCCCGGTTGCCGGAATACGGCCTCAAGAATGGCGGCTCGGCCCGACGACGCGAGGGACGCGAACATCGCCGCATCCTCCGGATCGATCAGGCCTTTCGGGAACGCCCGGGTGCCCTCGATTTGCACGTATCCGTTCTCCACGAGATCCCACGCATGCCACCGCACTGTGGCCTGGGACATCGCGAGCTCCCGCCCGATCTCGCCGACCCGAGCGCACGGCTTGCGGCAGAGATAGCGGAACATCTGGCGGCGGCGCGCGTTCGCGAGGCTGCGTCCCTCGATCTCGAGGTCCTCGTCCGGCCCGTCCCGGGCGACCGCCTGCTCGAGCGCGCGACCGAGACCGCGCGCCATCTCACGCCCCCTGGTACTCCTGGAGGATCATCTCGAGCACACGCTCGGGCTTCAAGGAGCGGAAGTCCTCGTCCGTGAGCCCGTCGAGAGACTTCTCGAGATGGTCCCTCACGTTCTTCGGCATCGAGCGGGTAAGGAGCATCTGCCGCAGCTGCGACGGGGCCTTGGAGGTCGTGGGCTTGCGGCCGTCGACATCCTCGAGGACGATCCCGAGGCCGCGGACGATCTCGTAGGCATGGGCCCCTTGGCTGTGGCGGCTGTTCCGGCACTTCACGATCTTCAGTAGGCGCGACGGGTCCGCGCCGTCGCTGTTGAACTTCAAGTGGATCACGCAGTCCGCGAGGTACATCGGGATGACGGTCTCCGGGCCGGCGAGGTCCGCCTGTCCGTGTTCCTCGAGCGTGCAGAGGACCGTCCCGACTTTCCGCGTCTGCTTGAACATGTAGCCAATCAGGTCGCGTTGCTCGTACAGGTCCTTCGTCGACCAGAGGACCGGCGTGAGCGGGTCGATCGCGATGCGCGCGTTGCTCCCCTTCCAGTCCGCGACGAACGCGGGGAGCTCCTTGCGGATGAAGTTCGAGAACTCCCGACCCGACGCGTCGATGAACACGAGAAGCTCGTCGTCGAGGTACTCGAGGATGTCCGACCAGCCCATCTCGACGGCCTCACGGATGATCTGTTCCTTGTTTTCGTCGAGAGAGACGAAGACGCCCTCTTGGCCTTCCTGCAGGCCTCGGCGGATGAACTGCGTGGCCAAGGTCGTCTTGCCCGCGCCCGACCGGCCGATCACGACAGTCGTGCTGTTCTCATTCAGGCCGCCGTCGAGGAGCGGGTTGAGTCCATAGATTCCGCTCCGGATTTTGCGCACGCGATTTCATCCCGGCGGGGACGCTAAAAACGTGCCGACCTGAGAATCAGGTGCGAGAGCGAATTCATGCCAGGACGGGTTCCACGCCTCGGAGGAACTCCGCGATCATCTTCTTGTCGATCCCGTAGCCGAGGACGCCGTCTTGACGCGCGGCGATCGTCCCGTCGCGGAAGAGGGCGAGGGTCGGCACGACCTCGACCGCGTAGTCGTCCCACAGCGGGTTGTCCTCGTCGTCGAGGTAGACCGCGGCGAACCGCCAGGGACGGGAAGACGCGAGGCGTTCAAAATCCGCTTGGAACCGACGGCAGAACGGACACCACGTCGCCGAGAACATCACGACGGTGGGCTCCTTCGACCCGAGGATCTCCCGCTGGAACGCCTCCGGGTCTCGGACCTTGAGCATCGAGGTAACCGAGTCGTCGCGCGCGGATAAAGGTTGACCCGCGAACTTTCACGCGTCCGCAACCCAGCGCACGCAAAGGCATATACCCGGTCCTCCGGATAGGGCCCGCCGCTCTCCTTCGCCGGAAGGGATGGAATGGGTTCTCCGATCGCGTCCGAAGGGGTCCGGTCCTACTTCGCGACCCTGCAGAAACAAGTCGAGGCCGCGTATGCGGTCGGCCGTGCCGCGCGGGCGCGCGGCTACGATCCGGAGCTCGATGTGGAGATCCCTCTGACGGACGACCTCGCATCCCGTGTCGAGAAGCTGCTCGAGAACTACGACGTCGAAGGGGTCGCCCGCCGAATCCGCGAGCTCGCGAAACACCACGACCGCGAGGAGCTCGCGATCCTCGTGGCGAAAGAGATCGCCCAGCGGCCTGCGGCGAGCAAGGAGAGGGCGGTCGAGCGCGCCGTCCGGGTGGGCCTGGCGATCCTGACGGAGGGCATCCTGGTCGCGCCCCTCGAAGGCCTGGCCGGTGTGAAGCTCAAGAGGAACCGCGACGGCTCCTCGTACGTCGACCTGTACTATGCCGGCCCGATCCGGTCCGCGGGCGGGACCGGCCAGGCCCTGAGCGTCCTCATCGCGGACGTCGTCCGGCGGGAACTCGGCATCGGGCGATACGAGCCGGTGCGGGAGGAGGTCGAGCGGTTCAAAGAGGAAATCCCGCTGTACAAGCAGGCCCAGCACCTCCAATACACACCGTCCGAGGAGGAGATCGCGCTGATCGTCGCCCACTGCCCCGTGGGGATCAACGGCGAGGGCACCGAGGACGCCGAGATCAGCGGATTCCGCGACCTCCCGCGGATCGAGACGAACCGGATCCGCGGCGGCGCTTGCCTCGTCATCGCGGACGGCATGTGCCTGAAGGCGCCGAAGATCCAGAAGCACGTGAAGAAGCTCCGGATCGACGGATGGGAGTTCATCGACGCGTATCTCGCGGAGAAATCGGCGCGGCCGGAGGAACTGAAGGACGAGGCGGGGGTCGAACCGAGCGAGGTCTTCATCCAGAACATCGTCGCGGGCCGGCCGGTCCTCTGTCATCCGAGCCGCGCCGGCGGCCTGCGCCTCCGGTACGGGCGGACGCGCGCGACGGGCCTCGCGGCGCTTGCACTCCATCCCGCGACGATGCACATCCTCGACGATTTCATCGCGGTCGGCACGCAAATCAAGACGGAGCGTCCGGGGAAGGCCGGCGCGGTGACGCCGTGCGATACGATCGAAGGGCCGCTCGTCGTCCTCGACGACGGCGACTTCATCGAAATCTCCGATGCCGCCACGGCGAAGCGGCTCACGCCCCGCGTCCGCGTCATCGCGGACCTCGGCGAAATCCTCGTCCCGTTCGGGGAGTTCCTCGAGAACAATCACCTGCTGATGCCCGGCGCCTTCTGCCTCGAATGGTACGGGGCGCTGCTCCAAGGGAAGCTCGGCTCCTTGCCCGACGGGTGGGAGACGGCGACGGCGGAACAGGCGCTCGCGTGGTCCCGCGAGCTCGGAGTGCCGCTCCATCCCCGGTACAATCTCTTCTACCACGACCTAACCGTCGAGGAGCTCACCCGGTTCCGCGAGCTCGTCACGGTCCACGGCCGCATCGAAGACGGCCGGCTCCGGCTCCCGAACGACGAGGAGCCGAGGGAATGGCTCGTGCGGCTCGGCGCGCCGTACCAAGCGCGAGGGGACGAGCTGATCGTCGAGCGGCACACCGAATCGTTGCTCGCGACCCTCGGCATCGAACGAGACGGCGGGATGCTCCGGATCGGGCCCTCGCCGGAGACGGAAGACCCGCTCGCATTCGTGTCGTCCCTGGCGGGCTTCCCCGTGAAGGCGCGCGGCCCGACCCGCATCGGCGCGCGGATGGCCCGGCCGGAGAAGGCGGCCCCGCGGAAGATGCAGCCCGCACCCCACGCCCTCTTCCCGATCGGCCACGACGGCGGCGCCCAGCGCCTCCTGGTCGACGCCGCTTCGAAGGACACGATCGAGATCGAAGTCGGGCTCCGCATCTGCGGGGCGTGCGGGAAGCGGTGGTTCCTCCCGAAGTGCTCGTGCGGAGGACACACGACGCCGCGAGGCGGACCGACGAGGCAACGCGTCCCCCTCGCCGACGTCCTCCGGGCGGCGCTCGATCGGGTCGGCGAATCGAAGGCTCCGGCAATCAAGGCGGTCCAGGGCATGATCTCGAAGACGAAGACGCCGGAGCCGCTTGAGAAGGGCGTGCTACGCGCGAAACACGAGATCTACGTGTTCAAGGACGGAACGACCCGGTACGACATGACGAACCTCCCGCTCACCCACTTCACCCCGAACGAGGCCGGCATCTCGGTCGAAGCGGCGCGCCGGCTTGGCTACTCGAGGGATCTGCGGGGCCAGCTTCTCGAGCGCGACGATCAGGTGCTCGAGCTGAGGACGCAAGACATCCTCGTCGCCCGGTCGTGCGGCGAATACCTCGTGCGCGTCGCGTCGTTCGTCGACGATCTCCTCGAACGCCTCTATGGCCTGTCCCGATTCTATGGCGCGACGCGGCCGGAGGATCTACTCGGCCAACTCGTCGTCACGCTCGCCCCGCACACGAGCGCAGGCGTCGTCGCCCGGATCGTCGGATTCACGGACGCATTGGCGTGCTTCGCCCATCCCTTCCTCATCGCCGCCCGCCGCCGGAACTGCGACGGCGACGAGGATTCGGTCATCTTGCTCCTGGACAGCCTGATCAACTTCTCCCGGGCGTTCCTCCCGGACAAGCGGGGCGGCCTGATGGATGCGCCGCTCGTCATCACGACCCGCATCGACCCGAACGAAATCGACAAGGAGGCCCACAACCTCGACGTCCTCGCGGCGTACCCGCCGAGCCTGTACGACGCGGCCGAGCGCTTCGCCCACCCGCGCGAGATCGAGCCGCAGATCGACACGGTGAGCAAGCGGATCGGGAGCGTCCTCCAATACGAGGGGTTCTCGTACACCCATGCGACGTCGAGCGTCGCGCAGGGCCCCCTCGCGTCGGCCTACGGGGAAGGATCGATGGCCGAGAAGATCGAGAAGCAGCTCGAGCTCGCCCTCCGGATCCGCGCGGTGGACCCGAACGACGTCGTCGCGAGGATCGTCGTCCACCACTTCCTCCCGGACCTGATCGGGAACCTGAAGGCGTTCTCGAGTCAGCAGGTCCGATGCACCCGGTGCGGAGAGAAGTACCGCCGGATCCCGCTCCGAGGTCGGTGCCTCGCCTGCGGGGGCAACCTCACGCTCACGGTCCACGAGAGTTCCGTCAAGAAGTACCTCGAGATCTCAAAGCGAATCAGCGCCCAGTTCGAGGTGTCGAACTACCTCCGGCAACGGATCGAACTCATCGAGGACGCGATCACGTCGCTCTTCACGAACGACAAGACGCAGGACCTCAAGCTCGACGACTTCTTCTAGGCCGACGCGACCCGGGCCTGCTCGCTCCGAATCTTCAGCGCCGCGGCCGCGACGAGGAATGCACCGAGTGCGAAGGCGCCGAACACGAGCAACGGGAAGTTCGCGATCGTCATCCGAGCCAAATCCGTCGGGACGAATCCGTTGGTGAGCCCGAGCTGGTCCGGTCCATACACGAAGGCGCCGAGGAGGACGAGTCCGAGGACCATGAACACCACCCCCACCTTCGCGGCGCCCGGCGTCCGCAGCGTGTACCGGCAAACGGGGCACACCCACATCGTGTCCTCCGGGAGTTCGGCGTAGCACTCCGGGCACCGGAAGGACATCGAACGGACAGAAAGCCCTCGAAAGAAATAGTTTGCGACCCGGTTTCGTGGAATGCGCGTCGGCGGGACGAGACAACCCTTTAGTAGCCGGGGCCGGGTTCGCGGCCGATGCGGAAGTCCACCGCGATCGCCTTGGGCGCAATCGTCCTCGGAGCGATCGCGGTCCGACTGGCGCCTCTGTGGTCGTTCCTCTATTGGGGCTCCGACACCGCCGAGTACTTCTCGATCCTGCGAAACGTCGTCCGGACCGGGCACGTCTCGACGACCTATTACGGCTGGGGGGTCACGTATCCTTACTTCCCGGGGGTATTCTTCCCGCAGGCGGGCCTCGTGGAGCTCGGCGGCCTCGACCTTCCGACGGTCCTCAACCTCCTGGTGCCCGTGATCGGCGCGTTGGCCGTGTTGCCGATGTTCCTCCTGGCGGTCCGGATCGCGAGGGACGACCGCATCGGGTTGTTCGCCGCGGCGTTCCTGGCCGGGGCGATCCCGCACGCGTACACGACCGCGCACTCGGCGCCAGCGACCCTCGGGGACGTCCTCGCCCTGACCGGGCTGATCCTGTTCCTCCGGCTCCGCACGGACCGACGGGCCATGGCGCCGCTCCTGCTCGTCTCGGGGGCGCTCATCCCAACCCACCACCTCTCGCTGTACTTCTTCATCCTGATGGTCCTGGGCGCGCTCGTCATCCGAGGGTTCGCGCGACCGTGGCGCGCGGACGCGGAATCGAGCCGGCAGGTCACCTTCGCCGTCGTCCTGATCGGCGGGACGTTCGCGTACTGGTTCGGCTACGCCACCGCGTTCCGCGAATGGATCCTCCCGGACGTGGACATCCGGCCGTGGTGGCTCCTCTTCGTCGGCTTCGGGGCGGGCGTCGCCGCGCTCGCAGGGCTGATCGCCGCGAGGACCCGGCTCGCGTGGCGGTACCGACCCACGTTCCCGCGGCTGGCCCCTTCGGCCTCGGCGTGTGCGGCGGCCTCGGGGACACTCTTCGTCATCGGCGTCGTGACCGTCGTCTCCGTGGTCCCGGGAACCTCGTTCCGGGTGCCGGTCGCCGGCCTCCTGTACTTCGTGCCCCTCGCGATACTCATGTCCTTCTCCGCGTCGGGGAGGAAGTTCCTGGACCTCGAACGGGAGGGCATCCATCCGAACGCGTGGCTCGTGGCCCTCTTGCTGTCCGCGGTCGTCGGGATCGTCGCCGCCCCGCGGGTCCTCATCCCCTACCGCCACGCAGAGTACCTCATGATCCCGTTCGCGGTCTTCGCGGGCGTCGGGTTCTTCCGCCTCCTGGACCTCGGCGGCCTCCGGGCCCGGAAACGATACGCCGTGCTCGCCGTGTGCGGAGGCCTCCTGCTGGCGAACGGCTTGACCGGGATCCCGCCGCCGTCGACCCTGGCGGGATGGCGGGAAGGCACAATCCCCGCGGCGCTCGACCCGGCCTACTGGGCGAGGGACCACGTGAGCGGTCTGCTCGTCTCGGACCACCACGGCTCCTCGACCGTCTTCGGGTTCGGTGGAATCAACGCAACGTGGGACCGGACGCGGACGCCGTTCACGCACCCCGTATGGGACCCGGCGGACTTCTCCGGGATCGAATCCCCCTCCGGGACGAAGAACGGAACGTACGTCTGGATCGACCGGGACATGGAGGCGGGGGTGCGGCTCACTCCCTGGGAGGCCGCGGTGCCGATGGATCCCGCCGTGATCGCGAAGTTCGACAATGCGCCGTTCATCAAGGTGTTCGACAACGGCTACGCGCGGCTCTACTGGATCGGCTGGGGCTGACGCCAAGCCGGCCGGAGCCTCACCCTTTTATGGTCGAGGGCCGCATCTCGCGCAGTCCATGCGGATCGCGGTCCTCCATGACCACTTGGACTTCATCGGAGGCGGCGAGCGCGTCGCCCTCGCCTTGGCGGGAGGACTCGATGCGGACCTATACGTCACGGACCTCGACCCCACGCTGCCGGCCCGCGCAGGCATGCCGGACGTGAGGGCATTCGAGATCGCGAAGGTGCCGCGTCGACCGCCCTCGCGCCAAGACCGGCAGATGCGCGCCTTCGAGGGGGCGTCGATCCCGGACTACGACCTCTACGTCGCTTCGGGGAACTGGGCCGTCTTCGCGGCTCCCCGGCATCGGCCGAACCTTTGGTACTGCCACACCCCGGTCCGGGTGTTCTACGATCTCCGGGAGCGGTTCCTCGATGCCCTCCCGTGGACGAGTCGATGGGCCGCCCGCCGTTGGATCGAATCGCGCCGACAACGGTACGAGGTCGCGGTCGCGGGTGTCGACCGGATCGTGGCGAACAGCCAGAACGTGGCGGGGCGGGTCTCGCGCTACCTGTCTCGGGAATCCACGGTCGTCCATCCACCGGTCGACGTCGAACGGTATCGATTCGAACGGATCGGGGATTTCTGGCTGTCCGTGAACCGGCTCTCGCACGAGAAGCGGATCGACCTCCAAGTCGAGGTCTTCCGACGTCTCCCGAGAGAGCGGTTACTCATCGCGGGCGGCACCCAACCCGGCGCGAGGCTGGATCGAGTCATCCGGGCTCTCCATGCCCCGCCGAACGTCCAGTTCCTCGGAGAAATCGATGATGAGAGGTTGCGAGAACTCTATGCCACCTGCCGCGGGCTCGTCGCGACCGCATTGGACGAGGACTTCGGCCTCGCACCCGTCGAGGCGATGGCCTCCGAGAAGGCGGTCGTCGCGGTGGACGAGGGCGGTTACCGCGAGACGGTCGTCCACGGTACCACGGGATGGCGCGTCCCTCCGGATGCGGCGTCTCTCGCCCGAGCGATCGGCGATGCGGATCCGACCCGACTCGATTCAATGCGGGGGGCGTGCCGATCGAGGGCGCGGGCCTTCGACCGATCCGTGTTCGTCGCCGGGATCCGGGCACTCATCGAGACGATGCGCGGGTCGGCCTGAACTCATTTCTCGGTCACGAGGGTGAAGATGAGCTTCTCGACCGTGTTGTCGAGATACCGCTCGATCCACGGAAGGATCCGCGGGAAGCGGCGCCGCACGTAGCGGTCCACATGGTATTCGTAGACCTTCTCGACGTTCGCGACGCGGAACCGTGCATGGGTGTAGTAAGACCGCTCGCCCTTGCCGAAATAGTCGAACGATTCTTCGGTGAAGAATCGAACGTGCGTCGGATCCTTGTACGCGTTCGAGTGCTTGTAGTGTGGGACCTCGATCGTCACGGTGGCCCCGGACCGCGTGATGCGGAACATCTCTTCCATCACGCGGATCGTGTCCGGCAGATGTTCGACGACGTGAATCGCGAGGACCTCGTCGATTACGTCATCCTTGAAGGGCCATGGGAACCGGGAAAAATCGGCAACGAGGTCGACGCCCGGGAGATGGACGCGGTCGACGTTCACGAAACCCGCACGGACGTCACGCCCGCAGCCCAGGTTCAGCTTCCAGGCCGCCGACACACGACCACCCGTCCCGCCGTCAGGCCGCGAGGCGATATATAAACCGATGCGACGTTGCGGTTGGCCGCAATTCGGGCCCCCGGGTACCTCGATGCGCCTCGCAATCTTCTACGACTACCTGGACACAATCGGCGGGGCGGAGCGGCTCGTGCTGACCGTGGCACGACGTTTCCAGGCGGACCTCATCACGACCTCGTTCGACCCCGATCTGCCAGCTCGCGCGGGGTTCGGCCCCGTCCACGTGATTTCGCTCGGCGATCTGCCTCGGGGCCCGCCATTCAAACAGATCGACGCGAGCTGGAAGTTCGCCCGCGCGCGGTTTCCCGGTTACACACACTATTTCTTGTCCGGGAACTGGGCCCACTTCGCGGCACGGCGGCACCGCCCGAACCTATACTACTGTCACACGCCGACCCGGATCTTCTACGACCAGCGCGAAACCACGCGGGCGCGACTTCCGATCGGACAGCGGGCCGTCGCGGACGCGTGGACCGCGTTGCACGGACGGTGGGACCGGCGGGCCGTGCGATCCTGCGACCGGATCGTCGTGAATAGCGAGAACGTCAAGGCGCGGGTTCGCCGATATTACGGTCGCGACGCGGAGGTGATCTATCCCCCTGTGGACACCTCCCTCTTTCGGTTCGAGGGCATCGGCGATTCGTGGCTCTCCGTGAACCGGCTGTATCCCCACAAGCGCATCGATCTCCAGCTCGAGATCTTCCGACGGCTTCCGCGGGAGAGGCTGACCATCGCCGGAGGGTTTTCGAAGGGGGATCGAGCCGAACGATACGTCGCGTCGCTGAATCCTCCGCCAAACGTGACGATGGTTGGCGAGGTGGCGGACACGACCTTGCGGGACTTGTACGCCCGCTGCCGCGGCCTGATATCGACCGGCGCGGACGAGGACCTCGGAATGACGCCCCTTGAGGGGATGGCTTCGGGAAAGTGTGTCCTCGCGACCGATGAGGGCGGTCACCGCGAGACGATCGTCGATGGCAAGACCGGTTTCCTCCTTCCGCCGACAGCCGACGCCTTCGCATCCCGCCTCGCCTCGCTCGACGACGCAACCTTGCAGTCCATGCGAAGTGCGTGCATCGACCGCGCCCGACAGTTCGATGTCGCGGTATTCCTGAGGAAAGTGGAAACCGCTTTGGATCAGGGAGGGGCGGCGTAGCAACCTCGGAGGAAACCGGTACATCGGGACCCGATGTCTCTCGGAAAGGACGCGCATCAACTACGTTCATCTCACGGATGCAAGGCGTATTTGGGCCGCCGGCCGCAAGCCAAGCTATAATAGCGACAGGACGGTTGCCGAAGCCCCCGGACTCCGCATCCCGAGGATGATCGATGCGCGTCGCGGTCTTCTACGACTACCTACAGACGGTCGGCGGCGGGGAGCGCGTCGCCTTGACGCTCGCAAAGCGCCTCGACGCGGACCTCATCACGACCGAGTTCGATCCTCAGCTGCCGGAGCGCGCGGGCTTTGCCGGGATCCGCGTGATTTCTCTCGGCCGCGTCTTGCTCCGGCCACCCCTGAAGCAGATACAATCATCCTGGAAGTTCGCGCGTGCCGCCGTCGACGGCTACGACTTCCATTTTCTGATTGGAAACTCCGCTCACTACGCATCCCGACACCATCATCCGAACGTATACTACTGCCTCACACCGATGCGGACTTTCTACGACCAGCGGGCGGCCATGCTCGCCCGGCTCCCGGCCCCGAACCGCTGGATTGCCCGCGCTTGGTCGGCCTCCCACGCGAAGTTCGATCGGGAATCCGCGCGGTCGTGCGACGACATCGTCGCAATCAGTGAGAATGTCCAACGGCGCATCCGGCGGTACTACGATCGGGAGGCGCGCGTCATCTACCCGCCGGTCGCGACCTCGCGATTCCGCTTCGAGGAGATCGGCGACTTCTGGCTCTCGGTCGGCCGCATCTACCCGGAGAAGCGGATCGAACTCCAGCTCGATGTGTTTCGACGGCTGCCTCAGGAACGTCTCGTCCTCGTCGGCGGGTATTCCCCCGGCGACTTCGCGGAACGCTACCTCTCGCGTCTCAAGCCCCCGCCCAACGTCACGCTGGTCGGCGAGATTCCGGAGGCGCGTCTGACGGATCTTTATGCGCGATGTCGCGGCTTCTTGACAACCGCGGTCGACGAGGATTTCGGCATCACGCCGGTCGAGGCGATGGCCTCCGGCAAGTGCGTCCTCGCGACGGACGAAGGCGGTTACAGGGAGACGGTCGTGAGTGGAAGGACCGGGTACTTGCTTCCCCCGAGCCCGGACGCATTCGCTTCGAAAATACGCGAACTCGACGAGTCAACCTTGCAGGCGATGAAGGATCCCTGCCTGGCCAGGGCCCGCGAGTTCGATGAGGAGATTTTCATCCGCAAGATGCGGGCGCTCTATACCTAGGGGAGGCGGACAGCCTAGGGTCTCGGCGGGGACGGAAAGCACGCCGTGCAGTGCGGGTCGATGTCCCCGAGGCTCTTGTGGTACTCGCAGAAACGAGCGGTCAGCATGAGGCCGGAACAAAACCCGTTGACGCTCGCGATCTGGTCGGACAGGGTCATGCCGTGCGCAATCCGCTCGGCGAGCCCGTGGACGAACGGCTTGATTTCCGGGAACAGTCGGAGCATCTCTTGGTCAACTCCGCGGCTCTGCGTATTGTAGTGGCTGACGGCCGCCTGGGTGATCGCCATCGAGCGAGCGACGTCGACCTGCTTCATCTTATAGGTTTGAAGGAGCTCGAGGGCGAGACGCGCACGGATCGTCGGCAGGAGCTTGGCGACGACCAATTCCTGGGGCTGAAGCATCCGTTACGCCTGGCCTTCTCCGGCCGGAGTGCAATACAGTATAACACGGTATTTAACCGTGACTCTTTTCGGAATTGACCAGGATATCATCTCAATCGAGGACCGCTTCGACTGAAGAAAATCGCGGCTCCACTCGACCATCGTTCCGCGCCGAAATTCAGCGGACCCAACGAAGAGGTCGCCCGCCTCACACCGCGCAGCAACGGGGGCTCTCCCAGTACTCAAGACCCATGCGGACGAGGGTCCGGTCCGTCGACGTGATCGCGTACGCTTCGGCGTCGGATGTGCGGGTCACCGTCAGGACCTGCTGGCCGTCGACCACGAGTAGCATGCAGTCGCAGACGATCGAGCGGACATCGGCGACCTTTTCCAGTTCTTTCTCGACGGGGATGGCCGGAAGCGCGAGCTTGAGACGCACGCGACGCTTCGTCGCCTTGACCAAATCGCCCTCCAGTTTCCGGAAGAGCGACTCGTCCGAGGCCAGCAAGACGATCTCCTTCCGCGCGGAGGAAATCAGTCCTCGCGCGCGGGAGACGACGTTGGGCAGCCCCTTGACGATATAGGCGATATCCGTGGCGGGCGACGCGGTCGCGACACCGAGAGGCTCGAGGATCGACCGCAAGCGGGCCGTCGACGCGCGGCGGCGCTCATAGTCCTCCTCGGCGATCCGGGCGAGGCGGATTTCGACTTCTTTTGGAGTGACGACTCGATACACTTTCGGCTTCCCGTCCTGAACTTCGACCAGGCCTTTTTCCGCGAGTTCGTCGAGCGCGTAGTAGATCTTCGAATCCGGGATGCCCGTCTTCAAGACCAACTCGCTCGCGGTCCCGCGGCTCGTCCGCACGAGGGCGCAGAACACCTTCGCCGCGTTCCCGCTGAGGCCGAGGTCACGCAGCGTGCCTCCGACCCGCTCCAGCGCGGGACCCAGCGCTTCCTGCAGTAGCGCATTCGCGCGCAGGCGGGCTTCTGCCATCTGGGAGGCGGAGGTAGGGAGAGTATATGAACTTGACTACTACTCTGGGGGAGTAGCTAACATGAACGCACAACCGAAGACCTCTGATGCGACCACCTGTTGCTGCTGCGGGCCCTGCTGCTGCGGCTGCGGATGCTGCGCGGGCTCTGCTGAGACGCGCGACGTCAGCCAAGCGTGCTGCTGAGACGCGGACCGCAGGTGGACGAAACGCTCTACCGCGCCGAGAGCCCGGACGACGACCTCGGCAGGAGGCTGCGGTAGACCTGGGTCAGCTCCTCACGCTCCGATCGACCGAGCCGCGAGTCTTTGATGTACTCCTCATAGAGGGGCGTCACGTCCTCGTCGCCGAGGCACGTGATCGACATGTGCAGGACGTACTCGGTGAGGATCCGATGAGGATCCGGCTCGCCTTCGGAGGCAATCTTTGACCGACGAGAGCGGAACAGGCGCATCGCAACCGGCCGAGACGGTATACGACAAGACGAGGTACGTAACACTTTTCGCGCGATTATCGGACGGCGGAGTCAGACACAGGAATCCGGCGCACGGCAAAGGAAGTCTCAAAGTGCGAGGCAGTGTACCGCCAATGCCGAATGGCGCTGTCACACTCCGTCCGCACCGAATGTTTCTTCGACGGAGCGTGTCCCGGGAATCAGCTCGAGAAGAAAGGACCGATGCGGGCTGCCTACGTCATCGGCGGGCACGAACATGTGAGGGATGTGCCGGATCTCGATACCGCTAGGGGGCCCCTGAGGAGCAACAACATCGCGGAGTACGCCGGCCTGATCTCCCTTTTGCGAAGGCTTCGCGAGATCGAATCGGAGACCGGCCGGAGAGGAGCCTACGCGATCCATGGGGACTCGCAGCTGGTCATCCGACAGATGAAGGGGCGCTACCGCGTCAAGGCGGACCACCTTCGGGCCCTGAACTCGGAGTCCAAATCGCTGGCCGCGCAACTCGACGTCACCTTCGAGGAGATCCCCCGGAGCCGCAACAAGGCGGGATTCCTGCTCGAACGGGAGGGCGCAAGAGGCTTCCATGATGAACGGAAGTCGGAAGCCACCAGGGAGAATTGAACTCCCGACCTGCCGCTTACAAGGCGGCTGCTCTACCGACTGAGCTATGGTGGCGCGGCGAGCCCATCGGCGCTTTCGTGTAAAAGCGTTTTCGCGCGCGATTCGGCCGAGCGCGGTGCGAAGAGTATCATTTCCTAAAATCACGGAAGAGCCTTTATTCGCGCCACCCGGCCTCCGCACGGTTGCTTGACGGGCCTTCCTTGTCCAAACTGCGGTAGCGAGACCTCGTTCCTCGAGCAGTACAACCGGTACTATTGCTACTCGTGCGGTCGGTACGCGCCCGAGGGGTACGGGGATCGCGGTGCGAAGGCGTGCCCCACGTGCGGCGGCGTCCTGTCGTACATCGTGGCGTACGAACGATACTACTGCTACCGATGCAACGCCTACCCTCCCGAAGAAGTGGTGGCCGAGAAGCAGGAACCCGACCCAGCCGTTATCGCGCCCGCGGTTGAAGCCGACCCGTCCGATCAGGCCGTTGTCCAGGAGCCTTCGAAGCCTGAGGAAGTCCCGCGTGCGGTCCTCGAAACGACCAGCGAAGGACCGACCGAGCCCGCTCCGGAGCCTGCGACCGAGCCCGCGACGGAGCCTTCCTCGGCACCTGCGGAGCCGACAGCGGAGGAGGTCCCGACAGACGGAGAGGCCTCATCAAAACCACCCCTGGTGCGAAGGTCGATCTGGCAAGCGAAGAAGCCCGTGCTCATCGAGCTGTGCAAGGCGTACGGACTCGACCCGACCGGGACGAAGGAGCAGCTCCGTGGAAGACTCCTGAGCTATCTCGACGAACTCGAGCCGGAGTCAAAGGAAGTGGAGGAAGAAGTCCATCCCGAGGACGAGCCGACCGTGGAATCCGAGATCGAAGCCCCGGAGCAAATCCCCCAAGTCGCCGAGGAGTCCGATCTGGTCTTCGAATCGCCGGTGTCGGAGGAACCGTCCCAGGAGGAACCGATCGAGACGGCCGCGGAAGAGAGCCCCGAGCCCGTTGCTCCCGTGACGACCGCCGCTCCGGAAGTCATCGTCGAAACCCCGGTCTCCGAGACGGCCCGTCCGGCGGAGCCCGTGGTCATCGTCCAAGAGACGCCCACCGTCCGCGAGATTCCGAAGGTCGAGCACCCGTGCCCCACATGCAGCCGCGAGCTCACCTACATCCCCCAGTACAACCGCTGGTATTGCTACTCCTGCCGTGCGTACTCGCCCGTCGCGCGCGCGAAGAACGCCTGCCCCAACTGCGGCGCGACCCTTCGCTGGATCGATCGATACGAACGATGGTGGTGCGACTCGTGCCGTCGATACGCACCCGCGGACCTCCCGCGGCCGGCACGGGCGGCGATGCCGGTCGCCGCGACCGTGACGGCGGAACGAGCGGTCCGGCCCGCCGTCTACCAGCCCGCCGCCGTGGTGGTGCATCGGCATCGAAGCCCGGGGAGCGGAATCGGACTGGCCGCGCTCGGCCTCGTGCTGTTCGTCCTCTACGAGGCCCTGGTTGACCTCCCGGCGGTCTTGACGTTCAAGACGGGCGTCGTCCTCACCCCCGATGTCGCATGGGGCTTGCGTTTCTTCGCGTTCGTCTTCGTGGCCGGGGGAGCGATCCTTGGCCTCTCGTCCGTCCGGGACCGTCGGTGAGCCGCAAAGGTTTTCCCATCCCCCGACGTTCGAACCGCCTTCCATGCGCCTCCAAGAAGCCGTGAAGGACGAGCGACGTCCGCGGGAGTTCGACCCGAGGGAGTACATCTCGACGTGGACGGAGAAAGACCTCCTTCATGGGAAGGTCGTCGACGCCTGGGTCATCATCTTCCGCACCCGGGGCTGCTACTGGGCGCGGGCGAGTGGATGCTCGATGTGCGGCTATGTGAACGACGTCGCACAGGAGGTCGCGCCGGCGGATATGCTGCACCAGCTCGACGTCGTCCTTCGGAAGCACGAGAGCCAGCCGATGGTGAAGGTGTACACCTCGGGGAACTTCTTCGACGATCACGAAGTGCCGCCAGATGTCCGCGCGCGGATCTTGAGGGAGCTCGGGGATCGCTGCGACAAGGTGATCGTCGAGACGCTCTCCCACCTGCTGCGCAAGGACCAGTTGGAGCACGCCCTGGGCTTCGTCGATGAGCTGGAGATCGCCCTCGGCCTCGAGTCGACGGACGAGCGCGTGCTAAAGCATGCCGTCAACAAGGTGTGGGGTCTCAAGGAACACGCGCGGGCGGCCGCGCTCGCGCGCGATGCCGGCGCGACGATCAAGACGTACCTGCTCATCAAGCCCCCCTTCCTCACGGAATCGGAGGCGATCGACGACGCGGTCCGATCCGGCCACGACGCGGACGCGCAGAGCGACACGATCTCCTTCAACCCGGTCAACGTGCAGAGCCGAACGATCGTCGACCGTTTGTTCCGGCGGGGCGAGTACCGGCCCCCATGGCTGTGGTCCGTCGTCGAGGTCCTGGAGCGTACGCAGGATCTGAAGGCGCACGTGAAGAGCCATCCGACAGCGGGCGGGATGGCCCGCGGAGCCCACAACTGCCGTTCCTGCGACCGCGCCGTCGTGAAGGCGATCGAGGAGTTCTCCCTCGGCCTGCGACGCGACTTCCGGGACCTTTCGTGCTCCTGCCAGGACGTCTGGCGCGCGTATCGGGACGCGCAGGCGTTCATGCTCACGCCGGCCGATCCGCTTGCGATTCTCGAGGCGTAACGTTCATACGACCCGCGAAGCTCCATCACCCCGATGCGCGACTACGAGCTGCGTCGAGGCGTTGCGAAGGAGCTCGAAGGCGACGGCCTGCACCGGATCGCCATCGGCGAGTTCGGGGACGCGGGGACGGACGGCGGCAAGGTGATCGTCTCGTACGGCGCCCTCGAGAAACTCGTGGCCTGGACCGACGGCAAGCGGCTCTTCGTCGATACGACGATGAAACCCGGCGTACCGGACCACGTCGCGACGGACACGATCAAGGCCTTCAACGGGTTCCTCGAGAAGGCGACGGGCTACACCGCGAAGGAACGAGGCAAGCGCGCGCAGGCGGCCGCGAAGAAAGGCGCGGCCTGAGATCGAGCATCTGTGCTCACGCTCGCCGATTGGGACCGACGGTGGCCTTCGGCCTAGCCGAAGAGCGCACCGAGTCCCGCGGCCGCTTCTTCCTCGGAGACTTTCTCCTCTTCCTTCTTCTCTTCTTTCTTCTTCTCGTCCTTCTTCTCCGCGGCGGGCGCGGCAACCGGAGCGGCGGCAGGCATCGCGACGGCGGCCTTCAGAGCCTCGTCGATGTTGACGCCCTCCAGCGCGGCGGTCAGGGCCTTCACACGCGTCTCATCGACCTTCACACCGGCGGCCGTGAGGACCTTCTTCAGGTTCTCCTCGCTCACCGGCTTGCCGGCCGCGTGCAGGACCAACGCCCCGTAGACATATTCCATTCGTGTCACCTCCTGTCCGGTTTCATCCTCCAACCATCGCACGAAGCTCGTCATCGGCCGCGCCGGGTGCGCGAGCCGCGAGGGCGAGCATTTGCGCGTGGGCTTTCGTCAAGAGGAACTTGATCGATTCTTTCGTCGGGAACTCCGACGCGATCGCGAGGCGGAGCGCCTCCTCATGGGCCTTCGCCAGGAGCGGGCCGATCGTGTCCTTCGCGGGGTACGCGATCTCGAGGGCGAGGGCCAGCGCCGCCCGACCCGCCTGGGCGATCTGGGCCCGGACCACCGCGTCGTCGATCGCGAGCGCGTCGCGTCGGAACACGACACCGTTCTCGTAAGCGCCGCGGAGATCGAGCCCGACGACGAGCGGGAAGATCTCGAGACGGGCGAGCTGCTGCGCGACCTCTCGCGGGATCCGGTCTCCGGCCTTGACCATCAGCTTGTCCTGTCGGAGGACGACCTTCCCTCGCTCGATCGCCGCCGGGATGCCCGCCTTCTGCAGCTCGCCGACGACCGGCCCCGGCTTGAACGGGGTCTCGCCGGCGCGGACCCACAGGTCCTCCGGCGCGATCTCGCCGCCGCGGGCGGGCGCCTTCGTCTTCGTCGCTTCGAGTTCCTTGAACAGTTTGAACGGGTTGATGTCCGCCGTCACGACGGCGGTCTGCCCCTCAATCGTCTCGCCGAGCTTCGCGAGGTCCGGTTTCTTCGCGCTCGCCTCTTGGAGAGCGAGGCGGAGCAGATTGTTCTTCGCGACCGTGATCGAGGCGCGGCCCGAAAGTTTCCTCCGAATCGCTTGGAACTGCGGCGCGGGGATCCCATGGATGTTCGCGATCCCGACGACGCGCGCCTGGGCGAAGCGAGAGGCGAGGTCCTCGACGACCTGCTTCTTGTACGGAGCGACGTGGGGCATCGTCACACCTCACAGGTACCTCACAGCCGGGCCCATCGTCGTCTTGACGTAGGCCGACTGGATGTTGAATCGCCCGCGCTCGAGCTTGCCGACGACGCGACGCATGAGCGCATCAAGGTTTTCCGCGAGGTCCTCCGGGGGCATGTCGCGTGTGCCGATCGCTGCGTGGAACGTCCGCTTGTCCCGACTGCGTACGCGGATCGTGTTGCGCATCGACGTGATCAGGTTCGTCGGATCCGCCGTCGGTGGCACGGGCCGAGGCATCCGACCCCGAGGTCCCAGGACGACGCCGAGTCGCTTCCCGATGACCGGCATCAGGGGGGCCTCCGCGACGAAGAAATCGTACGACATCGCGAGCTCCCGCGCCTTGCGCTTGTCGCTCGCGTACTCTTCGATCTCCTGCGGCTGGATGACGAGATCGGCGACGGCACGCGCCTTCAAGGCGAGGTCCCCCGAGGCAAAGACGCACACGCGGATGGGCTTGCCTCGGCCCCTCGGCAACACGACCTCCTCATCGAGGCGGTTCTTGGGGACGGAAAGGTCGACTTCGCGCAGGTTCACCGCGACCTCGACGGACTCCTTGAACTCCCGGGGCTTCGCGGCCTCGAGGAGCTTCTTGATCGTCTCGACCGAATGCTTGTCCGCCAAGGGGAATCGCCTCCTGCAGTGCGCGCGGCCGCGAGAGCCTCCTGCACGGAGAAGCCGGCGAAAGAGCGTGCCCTTAATAAGGCTTTGCGGGCTCCTTCCGGTTCGCTGCTTCACCGGGGCGGAAGGCGTCGCATCAAGGACTTCGGGATCACGAGCTTCGCGGTCCGCCAAGGGTCCACGTCTTGGCTAATGCGCAGATCGCAGGCGATGCTCGCGAGCATGTACGCTTCGTCCCAGGGGAGCCTCGCGCCCCGAGCGAGAAGGGCCACACCGTCATGGGTCGCGAGCCTTGCGGCCTCGTCGAGCGTCGGCGCGCTCGCGACTGCGATCCAGGCATCCGTCGTCTCGACGACCGGGCGCTCGATGCGCACGCCGCGTACGACGTCGACTTGGGCGCGGATCGTCCCGGCGATCTCGAGCCCCGTCACGCACACCTCTCCATCCGCCATGAGAGCGTGGATGTCGCCCATCGCCAGCTGTACCCCGGGCTGGAAGACGGGCAAGTAGACCGCGTTGCCTTTCGCGATTTCCTTCGTGTCGAGGTTGCCGCCGTGGTCTCCGGGGTAGAAGGTCGTCCAGCTCCCCTCGTTCGGCGCGACGCCGATTGTGCCCACGTGGGGATGGATTGGGAGGCGAATGGACTTCGAGAACACCGCCTTGCCGTCGCGAATAGGGATGATCTTCGTCGACGGCCTCGAGACTTCGTCTCCGAGGACGCCGACCTTCGGCGCGATCGACTGGAACCCTGCTGCGGCGACCCGAATGCCGCGGATGAGCACGCGGAGCGCGTCCCCTGGGCGAGAGCCCATCACTCGCACGGGTCCCGTCGCTCCGTTCACGCGGTCCAGGTCGAGCGATTCCAGGGTGTCCCTCTCCGAACGGATGAGGCCGCCGCAGGCGTCTTGGCACACGAACTCGATCGTTTCGCCGGATCGCGCGGTCGCAATCGGCTCAAGGTCCGGCCGGAACGAGTAGATGACGCCATCCTCGAACGAGACTCGCTTCACGGTTCTCCCCGATGAGGAACCGTCTCTCGATAGATAAGCGGTTCGCGTGAACGGCGACGGTCCGGTTCGGGTTATCAGCGCGGCGCTGATAACGCGCACAGCCTTTAGTAGCGGCGGGCACTTGCCGACTCGATGCCGGAGGAGGACGCGTCCCGGGCCTTGGAGACGCTCGGGCTGACGGGCAAGGAGGCGCGGGCGTATCTCGGCCTCCTACGGAGTGGCGTGACGACGGCGCAACAGGTGAGCGTGCGCCTCGGGGTTCAGTATCCCGCCGTCTACCGCATCTTGCAGTCGCTCCAGTCGAAAGGATGGGTCGAGGTCTCCCAGGACCGGCCGAACCGCTATCGGGCACGCGCACCGCGAATCGTTGCGGAGGAGGCCCGTCAGGCGCGAGGGGACAATCTCGAGTCCGCCGCCGAGGTCGTTGGCAGCCTCCGAGAGACGCCGGTCGCCAAGGGCCGTGAGGCGGACACGGATCTCTGGATCTATAAGGGCGCGGAGTCGATCGGGCGCAAGCTGCGGGAGGTCGTCCTCTCGAGCGGCCGCCAGATCCTCTGTGTGAGTCCCTTTCCGGTCGCTCCCGAAATCTTGCGGCTCTTGTTCGACGCCCTCGGCCGCTCGCGCCGCGCCGTCCGCGTTGTGCTCAGCGAGGGCAATCGCGGGGACCTCGCCGAGCTGGGCGGGCTCCTCTCGCGGATGATGCAGGTCCAGTTCCACTTCCCCACGCGGCCGTTGCCGAAGACCCGGCTCGCGCACACGTACGTGTTCCCGAGCGACGAGGAGGTGTTCATCCTGAACTCCTTCTACCGGGACGGCGATCTCGTGACGGACAAGCTCCAAGGCCTCTGGATCGGCGACATGGACTTCGTACGGATCCAGCTCGAGGCGATGCTCTTGGATCTCGGGGAGCCTCGGTCGCGCAAGGCGCTTCGGCAGGCCCAGTAGGCACGGCTCGAAGGAATCGGCGGCGAACCTCTAAGCGCCCGGATCGACCGGCGGTGACGATCAGATCCCGGCTCGAGAGTTCGCATCCGAAGGCGTTCTCCGTCTTCCTACTGATTGCACTGACCTTGGGAATCCGCATCGACTCGTGGATTTCCGTGTCCGAGAAGTTTGACACCGTGGAAGACCATTGAACGTCTTCGCCCCGACTCGAACGAGGAGGGGTCAGCCCGCGACCTGCCTGTCGTACTTTCCCGCCTTGATCTCCTTCGAAAACTCCTTGGCGGGCTTTCCCTCGACGGTCACGCCCATGGACACGCTCGTGCCGACGACTTCGAGCACGCGGGCCTTCAGCGTCTTCCCCTGCATCGCGTCCGTCTTCATGTTCGCGATCTTGATCGCCTGCGCGAGCGAGAGGTTCCCGACGCGCGTCTTGCCGGCGTCTCCAGAGCCCTTCTCGATCTTCAGTTCCTTCACGATCAGGGCGGACGTCGGCGGTGTGCCGACCTCGATCGAGAACGCCTTCGTCTTCGGATCGACGGTCAGGCTGACGGGGACTTTCATCCCCTCGAAGCTCTTCGTCTTCTCGTTGATCGCCTTGATGATCTCAACGATGTTCACGCCGAGCGGGCCGAGCGCAGGTCCGAGCGGTGGGCCCGGCGTCGCCTTGCCCCCGTCGACGAGCACATTGAGCTTCTCGGCCACGGAGCGACCTCGTTGACGGCCTGACCCGCGGTGGGGCCATAAACGTTTCGCCGCGGTGGTGGCATCGCCGAGCGAAGCCCTTAACGGCCCCGGAGCCATCCGAGCCTTGATGAGGCTAAACGCTCGAACCGGCGGCCTCCTTGGATTCGCCGCGATCGCCATCTGGACCCTCCTCTACCTCGTCGCCGTCGCGGCGACGCCCACGTACACGATCACGGGGAGCTACCTGAGCGACCTCGGCAACCCGAACGCGCCGGCCCCGTGGGCGTTCAATGCCGCCGACATCCTCGGAGGGATCCTCTTCGCGCCCTTCGGGTTCGTCGTGGGCCGCATGGTAGGAGGTCGAGCCGGACGCGTCGCGCAGGTCCTCCTCCCCATATCGGCCGTCGGCTTGATCTTCGTGGGAATCTTCCCCGAAGGATCTCCATACAGCCTGCACACGATCGTGTCCGCGGTGTTCTTCCTGTTGCTTGCGGTGAGCGCGGGGTTGGTGGGGGTTCCGATGTACGCGTCCACGACCTTCCGGCCCTTGGGCGGCTACCTCGCCGGGATCACCGTGGCCGCCGCGGTCGCGTTCCTCGCCACAAGCAACCGGCTGCTCGAGCACGTCGTCGTGTACGCCGCACTCGTGTGGCAGGCATGGACCGCGTGGAGGATCTACCGCTCCGTTCCCCCCGTGGCTTGAGAGGACGAGTCACTTCTCTTGTTCCTTTTGCAACACGCGGACGCTGTCGCCCCGCACGGTCACGGGGATCCGGACCATCGCCTCGAACAGTTCGACCGTGATCTCCTCTTTCGTCTCGTCGATTTTCATCACCCGAGCCTTCTCGCCCTTGAACGGACCGGCGACGAGTTCGACGATGTCGCCCTCCATAATCCCGCTGACGATCGGCTTCGGCGTCAGGTACGCCTCGATCTCCGAGAAACCGATGCCGGTCGACTCACCCTCGCCCTTGACGACGCCGCGGGCCCGGCGCAGGCCGCGGACGATCTCCTCGAGGCGGTCCGGGTTCATCGATTCGACGTAGACGTAGCCGCGGAAGTTCGCCGGCACGAGAATCGAGAAGACGCCGACGTCCTTCGCCTTCGCCCGCGCATAGATGGCGTCGGCGACGGCGCGCTCATGGCCGATGGATGACTTGACCGCGAGGATCGCTTGACGAGCGCTGAAACTCAGCGTCTTCGCATCGAAGGCGCCGGGATCTCCTTTCGAGATCGCGTTCACGACGACGTTCAGGCGGTCCCCGTAGCGCGCGCCTTTCGGGCACGTGACCGTGAGGGTGATCTCCCGCTGCCCGTCCGTGATGAGCATGAAATCCTTTTCCGTAATCTTCGTGTAGGTGACGTCCCACGCCTTGTCCTCGACGCCGTACAGCTTCACCGTCCACTCGGGCGGATCCGGCAGCTCCGAGTTGTAGACCAGGTCGACCTTAATCCGGATCGTGTCGTCCTCCGTGCCGGTGTTCGTCACGAGGACGTCGTACTCCCGTGTCTGCCCCGCGGTCAGCGTGGCTTTCTCCTCGTTGAGGTCGAGCTTGACGCCGAAATGGCCGACCGGGGGCGCGCCAAGCTTTGCCTCTGGCGGCGGCTCCCGCCTCGAGAAGTCGTCGAGCAGCCCCATATCAGCCCACGACCCCGAAGAGCCCGCGGATTGCGCCCGGTCCGTATCGCATGATCAGGTAGATCACGAACCCGAGCGCACCGATCGCAACGATTCCGATCCCGGTGATCAACACGACTTTCGAGTACTCGTCCGACGTCGGCTTGCGGGCCATCTTGAGGACGCGGCCGAACCGGCCTTTCCCGAGCCGCTTCACTCGCTCCTCGATCCGCCGCTGGACCTCCCAGCTCCTGTCCACGATGTCCGCCATGGTCCTCACCGCACGATGTCGACTCCGGCCTGGGGCGCTCGGAGGTGCTCCCCGGGTCCGAGGATCTGCTTCGACTTGACTCCGGTCAAGATAAGCATGACGCGGAGCTTGTGCTCGAGGCTCGGGTCGACCGCCGCGCCCCAGATGATGCGGGCGTTCGCCGCGATACGGCCCTGGACGATCTCGGACACCTTCTCCGCTTCGGCCACGCTCATGTCGTTCCCTCCGGTGACATTCACGAGGGCACCGGTCGCATGACTGATGTCGACGTCGATCAGGGGCGAGTTAATCGCCTCTTCGATTGCCGCCTCCGAACGGTCGTCGCGGTCGCTCTCCCCGAGTCCGATCATCGCCACGCCGCCTCCTTTCATGATCGTCTTGATGTCGTTGAAGTCCAAGTTCACGAGGCCCGGTTTCGTGATGACCTCGGTGATCCCCTTGATCGCCCGCATCAGCACGTCGTCGGCGACCTTGAACGCCGCGTTCAAGGCAAGACGCGGGACGAGCTCAAGGAGTTTGTCATTCGGAATCACGACGACGGTGTCCGCGAAACTCCGGAGCTTTTCCAAGCCGAATTCCGCATTCTCCGCACGGATCGCTCCTTCCGCTCGGAACGGGAAGGTGCATATCGCAATCGTCAGGGCGCCCGCCTCCTTCGCGAGTTGCGCGACGACGGGCGCGCCGCCCGTTCCGGTGCCGCCCCCGAGGCCGCACGTGATGAAGATCATGTCCGCGCCATGCACGACCGAGCGAATCTCGTCGGCGGCTTCCCGTGCGGACTCCTCGCCGACCTGCGGCAGCGCCCCCGCGCCCAATCCGCGGGTCACCCGGCGTCCCAAGAGGAGCTTGTGGGGCGACCGAATGGTCAGGAGATGCTGGGCGTCCGTGTTCGCCGCGTAGAGTTCCGCGCCGATGATGCCTGCGTCCACCAGCCGATCGATCGTGTTGCAGCCCCCGCCGCCGATGCCGAAGATCTTGATGTTCGTGCGAAGGCTCGCGAGGATCCGCTCGAGTTCGGCATCTTCGGCACCCGCGCCGATCGATTGGGTCGGGGAGTCGGGCACTCGGGGGTGTGCATCGGACCGGGTGACGATTTCCTTGATGATCGAGTCCATGGGACGCCCTCCGGGACCAGCCTCCCGGCTGAGGAGTAATTTCGCTTCTCGCGTAAGAGCGTGCCGGTTATAAGCATTGCGAACTGCGTCGCGGCTCCGGGCTGAGCACGACCATGACCGCGATCGCAGCCTCGGCCTAGCGAATCACATCGATGCCGACGCGGGCCCGCTCTTCGGCCGGATCGCGGCGCCCCACAATCTGCTTCGACTTCACGCCCGTGGCGACGAGCATCACGCGAAGGGTGTGCTCCAGAGACGGGTCCACGGTCGCACCCCAAATGATCCGCGCGGTCGGAGAGACCTTCGACTGGACGACCTCCGCAACGCGCTCTGCCTCGGAAATCGTCATGTCGTTTCCGCCGGTCACGTTGATCAGGACGCCGTGAGCCGTCGAGACGTCCACTTCGAGGAGGGGCGAGTTGATTGCTTCCTCGATGGCCTCGACCGCCCGGTTGTCGCCGACCGCCTGGCTCTCGCCCAGCCCGATCATCGCAACCCCGCCGCCCTTCATGATCGTCTTGACGTCGTTGAAGTCCAGGTTCACGAGCCCGGGTTTCGTGATGATCTCCGTGAGCCCCTTGATCGACCGCATCAGGACCTCGTCGGCAAACTTGAACGCGAGGTTCAGGCTCTGCCTCGGAACGAGATCGAGGAGCTTGTCGTTCGGGATCGTGATGACGGTGTCGGCCGCGTCCCGCAGTCGCTCCAATCCCCACTCGGCACTCTCCATCCGAAGCTTGCCCTCGCCTCGGAACGGAAGGGTGACGACCGCAATGGTGAGGGCGCCCATCTCTTTCGCCAGCCGCGCGACGTAACCACAGCTGCCGGTCCCCGTGCCTCCGCCCAGGCCGCACGTCACGAACACGATGTCCGACCCCTGCACGATTCCCCGAAGCTCTTCCTCCGCCTCGCGGGCGGCCTCTTCACCGATCTGCGGCAGCGCGCCGGCCCCGAGGCCCTTCGTGATCCGCCGACCCAGGAGGACCTTTTTCGGGGAGGCGATGTGCAACAGATGCTGCGCGTCCGTGTTGCAGGCGAACAGCTCCGCGCCGACGATGCCTTCGCTGTACACCCGCGAGATCGTGTTGCAGCCGCCACCACCCAGCCCGATGATCTTGATGTTGGTCCGCATCTTGCTGAGCATCTCTTCGAGCTCGGCGTCGACGCGACTGTCCTCGAACGCGGGTGCGCTCCCTTCCCGGGCGAGCACGTCCTCTAGCATGGAGTTCATTCCTTCACCTGCAGTGCCTGCGAGTTCATCCCATCCCGCAAGATGGGCTCGTATCCGAGGGACGCTATTTAAAAGTTGTCGGACGAGCGTCTGCCGCATTGACAAACGCGATCGATCCGACGTGAGTGCCTCACGAGAAGAGGGAGGCGGCCGCTTTGCGGACGGCGGCCGTCGCAGCGGCGGGGGCGGCGACCATCACGACCCAGTCCACGACCTGCCGGATTTGGAGCGCGCGACCGAGGGGACTGACCTTGGAAAAGGCTCGGGCCGAATCCCCGTCCAGGATGGGGACCTCCGTCTTCGCGATGCGAGGTTCGCTCAGCAGCAGCTCGGGCAGCGGCACGTCGATGATCACCTGTCCCGGCTTGAGTCCCGCGCGCCTCCCGATTCGGTCCTCGACGCGGCGGCGCTCCGCGGCGTCTTTGAAGGACGAGAGCGCTTCGCGGGCGGGGTCTGTCAGCTCGTCCCGGTCGTACGAGACGACGCGCTTGTACAGCTTTCGGTATTTCAGCCGCAACGCGATCTCCCGCTGAAGCGGCCCCTGGTGCGCCAGCCACCCCAAGAGTTCGTGGTCGACCATCTTCTGGAGCTCCCCGATCGGGGCCTCGGAGCGTTCGACCGCCCGAGCGAGCATCTGCTCCGCGATCCGGACCGTCTTGTGGAAGTAGACCGACGAGTACATGAGCCCGCGCGCGACGAGCATCCCCTCGAGCGCCGGCAGGCCCTTTCGGTCCAGAGCGATCTCGCCGTCGTGTCGACGGAGGGTCTGCAGCAACCGAGAGAAGTCGATCATCCCGTGCGCCGCGCCGGTGTAGTGGGCATCCCGCATCAGGTAGTCGATCTGGTCGGCGTCCATCGGGCTGTGGATGATCTGCGCGAGGTATCGGGAGGGCTCGCGGCCGCTGCCGGGCACCAACCGCGCGTATCCCCGTTCTGCCGGGCCGCGGATCAACGCGGCGACCGCGTCGGGATCGACGCCGTGCTTCCCGAGGACCTGGTGGATCCGGAGGACGTCGGGGAAAGCCTCCCGGTCCTCGGGCGCGACGTTGTCGTCTTGACCGGTGATGATCCGCTGCGTCAGGTGCATGTGGTCCACGGAGAGCTCGCGGCTGAGGACATGCTCGAGCGTGTGTGAGAACGGCCCGTGGCCGACGTCGTGCAAGAGGCCTGCGGCTTGGACGAGCTTTCGCTCGTCGTCCGAGAGCTCGAGCGCCCTCGCCATCTCCCCCGCGACATGGCCCACGCCGAGGCAGTGCTCGACGCGCGAGTGGTTCGCCCCCGGGAAGACGAGGTACGTGAGGCCGAGCTGGCGGATCGAGTTGAGACGCTGGAGCTCGAGCGTCTCGAGCAAGTCGAGCGTCAGCGGTTCGAGGCGAATGGTCCCGTGCACGGTGTCGGTGATCGTCTTCAGTTCCGCCATCGGCCGTGCGACGTCCAGGAGCGGATAAAAAGCTTCGTCCCGACCGTTTGATGAAACGCCTGTCGGTGCGCCCGCCTTCGTCGACCGTCAGGCTTCATCCGATCCGGATCGTGACCCCGGTGGTCTGGTTCGTCGTCGTGTTCAGGACCGCGTCTCGGTACGTCACCGTCAGTCGAACGAGGAACATTCCCGCTCGGCCGAAAGCGTGTGTGGTGTTGCCGACGAAATCGGTCGTGCCGGTCGTATTCGCGGTGCCGTCCCCCCAGACATACTGGAACCGGTCGAAGAGCGTCGCGTTCTGCCAAGCCACATCCCGGGTATAGGTTCCTCCTTTCGAGTGATCGGTGATATTGTTCCACGAGAACTTGTAGGCCCAGGACAGATTGCCAAAGAACGCGATCGGGACGCCGGGCGCAGCGACCCAGCGGTCGACGTCGAGGACGGCGGCGACGGCGCCGGCGGTGCACGTGGCGGGAGATGGGCACGACGTCCGCGGGATGACGCCGGACCCAACCCCGAGCCGCAGGAGATTCGCCTCGCTGGTCGCCAGGCCGCCCTTCCCGTCGCTTGCGGTCACATAGGCGGTGAACAGCCCCGGGATGGCATACGCGTGCGGGGACTCCGCCCCCGTCCCAAATGACCCGTCCCCGAAGTCCCACAGCAACGACAGGTCGTCTCCATCCGGATCCGTCGCCGCGGCGGTGAACGTGACCGAGTTGCCGACGACCGGCACGGCGGGGCTCCACGTCGTCTGCACAATGGTTGGCGATCGATTCGGACGGCGGACGAAAAGCGCGGCCGCCGCGAGGATCAGGAGGACCACGAGCACGACTGCGGCGATCTTGCCCCATGGCCTTCGCGTCACTTCGGCTTCGATGTCCGGTCGCTCCGGCGCGCCCGGACCCGCGTCCCCTTTCGGTGGGCCCTGGATGACCTCCCCCTCCTCGCAGGGGCGCCTGAGGACGGAAAGGTGCGCTTGACTAATAGCTTTTTGAAACGAGGTTCGGACGTCGAGCCGTCCGGTGTCGGGAGGAGCGGCAAAGTTTCAATTACGTCACCTTGGATGTGCGGTCTCGCGCCGGGGTGACAGAGCGGCTAATGTGACCGACTGCAGATCGGTTTCCTGGGGGTTCGACTCCCTCCCCCGGCACGACAGAGCGCCGCGCGCGCGCATGTTCTTATAACGTCCCACCTTTGGTGCGGTGGGACGCCCGCCGTGCGGTACTTCAACACGATCCTCGAGACGATCGGCAACACGCCGCTCGTCAAGCTCCCCCGGATCATGGCCGACGTGCCCTGCCTCGCCCTCGCCAAACTCGAGATGATGAACCCGGGCGGGAGCGTGAAGGACCGGATCGGCGAGGCGATGATCGAGGACGCGGAGAAGAAAGGGCTCCTCAGACCCGGCGGCACGATCATCGAGCCCACGAGCGGGAACACGGGCCTCGGGCTCGCCATGGTCGCGGCGATCCGCGGGTACCGCACCGTCTTCACGATGCCGGACAAGATGAGCCGCGAGAAGATCGACCTCCTCAAGTCGCTCGGGGCCCGCGTCGTCGTCACGCCGACCGCCGTGCCGCCGGACCACCCCGAGTCCTACTACAAGGTCGCGGAGCGGATTCACCGCGAGACGCCGAACTCGATCCTGCCGAACCAGTACGCCAACCAAGCGAACCCGCGAGCGCACTATGCGACGACGGGCCCTGAAATCTGGCGGGACACGGACGGCAAGGTGACGCACTTCGTGTGCGGCATGGGCACGGGCGGGACGATCAGCGGCGTCGGGAAGTATCTGAAGGACAAGGATCCCCGCGTCCGGGTGATCGGCGTCGACCCGCTCGGCTCGATCCTCAAGGATTATTTCTATAAGAAGGAGATAATTAAAGCGCATACATATAAAATCGAAGGCATCGGGGAGGACTTCGTCCCCGAGTCCACTTGGTTCGACGTGATCGACGACGTCGTGAAGGTCGGCGACAAGGAGGCGTACCTCATGACCCGCCGGCTCGCGCGGGAGGAAGGGATCCTCGCGGGGAGCTCGAGCGGGGCCGCCGTCGTCGCGGCGCGGCGTATCGCGGAGACGCTCGGGAAGGGCGACGTCCTCGTCGTCCTGCTGCCGGACACGGGAGAGCGGTATCTCTCGAAGGCCCACAACGAGGAGTGGCTCAAGGAGCAGGGGTACCTCGAGGAACCCGTCGCGCCGCTCATGACGATCCTTCGCGCGAAGGAACGGACGATTCCGGGCGTGATCACGATCGACGTCGCGGCGAAGGTCCGCGAGGCGGCCGACATGATGCGGCAGTACAACGTGTCGCAGCTCCCCGTGATCGACACGGGCATCATGGTCGGGAGCCTGCGTGAGGAGATCCTCATGAAGGCGCTCCTCGAGAATCCGAGGATGTACGACGATTACGTCGCGAAGGTGATGGAGAAACCGTTCCCGATCGTCGAGCCGGGGGCGGACCTGGATCAGGTGTACAAGCTCCTGATGCGCGGGAACCCCGCGGTCGTGATCGGGAAGGAGAACCGGTTCGAGGGAATCATCACCCGCATCGACGTCATCGAGTACTTGGCCGGCCGAGGGTAGCAAGGTCTTTACCCTCCGGGTGCGACTCCGCCCCCGGCGATCGAATGCGTTTTGCCACGAAAGCAATCCATGCGGGCCAGGAGCCGGATCCGCGGACGGGGGCGGTCACGCCGCCGATCTACGCGACGTCGACGTACTCGCGGAAAGGCCAGGACGCGTACGCGTATGCGCGTAGCGCCAACCCGACGCGGGACGCTCTGCAACAGAGCCTCGCCGCACTCGAGAACGGGAGGCACGCCCTGGCTTTCTCGAGCGGCATGGGTGCGATCACCACCGCCCTCACACTCCTGAAGAAAGGCGATCACGTCCTCGTCACCGACGACTGCTATGGCGGGGTGTATCGCATCTTCACGCGGATCATGAGCCAGTACGGAATCGAGTCGACCTTCCTCGACCTCCGGGACCTCGTCGACGTGGAGGACGCGTTCCGACCGGAGACGCGGATCCTCTGGATGGAGTCTCCGACGAACCCGCTCATGAAGGTCGTCGACCTGAAGGAACTGGCCTTCATCGCGAAGGCGCACGAGGCCTTGAGCGTGTGCGACAGCACGTTCGCCTCGCCGGCCCTTCAAAATCCGCTCGCCCTCGGCGTCGACTTGGTCGTGCACAGCACGACGAAGTACATCGGCGGTCACGCGGATCTCCTCGGAGGCGCGCTCGTGATGAACCGGGACGACATCCACGAGAAACTGAAGTTCTCGCAGAACGCGCTTGGCGCCGTCCCCAGCGCGTTCGATTGCTGGCTCACGTTGCGCGGGATCAGGACGCTGCCGGTTCGGATGGAACGGCACTGTGACAACGCGGAGACGCTCTCCAAATTCCTGAACGATCACAAGGCGGTTGCGAGAGTGCACTATCCGGGCCTGCCCGACGACCCGGGCCACGGGATCGCGAAGAAGCAGATGCGACGGTTCGGCGGCATGTTGAGCTTCGAACTGCGCGACTCGACCCGACTGGTCGAACGCCTGAAACGGCTCGAGGTCATCCTCCTGGCAGAGAGCCTCGGCGGGGTCGAGTCCCTGATCGAGCATCCCGCCTCGATGACCCACACGAGCGTGCCGAAGGAGCAGCGGGAGAAGCAAGGCATCACCGACGGCCTCGTCCGGTTCTCCGTCGGCCTCGAGGACACGCAGGACCTGACCGAGGACCTCGGCCGGGCTCTTGGTTAGGGGACGTCACCGGGCCCGTTGCGGCGTCCACGACCGGTGGCGCGGCCAGACCGTCGTCGCGTCGACCGTCAGGCCGATGGCGACGAGGCCGTACCCCGCGAGCGCGGCCGCAGGGAGGATGCCGCGGCCGACGCCCCAGGAGCGGACGAACGCCGTGGCCCCGGGATTCTGCAAGATCACCGCCGTCGTCGCGGCCGCGACGGCGAACAGGACGAGCGCCCCCGCGTCGATCAGGTAGCGGGATCGAGGGTCGAGGTAGTTCGCGACGCGCCCGAACAGGATTGCGTGGAGTGCGAGGACGGGCACGAAAGTCCACGCGAGGTACGGGAACGCCGTCACGTACACCGCGATGAGCCACGCGTCGGTCGACGCGATCGCGTGATACTGTAGCGGGAGCACGACGACGGCCGCGAGGACCAACCCCAGCGTTAGGAGGAAGGCCCGCCATGCGACGGCCGCGTCGCCTTCCTTTGGATCTCGGGAGCGAAGGTGTCGCAGCCCGATCCAGAGGTCCGGCCACGCCGACACGTGCACGACCACCGCGACCCAGGCGAGGATCAGGTCGACGTACGTCGGCCCGAAGGAGGGCACGACGACGATCCAGCGGCCGACCGCGAACGAGGTCCAGAAGAGCGCCGCGCCGATGCCGAGCAGGAGGGAGGCTCGCTGCAACTCTCGAGGCCATGCGGCCGTGCGCGAGGCACGCGGGTGGGGGAAGGAGCCCGCCATGTCCGGACCGAGGATGCGGCCGCGCGGACGATAATGCTTCCGTGCGGAATCGTCTCGGGTTGACAAACGGCGGCGTGCGAGCGACGAACTCGCGAACCTTAATACGCGCATCCCAGATGCGCACCGCGCCATGGCGATCCGGGTGTACAACAGCCTCACGCGAAGGAAGGAGCCGTTCGCCCCGCTCCATGGCAACCGAGTCTCGATGTTCGTCTGCGGCTTGACGCCGCAGGACGAGACCCACATGGGCCATGCGAAGACCTACGTCGCGTTCGATGTCGTCGCTCGATACTTGCGCCACAAGGGCTTCCACGTGTTCTACCTGCAGAACGTCACGGACATCGAGGACCGCATCATCGACAAGATGAAGTCGACCGGCCGGACGTGGAACGACATCGTCGGGCAGTACTTCGCGGAGTACCTCGGCGTCATGGCGCGACTGCAGTGCACGTCCGTCGACGTGTACGCGTTCGCGACGGACTACATCGACGAGATCGTCGAGCAGATCGAGGGGCTGATCGCGAAGAGGCACGCGTACCTCGCGGAAGACGGGAGCGTATACTTCGACACGACGACGTATTCGGGCTGGGGCAAGTTGAGCGGGCAGAAGGTCGAGGAGCTCCGTCCGGGGGCGCGCGTCGCGGTCGAGGAGCGGAAGCGACATCCGGCGGATTTCGTCCTCTGGCGGGCGCAGAAGCCCGGGGAACCGGCGTGGGACAGCCCGTGGGGCAAGGGCCGGCCCGGGTGGCACATCGAGGACACCGCGATCACGATCCGTCACTTCGGACCGCAGTATGACCTCCACGGCGGCGCAACGGAACTCCTCTTCCCGCACCACGAGGCCGAGATCGCCCAGGCGGAGTCGTACACCGGCGTCACGCCGTTCGTGAAGGTCTGGATGCACGGCGGGATGGTCATGGTCAAAGGCGAGGAGATGCACAAGTCCCTCGGGAACTACTGGCCCGTCACCGCGGCCTTGAAGCTCTACGAGCCGGAGGTGATCCGGTTCTTCCTCGTCAACGTCCAGTATCGGGGCCCCATCGACTTCACCCCGGAGCTGCTCGACGAAGCGAAGCGCTCGTACGAGCGCCTGCGCGAGACGGTCCGGACCTTGGACGCAGAGCGACGGCGAGCGCCGGAATCGGGCAAAGCCGACCGCGAGCTCCGCGCCGCGACGAAGAAAGCCCTCGCAGACTTCGATGCGGCGATGTCGGACGACTTCAACACGCGCGAGGCGATCGCGGTCTTGTTCAACTTCGCCCGCGCCGCGAACAAGGCGATCGAAACGGGGGCCGGACGAGCGGCGCTCGACGAGACCGCGGCGGCCTTCCGGACCTCCGGAGACATCCTCGGACTGTTCCTCACGCCCACTGCCGGTGCGGATCGCGTGGACGGGCTCGTGGACGTAATCGTGGCGCTCCGCGAGGACGCGCGGAAGCGAAAGGACTTCGCCGCGGCGGACCGGATCCGGGACGCGCTGGGAGCCCTCGGCATCGTCCTCGAGGACACCCGCGACGGGATCCGTTGGAAGCGCAAATAGAACCCAGCCTGGAGGCCGTTCCACGGCTCGCCATCCGATGTTCTCATGGACGGGAATGGGGCGTCGAAAACGACCGTGCTAATCCATATAAATAACCCATCCCGAAAATGTCCTCGCTGCGAAGGCCTGTTTTCTCCATAGAAACCGAGGTCCGAACGTTTATAAGATGGCGGCGCTTACTCCGGACATCCTCCGGATGGGATGCGAGAGGCCATCGAAACGAGGGTCTGGAAGGTTGCGAATTAGATGGTAGAAGAGGCCGCCTACGACGCCCGGCAAATCCAAGTTCTCGAGGGCTTGCAAGCGGTCCGAAAACGCCCGGCGATGTACGTCGGGAGCGTCGACGCACGGGGCCTCCACCACCTCGTCCACGAGGTCGTCGACAACTCGATCGACGAGGCGATGGCGGGCTTCTGCAAGAACATCCAGGTCACCCTCAACGCGGACGGATCCGTGACCGTCGCGGACGACGGACGCGGCATCCCGGTGGACATCCATCCGAAATATGGCGTGCCCGGCGTCGAGCTCGTCCTGTCGCGGATGCACAGCGGCGGGAAGTTCGAACGAAAGATGTACCGCGTGTCGGGCGGCTTGCACGGCGTCGGCTTGTCCGTCGTGAATGGCCTGAGCGAATGGCTCGAGGTCCGCGTGCGGCGGGACGCCAAAGAGTATCGGATGCGGTTCGCCCGCGGGCAGAAAGCGTCGAACCTCGAGGTCGTCGGCCCGGCCGAGGGCACGGGCACGATCATCACGTTCCGTCCGGACCCCGAGGTCTTTGAGACCATCGAGTTCGACTACGACACCCTCGCCAAGCGCCTCCGCGAGCTCGCGTTCCTGAACGCCGGGTTGCGGATCATCATCGTCGACAAGGTCCACGGGCGCGGGGACGTCTTCCAGTATAACGGCGGGATCGCGGAGTACGTGAAGTGGATCAACCGGGCGAAGAACCCGCTCCACCCGGACCCCATCCGATTCGCGAAGGAGTCGGACGGCACGCACGTCGAGGTCGCGATGCAGTATCACGACGGCTACAACGAGTCGATCTTCACATTCGTCAATAACATCGATACCGTCGAAGGCGGGACCCATCTGGTCGGGTTCAAAGCGGGCCTCGCGCGGACGTTCATCAAGTACGCGAAGGACAACAAGTTCCTGAAACAAGGCGAGAGCCTCGAAGGCGACGATGTCCGAGAGGGCCTGACCGCGATCTTGAACCTCAAGATGCCCGAGCCGCAGTTCGAAGGGCAGACGAAGATGAAGCTCGGGAACTCCGACGTGAAGGGGATCGTCGAATCGATCGTCTACGAGAAGTTGGGCGAATTCTTCATGGAGACCCCGAAGGTCGCGGAAATCTGCATCGGGAAGGCGGTCTTGGCCGCGCAGGCGCGGGAGGCGGCTCGGAAGGCGCGGGAACTCACGCGCCGCAAAGGGCTTCTGGAAGGGTTCAACCTCCCCGGCAAGCTCGCGGACTGCCAAGAGCGGGACCCGGCGAAGTCGGAACTTTTTATCGTGGAAGGGCCAAGTGCGGGCGGGAGTGCGAAACAGGGCCGGAGGCGGGAATTCCAAGCAATCTTGCCGTTGCGCGGGAAAATCCTGAACGTCGAGAAGGCCCGACTCGACCAAATGCTGAAGAACGAGGAGATCCGGACGCTCATCACCGCCATCGGCGCCGGGATCGGCGACGAGTTCAACCTCGCGAAGGTCCGGTACCACAAGATCATCACAATGGCCGATGCCGACGTCGACGGGCAGCACATCACGACCCTGCTCCTCACCCTCTTCTTCCGCTACATGCGGCCCATGATCGACGCCGGATACGTGTACATCGCGCAGCCGCCGCTGTACAAAATCCGCAAGGGCAAGGAGACATTCTACGCGTACACGGAGAGGCAGCGGGAGGAGATCGCGCGTCAAGTCGGGGACAAGGGCGTCACGTACCAGCGGTACAAAGGCCTCGGAGAGATGAACGCCGACGAGCTGTGGGAGACGACCATGGACCCCGCGCGGCGCCTCTTGAAACAGGTCACGATCGACGACGCCTTGGCCGCGGACGCTCTGTTCTCCGTCCTCATGGGAGAGGCGGTCGAGCCACGGCGCGAGTACATCCAGGAGCACGCGAAGGAAGTCGTGAACCTGGACATCTAGGGGTCGCACGATGCCGGAGGAGGCCCAGGAACCGACGCGGCGGGTCACCCGCCAGCCGATCGAGCAAGAGATGGAGCGCTCGTACATCGATTACGCAATGTCGGTCATCGTCGGACGGGCGCTACCGGACGTCCGGGATGGCCTGAAGCCGGTCCAGCGACGAATCCTCCACGCGATGAACGAGACGGGTGCGTCGTCGACGAGCCAGCGGCGGAAGTCGGCCCGCGTCGTCGGAGACACGCTCGGGCGGTACCACCCGCACGGCGACACGGCGGTCTACGACGCCCTCGCCCGCATGGTGCAGAACTTCTCGCTACGCTACCCGCTCATCGACGGCCAGGGAAACTGGGGCAGCACGGAGGACGAACCCGCGGCGATGCGGTATACCGAGTGCCGACTCTCGAAGATCGCCGAGGAGCTCCTCCAGGACATCGACAAGGAAACGGTCGACTGGATGGACAACTTCGATGGCACGCTGCGAGAGCCGACGGTCCTACCCGCGAAATTCCCGAACCTCCTCGTGAACGGCTCGAGCGGCATCGCGGTCGGCATGGCGACGAACATCCCGCCGCACAACCTGCGGGAGGTCGTCGACGCGCTCCTGACGCTCATCGAGAACCCGGGCGCGGAACTCCAAGACCTCTACAACCCGGACAGCGGTCCGATCCGCGGGCCCGACTTCCCCACGGGCGGCATCCTGTACGGCGCCGAAGGCGTCGCGGATGCGTACAAGGTGGGTCGCGGGCTCATCCGGATCCGGGCGACCGCCCACGTCGAGGAGGCGGGCCACGACAAGGCGCGGATCGTGATCACCGAGATCCCATACATGGTCAACAAAGCGGCCCTCGTCGAGTCGATCGCGTTGCTCGTGAAGTCGAAGAAAATCGAGGGCGTCGTGGACCTTCGGGACGAGAGCGACCGGGAAGGAATGCGGATCGTCCTCGAGCTGAAGCGGGACGCGGTCGAGGACGTCGTCCTGAACCAACTGTACCACCACACGCAGATGGAGCAGACGTTCGGCGTGATCAACCTCGCCCTCGTCGACGGCCAGCCGAAGATCCTCAGCCTGAAGGAGACGCTCCAATCGTACGTCGACTACCGAATCACGATCGTGCGCCGCCGGACCGATTACGACCTTCGGAAGGCCCGCGAGCGCGAGCATATCGTCGAAGGCCTCATCACCGCGGTCGACCACATCGACGAGGTGATTCGGCTCATCCGCCACTCCCGCGATGCCGCTGAAGCTCAATCGAGTCTCATGAACCGCTACCTGCTGAGCGAAGACCAGGCGAAGGCGGTCCTCGCGATGACGTTGCGGCAGCTGACCGGCCTCGAGATCGAGAAACTGCGGCAGGAGCGGGCCGAGTTGAAGAAGAAGATCGAGGACTTCGAGGCAATCCTGTCGTCTCGCGAGCGCATCCTGGAGATCATCAAGGCGGAACTCCTCGAGGTCAAGCAGAAGTACGGGGACGAGCGGCGCACGGCCGTCGAGGCGCAAGCCTACGACATGGAGGTCGAGGACCTAATCCCCGAGGAGGACGTCATCGTCACGTTCACGAACACGGGATACGTCAAGCGGGTCCCCGCGCAGATGTTCCGGACGCAGCGACGCGGCGGAAAAGGTGTGACGGGCATGGAGACGAAGGAAGAGGACTTCGTCGTGAACCTCTTCATGGCGTCGACCCATGAGCACATCCTCTTCTTCACGAACAAGGGACAGTGCTTCTGGCTCAAGACGTACCGGCTTCCCGTGGGGACTCGATACGCGAAAGGCAAGCCGATCGTGAACCTCCTGCCGCGCCTCGCCTCGGAGGAGAAGATCTTGGACATGATCGCCGTACGAGAATTCGACGAGCGCCGGACGATCGTCTTCTCGACGAAGCTCGGAAAGATCAAACGAACCCGGCTGGACGCCTTCAAGCGGCCGAACATCCGAGGGATTCGGGCGATCGCGCTGAACGAGGGGGACGACCTGGTGGAGGCCCGGATCGCGGAAGGCGATGAGGAGGTCATCCTCGCGTCGGCGAGAGGTTACGCGAACCGGTTCGGCCTTCGGGACGTGCGCCCGATGGGCCGGACCGCCGCCGGAGTGCGCGGGATGCGGCTCCGGAAGGACGACCGCGTCATCTCCATGGCCCTTGTCAAGAACGAGGAGACGGAGCTGCTGACCGTCCTCGAGAGCGGATACGGGAAGCGGACGAAGGTGAAGGAATACCGCAAGACGCGCCGAGGCAGCCAGGGCGTCGTGACGACGAACATGAAGGTCGCGCAGAGCCTGGTGGTGGGCGTCTTCGAGGTCGAGCCTGGGGACGAACTCCTCGTCACCACGGTCGGCGGCATCGTGATCCGCTGCCCGGTGGACGACATCCGGGAGACGGGGCGAGCGGCCCGCGGCGTCCGGATCCAACGGTTGAACGCGGGGGACAAGGTCACCGCGGTGGTACGGCTCGTGACCCCCGAGGAAGAGGCCGCGGCGACCGGGGAGCCGGCGCCGCCCGCCGCGCCCTGAGTCACGCGAGCGTGATGCCAAGTCCTGGTGCGGGAGAGGCGACGAGGTCTCCATTTTCGAACCGCAGCCCCGACGACGGATCGGCCGCGAGGTTGAAGTGGGAATCGAGGTCGATCCATCGGACGTTCTTCTGCGCGAGGGCGAACGCCAACCCGGCGGCGATGGACAGCTGCGGCTCCCCCATGCATCCGACCATCGTGGGGTATCCCGCGGACTCGCAGATCGTGTTCACCTCGGCCGTCGGGACGATCCCGCCGTGCTTCATCAGTTTCAGGTTCACTCCGCGCGCAGCGTTGGCCCATCGGAGCTTCTTCGCATCGTCCGCGGTGAGGACCATCTCGTCGGCCATGATCGGGATGGGCGAGGACTCCGTCAGAGCGCGCATCCCTTCCCAGTCGTCCACCGGGACCGGCTGCTCGAAGATCATGACCCCTTCTCCCCGGAGGTGGCGCGCGAACGCGAGGGCGTCGTTCCAGGAGTAGCCTCCGTTCCCGTCCACCCGGAATTCGACTTCCGGCCCGACCGCCCGGCGAATCGCCTTCACTCGTTTCACGTCCTCCCTCCAGTCTCGGCCCACCTTGATCTTCAGCGCCCGGAATCCGACACCGACCCAGCGTTCCGCGCGCGCGACCGCGGATGCGGTATCCATGATGCCGATCGTCATGTCGGTCCGCATCCGGTCCCGCTTCGCGCCGAGGTACGCATGCAGCGGCTTGCGGGCCTCCTGGGCCGCGAGGTCGTGGAGGGCGATGTCCAGCGCCGCCTTCGCGCTCGGCATCCCGGGGATGGCGCGGTCCGCCCAATCCCGAATCTGGGACGGGCGATCGAACTCGAGGCCCATCAGGGACCGGGCGAACGTCTGCATGGCGTTCAGGGCGGAGTGGATGTTCTCCCGCGTCACTTCCGTCGGGGCCGCGCACCCCTGTCCGACCCGGTTGCCCGAATGGACGGAGAGGAACACGACCTCGGAGATCGCGGACGAACCGCGCGCGATCGTGAACGGCTCTTTCCGCTGGAGCGTCATCGGGAGGAACTCGATCAGGTCGATCCGCACGGCAACCTGAACGGACGATGGCGAATATCAAGGTGCCCGGTGCCGGAATCTAGGACACGAAGTCCTGTCGGACCGGTCGAGGACGCTCAGAGCATCATCAACATGCCCGCCGCGGCCTTCATGGCCTGACGTGCCTCCTCGAGGCGGATGTGCTCGTTCGGCGCGTGGGTGGCGCCTGACAGCTTTCGCCCATTTCGTCCGAGGGTAGTGCCGGCAAAATTTCGTGAACGAACACTCCGGACACCGCGGGCCGATCGGCCTGCAGATGTCCTTCCCGAAGCGGATGAAGAGCTCGTTGATATGGAGCCAGTAATCCTTCGGCACCGTCCGCATGAGCCGCTGTTCCGTCTGCTCGGGGCTCTTGGTCCGCACGAGCCCGAGGCGGTTGCTCACCCGGTGGACGTGCGTATCCGTCGGAATCCGCGGCTCGCCGTAGCCGTAGACGAGGACGCAGTTCGCGGTCTTCGGCCCGACCTGGGGCAGCTCCATCAGTTCCTCGTACGTCCGCGGCACGGAACCGCCGTGGCGGTCGAGCAACGCCCGGCTGACCTTCTGAATCTGCACGGCCTTCTGCCGGTAGAAGCCGACGGGCTTGATCAACCGCTCCAGGTCCGCCGCGTCGGCGTCCGCGATGGACTGGGGCGTGTCGTATTTCGCGAAGAGACGGCGGGATGCGATTTCCGTCTTCTCGTCCCGGGTCCGCTGCGACAGGATTGTCGAGATGAGGACGAGGAACGGGTCCTCGCGCTCCGCGACGATCTTCGCGAGCGCCGTCCCGCCCTCGCGAAGGTCCCCCGCAGGCAGGTACCGCCGCGAGAGATCCCGCATGATGAACTCGATCCGGTCACGGGCGGACGCCGAGGTGCTCAAGGGCCTCCCCCGCGGTGTAGATCGAGCCGGTGATCAGGACCACGTCCTCCGGACGCGCGGCCGAGAGGGCCGCATCGATCGCCCCGCGGACGACCGGTACGACCGTGGCCTCCGCGTACGGGCGGAACGCGGCGGCGACCTCCTCCGGATCGAACGCGCGGGGGGTCTTGGGTCGGCACGCAATCACGCGCCGAGCGAGCGGTCCGAGGGCACCCGCCATCGTCCGCAGGTCCTTGTCGTTCAGGATGCCGGCGACGAGGATCGCCGGGCGACCCGGGAAGACCTCCTTCATCGCGGCCGCCACCGCAATGGCGGCGGGCCCGTTGTGAGCCCCGTCCACGACGACGGTCGGATTCTCGCGAACGACCTCGAAGCGGGCGGCCCACCGCACGGCCGCCATGCCGGCGCGGATCGCCTCATCGCCCAGGGGAAGCCCGGCCGTCCGAAGCTCCGTCAGGGCCGCCACCGCGACGGCGACGTTCTCCGACTGGAACGATCCCAGGAGCGGCGTGTGGACTTCAATCGATCCGAACGCGCCGCGTACCTCGACTTCCTGGCCACCGGGCCGTAGGGGCCCTCGCTCGAACCGGACGTCGCGGCCAACGACGGAAAGGGGTGCGTGCACCGCGCGGCACCGCGCCTCGATGACCGGGAGCGCCGGCTGGTCCACCGTCACCGCGCGGGACGACGGCTTGATGATCCCCGCCTTCTCCCGGGCAATGCGCTCGACGGTCTTCCCCAGATGGTCCGTGTGCTCGAGGTCGACCCGCGTGACGACGGAGACGAGCCCGTCGACGATGTTCGTCGCGTCCATCCGGCCCCCCATCCCGACCTCGACGACCGCCACGTCGACGCGCCGTTCCCGGAAGTACTGGAATGCCATCGCCGTCGTGACCTCGAAGAACGTCGGATGGTCGATCGGGCGTGCGGCCGTCATCGCATGAATGGCGGGCTGCATCCCGGACCAGAGCCGCAGGACGTCGTCGTCCGAGATCGATTCGCCGTCCACCCGGATCCGTTCGTTGAAGCGGATCAGATGGGGCGATGTGTACAGTCCGACTCGGTACCCCGCGGACCGGAGGGCGGAGGCCGCGTACGCGCACACGGACCCTTTGCCGTTCGTCCCGGTCACATGGACGACCTTGAGGTCCCGGTGCGGATCGCCGAGCAGGGAAAGCAGCCGGCGGATGTTGTCCAGGCCGAGTTTGATGCCAAACCGCTCAAGGCGGTACAGATGGTCGAGGGTCGCCTGATAGTCCATCGGACGCGCGGGGGCTAACGGACCTTGCGGGTTAAACCTTGGCGCGATTGACCGGCCGTCGTCCCGATTTTCCGAGGGAGGCCGACAGATATATACCGCGAACGGCAATCGTCGCGGTGATGCATCCGGCGGAGCGTCTCCGCGGCGTGAAGAGCATGAAGCTGCAGGGCAAGACGATCGTCCTCGGGGTCACGGGGAGCATCGCCGCGGTCGAGTGCGTCAGGCTGGCGCACGAGCTGATCCGCCACGGGGCCGAGGTCCATGCGGTCATGACGCGATCCGCGACGTCCATCCTCCACCCGAACGCGCTCGAGTACGCGACGGGCCGGCCGGTCGTCACGGAGATCACGGGCTCGATGGAGTATCTCATTCTGTGCGGAAGGGACGGGAAGGCGGATCTCCTCCTCGTCGCACCCGGCACGGCGAACACGATTGGCAAGATCGCCCACGGGATCGACGACTCGACCGTGACGACGTACGCGACGAACGCCCTCGGCTCGGGCATCCCCGTCCTGGTCGCTCCCGCCGCGCACGAGTCGATGATCGACAACCCCGCGGTGGCGGCAAACCTGCGGCGGCTCAAGGAACTCGGAGTCGAGCTGATCGAGCCGAAGCGGGAGGAGGAGAAGGCGAAGATGGCCGATGTGGACACAATCGTCGCGCGGGTCATCCGCCGCCTCGGCCCGAAGGACCTCGCCGGCATGCGCGTCCTCGTCGTCACGGGCGCGACCGTCGAGCCGATCGACGACATCCGCATCGTGACCAACCGGTCGACGGGCGGCACCGGCATCGAACTGGCGAAGGTCGCCTACGAGCACGGCGCCGACGTGGAGCTCTGGCTGGGACGACACGAGACGCCGGTCCCCTCATGGCTTGCGTACAAATCGTTCGCGACGACCGCCGACCTGGCCGCGATGGCGGAGAAGGTGGATGCGGATATCTGCGTCGTGCCCGCCGCGGTGGCGGACTTCACGCCCGCAAAGAAGCAGAAAGGCAAGATCCCGACTCGCGAGGGCGGTCTCACGCTGGACCTCCAGCCCACGCCGAAGCTCCTCGAGCGGTTCCGAACGGGCGCGCGGAAAGCCCTCGTCGGTTTCAAGGCGGAGGCGGGGGTGACGAGCGCCGAACTCAAGTCGAGGGCGATGGCGCTCCTGAAAGAGGCCGACCTGGACCTCGTCGTCGCGAACGACATCTCGAAGGTGCGGGGCGACACGACGTCCGTCACGATCTTCGACCGCAAAGGCCAGTCCGACACGTTCGATGGGTCGAAAGCGCTCGCGGCGGAGCGGGTCTGGCGGGCGGTCCTCCATGGTGTCCGAGGGTGAGGCGTTCTGTCCGGGACACGTGACCGCGTTCTTCGAGGTCGTTGAGGACCCGGATCCTCGGAAGAAAGGGTCCCGCGGCGCCGGACTCTGCCTCGGCCTGGGGGTCCACACGGTCGCGCGGCTGCGGGAGGCGCCGAGGCCGTCGATCGACATCCTGGTGAACGGAAGGCGCAACACCGCCGACGTCACGCGGAAGGTCGCGGAGAAAATCCTGGCGGGAGGCTCGTTCGAGGTCAAGATCCTGAGCGAGTCCCCTCTTCCCGTCTCGCAGGGGTTCGGCGTGAGCGCTGCCGCGGCCGTCAGCACCGCCTTGGCCCTGGACGACGCGCTCGGTCGGGGCACGCCCCGTGCCGAACTCGTGGCGATCGCCCATGAGACGGAAGTCGAGTGTGGCACGGGCCTCGGCGACGTCGTGCCCGCCTCGCTCGGCGGGATGGACCTCCGATGGAAACCCGGCGCGCCGGGCCACGCCGAGGTGCGGACGTTCCGCGTCGAGGCGAACCTCCTCCTCGCGGTCCTCGGGCCGGAAATGCCGACACGGTCCGTGATTCGAGATCCGAAGAAGGTCGAGGCGATCAATCGCGTGGGTGGCGCGTGCGTCGACGCGTTTGGCGCGAAGCCGACCCTCGACCGGCTCTTCGACCTCGGGGTTCGGTTCGCCGAAGAGTCGGGCCTCGCGAACAAGACCGTCCTCGAAGTGATCCACGCGAGTCGGATGTTCGGGCGGGCAACGATGGCGATGCTCGGCAACTCCGTCTTCGCAACGGGCAACCGAGAGCACCTCGCGACCCTCTACCTGAAGTTCGGGACGCTCCAGCGGTGCGAGGTCGACAACGAGGGCGCACGGGTCCTGTAGTCAATCGGCCAGGGTGAACAATCGATCGTCCCCGCCGACGTCGAACAGTCCGAGCCGGGCACCCGCGTCGAGCCAGCCGTGGGCGTAGTTGATGTTGGCGAGCGCCTTGTCGAGCTCCCCCTTTTCACGGAAGTGCTTTGCGTCCTCGTAGTACGCGCGGGCCATGCCCACGAAGTCCTCCGCCACCTTTCGGAGATGGGAGCGAGCGGGGGCGACAATCGCCGCCTTCGCGAGCGCCTGCTCGGTGAGCGAGATATCCTTGTCGACGAGATCCCGCAAGGCCACGCGCGTTGATGCGCCGGAACCGCTAAAGGCTTTCCGCCGCGCTCAGTCCTCGATGACCTTCACGCTCTCGCCACCGTGGCGAGTCTCCCGCGGCCGTACCTCGACCATCAGGGGCATCTGGAGCCCGCCTCCCGTCATGATGGCGACGCCGATCGGGAGGCGCGAGACCTCCTCCGCCATGGCCGTCGTCAGTCCCTCGACGCTCGCGATGATCGCCTTCAGGTCGTTCGGGTTCGTGACCTTCAGGATGATCTGCGTGTTGCACTGGCTGAGCACGTTCTTGTCGACCTTCGCCGCGCGCTGCGTGATGACGACGAGTCCGAGGCCGAATTTCCGCCCTTCCGACGCGAGCGTCCGGAAGACCTTGGACGACGCGACCTGCCCGACCTGGGGACAGAAATTGTGCGCCTCCTCGACGACGAGCATCATCGGCGGGATGCGACCGACCTTGCGGAGCTCGAACATCGCGGTCGCGAGGCGATTGACAACCAGCTCCTGGATGTCGGGGGGGACGCCTTTCAAGTTGATGATCGTCGTCTTGCCCTTGATCACGAGTTCGTCGATCCGCGTGCCTTCCTTCGCGAAGATCTCGACCTCGCTGAGGTATTCGAGCTCATCAATCAGGGAGGCGTTCTGGGGGTCGTCCTCGCGCTCGAGGACTCGGATAATGTCGCGGATGGTGTAATCTTTCGTCGCCTGCCGCAAGAGGTCCAGCGCCTTGCGCAACGCGGTCAGGTGGGTCCGGACCTTCGCCGAGCCCGTGAGGGACAAGATGTCCCGCGCGTCGAGATTGCTGAGCGTGAACTTGAGCGGGCGGCTGCCCGGATTGATCTTCGTGTCCGGGGAGAATACCTGGATGACGTCCGCGTAGGCTCGGGGTTCGACCCGGAATCGAGCCGACCCCTCCGGGTGCTT
>WNGJ01000057.1_pt1 | contig 78132 bp, 65 predicted proteins | sample 5400611 | NCBI WGS metagenome assembly WNGJ01 (sample SAMN13153375, study PRJNA577476) | soil metagenome | isolation source: 40 cm soil or saprolite under Garry oak tree replicate 1 | place: USA:California | collected 2016-06-15 | reverse complement strand
AGGAGTTGTGGTGTGCAGGGTAAAGAACACCCCTGCCAGTACGCCAACGATAAGTGAGACAACTGCTGTGAGAACGAAAGATTTCTTCATCGTTTCTTCCCCCTTGAATGAAATAAGCGAAACACGTTTCAAAAACCAACTGCCAATTGGAAAAACCGAAGAATGCGAGCATCAAGGATATTGTTGGTACATGGTTAGTCATATTGTGCCAACGGTAACGAAAGAGCATAGAGATAACACCCGCTCTTATGTTGAAGTGTAAGGCTCAACTATTCATTTGTCAATGTTAAAGACAACTACTGTTTGAGGGATGGGTATAAGCTTCTAGCGGCTCTTAGCAAGGTAGTATTATTTGATATCGAAGATTCATATCGCTATCACTTGAAAATATAACGAGTATCAAGTACACTTTGAAAGATAAACAATTCGCTATAACAAAATTTTCTCTGTATCGCTCGTCTATTTGTTTTGTTGTCCCGGTAACGTAGCTTGCAAAAGTTTATACCTATTCAGCAGGGAGTTCCAAGGGCCTTGCAGGCCCCTTGGCGGTGTGCGATGAAAAAGCGAAAAAGCATTATACTGATCTACGGATGACGTTTCGCCTTAGCGGCAGATAGAGAAAACAAGATTGCCCGACGTTCTGATACACAGAAAGCAGGATACCCGATGACAACAACAGACGACAACAAAGCTCTTGTTCAGCGGTTCTTTGAAGAGGTCTTAAATCAGAAGAACCTGGCTGCACTCGACCAGTTCATCTCCCCCGGTGCGGTCAACCATACCGTGCCTCAGGGCATGCCCCAGGAGACGAGCCAATTCCTCGGTCTGTACCTCAGCGCCATCCCCGACATAAAAGTCACTGTCGAGGACCTTATGGCAGACGGGGACAAGGTGGTGGCTCGCGTAACCTCTCGTGGCACCCACCGGGGCGCGTTCAGGGGCATCCCTCCCACGGGGAAGCCGATCACGGTGAGGGGGATCAACATCTTCCGTATCGCTAATGGCAAGATGGTGGAACATTGGGGGCTCACTGACCGGCTCGATGCGCTCCAACAACTGGGCGTCGTCCCTCCACTAGGACCGGCGAGCTAAAGACCTTACATCGTATCAGCAAACAAACTACTTACCGACTCCCCATTGTGAACACGCCGGATTGTCTCGGCTATCAATGGCGCAATCGAAAGTATCGTCATATTAGGCAGGAGTTTCTCGGGTGGTATGGGCACCGTATTGGTGGTAACAATCTCCTCGATATCCAGCTGCGCGGCAAATCGTTCGATGGAATTGCCCGTGAAAAGGCCATGCGTGCAGACAACCGCAACGATACGGCCCACGTGACGCTCGCGCAAACATTTTAAGACCTCAATAATCGTCGTTCCATTGGCAATTTCATCATCAAGGATAATCACGTCCTTCCCCTCAACGTCTCCAACGATAGTATCAACTACGACCTTTTCGTCGCTCAAACGCTGTTTGTTGGCTGCAGCCACAGGCAATTTCAGCAGACGAGCAAAATGTGAAGCCGACTTGGCATGGCCCAGGTCTGGCGAAACCACAATCGTATTCTTTAAGCTCCGGCCACGAAAATGGTTGGCCAGTATTTTGAGCGCGTTCATATGATCCGTAGGTACGCTGAAGAACCCCTGAACCTGCGCCGAATGCAGTGTCATCGTCAACACACGATTGGCCCCGGCAGTTACCAGCAGATCAGCCACTAACCTGCCCGCAATGCTGATGCGCGGCATATCTTTTTTGTCCGAGCGCGCATATGCATAGTATGGAATAACCGCCGTTGTACGCGCCGCCGATGCACCACGCGCAGCATCCAGCATGAAGAGCAATTCCATCAGGTGCTCCTGCACTGGCGGTACAACCGGCTGAATCAAGAAGACATCATTTTCACGGCAATTGGCATTCAGCTGCACATACAAGCAATCATTGCCGAAGCGCCGGACCGTAGACGGGGATAGAGGCACATGTAAACTTTCACATACTTCCATCGCTAATTCAGGATGAGCGGTGCCGCTAAAAACAGTAATCTCACGCACAGAACTATACCTCGGTCTTACAAATTATGAACTGACGTTCGCTTAAACACAGTATCCCTATCAGTATCAAAATAATCCTCGGCCCATTTCTCCAGGCGCTCCACATGTGTAACTGCATCAAAGTATTACATTGAATGATTCGATTTGTATAAACGATATTGCAGCCGTCACATGAGCAAAGCACGAGCGATGACCAGGCGCTGAATCTGGTTCGTTCCCTCGTAAATCTGCGTAATCTTCGCATCACGCATCATACGCTCTGCCGGGTATTCCTTCATGTATCCATAACCACCAAGTATCTGAATGGCATCATTAGTAACTTGCATCGCAATGTCCGAAGCATACATCTTCGCCATCGCAGAGTACTGGCTAAAGTCCTTCTCACCTCGATCAATCATCTCCGCTACATTGTACACGAGCAAGCGCGCCGCCTCGACCTTTGTAGCCATGTCCGCGAGCATAAACTGAATACCCTGGTTCTCCGCAATCGGCCTATCGAATTGCACGCGCTGCTTCGAGTACGAGACGGCGAGATCGAGCGCCCCCTGGGCAATGCCCAGCGCCTGCGCACCGATACCGGGCCGTGTGCGGTCCAGCGTCATCATTGCAATACTGAAGCCCTGGCCCTCGCGCCCCAGCAGGTTCTCAGCCGGAACCTCACAATCGGTGAAGATCAGTTCGGCCGTCTGCGAGCCTTTGATGCCCATCTTTTCTTCGATGCGGCCCACCGAAAAACCCGGAAAATCCTTTTCCACTATGAACGCGCTAATGCCGCGTGTCCCTTGCCCGCGATCGGTAATGGTGAAGACAGAGTTGACCTGCGCCAGTCCACCATTAGTAATGAAGCGTTTCGAGCCATTGAGTATGTATTTGTCGCCACTACGCACAGCTTCCGTGCGCATTGCCGCCGCATCGGAGCCGGAACCCGATTCGGTCAGCCCAAATGCAGCCATCCACTCACCACTTGCCAGCTTTGGCAGGTACTTACGCTTCTGCTCTTCATTACCCACCAGCAAAATAGGCAGCGACCCAAGCTGCTGCACCGCCAGGAGCAGGGCAGTCGTAGCGCAGTGGCGGGATAGTTCCTCTATGGCCATTACAATCGCCAGCTCACTGGCCCCAATGCCGCCATACTCGCCAGGAAAAGGCATCGCCAGGATATCTTGCTGTGCCAGCAGTTCCTTCATATCCCACGGGAATTCACCCGTGTGGTCGATCTCCGCCGCCCTTGGGGCCACACGCTCCAGCGCTATCTCCCGAATTGCCTCTATAAGTGCCTGCTCATCCTCGGACAGGTGGGATACGGCCATATGCATACTCCTTTGCTCGTGCTTGCCCAAAAGATAAGAACAATTCTATCAAAGTATATCACACGCTCGATAAAGTCCATTTAGTGGTTTCCGAGACTTGAGGACGCAGCGAAACAAGACCTGACTAATGAAATCATTGCGCTCATGCGCGAGGGAGTTCTGGTGACCTCGGCAGCGCTCAAATTCTCCCTCGACGAGATTGACGCAGCTGTCAGGCAAGCCGAAGCCAAAGGCAGACAGGGCAAGGTGTTGCTCGTGCCTATGAAGAAAGACTAGAAATTGAGTCCCGTTTCGCAGTCGTAGGTGTCGTTTGGCGTATAAATCTCCGCCAAAAAGGGGAGATATGCGTCAGAAGAAGAAAATGGTGAAGATCTGTATCAAATTCTCAAGCGAGAAAGAGGTAGACATGGTCTGAATGTCCCAATCATTGTCCCTTCAGCCTCTCCTGAGTACGGTGACGATGACCTGCTCGATCGGAGTGCTCCGCCCCTTCGTCCATGCCTTGGCAAAGGCTTGTTCGTCCACTTTCCTCTGGGCGGCTGCCACTGCCTTGTCATAGTCGGCGTGCTCGACCGGGTGCATGGGAGTGCCCAGGACCTCGCGCAGCGCCTCTGCCGTCCCCCAGAGCTCGACGGCTTCGCGCGCCCTGCCCTGTGCTGCCAGCAGTGTCCCCACCACCTCCAGGCAGGTCGGAACGAGCGCCTGGCTTCCTAATGCCACCTGAAGCCTCAGGCTCTCCTGACACCGGCGATGGGCCTCGACCAGGTCCTGCTGTGCCACTGCCGCACGCGCCAGGCTCAGCAGGGGCTCGATGCTGTCGCTCCGCGACCCCGTCTCCTGCAGGAACACGGCGCTCTCCTCCAATTTCACGCGGGCCTGCATCCACTCACCCCGCGCCAGGTGCATCTGCCCCAGCAGGCTGAGCGCAAAGGCACGCATCCAGCCGATGCCTTGCTCCTCAAACTGCGCCAGGCTCTGCTCGGCCAGCAGTTGCGCTTGCTCAGGATCGCACTGCGATACAAAGAGTAGGCGCGCCTGCAGATAGCGGGCCCAGTCCACGCGCGGCCGTTCGCCCAGCGCCTCGCTGAGCGCCACACACTCGTCCAGTAGGGTCTGGGCCTGCTCGTAGCGACCCTGTTCGGTGGCCACCCGCGCCCATTCGCTGAGGTTGCGACTGCTCTCCAGACTGTTGCCCAGTTGCCGAAAGAGTGCGGCGGCCTCCTCCAGCCGGGCCGCCGCCAGCGGATACAGCCCCCTGACACGGGCCACGGTGCCCAGCAGACTCAGGCACGTGGCGATGCCCCCGCGATCACCCAGTTCTCGATAAAGCTCCAGGCCCTCGTCGCCCAGCGTTTCTGCTCGCTCGGAGTTATCGACGAGCATGGCCATGGACGCTGCGTCGCTCAGGACGTGCGCCTGCACCGAGGCTTTGACTCCGGAGCGCACGGCCAGGGCCTGTTCCAGGAACGCCTGCCCCTCCAGGGTGTAGGCATGCATGTACCAGAAGGGATACAAGGCGGCACACAGACGCAGCACCCGCTCGGCTGCCTCCTGTCCCTGGTGCTTTTCCATCTGACAGTGGGCCTGCTCCAACAGAAAGCTGAGGGCGGCCCGCAGGTTCTCGTGCTCCTGCTCCAGGCGGGCGAACCAGCGCTCCTGCTCGCTCCCACGCAGTCGGGGCTCGGCCTGCTCGGAAAGCCGCAGGTAGTACGCGGCGTGCGCCTGTCGGGTCGCCTCCGCCTCTCCCGCGCTGGCGAGGACTTCCAGCCCGAACTCGCGCAACGTCTGCAGCATCCACCAGCGCGGCTCACCATCCTCCTGCCCCTCCTGCCGCAGCAGGCTCTTATCAAGGAGCGACTCCAGTCCCTCCAGGATGTCGCCTGCCAGCCAGCCCGCCGCGCTACAGACCTGTTCGGCAGCCTGCCAGTCCCAGCCATCGACAAAGACCGCCAGGCGCCGGAAGAGCGCCTGTTCCTGTGGTGAGAGTAACTCGTAGCTCCAGGCCATGGCTGCCCGCAGCGTCTGCTGCCGGACTGGCAGATCACGTGCGCCCCCGCTGAGCACGGAGAGCCCCTGTTCCAAGCGGGCCAGTAACAGCTGCGGGGTGGAGTACTTGGCTCTGGCCGCCGCCAGTTCGATGGCCAGCGGCAGTCCATCCAGGCGCGCACAGATCTGAGCGACCGCAGGAGCCGTCGCAGTAGTCAGCTGGAAGTCGGATTTGACCGCCTGCGCGCGCTCGATGAAGAGGGCCACCGCCTCGTACTGCGCGAGCGTGGGCAGGTCGGGCAGGCGTTTGAGGTCGGGCAAGGCGAGCGGCGGCACGGCGAACTCGCGCTCGGCGCGCACATGCAGGGCCACCCGGCTGGTCACCATGATCTTGAGGGAGGGACACGTGGCTAACAGTTCGGCCACCATCAGGGCAGCCGAGGCCACCTGCTCGAAGTTGTCGAGCACCAGCAGCAGCTGTTTGGCCTCGAGCACCCGTTGCACCTGGCCCAACAAGGAGGGGCCGCTGACATCAGGGATCGAGAGGATTTGCGCGATGGCCTCCATGACCTGCTCAGGATCGGTCAAGGGTGCCAGGGGCACCACAAACACCCCGTCGGCATACCCATCGCTGACCTCGGCAGCTACCTGCAGCGCCAGGCGCGTTTTGCCCACACCCGCCGGCCCGGTCAAGGTCAGCAGGCGCACCTCGACGCGCGCGAGCAGGCGGCAGAGCGTGGCCACTTCCCGCTCGCGTCCAATGAACGGCGTCGGCTCGATAGGCAGGTTGTTGGGATGGCTCTCCAGGGTGTGTAGCGGGGGAAAGATAGTGGGAAGACCTGCCACGACGAGTTGAAAGAGGCGGCTGGGTCGCCGCAAGTCCTTAAGGCGATGCTCGCCCAGGTCCTGCAACTGGACGTCGTCGGGAAGACTCTGCTCCACCAGCGCGCTCGTCGCCTGCGAGAGCAGGATCTGCCCGCCATGTCCAGCACTCATGATACGCGCCGCATAGTGGACATCCAGCCCCACGTAGCCCTCGGCGGAGCGCTGCGGTTCGCCGGTATGCAGTCCGATGCGCACCCGCACGATCGCGTCCTGGGGCCAGGAGTGAGCGGCAAGTGCCCGCTGGATGTCCACCGCGGCGCACACCGCATCGGTGGCGCGGGCAAAGACGACGAAAAAGGCATCGCCCTGCGTGTCCACCTCCTGCCCGTGCCATTGCCCGAAGGCCGTTCGCAGCAAGCGGCGACACTCTTGCAGAATATCGGCGTAGCGTTCGCCCACCTGCTGCAACAGGCGCGTGGACCTTTCTATATCCGTGAAGAGCAGGGTGAGGGTTCCCGTCGGCAACTCAGGCACAGTTGGCCTCCTTGTGTGATGACAGCAGAGGACATGTCACATCTCAGGAACGGACATGCTCCAATTGTACACCGGTATGAATACCTGACGCAATTGTTCACGGCATTGACGCATTTATTCGCCCGAAATAGGCTCTTCAAGGGATTTTTTGAGAAAAGCACCTCAATTTTGTGCTGGCATGTATTTTGTGCAAGATTATGGGTCAATTTTGAGTTTGGGCGAAGTTTTGTGTCAAGAAAAACATTCTTGACTCAACCGTTCAAGCTCAAATAGGTGGCGGTTCATGCGTCAGAAGTGGCGGATTTATGGTAATTCCAACAGCAGGGTTCAGCACTGCTCGGCACGAAGCCGTCGGCGGCGATCAAGAAACCCAGCCACGACGCACGGAGGCACCCTGGGCACCACCCGGATGGGCGGAGCCCAGGAGCTTGGCGCTAGATCGCCGTGCGACCGCCGTCGACGGCGAAGATCGCCCCGGTTACATAGCTTGCGCGCGGCGAGGCGAGGAATCCCACGACCTCGGCGATCTCCTCGGCATTCGCGGCACGCTTGAGCAGTGTAGTGGACCCCAGCCCTGCAGTGCGCTCAGGGACCGCACCCTCAGTGTACACGGGGCCGGGGGCGATGGCGTTCACCCGCACGCCGCTGGGGCTGAACTCCGCAGCCCAGGCGCGCGTCAGCGACGAGAGGGCGGCCTTCGTCGCCCCGTAGGCCGCACCACCCGCGAGCCCAATCTGGCCAGCCATGCTGCTGACATTGATGATGCTGCCCTTGCCCCTGGCTACCATTCCCGGCGCAAACGCGGCGACGAGGAAGAACGGTGCGCGGACATTGCTGGCGAACAAGGCGTCAAACGTGTCGATGTCGAGGTCCGCAGTCGCGCCGAACACGGAGAACCCGGCGTTGTTGACCAGGATGTCAATGTCGCCGATGTCTTCGACCAGGCGTCGGAGGTCGGCTGGATTGCTGAGGTCGGCTGCGACGAAGCGCGCCCGACCGCCCGCAGCGATGATCGCTTCGACGGTCTCGGTGCCGCGTGCAACATCGCGGCCGTGGACGATGACCTCGGCTCCGTCAAGGGCCAGTTGGAAGGCCATCGCGCGACCGATGCCGGACGTTGCTCCGGTCACGAGCGCCTTCTGGTCCTGGAGGTTGCGGCGTTGAGTGGTAGACATTTTTGCTCCCCTAGTGGTATTGAACAGCTAGGTCTATCTGTTGTGTTTGCTAATCAGAAACGTATTCACTACTTCCTCTGAAAGGTGACCATCAGAGAAAAAGGTTATCGCATTCTTACTCAAAAACGGTAACAATTCTTCATCACCCCACATTCCGCAGTTTGCCATTGCCGTTTTTACGAAATAGCTTGTAGAGGGGAGTGTCAAAGAAACGCTACTACTCTCCCTTACCTCTAAAATCCCTTTAGAAGCCACCTCACTTACTCCTCTCGCTCCATTTACAGTACATTTGACAGGACCGCCCTTTCCATCATGCGATGAGCTTCTGCTACCTAAAAAGGGGGTCCCACCCCTATCTGTATGCTCAAGAAAAGCACACGTACGTCTTGTGAAGTCAACTCACCATCTGTGGGTGGAAGCTCTTGCCAAAATACACCGTCTCTACTTGGCCGCTTTTGGCCCACGGGATGCGCAACGAGTTTTATCTCAGAAGTCGAACTGGGGATATTAGTTCGGATTAGGGTGTCACAATACTTTTTCGGGAGAAACCTACGCTAAGGCCATTGCAGCGCCTTTTAATAGAGCATTTTGTTCCTTAAAAAGCAAAAGATGCACACAAAAGACCTTCCTCAGCACAACTCTCTCTTCATGCCATAGTGATAGAGCACCCTGAGAAGCCATTTCGTTGCTTAGTGTAGGTTTCTCCCCGGATAATACGGTGACCCCGTGAAGAACTGGGGTTGTAGCACTGGCCACAGCCCCAGGAACACGCCATAGAACAGCGCATGTGCGATGATTAACCAGAACGACCACCCGCCCAGCAACCGCAAGAGGGAGGAGGCGCCCACACTGGGTAACACGACGAAGAACATGACCAGCATGACCAGCACGCCGTAGACTAACCCGCCGATGATAGCCCTGCCGGCGGTCAGATGCAGCCTACGTACAAGCAAACCAAAGATCAGACCCCACAGCGCCGACCACAGCAGGTGGACCACTAGCCCCAGCAGCGCGGGGCCAGGGGCCAGGTAGAAGACGCCATCCGTCATGGAAGTCAGCAACGGGTGCTGTCCGATGAGCGGTACCGCGATGGCGTACAGCGGTGTGAAGAAACCCATACGCAGGTAAGTGGCGCTGGCGATCATGGTAAACATCGCCATCAGGGCCCCACCGATCATGCCGACGATGACTCCACGAAGGAGAATTTGGACCAATTGATCAGTATTTCTTGTTGTGGGCGTAGCGTGCCTCCTTCTGCATATCGTCCTCTCTGGTGCTAGTATGACGAGGGCCCGTCATGAAAGCGCCATGAGCGGCGTCATGAACGGGAAGTCCTTCCCCATCAGGCTACCTATCTGCCACTGGAAGCTGGTTCGTACGGCTATGGTTGCGTTTGCCCTGGCGATAGCTGTCCCAAACAGTGCTGTGCAACTGGACACGGCGTGGGAGGAGAGCCGAAAATGTATTCCGTTCCCAGCAAATAACCCACAAAGCAGATGGTGATAAGCAGCGCCATTCCAAGCAGCCAGAAGGCCTGACCCCATGTTAGCTGTGATAACCGACCATCCTACTGCATGATTTAGAGCTACCCCAGGGGAATATTTTTGACAGATTTTACGTTATATATGATGAACTGGATTAAGCCAGCTTCTGGCTCGATCCCTGGTTTCAGTTCAGGTTGCTTTCAGATTCAGAATATGATATAATACCCTCAGAATAGAGGAAACCTTTGAAGAAAAGTGGGTGACCCCCACTTTTCTGCTTGCCAGGGGCTTTTTGCACTCGAAAAAATGATGTTTTGTTAGTGTCTACCTGGGCGACCAGCGGGAGGAGTAAGGCAAATGAGGAGCGAATTTCAGGCTGCTATCGCGCAATTAATTGCCGAGAAAGGACTACCTCGCGAAGTGGTAATGGAAACAGTTGCCACCGCTCTCCTGGCAGCCTATCGCAAGAGTTTCGGCGGCGGAGAGAACATTCGCATCGAGGTAGATAAAAATGGCGAGGTGCGTGTCTGGGCAGCTAAACATGTCGTGGCACAGGTGACCAGCCCCAATGATGAGATTTCCCTGGCAGAGGCGCAGCGCCTGATTCCTCGGGCGGCGCTTGGTCAAACTATAGATGTTGATTCTTCGTTTATCTTCGCGCGTATCCCGGCGCAAACCGCCAAGCAGGTCATCCTGCAGCGCATTCGCGAGGCCGAGCACGAGCACCTCTACGAACAGCTCAAAGATTGGGTCGGCGAGATTCGCCTCGGCACACTCACCCGCAAGGACCCGGTCCGTGGCTGGCTACTCGACTTCGACAAAGCCGAACGCGTAGAAGGCGTCATGCCTCTGGGCGAGGAAGTTCCCACCGAACATTATCGTGTCGGCCAGCGCATACGGGTCTACGTCTATGACGTGCGCCGTATCCAGGGACGCATGCTCCAGATCATGGTTTCGCGTACCCATCGTGACCTCGTGCGCCGCCTGTTTGAGTCCGAAGTACCCGAAATCTACGAAGGTACCGTCGAAGTCAAGGCCATCGCGCGCGAACCCGGCAGCCGCTCCAAGGTTGCGGTTGTCGCACGCCAGGAAGGCCTGGACCCTATCGGCTCATGCGTCGGGGTGCGTGGTTCGCGTATCAATAACATCGTGCATGAACTCAACGAAGAAAAGATAGATATTATCCAGTGGAGCGCCGATCCTGCTAACTTTGTAGCAAATGCGCTCAGCCCGGTGAAGCCGCTGCGCGTCGAACTGCGCGAATCGGATCATACCGCGGTGGTGACCGTTCCTGAGAGACAACTCTCCCTTGCCATCGGCAAGGACGGACAAAACGCCAGGCTCGCGGCCAAACTCACAAGCTGGCGCGTCGACGTCACCAAACCCGTTGAGGGAGAAGTGTACGAAGAGCAATTTGAAGAGCGGCGGGAGCCTGCACCAACCTACAGCGGCGGGCGCCGCGAACGCGGCGACCGTGACCGTTCTCGTTATGACCGCGCCGAGCGCGGCGAACGCGAGGGTGGGCCAAGGCGCTCGCACCAGCAGCGCGGCGGCAGGCATAACTCACAGCCGCTCAATTATGACGACGAGTAAGGAACACGACTATGGCCAGAACTGCAAAGGCCCAAACGAAACGGCCCAAGCATGTTCCTTTGCGCACCTGCGTTTCCTGCCGGGAAACGAAGCCTAAGCGCGAACTGCTGCGTGTCGTTCGTACACCGGACGGACACGTCCTGGTCGATGCCACGGGTAAGAAATCTGGACGCGGCGCCTATCTCTGCGCAAGGCTCTTATGCTGGGAGACCGCCATCAAGAAAAAGCGCCTCGAACAGGAATTCGAAATGACCCTGTCCGATGAAGACCGGGCCGGGTTGGACAGCTTTATCACAACACTCCCCAGGGATTAGGGGCTTTTCAAAGCCCACCCCTGGGTTTCAGGGCTATTTAAAGGTTGAGCAAAGCAGGGATCCAAGGGGCACAGAGTCTGGGGGACTCGGCACGGCAGCCCCTTGGCGGGGTGTGGGGCAAGGAAGCCTGGGGGGCTTCCATTCCCCACCTTTCCCCTTTAAAAGTTGAGCAAAGCAGGGTTCCAAGGGGCTGCCGCCCCTTGGCGGGGTGTGGGGTGTCCCCACCTTTCCCCTTTTCCAGGGGTGGGGAGGGGAAGAAGACGACTTTTAAATAACCCTGCCTGGGATTACCCGTTGTTGCAATTATCTATAATGTAGGCTATACTAAAGTAAGTATCCATAAGGAAGAGGGCGCATCAATCAACGCCCCGATCCAACGTTTAAAGTTCGGAGTTATTCAATTCAATCACAGTATCAATAGCATCCAACCCGGAAAGTTGGATGAGGATTGAACAAAATGAGTCATTTTTTCTCTACTCTTGATAGAGGCACAGCCCACCGTTTGGAGGGCAGTTTTGGCAATGTTTGCGGAGCGACAGCTATGATCTATTAACCATAGCAACTACGCCGGTGAGCGCAGACGAATATAATGCCTGGCACTGCACCAACGAGAGGGTCTGTCTCTTCCCATAGGGGAAGATGGCAGTCCTTTTTTGTGGCTGTGAAGAGAGATTTCCGCCGCGGCTTGCAACCAATGCACACAACGCCTCACGTTGCGCATTACAACAGGCTCCGTGGCGTATCGTTAGATAGAAGGGGGTCTTCTTCATGAGAAACACATCTGATACCCCAGATGCAAACGAGCAGGTGCAGCCAGCTACACCACGCAGCCGCGCAAACGCCCGCTCAAAGCCAGAGAGTGCCACACCGGGTAGCCAGGCACAGGGAGCGAAACCCACGGCACAGCGCCGCACAGCATCAACTACAAATGCAGCGCCTGCCGCACGCACTCAGCACGCACCAACAACGACACCGTCCACCCCTGAGGCTCGTCCTGCCCCTGCCCAGCGTCCGGCTTATACTCAACGCCCGGCTCCTGCGCAGCGCAACAGCGGCGCAGCTTCACCCGCTCAACGCAACGGCGGCACAACTTCACCCGCTCAACGTCCTGCGCGGCCTGGTACTGGTAGTGCGCCTGGTCGTCCGGCTTATACGCCTGCACGGCCTGGCAGCCGCCAGGGCGGCACAACAGCCGGTGGCAACCGTCCAGCGGGACAGTCGCACCCGGCCCCCACTCGTCCTGGAAATCGCCCTGCCACACGCGGACCGAGGCCACAGGAGCGGCGCGTCACCGTAGTCAAGGAGAAACCGACGGGGCCAATCTCGATTCCGCCCCAGATTGTCGTAAAAGACCTGGCCGAATTGTTGCAGACAACATCGAATGAAGTTATTCGTGGCCTTATCAAACACAGTATCTTCGCCAGCATCAACCAGGTCGTTGAGTACGAAAAGGCTGCCCTGGTAGCGAAAGAGCTCGGCTTCGAGCCAACTCAGGGCGCGCTCACAGTGACGCGCGTTAGTGGCGCACTCTCAGCCAACGAGGCCATGATGGCTTCACGCAATGAAGACAACATGGTAGTCATCCCGCCGGTCGTCACCATCATGGGACATGTTGACCACGGCAAAACAACCTTGCTCGACACTATTCGTAAAACAAAGGTCGCGGCCAGCGAAGCCGGTGGTATAACTCAACACATCGGCGCATACCAGGTCGAGGTGAATGGCAAGAAAATCACTTTCGTGGACACTCCTGGTCACGAGGCGTTCACCGCCATGCGTGCCCGTGGAGCACAGGTCACCCATATCGCGGTAATCGTGGTAGCAGCTGATGATGGCGTAATGCCACAAACGCGCGAAGCTATTGACCATGCGCGCGCCGCTAAAGTGCCCATCATTATCGCGATCAACAAAATGGACAAGCCCGATGCCAATCCAGATTTCGTCAAACAACAACTATATGACATAGGCGTGGTGATCGAAGAATTCGGCGGAGAGGTTATCGCCGTTCCGGTCTCGGCCCGCAAAGGCACGGGCATCGACGATCTGCTGGAAATGATCTTGCTCTTAGCTGAAGTGCAGGATATCCGCGCTAATCCCAATCGCCCTGCGACAGGAGTTATCATCGAAGCAAAACTCGAGAAAAATACCGGTCCAACTGCGACGGTACTCATCCAGCAGGGCACACTCAAAATGGGCGACAACATCGTCGTTGGCTCTATGGCGGGCAAGATACGTGCGATGTTCAACGACCGGGGCAAGCGTATCCAGAAAGCTCCTCCCAGCACTCCCATAAGCATCCTGGGAGTGCCTGAAGTGCCACAAGCCGGTGATCACCTTGAAGTAGTGGCCGATGAGCGCACCGCCAGGCAGATGGCGACGCGAGTAGCTGAGGAGCGGCGCACCGCGAGTATACCACTCGGCCAGGTCAGCCTCGACTCTCTTTATATACAAATGCAGGAGGGCCAGGTTAAAGAGCTAAACATCGTACTCAAGTGCGATGTGCAGGGTTCGGCCGAAGCTATCAAGAATGCTCTCTCCAAGCTCGGTGAAGAGCATATCAAGGTACGCCTGATACACGAAGGTATCGGTAACATCAACGAGACCGATGTACACCTGGCGGAGGCCTCTGGAGCCGTCATTATCGGCTTCAACGTCAAAGCCGACGGGGCTGCGCAGCGCCTGGCACAGAAAGAAAGTGTCGAAATCCGCTACTACAATATCATCTATAAGCTGATTGATGACATCCAGGCCGCTCTTGCAGGTATGCTGGAACCCACCTACCGCGAGGTCATCGAAGGCCACGCCGAGGTGCAGCAGACATTTAAGGCAGGGAAAAACCTGGTCATCGCCGGCTGCCGCGTCCTGGACGGCAAGATTACACGCGCCGACCAGGCACGCATCACGCGCCAAAAAGAGATGGCCTACGACGGAAAAATCGCCTCGCTGCGCCGTGGCAAAGACGACGTGCGCGAGGTCGCCAGCGGCTATGAATGTGGCATCGTTCTCGATGATTTCACCGACTACGAAGTAGGCGATATTATCGAAGTCTACGCCCAGGAGCGCGTCATGCCCGGCGCGTAAAAGGAACGAGGGAGACAAAAAAATTACCGCTCAAAATGAGCGCTAGTTGCACCATTTCTTCGTAACCACTCTGGCGAGGATGCAGGGGGACACTAGTCCTCCTGCCGGGGTGTGGGGCAAGGAAGTCCGGGGGACTTTCAGGGACCACTAACATCTTTCCCCTGGGGTGGGGCTCTCAGGGATAGGTTTATGGTGAAGCCGCTTGCGGAGCCAATGCGCTATCCGCGTAGGGGCGGGGGCTCTCCAAAAAACCTATCTCTGAAAGCGGGCCGGGGAGGAGCCGAGCCTTTCTTTAAACAAATGTCAGGGGCAAAGATGCAGGTGGCCCCCACAGACAGAAGGAAATAGATCCATGCCAAATCCACACCGACAAGAGAAACTCGGCGAGTTAATCGCAGTGGAACTCAGCGACTTGCTGCGCACTCGCGTAAAAGACCCTCGCGTTGGGTTTGCCAGCATCACGCATGTAGAGGTAAGCGGCGACCTGCGCCACGCCAAGATTTTCGTGAGCGTCATGGGAACCGATGCCGAGCGCGCCGCTACAATTCAAGCGCTGAAACATGCCACAGGCTTTTTGCGCCACGAACTCGCCGAACGCATTGTGCTGCGTTACATGCCTGAGTTAGTTTTTAAGCTTGACACCTCGATTGAACAGGGTTCGCGCATCCTCGAACTCATTCGCCAGGTCGAGAACGAGCAAACGGCCGGTGGTGGTAGCGATGAGTGAGAATATTTACTCTCTGAGTTCACAACTTGATCCTATGCTGGTCCAGGAGGCAATGGCCATGATACAGCCGGCGCAGCGTATCGCCTTGCTCGCACACGAACATCCCGACGGTGACTGTATCGGCTCGGCACTGGGTTTTGCACATATACTACGCCTGGCGGGTAAAACTTGCGTCCCCGCCTGCGCCGATCCGGCACCGCGCAATCTCTCCTTCATGCCAGGGATCGAGACATTGCAACAGGCCCTGGGCGACGAATCTTTTGATCTTGTTATCGCCCTTGATGCAGGCGAGTTGAGGCGTTTCGGTTCACTCTACGAAGAACATCGCACCTTCCTGGAACATGCTCAAATCCTCAATATAGATCACCATATCAGCAGTGATGGCTGTGGTCAGGTCAATATCATCGACCCTGCCGCCTCGGCTACCGCCGAACTTGTGGTGCTTTTCCAGCAACAGTCTGGTTTGCCGTTGAACTATGATGCCGCACTCTGCTTGCTAACAGGTATCATTACCGACACGAGTTCGTTCCAATTCACGAACACCACACCACGCAGCCTGGAGGTTGCAGCGCTGTTGTTACGCGCCGGTGCCGTACCCGAAACCATCGTCCAACCCATTTACCGCACGCGCCCCCTTGCGCAGGTGCGCTTTCAATCTATGATTCTCGCCAACGCTCGTACCTCCTGCAATGGACGACTGATCTGGGCACAGGCTACTGACGCCACATTAGCAGCCGCGGGAGCTACCCCCGAGATGGACGAGAACACCTCCGGTTTGCTGCGCGATATCGAAGGAGTGCAGGTAGCCGCCTTTTTCAAGAGCTACGATGATCCAAACATCACACGGCTCAGCCTGCGCTGCGCCGCCCCTTATAACGCCGCCGAAATCTGCCAGCGCGTGAGCAGCGGCATGGGCGGTGGTCACGCTCGCGCCGCCGGGGCCACTTTCTATCTACCCATTGAAGAAGCTACCTCGCTGGTAATCACCGAGTTGGAAAAAGAGATGGGATGCTGAATGGACGGCATACTCAACATCAACAAACCCAAAGGCATGACCTCTCACGACGTCGTAGCAGCCATACGCAAACAACTTAAACAGAAGCGCGTCGGACATGCTGGCACTCTCGATCCCGCCGCCAGCGGCGTCCTGCCCATTTGCACCGGCCAGGCCACGCGCGTCGCCGAATACCTCAGCGAGAGCGGCAAGGCATACCGGGCAAAAATTGTCTTTGGCATCACTACAGATACCTACGACACGGAGGGGGCTATCACCTCCACGGCAAGCACCACGGACCTGACCATCTCGCACATTGAAAAGGTGCTCCCACATTTTCTTGGCCCGCAGATGCAGGTTCCACCACGCTACTCCGCCATCAAACTTCAAGGGCAGCCCGCCTATAAACGCGCGCGCGCGGGCGAAGAGATGGCCTTGGAACCGCGACCCATTGTCATTTATTCGCTTGAGGTCATTGACTGGACCCCGCCAGCCCTGGTCCTTGCCATCGAGTGCAGCAAAGGAACCTATATTCGTTCCCTGGCACACGATCTCGGCCAACAGCTTGGCTGTGGCGCGTACCTGGACGAACTCATCAGAACACGCAGTGGGCCATTCTCTTTGTCAGACAGCATCACCCTCGAGCAGCTCGCAGCCGCCGTCCACTCGGATTCGGTCCAGGACTATCTCTACCCGGCAGATAAAGCGCTCGAACACTATCCAGCCATTGTGCTCGACGCTGAAACCGCCGGGCTGGTGAAGCATGGCAATGCTTTCAGCTATTTCAACCAAAGCAGTATAGCCGCGAATGATCGCCTGGCACGAGTCTATGATCCCGGCAGGCACTTTCTGGCTATCGCCGAGTGGGATGCCGGACAACAATTGTGGCAGCCCAAAAAGGTATTTGCGGCAGGGTGACAGTCATCCTTAAACAGGGCCATTTAAGAGTCGAGCAAAGCAGGGTTCCAAGGGGCACAGAGTCTGGGGGACTCGGCACGGCAGCCCCTTGGCGGGGTGTGGGGTGTCCCCACCTTTTCCCCCTTTTCCTAGGGTGGGGAGGGGAAGAAGTGGGCTTGTGAATAGCCCTGTTGCTTAAAGCTTCTTGTTGCCTGTAATATATGACTGTGGTACTATTAGCCAGAGAAAAACAAAGGTAATCAAACTAACTCACTATGGAATACGTGACAACTTTAGCAACAAACGATCCAATTGTAATCACCATCGGCAACTTCGATGGTATCCATATAGGACATCAGCGCTTGATGTATGATTTGCGTGCCCTGGCGCAAGCATTGAACGCCAGGCCCGTCCTGGTGACTTTCGTACCGCACACCTTACTGGTCGTGCGACCCGATATCGATCTAAAATGCCTGACCACGCGCGAAGAGAAACTGGCACTTGCCAGTACTTATGGCCGTATTCACGACAGCATCGTCATCAGTTTTACACGGGAAGTTGCGAACCTGAGCGCCAATGACTTCCTGGATAGCTTGCGACAACGTTTTATGATTCGAGGGATGGTGGTTGGAGCCGATTTCAGTCTTGGGCATAACCGCATGGGAGATGTTAACTTCCTTCAGCGTTATGGAGAAGAACATGCGATAGTAGTACAGGCCATCCAACTCGAGAAGGCCGAACAGTTGCGTATCAGTAGCACACATATTCGCAAACTGGTAAGCGAGGGCAATATCAGTGAGGCAAATGAATTGCTGGGGCATCCGGTCATCGTAAGCGGGATAGTCGTCAAAGGTGATCAACGCGGCAGGCTTCTGGGATTTCCTACCGCGAACCTGCAAACCGAGCCACATAAGCTCTTGCCCGCCAACGGCATCTATGCCGCCCGGGTATATGTTGGGAATATATTACCACGTGACGACATGCATGATTATCCCGTCTATACTAGTGCAGTGAGTGTTGGTGTGCGTCCAACTTTTGATGGAAAGCAGCGATTGGTGGAAGCATATTTACTTGATGTTGATCTAGATCTTTATGACCAACGTATTACCATCGACTTTATCGCACGTTTGCGCGACGAACAACGTTTCGCAAGCATTGATGCGCTGAAGGCACAGATGACTCTTGACGTGCAACAAACACGTCAGCTATTACAAAAGGAAGCGTGAGCAGCGTGAAGGTTCGCCAGAATCCACTCTCAAAAGTTGAATCATTCATGCAGCATATAGTGGAAGGTCCCTTCGCGTTTCTCTTCCCATCGAAGCTACAGCCCGCCGAGGTGGCCCGTAAATTGGAACGCGCGATGGAGGACAGTATCTTGCTGCAAGGCGAGGGTCGGCGACTGGCTCCCGATGTCTACGACATCTATCTCAGCATTAAAGACCACCAGCAATTACTCCCTATAGAGCCTACTTTGAAAAGGGATTGGCAGGAACACCTGGTACATATCGCGCGCCAGCGCCACTACACACTGCGAGCTATGCCAGTATTGCGCTTGCATGCCGACAGTGAGTTGCGTTCCGGCCAGGTGCATATCGAGGTGCAGTTGCTGGATCGTCATCAATCGGGCGAGGGAGCAGGCGGCGAGGGGGGATTGATGGCAACCCAGGCTCTCAGCGCCGAGCAGCTAGCGCAACTGCGCGCACAACTGCCCCCAGGTCTACCATTACCGGGCATATCCTATCCTAGCATTTCACCCGGATTCCCTCCTATGGGCAGTTCACCTAATAATCCCGGCTCATCTTCAATACTGCCCGGAGCCTATCCGCAAGCAGCGCCTCTACCATCTTTACCACAGGCATGGCTCACTATCCGTTTACCGCAAATGGCCCAAAAGGTCTATCATATCGAAAAACCCGTTGTTAACATTGGACGTCAGCTTACCAATGATATTATAGTTGAAGATAAGCGCGTTTCGCGTTATCATGCTCAAATAAAATACCAATCCAACGGTCAATTTGCTATCTTTGACCTGGGCAGTACCAACGGCATTACGATCAATGGTACGCCTCACTTGCGCCAGCATACTTTACGCAGCGGTGACCACTTCATGATCGGCAGCTATGATTTTTACTTTGAGAGAAGGTAAGGACCGCGAATTATGACACTGGATGTCTTTTTATTAATCTTGCGACTATTATTAATCGTTTTGCTCTACCTCTTTCTAATGCAGGTGGTGATCGCTATCACCCGCGATTTGCGCAAAACGGCAGCAGTCAGTTCAGATGTCGGCAGCCACGTGCCTCCTATTGTCGGCCACCTGATCGTAGTTGACAGTGGCCCCAGCAACACCCTACCTGGCACAAGCTTTGACCTGCAGCCACAAACAACGATTGGTCGAGGTCCAACAAACACGATCCAACTGACGGACACTTTCATTTCCGGTGAACATACGCGGCTATGGTTCCGCAATGGGGCGTGGTATGTCCAGGATGCAGGTAGCACAAACGGGACATTTGTGAACAACCAGCCCGCTCGTGATCCCCTGGCAGCCAGGCCTGGCGACATTATTCAAGTAGGCTTTATTCGATTCAAATTGGCCCAATAAGGGTTCCAACTATAGAGGGGTTTTTGAGATGGCACGTTTCTCACCCGGGCCGGTGCGGCGCTACCGGTGGAAGGAATTAGGACTCTTCATCATCCCATTTATGATTCTAGTGCTGGAAATGATCCAGTTACCGATTGCGCAATACTATCAATCAAAGATTCAGACGAACCAGCTTTCTATTCCGTTCAGTACGGCCCTCCTCCCATCATTTCGCGACCTCATTCCGGTGTTTGGCCTGATTGCAGCTCTGGTCGGCATGAACATACTGCTCAGCTTCTTTTTCTCGCGATCCGACCAGATTCTTTTACCACTCGCAGGCCTCATGAGCGGTGTCGGCGTGTTGATGGCACTCCGGCTTGGGCCAGACGTGGGAGACCCCATACTGGGTATACGTCAACTGGTGTGGGTGCTACTGGGCCTGCTTATATGCATCGCAACTATATCCGGCTTGCGTAATTTGAACTGGCTGCAGCGCTACAAATACACCTGGGCATCACTCGGCATTTTGCTGGTAGGCCTGACCATCTTCAATGCTTTGCGCGTGAAGAACCTGGATAGCCCTACCCACGACCAGTTGAATTTTGGACCGCTGAAGCTCCAACCATCGGAGTTGCTGAAGATTTTTATTGTGATCTTCTTCGCCGCCTACCTCAGCGAGAACCGCGATGTGCTGGCAGAGGGCAATTTCCGCCTGGGACCATTGCGCTTACCACCATTACGCCAACTGGGACCGATTATGTTGATGCTGGCGATTTCGCTGCTCTTGTTCCTGGTCATACGCGAACTAGGCCTTGCGCTGCTCATTTACGGTATCTTCCTGAGCATGATGTATCTCGGCAGCGGGAAACTGTCGTATGTGATCGGCGGACTATTAATCTTTGCCGCGCTGGGCTTCATTGGCTTTAAGCTGTTTGGCTACGTACAAGCGCGCTTCGCAGCAGTAACCATCGACGTCGTGAACTGGCAAAACTGGACTCCTGCGATACAACAATTCGTACGAGGGCCAGCGTTTCAGATCGTGCAGGGAGTTATCGCGCTATCCAGCGGGGGCATTATTGGAGCAGGATTTGGCCTTGGTCACACGGGGACGTTTGTACCGGTGGCACAATCCGATATGATCTTCACCGCCTTAGGCGAAGAACTGGGATTGACCGGGCTGTTTGCCATCATCGGTATCTACCTGCTGATCATCTATCGCGGCTATCGCATAGCGATTGAGGCCGGCAACGGGTTTGACCAGTTGCTGGCGGCAGGCCTGACATCAATCTTTGCTATCCAGGCGTTGATCATCGTAGCAGGCAACATGAAGTTCCTGCCATTAACGGGTTTACCCTTGCCCTTCCTCAGCTATGGCGGCAGTTCGATCATCGCCAACTATATCATCATCGGCATCCTGCTGCGTATCTCGCATAACACGGCCATGGAGCGCGCAGGATTAGCGTGAAACATTTTGTTTTATTGCTTGCCTGCTTGTTTCATGGCGTTACACATGCTATACTGCATCTTGCACCAGGGGTAATACACTCTTATTAAGTATTTGTGATGTACCAGGATCGTATAACATGGGTCACTACCAGAAATGGTTACACTATCAAGAAATTGACAGGCACCTGCGGGCACAATTAGAGCCGCTTGAGTCAGAATTGGCTCAACAACAGAGTCGTTTGCATATTTTAGAGCAGGAACAGGGCCAGTTAGCGCTGCTGCCCGATAATCCGGTTATACAGGCGCTGGTTGCTCAACTGCAGGGCAATAATATACCCCCAAAAAGTGCTACTGGCCAGGCAGGTGATACAGGTTTAACGCAGTTTGGAGCATCGATCTCGCCTGCGCTTTTGAGCAGGGGAGAGCTACCAAACTTTGGACCACAAGAGATTGATGACCCTGCTCACGATGTAGAAAACTCTTTACCATCCGCCGGCCATTCCGAAATAGAATTACTACCGGAAGATATGGTGGCATTCTTCGATGGACACGCGCAAACCGAGCCTCAACTTGAGCTACCATGGTGGTTGCGCAAAATCGCTATTTCCACAAACAACGCACCAGGTACCAGGCCCATTGACCAGGAAACAATACGCACAAACCGCCTCGTGCAGCGCTGGATAGAACGCTGGGGACGTCAATCCTCCACCACACTCAAGACTGCGGAGAACAAGGAGGAGAATCCTCATGAATAATACCTCCCCGCAAAGTAACTCTCGTATTGTCGATGAGATTTTCGCCAGGCTGAGCCAGCGCGACATTGAGCAGTTTCATGCTGGCTATCAACGGTGGCACCTGCAACAGCAGATTGCAACTCTACAAACTCAGATCGACGCCCTGCAGCTACAAATACTTGAAAATACAGAGCACATGCAAGAGGTCCATCCATCAGCCATCTCTCTCGCAACACTGGCCAGGCTGCAAGCAAATGGCGTGAGCGATATCGATCTGCTCGATCGTATGTTGGAGCGCGGCGAAAGTTGGCTGGATCAGACGATGCAGCGCCTCGATTACTGCGAGCAACTCGATGACTTCATTAGCGATGACTATACGCAATGGTGTAACCTTGCGTTAGAGGGTGCTTACGACTGGATCGACTCGATCCAAGAACCCACTGCATCATCTCCGGCTCAAGAACCCATTGCTGTTGAAGAAGAAGTAATCGAGACCACCGAAGAGCTACTCCTGCAAAAGCTCAGCAGCGATGAGGTTGAAGACGAAGCATCGATGCCGGGAACAACGCTCAAACAACCGGCAGTCACACCCTCGTCATCTGAAGAGCCCGCATCTACCCCTGCTGACGAGGACATACCTGTTGCTGTCGAAACTCCCTCTTCTGACAATGCAGAACCTGGTATACAGGAGGACGCCAGCCCTCAAGAATCGCTTTCAGTCGAAAATAATGCAGTTTCTGGCACTGAACAGCCTGCGGCCCAGGAGTACCCCGTACCTGCATCTGAAGTAGAGGTACCAGCCTCCGAGAGTACAGAACCTCCTCCCCAGGAGGATACCACTCTCGAAGAACCCCTTTCTGCCGAGAGCAGCTCTATCTCTGCTAGTGAGCAACCAGCTATAAATGAACAATCCGCTTTACAAGAGTTTGTCGAAGCGGCTCCTGCTACTGAAGAATCCTATGTTACTTCATCACCTGAGCCACCAGCGCAAATTGAAGAGCCTGCACCATCCGAGGCGTCCTCTCTTGAGAGCGAGAAACATGAGGCAAACATTCGGGTCAGCGTTCCACAAGCCGGTGCGCAACCTCCACAAAACACTGTGGTAGAAAAACGACCCAACTTCATCATACGCTTGCTAAAAAGTATTTGGAGATAGTTGAGCCTGTAATTGACCACAGCTTGCCAGTAAGCCGGGCTCATGCAGGCTCATTGTTCAGGCAAAGGTGGCAAGGGGCCGGTTGATACGCCGGGCATAGGCACAGTCGGAGGAGGAAAAGCCTGCATGGGACCTCGCGGTCCCCTCGCCTGTACCTGTGCTTGTGATCGCTCAAGTTCCGCCACTCGTTGGCGCAGCAAGCGCAGTTCACGGCGTTCCTGCAACGCTACTTTTACCGAGACTATATACAGCAACAACGCTCCGAACAAACACGAGATCAGTAGCCACAAACCTATTGGTAATGGAGGTGTCTGCCAAACGAAGAAAGACAGTTGCGCAACTGTAACAAAAGAAGATATATTTTCAATCACCAGCACACTAAGCGTCCCGCCTAACAGCACAATTACCAGGAGCATGATATAGAACACAGTCTCCTCCTTACTGGAAAAGATGTTACAGCCACGTTACCTATTGATGATAAACCCACCGTCAGGCTGTATTTCCTCATTTAGGACTTTTCGAGAGTATATACAAGAAGAGCTTAGAAAAGCAAATCAATGCCAAAGAGTAATAGGCTTGCATATGTCAACATCCACCAACGCGCCCGGTAGAGATACGCTATATTTCTTGCATCCGATTTGATATACTGATGTTGGAGTTGTAGGGACAGTGCAAGCGTAAGCGACACAATAGCCTTTGAAAAGCTGGCCAACTCACCAAGTAAAGAAGGCCTGTAGAGGTACGACACAGTGTTATTTGAAGACTACCTGAAAGAACATCCCATACACAGCCCGGTACGAACACAATACCTGCAGATCAAACGCCAGTATCCCGACGCGCTTCTCTTCTTTCGCATGGGCGATTTCTACGAAATGTTCGATGAGGACGCCGAGATCATAGCTCGCGAACTCGAAATCGCCTTGACACGTCGTGATTTCGGGCGAGGTGAAAAGTCGCCCATGGCTGGCATTCCGCACCACGCCGCCGATGGCTACATAGCACGGCTGGTGAGCAAAGGCTATCGCGTAGCTGTCTGCGAACAGACAAGCGATCCAGCACTCTCAAAAGGACTGGTGGACCGCGAAGTCCTGCGCATCGTCACCCCTGGTACCGTGATCGATCCGGCCATGCTGGCAGCGAAACGCAACAATTTCCTCGCGAGCGTCGTCGTAGGGCGCGATGCAGTAGGCATAGCATATGTTGATATCACTACAGGCGAATTTGCTGCGACCCAATTCAGTACACACGAACCGGAAGTGGCGCTGCAACAGGAATTAGCGCGTGTCGGCCCCGCCGAGGTGATCGTCGAAGCTCATTATAGCTCCCAGGGCGCAGCATCTCGCAAGCGACGCTGGCTGGCTACCATAATGACTGAGAAGCCCGTGACCAAAGTTGGCAACAACGGCAATCCCAATGCCGGTATAGAAGCGACCATGGCCATCACGCATAACACTTTCGCTGATCCACAATCACCGTCCTCACATGACGACGACGATGATGAAGATGACATTGTCCCCCTTGTCCGGCTCTTGACAGGAATTGCTGGTCATGTCACTCCCTATGACGCTCGCTACTTCACAGAGGAGGACGCGCGGCATCGCCTCCTCTCACATTTTGAGGTTGCCTCGCTGGAGGGTTTTGGTTGCGCACACCTCCCACTGGCTATACGTGCGGCCGGGGCCGTACTGGCATATTGTCAGGAGACACAAAAAGGATTACTGCGCCAACTGACCTCGCTGGAAACCTACTCCACCGCCGAATTTATGACCCTGGATGCCCATACACGGCGCAACCTGGAGCTGTTTGAGAGCGGGCGTAGCCGCTCCGTCAAGGGATCGCTTTTATGGGTACTGGATAAGACGCGCAGCCCTATGGGAGGCCGGCTGCTACGGCGCTGGATTAGCGAACCACTGCTCGATATTGCGAAACTGCAAGGCCGCCAGCAGATCATCAGCGAACTCCTGACCGATACATTGACGCAGGCAAGGCTGGTAGAGGCTTTGAAGAAAGCCGGAGATATTGAGCGCTTGATTAATCGTGTGCGCCAGCGCATTGCTACACCCCGTGACCTGGTGGCACTGGTGAGTGGCCTGCGGGCCGCTGCGGAGGTGCGAGCGAGCTTGCCCACGGACGCTGATGTCTCTATGCCATCCCTGGTACACCTGGTAGCAGGACTCGCGGACAACAAGGACGTCATAGACCTGATCGAGTCTGCTCTTGTAGATGAGCCCCCATTGAGTGTATCCGAGGGTGGCGTGATACAACCTGGTTACAGTGCCGAGCTCGACCAGGTAAAGGAGGCTTCACAGAACGGGCAAAAATGGATCGCGGAAATGGAGCAGCGAGAGCGCAAACGTACGGGTATTACTACGCTTAAAGTCGGCTACACAAAGGTCTTCGGCTACTTCATCGAGGTGTCGAACTCACAGCTTAGTCGCGTGCCCGCCGACTACATACGCAAGCAGACACTTTCTACGGGAGAACGTTTTATCACCCCTGACCTGAAAGAGTACGAGTCGTTGATTCTGAATGCACAGGACAGGATCGGCAAACTGGAGAGCGAGTTGTTCGCGCAAGTGCGTGCAGAGGTAGCTATTCAAGCTGCAGAGCGTGTGCTACATACCGCCCATGCACTTGCAGAGATCGATGTGTATCTGAGCCTGGCTGAAGTGGCTGCACAACATAACTACTGCCGCCCACAACTTGACGATGGAGATAACATTCATATCGTAGCTGGCCGCCATCCCGTCATCGAGCAGGCGCAGGTGGAGACTCCATTCATCCCAAACGACACCCAGCTCTCCACCTCGGACGCGCAGATCCTGGTCATCACCGGCCCCAACATGGCCGGCAAGTCAACCTATTTGCGCCAGGTTGCCCTCGTCGTCCTGATGGCCCAGATCGGCAGCTACGTCCCGGCTGAAGCAGCCAGGATCGGGCTGGTAGATCGTATTTTCACACGTATTGGAGCGCAGGATGACCTGGCAACGGGCCAGAGCACCTTTATGGTGGAGATGGTTGAGACGGCTACCATCCTGCATCATGCCACACCGCGCAGCCTGGTCATCCTGGACGAAATCGGGCGCGGTACAAGCACCTATGATGGGCTCGCAATTGCGCGTGCAGTCGTTGAATACCTGCACAACAACCGGCGCTGCGGAGCGCGTACGCTGTTCGCCACCCATTACCATGAACTGGTCGAAGTAGCCAGGATGCTGCCCCGCGTCCAATGCCTGAACGTAGCCGTATCAGAAGAGGAAGGGCACATCGTGTTTTTGCACAAGATCGTGCCAGGCGGAGCTGACAAAAGCTACGGCGTACACGTGGCGCAACTGGCAGGTATCCCTCGCCCGGTTATTCACCGCGCCGAGGAGATCCTGGCGGAGTTGGAACAAAGAGGCGATGCGAAGGCACGTCGCCAGGCAATGCAAGAGATAAAGGTGCCTGCAGTCACGCAAATGACGCTCTTCTCCGCCGGACAACATCCCTTGATCGAGGAACTCAAACAGCTAGCCATCGATGAACTAACCCCCATTGAAGCGATCGGTAAGTTGTACGAGCTGCAAGAGAAAGCCAGCAAAGGAACATGAATGTGCATCGTATTTCACCCCGAAGGACGTAGAGCCTAAATTATTGCAGAATTTGTACTGCACTGTTGTTAGATGTTATCATGAAGGTAGTATAAATCGAGAGTAACGTATTGCGTCCGATCGTACACAATACATGTGTAAGTATAGATATCTCTTATGGGAAATACCGTAAAGGAGACAACCGATGACCAATCCTTTGATTCAACTGAAAGCATTAGGGCAAAGCGTCTGGTACGACAACATTGACCGGTCACAGCTCAATTCTGGTCAGTTCAAACGACTGCTCGACGAAGATGGTGTAGTAGGTGTCACAGCAAACCCCACCATTTTCCAGAAATCTATCAGCCATGGTGATGCATATGATGCGCAGATCACACAGCTCATCAAGGAAGGGAAGAGCACAAACGAGATCTACGAAGCGATCATCCTTCAAGATATTCGCACAGTAGCCGATATACTACGCCCCATCTACGACAGCACAAACAGGCAGGACGGCTTCGTAAGCCTCGAAGTTTCACCCGACCTGGCACACAACACTGAAGGTACGATCTCTGAGGTACGCCGTTTCTGGAAAATGGTGGATCGCCCAAACCTGATGATCAAGATTCCGGCAACTCAGGAGGGGATCCCTGCCGTTCGGCAGGCTCTCACCGAGGGCATCAACGTCAATATTACGCTGATCTTTTCGATCGAGTTCTACCGCCAGGTTACTGATGCCTTTCTCACCGCCCTGGAAGATCGTAATGCCGAAGGCAAGGACATCAGCCACATCGCCTCGGTCGCCAGCTTCTTTGTTAGCCGCGTCGATACCCTGGTCGACAAATTGCTGGAAGACAAGATCAAAGCTACTAGCGACAGCGCCGAACAACAGATGCTAAAGTCCCTCGAAGGAAAAGCCGCTATTGCTAATGCTCGCCTGGTTTACCAGGATTTCAAACGCATTTTCGGCACACCACGTTTCGAGACGCTCAAGCACAGCGGGGCACAGCCGCAGCGACCTCTGTGGGCCAGCACGAGCACCAAAAATCCCGCATATCGCGATGTGCTCTACGCCGAGGAACTGATAGGCCCCCATACCGTTGATACCATGCCGCTTGAGACCATCGAGAACTTCCGCGACCACGGACAAGTCCGCCTGAGCATAGAGGACGACATCCCGCAGGCTAAGGCGGAGCTTGCAGCCCTCGAGGAAATTGGCATCCATTACGACCAGGTCACCCAGCAACTGCTGGACGAGGGAGTGCAAAAGTTCGCCGACTCTTTCCATGAGCTCTTCCAAGGTATTGAAAGCAAGAAACAGGCCATCATAGAGCAGACCGGCGCCCGCTGATGTGGCGGACAGGCCATGAAGACGGGATAAGAGAGCCATACACACCAGATGGATAGCTGAAGGACCATCGCTGCTCCTTCAGCTATCCATCTTGCCTCTAGAGCGCCTCCCAATATTTTAACCTGATTCCCGGCCGAGGACCATAACAAGGTGCATGCGAAACTTCACAGTGTATAATAATTGGGAGCCCTATGGCTTTGTGCAAACGCTTTATTAGCTAGTGTTTGCGCTTTGAGAAAGAATTACATATAATAAATGAGCGTGATACGTCGAAAACGTCCAGCCAGTGCGGCACGAAGCGCAGATATCTAGCAATCAGATGTTTGAATACCTTAGGAAAGGCAGAATTACAAATGCCTCAACATAGTGTAGTCGAGGCTCCCAATCCCTTGCGCGAGGGGTTACGTATTAAACACAGCCCTGAACCTTGCGCCATGGTCATTTTTGGAGCAACAGGGGATCTGACGCACAGAAAACTACTGCCAGCGCTCTACAATTTAGCGCTGGAACACCCGCTACCTGCGGGTTTCTCAGTCGTTGGTTTCGCGCGGCGCCATTACAGCGATGATGAATTTCGCGAGCAAGCGCTTGAATCCATTAATCTATATTCTCGTCAGAAGCCGATCAATCCACAAGTATGGGAAAGTTTTGCTTCAGGTATTTGCTATCTGCAATCTGATTTTCATGACCTAAAAGGCTATGAGAGGCTAAATACACTGTTGAACACACTCGATCAGCAGCGTGGCACCTCTGGCAATCGCATCTTTTATCTCTCGACTCCTCCAAGCCAGTATCCTGAAATCATTCATAATCTTGGCGCAGCTGGCTTGAATAAGAACCGCAAAGGGTGGACACGCATTATCATCGAAAAGCCCTTTGGACACGATCTGCCCTCGGCTCGCGAGCTTAATCGCCAGGTTGCAAAAGTCTTCAGAGAAGAGCAAGTGTATCGTATCGATCACTACCTCGGCAAAGAAACAGTGCAGAATATCCTGGTGTTTCGCCTGGCAAACGGCATTTTTGAACCCGTATGGAACCGGCGCTATGTAGACCATGTACAAATCACCGTGGCAGAGAATATCGGCCTGGAAGGTCGTGGGGCATATTACGAAGAGTCGGGAGCCATTCGCGACATGGTACAGAACCACGTGCTGCAATTGCTCTCCCTGGTCGCGATGGAACCTCCCATCGCCTTCGACGCTAATGCAGTACGCGATGAAAAGGTCAAAGTGCTGCATGCCTTGCAACCATTGACCGGCCAGGACGTCACCACGCATTTGATTCGTGCGCAATATGGCCCAGGTTGGGTGGGAGGTAAGCCGGTTGTAGCCTATAGAGAGGAGCCGGGCGTCTCACCAAATTCAACAACAGAAACCTATCTTGCCTTGAAGGTGTTCATCGATAGCTGGCGCTGGGCAGACGTTCCATTCTACCTCCGCACAGGTAAACATTTACCTAAGCGAGTCTCTGAAATCGCCATTCAGTTCAAGCAAGCGCCTCTGATGCTTTTCAAGCGTAGCGATGCGCATGGACAGGTCGAGCCAAATGTGCTTACTTTGCGTATTCAACCTGACGAGGGTATTTCATTGAAGTTTGGCGCCAAGGTGCCAGGCACTGAAATGCAGATTCGCTCCGTCAATATGGATTTCTTCTATGGCTCTTCCTTTGTGCGAGAACAACCCGAAGCATACGAACGTCTCTTACTCGATTGTATGTTGGGTGACTCGACACTTTTCACTCGCCGAGACGAGGTAGAGGCGGCGTGGACCTTTATACAGGGTATCCTGGACGAATGGCAACGCCAACCTGTTGATAATCTCTTGACCTATGATTCCGGAACATGGGGACCGGAAGCCGCCGATGAATTTATCTGGCGCGACGGCCGCAGGTGGCGCCGACCCTAGCCTACACCGTGGCCTTTATTATTTAATACTAAGGTATACGCCGCTTGTATTATACAGTGTTGCTGTTTTATTGCGTCGGGCTACTAGGATGTTCAAGGTTGTTCGCAATGTAAGAACAACGCCGTTCTTAAAAGATCAGAGGAAACGGGAATGACTAATGAGACCGTCAACAACCCGGGAATAAACTTACCCTGGGCGGGAAAAATAGTTCGCATGGAGGAAATCGAATACGTTCTAGCCTCCCTGTGGAAAATGTCCGCCGACAACCTGCGCATTGGTGCCAACCTCGGCGTACGCACCAGCGTTCTGAATCTCATCATCTGCGCGCCCGACGTCGAAAGTGCCAGGCGGGCCAGTAAAATTCTGCGCGAGTTATCCAGTACACACCTGGCCCGGGTCACCATTCTGATTCTTGACAGCAGCGAGGATAAGTCTAACACCATTAGTGCGTGGGTCACGTTGCGCTGCTTCTCCATGTTCTCGGACCTGATGCGCCACTGCTTCGAGCAAACAACGCTGTTAGTTTCTGGTACTGCCCTCCGCTATATAGCAAATGTAATACAGCCTTTACTCAAGCCAGACCTGCCTGTCTACCTCTGGTGGATGGGTGATCCTCCTGATCAAAACGACCCCACTTTCGCTGGCCTTGTCAATGTAAGCGACAGGATCATCGTCGATTCTACCAGCTTTTTCAACCCGGAGCAGCATATTCGCACACTGGCTTCGCTGTTTCAGGCATCCCCTCACAGCGCACTGAGCGATCTAAACTGGGGACGGATTACCCCCTGGCGGCAGTTAATCATACAGTTCTTCGATGTCCCGGAATACAGGCCATACCTGGACGGGGTGAATTCTATCGAAATCGAACATGCCGTCGCACCTCTCGCTACACCCATGCGTACCGAGCGGGGCGATGTATCGCCAAATCCAACTCGAGCGTTGCTCCTTGCTGCCTGGCTCAAAGCACGCCTTGGCTGGTCGCTAACAGCAGATATGCCGGATAATGATCGTGATACCGCCAGCGGCACTTACCACTGGACCATGGAGCGCTCAACCAATCCGCGTACTACCCGCCCGCTTAGCTCAACCCGCGGTAAAACCGCAAAGCCTGGGAATACAGGCAGCGTTTCTATTCGCCCACGCGTGCAAATTGAGATGCGCCCAGGTTCAATATGCCTTGTGCGCCTGGCTAGCAAAATGGAAAACAAGCAGGCTACTTTCATTATCAGTCGCGAAGACGACCTAAATAATGTCCTTACCTCGGTCGAACTATCGTATGAAACTCGTTCCAAGCGCACCGTAAGTCTCGCGGCAGAATACAATGAAAGCGAGTTGCTACACGACGAGCTTGAGATACTGGGACACGATTATCTCTTTGAGGAAACGCTTCTCGAGGTGGACGGGATGCTATCAGAGAACCTATAGGGGCACAATTCACCGCGCCCTTGCATAACTGGTACGGGAGCAACCGATGCATATTGCAATTTATCCTGACATCGACACACTCAGTCATAATGCGGCACAACACATCGTGCGTATCGCCAACGAATCTATCGCCACCTCTGGCCGTTTTACCATGGTGTTATCGGGTGGCACAACACCCAGAAAAACGTATGGACTGCTTGGAAGTGAACTATACTCCAAGCAGATCAACTGGACGCTGGTTCACATATTCTGGGGAGACGAGCGTTCTGTGCCACCCGAGAGTCCTGACAGCAACTACCGCATGGCCCACGAGGTATTTCTCAGTAAAATACCTGTCCCCACTGTCCAGGTACACCGCATGCTTGCCAATGAGCCCGATCGTGATGCGGCTTCCCTGGAGTATGTTGAGGAAATGCAGCGCGTCTTTGCGACAGATGACATACCCAGCTTTGACCTCATCCAGCTTGGTATGGGACCAGAGGGTCACACAGCATCACTTTTTCCACACCAGGAAGCTCTGCATGAAGAACGGCGCCTGGTCATGCCGGTCTCGGTTCCCAAACCTCCACCTGACCGCCTGACATTCACACCACCATTGTTGAACGCAGCACGCAACATACTGTTCCTGGTCACAGGAAGTGATAAAGCAGACGCCTTGCATGCCGTTCTCGAGGGCCCATACCAGCCAGATGAGTACCCCGCCCAGATCGTCCGCCCCCCAAACGGAGAAGTTGTTTGGATGGTAGATACAGCGGCGGCGCAAAATATTTGAATAAACAATTCAATGTAGTAGGTAAGAAATCTGCCGGTATATCATCGACAAACCTACTCGCTGGACAGAACATCATGCAAACATCGAGGTAGCAGTATTATGACTATAGGAATAGTCCCATCAATTCTATCCGCCGACTTTACTCGCCTGGGCGAACAGGTGCGCGAGGCGGAAGCGGCTGGTGCCGATCGTATCCAGGTCGACGTCATGGACGGGCATTTCGTTCCCAACATCACCATGGGTCCTATGGTCGTCGAGGCGGTACGACGCTGCACTACCCTCCCTCTTGAAGCCCATCTTATGATTACCAACCCGGAACGATATATCGAGGATTTCGCAATGGCCGGAGCCGATGTCATCATCGTACACCAGGAAGTCAGCCCGCACCTCCACCGCATCATCCAGCAAATCAAAACAGCAGGCAAATTGGCTGCCGTAGCGCTCACCCCTTCCACACCCATCCTCATGCTGGCAGACATACTCTCCTTGCTCGACATGGTGCTCATCATGACTGTCAACCCTGGCTTCGGTGGCCAGGACTTTATCCCCGAGACCCTACCAAAAATCATGCAACTGCGCCAGGTGATCACCCAACGGGGATTGTACTGTGATATAGAAGTAGACGGTGGCATTCACGAAGCAACCGTCCCACTGGTCGTACAGGCAGGAGCAAACCTGCTGGTCGCAGGTTCCGCGGTCTATAACGACCACGAGAGCGTCGCCCAGGCGATTGCGAGACTACGTAACGCGATTTGAAAGTCCAGGGGTGCAGGATCTTTATCCTCATGCTTTCACCTTGCAACTAAGGAGAGTTCAATGACCACAGGCGACCTGCTCGGACTGATCCTGTCGTATGTATACGCCTTCTCACTCCTGCTCATTGTCGAAGCTATCCGGCGCAGGCGCAACTACTCCACTGATTTCACCCGCAAAATCATCCACATCGGAGCAGGCATGTGGATATGGGCCATACTGCTCCTTTTCGACCATTGGTGGCTGGCAATCATCCCTACAGGCACCTTCATTATTTTCAACGCCCTGTTTCTGCGCTTCCACGTCTTCAGCGCCATGGACCCTAAAGAAGGCGCAACACCAGGCGCCGCCTATTTTGCCTTCTCCTGTACTCTGCTCCTGCTAATCTTTCATCTTGGGTGGGAGCAAGGTTTTCCCAGGGGGTATGCATATTACGCGATGGCAGGCATCATGGCGATGACCTGGGGAGATGCCTTGGCCTCCATCATCGGAAAGCGTTTTGGCAGGCACAGCTATTCCGTGCTCGGAAACGGAGGCCACAAACGCACCCTCGAAGGCTCACTTGCATGCTTTGTCTTCACATTTGTCGCAGTCGCAATCACCCTGGCTATCCTCTCATCCCTTAGCTTTCCACTCATCTTGCTAGCCGCTCTCATCGCAGCACTGGTAGGCACATTCCTTGAAGCCGTCTCCCCTTTGGGAGTGGATAACTTGACAGTACCGATAGGGGTTTCAATCGCCCTGTTCTGGCTAGGATTTTAAGTATGTATGACGACATCACCGATATCCCAGGCATTCGCTTGGGACATGACACAAACCTGGAAGCGGCCACCGGCTGCACTGTCCTCCTGTGCGATAACCCCGCCGTTGGCGGCATCGATGTCCGTGGAGGTGCACCAGCAACGCGTGAAACTGACCTGCTCCGCCCCATAAACCTGGTAGAAGAAGTCAACGCGGTCGTGCTCACAGGAGGCAGCGCTTTTGGCCTCGACGCTGCCAGCGGCGTTATGCGTTACCTCGAAGAGCATGGCATCGGCTATGACACGGGCGTCGCTCGCGTGCCAATCGTCCCGGCTGCAGCAATCTTCGATCTCGCCTTTGGTTCTGCCAGCGTTCGCCCGGATCTGGCATCTGGTTATCGCGCCTGCGAAAAAGCCACCGCCGATGTTGTAATGCAAGGTAACGTGGGCGCGGGAACAGGTGCCACCGTCGGTAAAATGGCAGGTCCATCTTTTATGATGAAAGGCGGCCTTGGCTCAGCTAGCATGCAACTCCCCGATGGGACGCAAGTCGGCGCGGTCGTCGTCGTCAATGCGCTTGGTGACATAATTGACCCGTTGACACAGCAGGTAGTCGCAGGTACACGGCATCCCATGGGGCAGGGCTTCCTTGCACCTAACCCGTTCGGCAACACTACCATAGCAGTGGTGGCCACCAACGCCTCCCTCACCAAAGAACAGGTTAGCAAGATCGCCCAAATGGCACACGACGGCATAGCCCAGGCCATTCGTCCTGCGCATACCATGTTTGACGGCGACACTATCTTTGCCCTGGCGCTTGGCCCACGATCACAGACCATGACAAACTCAGCACTGGCAGCTTCACAAGCCAGCACAATCGGCGCAGCAGCAGCTATCACGCTCGCACGAGCTATTGTCAAAGCCGTTCGTCATGCGACCGAACTACACGGCGTGCCAGCCTCAAGGTTGTAGCATCATGAATAATACAACCCCTCCGCTAATCAGCATGACCACAATACAAGCCAGAATAACGAGAGAAAACACGTAGCTTCGAGGTGTAGCAGCCTTATCCGGCAATTGATCGGCGGCACGCCGCTCCAGTCGAGTAGGTAGTTCTCGCTTCGCGGTTAAGGTTTTCAAACCGCCAGTAGCCGGGTCCCAGGAGTGAGTGCCAACATTTGTAGACTGTTCAGGGGCAATCCTACCAGAGAGTTCTGTCCCAAATTCATGCGACATCGGAGAGGAAGGAGGAAAAACAGCATATGCTGGTGTTGCAGGCATCGAGTGGATCGGAGCGTTCGAGTGTGATTGTTGCGACATAAATCTCGGAGGTTGAGCATCAGGTGTTGGCAATGTCACAGTTTTTCTCCACCAGGAACCAAAGGGCCAACCGCATCTCAAAGAAACACACTACATTTAACACACTACAACAAGCATCATACTATCTATACCGTCTATTGTACTCAACGAATGGGAAGGATCAAGGTAACCATGACTAATGGGTCTTCTGTACTCCATGCAACTTGACAACCCAATACCACAACGAACCGGGGCGACGCAAGCACCCCCGCTCCTCGTCCACACTGCTCCTACGTGGCGATTAGCCACCTTTGTGGTATTTCCGAATGTCATCCATCATTGGGGCCAGGTCCCAATAACTCCAACAAGGCATTGAGCATCCGAGCCGTCGCACCCCAGATACGATATGCGTCATAGTCATAAAAGTAGACCGTGCGTGCCCTGCCATCCCTTACCCATTCCTCTGTATGAGCAATCTCCGGATTAGCAAGCCCCCGCAAAGGCAACAGGATAATTTCCGCAACCTCACTCGTTTGCAATCGCAATGATCCAAGGCCCCGTGGTAGGTATGCCACGACCGGCGTAATCAAAAAATTGCTCACCACGGTGAATACCGGTTGCATGACACCCAAAACCTCGACCTGGGACGGGTCCAATCCAATCTCCTCTTGCGCTTCTCGCAGTGCCGTCATTACTGAAGAGATATCACCCGGCTCAGCAGACCCTCCAGGAAAGGCAATTTCTCCACTATGGGCACGCAGCGAACGGGCCCGCCGGATAAATACCAGGTGCGTTTCGCTATTCCGGTCAAAAAGACCTAACAACACAGATGCTCTACGCGCAGCAGGATGATAGCCCTCCACCAAATCTACCACCGTTTGGGCGCTCTCTTCGGCCTCCAGCCTCTTACGTAGGGACGCTATGACCTCTGTACTTTTGCTTAAATCCATGCCTGTATTTTAGCATAAATCCCCCTTGGTATCTCTTGCTTACCTGTGATACAATATGGCAGATTAAAGAACGTCGGAGCAATCTGCTAATTAGGCTATGTATTGTCTTGCATTCAGGGATGGCTTTTGGTATAATTAGAGCATCGAGTGGGGGTATTCTGTGCTCAGGCTCTAGTATGTCCGTAACACGGCTTACCTGTCTGCGAGCGTTGTTTCGTATGACCATTTCATAAGACAATATGAGTTGTTCGACTAACCTCAGTCTCAGTCAAGACGGAAGATCCTGAGATTGATAACGCGGAAGTGATTCCAGCCTAAGCAGCCTCCTCCGATAAATCCATGTCCAATGACGCATCCCCTGGGTTCCAATAATGTGTGTTTTTTCGCCACTGTCCGTCAGGATTAGAGCCTGGATGGAACGAAGCACACTACACAACAGTGTACATGTAACAGGATCAAAGGTGCTCACTAGGGCAGGCAATAACCGTGGATCGAAGGGGGTATTCTACCCATGCAAGTACAGAAGCACGGCGACCTTTCGACAATGCCAGCGGCAAATCTAAATAGCGGACGGGTACAGACGATGTTCGAAGAAAATGATCCGGAAGGGCAAAGTAGCAACAACTCCGAGGAGATGAACGACTTCAACGAAATGGAAGCGTTGTTGGCGGAATCAAACACCCCGATCAATATCAAGCGCGGCGATGTAGTTGATGGCGTAATCGTGCGTATTGACCAGGACGAAATCCTGGTCGATATTGGTCTCAAATCTGAAGGAGTTCTTTCAACCAAAGAACTTCCAGCCGCCGGAGATTGGTCCTTTGATAATCTCCACCTGAATGATAAGGTGCTCGTGTATATCATCCAGCCTGAAACGCAGGACGGCCATGCGCTCCTCTCCCTCAAACGAGCAAACGCTGAGCGCCAGTGGCGCATCGCAGAAGAACAGTACAAGAATAATGAACTGCTCAAGGCCAGAGTCATCGATTATAATAAAGGTGGCTTGATTGTCGACGTGTCCGGTATTCGCGGGTTCGTGCCTATCTCGCAGATTCTCAACCTGAAGCGCGAAGAAGTCGCCTCTGGTGGCGAAAATCAGGAAACTGCAGCCAAACTCCAGAGCATGAAAGACAAGGAGCTGCAGCTCAAAATTATCGAAATTAACCGCGCACGCAACCGCTTGATTCTTTCGGAGCGCCTGGCTGTTCAGGAATGGCGACAACGCCGTCGGGAGGAACTTCTTGACGAGTTGAAACCAGGTGAAGTACGCAGGGGGGTTGTCAGCAATCTCGCTAATTTTGGCGCCTTTATCGACCTAGGAGGCGCGGACGGGCTGGTGCATATCAGTCAACTAGCCTGGAGCCGTGTCAATCATCCCAGCGAAGTTCTCAAAGTCGGCCAGGAGGTAGAAGTCCAGGTCCTCAGCGTTGATAAAGAAAAGAAGAAGATCGCATTATCAATCAAACGCGCTGAAGTTGATCCCTGGACAACGGTAGAGCAACGCTATACGCCCGGCCAGGTCGTCACAGGTACCATAACTAAGATCGCGCCATTTGGAGCATTCGCCCGCATCGAGGATGGCATCGAGGGCCTTATTCACCTTTCAGAACTCACACCTGGGATGGACCCCAAGACAAATTTGCACGAAGGCCAGCAGCTCCAACTGCGCATATTACGTATTGATGCCGAGCGCCGCCGCCTGGGACTAAGTCTCCGCCAGGCTGAGGAACCCGATAAAGAACCAGTGGCAGAAACTGCTTCAGCAGAAACTGGCACTTCCCATGCTCCAGGTGATATGATGTCTCTGTCTTTAGAGGCATCTTCATCACGAACGGAAGAAACCTCTTCACAGACGGAGAAGGAAACCAGTTCGGCGCGTCGTGAAATCAAAGGCGTTCGCCCGGAGCGTAATAATGACAATCCGCTCTTGAACAATCTCCCTCTAGGTGATGAGGGTGAAACAACTGCCATGGCTGAAGCGTTCCGCGCTGCGGCCCGTCAGCGTTCTAAAGAAGAATCGGAGGCATCTCAAGAGTAACTACTTGTACTTGAACAGGTGATTCGGGCGACCTCCTTACTGCTTCTATATGACTGTAGAGCAGTGGGGAGGTCGATTGTTTCAGGGTTCGTAAGAATATGTATGAATGAACGTGTTATCTATAGATCGGAGTTTAATTGTCCTTGACGCTGTATGATCGGTGTTGTATGATGAACTACACAGTTTGCCTGAGCATCACAGAGGGCTCGGTTCCACCCTCTGCTACTGAAAGGGGGGTGACAAACAGGTGAACGATAGAGATAGGTTTGATAAGTTTACAGAGCGAGCCAGGAAAGTCTTGAGCCTCGCTCAGGAAGAGGCACAGCGCTTCCAGCACAATTACATCGGGACAGAACATCTTCTGCTCGGGCTTGTGCGCGAAGGCGAGGGCGTTGCTGCCAAAGTTTTAAGTAACCTCGGTGTGGAGCTTAACAAGGTTCGTAGCGCCGTTGAATTTATCATTGGCCGCGGAGACCGTATCGTCTTGGGCGAGATCGGTTTGACTCCACGTGCCAAGAAGGTGATCGAGCTAGCCGTAGATGAAGCTCGCCGCCTGAATCATCATTATATCGGGACAGAACACCTCCTGCTAGGGCTGGTGCGTGAGGGTGAAGGCATTGCAGCAGGCGTCCTGGAAAGCCTGGGCGTGAACCTGGAGAAAGTGCGTACACAAACCATTCAGGTGCTCAGTCAATCCGGCGCTCCCCATGAGCGTGACGCCAAGCACTCTAAAACTCCCACCATCGACCAGATGGGTATCGATCTCACCGCCGCCGCGCGTGCTGGGACGCTAGACCCGGTCATTGGCAGGCACCAAGAAATCGAGCGCGTCATTCAAATACTTTCCCGGCGTAATAAAAACAACCCGGCGCTCATTGGTGAGCCTGGCGTTGGTAAAACTGCCATCGTCGAAGGTCTGGCACAGCGTCTCGTCGCTGGCGAGGTGCCCGAAACATTGGCCGGCAAACGCTTGTTGACGCTCGATGTCGGATCCCTAGTAGCAGGCACAAAGTATCGTGGGGAGTTCGAAGAGCGCCTCAAAAAGATCATCGAAGAGATTCGCAACAGTCGGGATTGTATTATCTTTATCGATGAGGTTCATACACTTGTAGGCGCTGGCGCTGCGGAGGGCGCGGTCGATGCCGCGAATATCCTCAAGCCTGCGCTTGCTCGTGGTGAATTGCAGTGCATCGGTGCTACTACACTCGACGAGTACCGCAAGTACATAGAACGCGATGCAGCCTTGCAGCGGCGCTTCCAGGAAGTCATTGTCCGCGAACCTAGCATCGAGGAGACGCTCGAAATACTTAAAGGTATTCGCGAACGCTATGAGACTCACCATCGCCTGATCATTACAGATGAAGCGCTCAAGGCTGCCACAGAAATGGCAAGCCGTTATATCACAGACCGCTTCATGCCTGATAAAGCAATCGACTTGATCGACGAAGCATCCAGCCGTGTTCGCATGCAGAACTCACTTGCTCCCCTCAACCTCAAAGAGGCCATGAAGGGATTGGAGTCAGTCCTGCGTGAAAAGGAACAGGCCATACAGCAGCAAGAATATGAACTGGCTGCTGAACTGCGCGACCGCGAAGTAAAACTGCGCGACCGCATCGCTAAGCTCGAATCTGGCTGGCATCGCGAACGCGGCACCGAAAAGCCGCAAGTCGGTGAAGAGGAGATCGCCCAGATCGTCTCGATGTGGACAGGTATCCCCGTCATGCGTATCGCCCAGGAGGAGTCGCAGCGCCTGCTCCAGATGGAAGAGGCATTGCACTCCCGCGTTATCGCCCAGGACGAGGCTATCGAGAAGATCTCGCGTGCCGTACGCCGCGCTCGTGCCGGTTTGAAAGACCCCAAGCGGCCCATTGGATCATTCATCTTCATGGGACCGACAGGCGTCGGTAAAACAGAACTGGCTCGTACGCTTGCCGAATTTATGTTCGGCAGTGAGGAAGCGCTCATCAAAATCGATATGTCAGAGTTCATGGAACGCCACGCGGCAGCCCGCCTCGTTGGTGCTCCTCCCGGCTATGTCGGTTATGAAGAGGGCGGCCAACTCACTGAGGCCGTACGCCGCAAGTCTTACAGCGTGATCCTGCTCGATGAAATCGAAAAGGCTCACCCCGACGTCTTCAATATGCTGCTCCAGATTCTGGAAGACGGCAAGCTGACCGACGCCAAGGGCCGCACTGTAGACTTCCGCAATACTATTGTGATCATGACTTCAAACGTCGGCGCGGTCTTGTTGAATAGAGAAGCCTCTATCGGCTTCAAACAATCCAAAGATAAGGACAAAGCCAATCAGAGTGAATACGAAGCCATGAAGTCGAAGGTGCTCGGTGAATTGAAGAACACCTTCAAACCTGAGTTCCTGAACCGTATCGATGAGGTGGTCGTCTTCCATTCGCTGCGCATCGAAGAGATGTACTCCATCGTCGAACTACTGCTCAAGCGTGTTCGTGTACAATTGACCGAGCAGCAACTGGAACTGGTCGTTCCTTCTCCTACCAAGGATTTCTTGATAGAAAAGGGCTTCGATGCCCAGTATGGTGCTCGCCCATTGCGCCGCACGATCCAGAGGCTGGTCGAAGATCCGCTGGCAGAAGGACTCCTGGAAGGTAAATTCCACCCGGGAGACCTGGTGGAAGCTATTGTGATCGACGATGAGCTAGTCCTGCAAGTGCGCAATCGCATCGAGCAGTTACCCGCTCCCGCTTCACCCGAAGCAGCCCTTTCGGCTGGTGGTGAAAGCAGCGCCAGTGCTGGCGAAGTGCAGGGATAATATGTAAGTATATGGGGTGCGAGCAGTCGCACCCCATATCATATGTTTTAAGATAACCCAACCTGCGGCTGCCAGGCCCTAAGAGCTTGCGATATTTTAATGGCAAAACTACGCACAAAATATATCTGCCAGCAATGTGGTGGTGAACAGAGCAAGTGGGTAGGGAAATGCCCCGACTGCGGAGCATGGAATACCTTCGAGGAAGTGGCTGATCTCCCCCAAAGTCCTGCCCAACAGCGCAGGCAAACCCTGTTGAGCTCTTCATCTATAGCCCAGCGGACGCAGGTTCCGCTCATTCTGCCAGAGATCAGACCACTAGCACAACCGCGCATCTCCGTCGGCTATCCAGAAATGGATCGCGTACTCGGCGGTGGTCTCGTCGCCGGTTCGCTCACCCTGATCGGCGGAGAGCCAGGCATCGGTAAATCTACACTGCTCCTACAAGTCGCGGGCAATATCGCTAAAAGCGCAGGAGCCGTACTCTACGTTTCAGGTGAAGAATCGATCGAACAGGTCAAGATGCGTGCCGAACGCCTGGATATCATGGGCGAACGACTCTACCTGCTCGCTTCGATCGAACTTGATGTGATTGCAGAGGCGGCCAGTCGTCTCAAACCCGCCTTAGTGGTCATCGACTCGATTCAGACCGTGCTCTCTAGCCATCTAACCTCGGCACCCGGCAGCATCAGCCAGGTGCGTGAATGCACACTCCAACTTATGCAACTGGCGAAGAGCACTCATACTCCCATTTTTATCATCGGACACGTCACCAAAGAAGGCACCGTCGCCGGGCCGAAGGCACTCGAACACATCGCTGATACCGTCCTTTACCTCGAAGGCGAACGGTATCATACCTACCGGCTCCTACGCGGCGTGAAGAACCGCTTTGGAGCAACTCACGAGGTCGGCGTATTTGAGATGCACGGCGATGGATTGTCAGAAGTTCCCAACCCGTCTGCTATGTTTCTGAGTGACCGGGATGCAGGCGCTACCGGCTCTGCGGTCGTTGTCAGCATGGAAGGAACGCGCCCCTTGCTGGTAGAGGTACAGGCGCTCGTTATTCCTAGTAATTTTGGCAATGCCCGCTGCACTACCAACGGCATCGAATACAGCCGCCTCTTGATGTTACTCGCTGTACTCACCAAAAGAGTTGGCTTAGCAGTGGGCAATCACGACGTCTATGCGAACGTCGTAGGTGGCTTCACTTTAGAAGAACCAGCTATTGACCTGGGAGTAGCAGCAGCTATTGCCTCAAGTTACCGCGAGAAACATGTCGCTCCCGAAACGGCACTGATTGGCGAGGTGGGCCTGTCTGGCGAACTACGCGCCGTCAGTCGCCTCGGCTTGCGCGTGCGCGAAGCAGCAAAGCTCGGCTTTAAGCGCTGCATTGTACCCAAGGCAGGCGGGGGCGCCCAGGTAAGTGCTGAACTGGCGGGTTCGGGACTACCCCCAGATTTTAAAATTTTCGCAGCAAGCTCACTTTCTGTGGCCCTAGAGGTTGCACTACATTGACGGTTGCGTTACACTAATAGATAGAAGTATTCCCTCCCTCCCCGCGTGGGGAGGGGAAGAAAGGATTTTTCGAAAAGCTCCGCTGGTTTACACAACCTAACTATTGATTCCATCGTAGTAACAGTGTATACTCCGTAATCGTCAAAGGCAATTTTAAGGCTTAACGGGCACGCTCATGGTTTAGCATTGTGCAGGTACCTTTCTTGAGTACCAAGGGTCAGGTGACATCATTTTGCTATTATCTTTTTTTCTTATCATCATCACTCCTGCCCACATGCCCTACCTCGCGTTGCCCCTCACAGGTGTTCGATCGCACAAGATTACACCTTTTTGGAGGATTAAGGGATGTCTGTTAAAACTATTGCCCGTATCATCGGGTCTCTCGTTGCGATTGCTGCCGTCGTTAGTCTTTACTTTTTGGATCAACGACAGTTTCCCGGTTCTGCCAATGACCGCATCTGGTGGGTGATTGGCATTGCGGCCGCAAGCGCACTTTTCATGTTTCTTATCACCCCTTATATTACTGTTGTACCCTACCACTGGATGCGCAATACCTCCGCCAGTGACCTGCTGGCAGCAGTGATAGGACTGATTGTCGGACTCATCATCTCGGTACTACTCGCCTTCCCATTATCAAATTTGCCAGCAAACCTGGGACGTATCCTCCCCTTTGTAGGGGCCGTCCTGTTTGGCTTCCTGGGCGTTGCCCTCGCGATACAACGTAAAAACGATATTACGCACCTCTTTCAAACAGGTCTCTTCACCCGTAGAGCATCACGTGAGCGCGAACGTGAACGCGAAGAGGAACGCGACAAAGAGCGTACCAAGGAACGTGAAAAAGCAAATACAGTACAGCCCCAACCATCCACGCAGATATTGCTGGATACCAGTGCGATCATCGATGGCCGCATTGCCGATATTAGCCAGACAGGCTTCATCACCGGTACCCTGATTGTTCCGCGTTTTGTGCTAAACGAATTGCAGCACATCGCTGACTCCGCCGATACCATGCGTCGCAATCGTGGTCGGCGCGGCCTGGAGATGCTCAACCGCTTGCAGAAAGATGCCACCGTCCCAATCAAAATCATCGATGCTAATGTCGAGGGTATCGACGAGGTCGATAGCAAGCTCGTCAAACTGGCCCAAACCATGCATAGTCCCATCATTACCAACGACTTTAACCTCAACCGTGTTGCGGAGCTGCAAGGTGTCAAAGTACTGAACGTCAACGAACTGGCAAACGCTGTCAAACCTGTACTACTTCCTGGAGAAGACATCTACATCAAAATTATGCAGGACGGCAAAGAACTGGGCCAGGGTGTGGGATACCTGGATGATGGCACTATGATCGTCGTCGAAGGCGGCCGCCAGTACATGGGCATGACGATTGAAGTCACAGTAACCCGCGTGCTTCAAACTGTCGCGGGGCGTATGATCTTTGCTCACCCTAAGCAACAGGGAGGAGGAATCGGCAGTCTAGCCGCCCCACCGCCTCAATCGTCTTCATCAAAACAAAAGCAATATTGAGATATGCAAAATAGCTCAGCGGCCGTTATCGTTGCTGCCGGTTCCAGCCGTCGCATGGAAGGACGCGATAAACTCTGGTTACCCCTGGCAGGGCGTATCACACTTGCACGTACTATTGACGTGTTTGAAACCTCTCCCATCATCAATACCATCGTCCTTGTGCTCAATGCAGAGCGCATCAGCGGTGCTACAATGCTTTGCCAGCAAGAAGGCTGGCACAAAATCGCCCGCATCGTAGCCGGTGGCACACGCAGGCAAGACTCGGTACGCATAGGTCTCGACGCCCTGCTAGAAATTGCTCCAACAACTGACTGGGTAATGATTCACGATGGCGCGCGTCCACTCGTCACCCTTTCGATACTGGAAGCAGGATTACAAGCAGCACAGGAATACCAGGCCGCCGTCGCAGCCGTTCCCGTCAAAGATACGATCAAGCAAGTTCAGCAGGGCTGGATACGTAGCACCCTTGACCGTTCACAGCTTTGGGCCGTCCAGACACCCCAGGTCTTCTCGCTCCCGCTCATTCATCATGCCCACCACACCCCCCTAGCGCAGCAAGACGTCACAGACGACGCAGCATTGTTGGAACAGCTTGGACAGCGTGTCGCTATCTTCCCCGGTTCCTATACGAACATCAAGATCACCACGCAAGAGGACCTGTTGATTGCAGAGACTCTCATTAAAGGACTTACCGCTCTATGACTATGCGTATCGGCTTTGGCTACGATGTCCACGCCTTCGCTCCAAACCGCCCCTTAGTGCTTGGAGGTGTAACCATCCCTTTCGAACACGGCCTCTCTGGACACTCCGACGCCGACACAGTCATCCATGCCATCGTGGATGCCCTCCTGGGTGCCGCAGCGCTCGATGACATTGGCAAACACTTCCCCTCCAATGATGAGCGTTGGAAAAACCAACCCAGCGCTGTCTTCCTCGACTATACTTACGATTTGTTATGTCAATATCAGTACAGGATTAGCAACATCGATGCCACCATCGTCGCTGAACGCCCCAAACTGGCTCCCCACACACAGGCCATGCGCGCCCACCTGGCAGAACATTTGCATCTTGATATCAATCAGGTCAGTGTGAAAGCAACAACAACCGATGGCCTCGGCTTCCCAGGCCGCCAGGAAGGGATAGCCTGTTATGCTGTGGTGCTGATAGAGAAGTAGGCGATCCCATGGAACACATCACCACCATGCGCAAATCCTGGGGTTTGAAGTGTGGTACAATAATTCACGGCGATTGTTCACCCATCTCCTTAGCTGGGTAGAGAAAGCGTATGTCAATCGTGAACTGCTGCTATTTAGCGAAGAGTCAATGTGTCAACCTACTGAGAGGAGGTCATGAGAGCAATGGGAACGTACGTCATGTTGAGCCGTTTAAGCCCAGAGGGAGTGAAGACCCTCAAGAACAATCCAGACCGAATCAAGGCGGTGAACAGCGAGGTTGAGGCGCTAGGAGCAAAGGTGCTATCCCAGTATGCTCTACTTGGAGCATATGACTTCATCACCGTGCTGGAGGCTCCAGACCCGGAGACAGTGACGCGGGTTTCGGTGGAGTTAGGTTTGCGCGGTACGGCAAACTTCGAGACACTCACCGCTATTCCTGTGGACGTCTTTATCGCTTCGCTGAAGAAGAGTCAGGCTACCTTACAATAGGTAAGCAAGATGAGTCGTGGTGAAAGCGCCTGCCGCGGGCATGCCCGCGGCAGGCGCTTTCACCACGACTCATCTTCACATCAATAGATATTAGAAGAGGGCGAATGCTTCTATTCAACCGGGGGTGGAGAGATACTTTCTTTTGTCTCCGCTTTTTTCTTCTCTTGCTCCGGAGTCAAAAGCATCTGGACGGCCTGCTGAGTATTCAAAGGAATTCTCGGAATCTTCTGTGACATCTCAGAAATTTCCTCCATAGGCAACTCAGCCAGCACCTTGTCCTTCATCGCCTTAGCCTGACCCATACCTTTGCCCGCACCGCGTGACATCGATTGCAGCGCCTTCGGCCCAGCGATCAACAAGCCGATGACGAGAATCACGAGCAGGTCTATAAAATGAAATCCTCCCATACAGCCTCCCTCTTTCTAGCTAGATGACATCTCGCCAGGGATATGCTCCACACGCTCTAATATGTTTCTTACTCAGCCAAAAAAATATCACTACCTGTATGTTCTATCATATCATACAGGCGAAAGAGGGAGTTGGGTGAGGACCCGCGAGTTCATTCGACAGCAACTTGTTGATAGGCAGAAGACAATCACGTATCTCGTGCTTTGATGATGGGATGTCTCTATTAGGACGTATCTACTGGTAGAGGCCAAGGCGTGCCCTCCCACTACGGAGAGAGCGCCGTACGCAACTTCACACACGCCCGGTAGAAGGCGGTCTTGACTACGGAGGTCGGAATCTGTAGCCTGCACCCGATATCGCTAAAAGAAAGTTCTTCCGTGTAACGCAACCACACGATCGTACGTGCTCTGGGCGGCAGCATACGGATGGCAGCACACAAGCGCTCCTGCTCCTCCTGTTGTTCTGCCTGCTCTTCTGGCAGCGGCGCGGGATCAGGCAGTGCCGTCAGGACCTCCTCTTCCCCCGCGTCCTGCAAGGCAGAGAAGAAGAACTGAGAATGCCTCTTGCGCCAGCGTCGTTCATCGAGGCACCGGTTCCGCGCGACGCGCAAGAGCCAGGATTTGAGCGATGTCTCGCTCCATCTGGAGGGCGGGTTGCTCTGCAGGGTGGACAGGAAGCGATAGAACTGGACCCAGACGAATTGCACCACATCGTCGGCCTCGTCCCCGTCCAGGCAAGCACAGACAAGCCGGTATACCTGGCCATGGTAGCGCTGCACCAGGATAGCAAAGGCTGCGTCATCACCTGCACAGGCATGTTCGATTAGCAGGCGATCAGAGAGTTCTTGTTGATGTGTCGGTTGTGATAGACGTCTGTTCATGCGTCGTCTCCTGAGAGAGGCAGCAACGCTCCCGGTGCATTCCGCCCTCTGACACAACGTCACTCATGTGGCTAGATGGAGCCCAGGAATGAAAGGCGCATCACTGCCGCAGGGAGTCAAGCCACCTTCGGTTGGCCGTGGGACATTTGTCTCCTTGTTACTTGCAAGAAGCAGTATAGCGCGCTGCGCGGCAGATGTCATGCTCTGAAAGTGGTAATGTGTGAACCAGGTGAAACCTCGGCCTCCGTCTCCACTAAGGCAAAACGGATCGTCTGCGTCAACACCTACAAGACCTCCGCGTAGCGAAACAGGTGCCAACCCCTGCTCTCTACGTCGTAGAGCACTGGCTCGGCTTCACATACCTGTTGGAAGCGAGCAAAACTCCTTGCAAGCTGGTCTATTCACTACCACCTTCGTGCGTGGTAAAGGTGAAGCGTTGCGCCAGCAGTGCGTGCTCGACCCCTTCATACTGCAAGGCCGGGAACACGACGCCATGCGGCCGGCCAGCGTTCGCAGGACCGGCCTGGCGTGTATCTCCCGTCACAACTTACGGAGGTCTTCCACAAGACGGTCGGAATCTCCCACAAGACGGTCAAAGGTCTCCACAAGACGGTCGGGGGTCTCCCACAAGGCGCAGTGCGCCACCGCTCTCGTCTCCGCTCCTGTCGCCCATCCCGTGCTCGCTTTTCAGATGTGCCGCATCGGTCTTGTTCCTCTTGCACAATCCCCTCAACAAAAACACACCAAATAGGGGCCAAATCTGGCTATTTCTCGTTCATTACAACAGGAGCAATCTCATCATATGTTATGATGAAGTTCAGAAGTCAAAGCAATCAGGAAATCACTAGAAAAAGAGTCTATAAAATGCAAACCGTATATGGTCAAAGTTCAAGCAAATTAAACCCACAGACACGCAAAATCGCCACCATCGCTATTGTTCTCTTCGCCCTTTCTGGACTGATCAGCGGCTTTGCAGTAGGAGCATTCGTGCACCACAGGCCAGCAACAGTCACAACACACAAGACAAGTTCAGGATCAAAGTCCGTAGTGCGAATCACCCAACCGCCAGTAATCACGAGTACACCAGAAATTGTAACCTTAAGTGAGCCCCAAATAACAGATTTTATTTCTTCAGAGACAGCAAATAATAGCACCAGCTATTCTCTGTCGGCCTTAATAATCGATAAGGCAAATAGCCCTATTCAAGCATCTGATGTTACTTGCAAACTTTGGCTGACAAAAGATGCAAATGTATCAAGCGACATAAAGACAGACAACGGGACACGATTAGAATCAATTGGAATCATCCAACAACCTTTCCCTGGGGATGTGAGCGGCCTTAACTTTACTACAACCCAACAGACGCAAGCGTGCACGCCCAATGGTAAAACAACCTGGAACTATACAGTTTCTTCAACGGTTGATTCTGGAATATATTACCTTGTAGTGCTTGCGGATTGGCAAGGAAAGCACTCCAGTTGGAGATGGATAGAGGTCAGAATCAAGAAGGCACATTAGCTATCCCCCCCACAATCCCCCTCATCAACGCCACGAACCTGGGCCGGGCAACATCAGCCGTAGCCAGCACTTCGGCATGGTTAACCTCTTCCGTCTCAACGCCCGTAGCCTTGTTCGTGATCAGGCTTAGCCCCAGCACGCGCATACCCATGTGACGCGCCACCACCACCTCCGGCGCTGTAGACATACCGACCGCATCGGCCCCAATCATGCGCAGAAACCTCAGTTCCGCGCCCGTCTCGTAGCTCGGCCCGCCCACCATAGCATACACGCCCTCGTGCAGCGTAATCTCAGGCCATGCAGATGAAACCGTATGAGCCAGCGCGCGTAATCCGGCATCATAAGCCCTGGCTAACGGTGGGAAGCGTTCGCCAAGGCGCTCATCATTCGGCCCAACCAGTGGATTCGCCCCCGCCAGCCCCGGCATATTGATATGATCGCTAATCAGCATGAAGTCCCCCGGGTGATAAGCCGGGTTCAATCCACCAGCCGCGTTAGTAACAATCAGCGTTCGCGCACCCAGCACCTTCATCACCCGTACAGGCAGCGTGAGCGCCTGGAGTGCATACCCCTCGTAGAAATGGAAACGTCCCTGCATAACCACCACCGGCACATCCTCAAGCATGCCCAGCAGCAGGCGACCCACGTGCCCAGCAACGGTCGAGCGCAGAAAATGCGGGATCTCCCCGTAAGGAATGGCCGTGGCATCCCGCATCTCAGCCACCAGGTCTCCCAACCCCGAACCCAGAATCAACCCGACGACAGGTTTCAAGCCAGAACGAGATTGAATAACCGCTGCAGCCTCTACTACCTGGTCGTAAAGATCCATCTTGCTTCGCTTTCTACATCATCTGTATGCAAGGTCAAACGCCCGTAGTAATGCCTTCGCGGGCAAGCTGGCTATAGACCTGCGTAGTAGAAATATGGGCATGACCCAGCAATTCCTGCACCGAACGCAGCTCCATTCCACCCTGCAGCATCAGAATAGCAAACGAGTGTCGCAGCATATGCGGCGTAATCTCCGTAATGCCCGCCTGCCGCGCATAGCCCTTGATAATCAACCAGAAACCCTGGCGCGTCAGTCGTTCGCCATGGTGGTTCAAAAATAACGACTGCTCCTCGAGGTGACGTGCTACCAGGCGGGGTCTCGCAGTCGCCAGGTACCGTTTTGTCGCTTCCACAGCAACTGCGGAAAGAGGCAAAACACGCGCGCGCTTGCTGCGACCATTACGTCCCGGACAAACTATTGTCGCCTGCCCTGCATCAAAATCACCCAGGTTCAAAGAAACAAGCTCACTGACACGCATACCCGTCGCATACAGCATATGTAGCATGGCCAGGTCGCGCATCCCGGCTGCTGTCTCGACTTCTACCTGGCGGAAGAGACTGCCAATTTGCTCCTGGCTCAAAATATGCGGCATTTCTCTCTGGATATGTGGCGCATCCAGCTTTTCAAGAGGATCAGTTGTAATCATTCCTGTGCTTCGCAAATAGCGGAAAAAGGTTTTCAAAGCAGCCAGTTTGCGTGCTATAGTAGTGGGGCGATATGCCTGACCTTCACGCATTTCCAGTAGATAACCCGCAATATGCTCGCGGGTGACCTGCTGCCAGTTATCTATCTGCTGCCGCTTTAGATACGCACAGACCTGGTTCAGGTCATTACGATAGGCCACTATCGTATTCTGGTTGGCACCACCATGGCCCTGCTCCTTTAAAGCGAGCGAGGCAATATACTCGTCAATAGCTTCTTGCAACATAGGACGCTTCCACCTATCTATAGGCCCCCATATCTCTACTTACCGATCGGGAACCCTGGATGTGACCTCGCTATTATAATTGATGGCACCTGTTAGAGCAAGCAATATAGGAACTACGGCTTTTCCTAAAGGTGATATAATAAATCAACGAGTATCTTATAGATACCCGTACGTCTCGCACAACTACACACTGTACATTCTTGAAGATGCAAAGCAACCCTTGCTTACTACAATGTTCAGTGAAACAATAAGGAGAAACTTTACAAAATGGCTAAATTGCTGGATATGATCGCACAGGCACGGCGAGCGCAGGGCGGCAGCGGCATAGGTTTTGTAGGCAAAAGTAAAACCCAGACCAAACCTCGCGCCGCAGCTCTCGTCGTCGAATTTTCAACTATCGACGCCGAACATGCCGAATCGGCTATTAAAGCTGGAGCAGATGGGCTGCTCTTCACCTGGAATGGCAAGAATACATCAACTCTTGAAACGCTCAAACAGACTATCGATGCTGCTCAAGCCAGCGGTGACAACGTCTCCTGCGGACTACACATCACCGGTGGTTGGGATAAGCTGGATCGCGAAAATTTCGAGCACTTCAAAGAACAGGGTGTGAATTTTATCGTGCTCCCACTGCACGCCCCGGCGCGTTTGCTCGCGCTGCAAGTCAAAGACCTTGAAATGGTCGTCTCTGTACCGATGCAAGAAGGAGACACGTACCCGCTTTTCATTCGCAACCTGACAGCTTTTGATAATATTGCAGCGGTACACCTGGACTTCTCGCTGACCAACAACATCGGCGCTATGTCCATCGAAGATGTATTGCGTTATCGCGCTGTGCGCGAAGCAGTGCGCTTCCCCGCCCTCCTCAACGTAGATGCCGACCTCAGCGAAGCTGACGCCTATACCCTCTTGACCCTGGGTATACAGGCCGTCATTCTGCCAGCCAGCGACACCGACGCCACTACCCAAGAGCAGATCAAGGCCCTGCGCGAACTACTGGAGAAAGTACACCACGAAGAGAAGGAAGCCATGTCCGGCCTCACAAGCAGGTCATAACTACTGTTATTGAATATGTAAGGACGGAGTGGACATGGCACGCTGTATCCACTCCGTCCTTACATATTCAATATCCTTAGTTCTCTCCTTGCCGGTCAGACATCGTCACCTGCCAGTGCAACTGGCGGCGAGGTATGCGTCGCAATAACCCCCGAGTAGCCTCCCAAACACGCTCCGGGTTTACATTATTGCGCCAGTAGTAATAGCAACCCAGCCCATCTGGCTCAACGCTCAGTATATGCGAGAAAGCCACTTCCAGATCCTTCTCACCGCTATCATCAAGACTGAAATTTTGTAGCCAGAGCTGGCTGCGCTTCTCGTGCAGGCGAGTCGTCTCGACAACGCTGCGTCCCCACTTTTCCACCATTGTAATGTCTACATTCAGCAAATTCCAGAAGAGATGACAGCCAATCGTATCCACGTGCGGCATCAATGCAAGGTCCTCAACCTGCGAAATGTCCTGCGGCAGCAACACTACGGTCGTCTTTATATGCTCATCGACTCGTTTGGCACACGCGCACAACTCGCCTAGAAATTCGATCATCGAGCGCCGTCGAAAACGCTCCAGGTCGGTCACATCAGGACAAAGCGCCCGGCATACCGAACAGAAGCAGGTCACCTCGAGACCACGAGGCTCATCGATCAGAATGCCATTAATGGGATACTTAGAAAGGTAATACTCAATTTCCTTGAAAAGCCAGCGGCGAAACGATTGATGATTAAAACAGGAGATTTCATGATGGCGGCCATGCCGGTCCATCACGCGTGATTGAGGGTGGCGAAATGTATACCAGCTCGGCACCAGGGATGGGCCAGCAAACAGATTCCCGTAACGGCCAAGGCTCAAATGTACTTTCAGCCCAGCATCCTGAGCCTGCGCCAGGCCGCGTTCCAAATCACGAGGCCAGCGCTGCGCCTCCTGTTCGTGTATGGCGTAGACAATACTCCCCGCGCCCGCCGAACGAATCTCTTCAAAATCACGTTTCACAATGTCGGGATGTAGCAACGAATGATAATAAGCGACAGTAACTTCCATGCAACCTACCACAAAACAGACGGGATGAAGAGCAATACAGGAAAAAAGGGTTACAGATGTACTTACCTACCTGTACAAGCATGAGTATAGCACAGATTACGAACGCACGCTCGACAAGCAGTAATTATTGGCTATTGATCCCCCTTTCTGGGATTTACGCTTGACAAGTATCTCATTTCTATGCACAATGCACGCATGAGTCACGCACAGCGAGCACAAACTTCTGACGGCGTTTGCTTTGTTCGAGCGTATGCAAAGATCAACCTGACCCTCGATGTACTGGGACGTCGAGCTGATGGCTATCATGACCTGGCAACGGTTATGCAAACCGTCGATCTCTACGATACCATCTGCCTCAGTCCGATCGAGGACAGCCGGGTACAACTGGTGTCTACCATTGCCGAGCTCAGCAACGACGACAATCTGGCTTTACGCGCCGCGCAACTGGTGCGCCAGCGCCTGGCACCCAGGCAAGGAGTTTTAATCGAATTGTACAAACGTATCCCCGTGGCAGCCGGATTAGGGGGAGGAAGTAGTGACGCTGCTGCCGTTTTACGCGCATTGCAGCAGTGGTGGCAACTGCCCCTTTCTCCGTCAGACCTGCTTGACATGGCGATTTCACTAGGCTCTGACGTTCCGTTCTTCCTGAACGGCGGCCTCGCGCTTTGCGAGGGGCGCGGCGAGCGAGTGACCGCTCTCGCCCCCTACTGGCCCGGGTCGATGCGCTGGCTTCTCTTACTCAAGCCGGCGATCCGCGTCTCAACTGCGGCAGTTTTTCGCAACCTGCCCAGCAGTGATTATAGTGATGATACGCACAGCCGAGCGGTTAGGGCGGCAGTAAATGCAAGGCAAATGCCACGACTGGAAGACCTGCATAATTGTTTCGAGCGTAGTGTGCTCGAAGACTATCCGGAGGTCGCCCGCGCCAGGGCAGACCTGCTACAGGCGGGCGCCCCGGTTGTGCGCCTTTCTGGAACAGGCCCTACGCTCTTTGCGCCGTTCTCTGAACTCTCCTACGCTCGCAGAGTGCAGGAGCAGCTGCAAACACAGGGATACGAAGTCTACCTGTCGCGTGCAATACACCCCAACGAGGGGATTGTCAGTATCTATTAGTATGGATGTAAGGAGGCAACTTCACCATGGCTGATCTGTATTATTGCGTCAAGTGCAAAACAAAGAGAGAGATGAAAGACCCGCAGAGGGTTACCATGAAGAACGGTAAACCCGCCTTAAAGGGTCAATGCTCTGTCTGCGGCACAACTATCAACACCATTCTCGGCTCTGAGAAAAAAGCGTAAGACCCGTAGCAATTCAGATAGAACCAGGCACCCGCAAGCGACGTGCCTGGTTCTATCTACCAGATAATCCCTGGAGCAGGGTTGTACTTTGAAACGTCTTCTGCGCAACTTAATTCTATTGATCGTACGCCTGCTCGGTGCACCTGGCGCACGATCAGCAGTAAAGCCGGTAAGTAATACACCACGTATTCTACTGCTACGCCCGGACCACCTCGGCGACCTGGTAATGACAACGCCAGTCTTTCACGCACTCAAACAAAAGGCACCCGGCGCCCACATCACCATGATGGTAGGCCCGTGGTCAAGTGAGGTAGTCGCCCGTCACCCTGACATCGATCGTCTACTTACCTGCCCATTCCCTGGTTTCCAACGGACCGCACAAAAAGCGCTGGCACCATACATCCTGCTCTTCAACGTTGCCAAACAACTACGGCTCGGTCATTATGACCTGGCCATCAACCTGCGCCCCGATTTCTGGTGGGGTGCAGCCTTGCTCTACCTTGCACGTATCCCTCGTCGCATCGGTTACGTCCTTGAGCCCGGCAAGTCATTTCTTACCCATGCCTTGCCATTTCAGCAGCCTGAACACGCCACTATCTCCAACCTGCGCCTCGCCAGCGCTGCCTTGCAAGCATTGGGCTACCCACCACTTGCCGAGCCATATGCGCCAGAACGCTATCCCCTACAATTCACTCCCACACCCGGAGAACAGAAATGGGTCACCGAGCGCTTCAACAAGGAAGGCATCGATTCAGACTCTCATCTTGTCGTAATTCACCCCGGCAGCGGGGCAGCGGTCAAACTCTGGCGCACCTGGGGATGGTCCGCCTGTGCGGATACCCTCACTAAATCCTTGACAATCTCCGCACCAGTTCGTATTATCCTCACAGGCAGTAAAAACGAACGGCCTATGTTGGAGGAGATTGCCAGGGGCATGCAATTACCTGCCGTGCTGGTAACAGATGCCGCGGTAGGTCAGTTGGCAGCTTTGTTGGGCAGAGCGCTGCTCGCCCTGAGTGTGGATAGCGGGCCGCTCCACCTGGCAGTGGCACAGGATACACCCACTGTACAGTTGTTCGGACCAACCGACCCGCGCATTTTCGGCCCCTGGGGTGCACGAGAGCGACATATCGTGCTGGCATCCACGCAGTGCTGCCCAACGTGCCCTGCCATTCCCTGTGGACGCTTGGATTTCTCTCCACAAGAACTGGCAGCTCACCCGTGCGTGCGTCTCATAACCGAAGAGCAGGTAATGGAGGCAGTAGACAAACTTATGTCATACCGGGGATGCGGGGGGGCGCTAGCCCCATAGGCACACTAAAAACCAATGTCACAAATATACGAACAACAACATAATCTGGACAGCTACGGCTATCCTCTCCCGCCAGGCCCGCAAGGAAGGTTGCGCAAGCAAGCTATACGCACCGGCAAAGCTATCCTGGGCAAGTCTATCTATCTCCTCATGAGCCTGGTCGGCGGCCTGCTCTGGTTAGGAAGACTGGGCAGGAAATATCCCGCCCTGACGCAACTGAGCGCCCACCCACAGCACATCCTGGTAATTCGCCTGGACCTAATCGGTGATCTCGTACTCTCGATGACCGCCGTACGCGCCTTGAAACGTACCTATCCAGGAGCGGAAATCGACCTGCTCGCACTGCCCGCAAGCTCTAAGGTCGTGTATAACGACCCCGATCTTGCCAAAATCATCACCTACGACCCGAACGTTTGGCGTCGCCCCAAAGCCCTGCTCCAACCTAAAAACTGGCGCGAGGCATACACCCTGTTGCGTCGTCTTCGCGCAGGTCATTATGACATTGCACTCAGTATCTATGGCAACTGGGCAGGTCTATTAGCAGTCTTGAGCGGCGCGCAACGGCGTGTGGGTTTCGGTCGCGAAAGCTATCCTGGTTTTATGACCGACAATGTACCGGGTCGCCACTGGAGTTTGAACGACCACAAACACGAGGTAGATTACTGCCTCGAGCTGGCACAGGCCGCCGGTGCAACCGTTACCCCGGCAGACCGCGTACCACACCTGTATGTCGATCCACAGGCACGCCAGCAACTGGAACAACTGTTACTTCAGGAAGGTGTACAACCGGCGAAACCCTTGATTGCCTGCCACGTCAGCTCGAATAACGGGCATTCCAAGCGCTGGCCTATCCCTTATTGGGCAACATTGATAGATAAACTCATTAGCGAGTTAGACGCTCAAGTAGTTTTGACAGGAGCCTCCAACGACTTGCCGCTTATCGAGCTTGTAACGAGTCGTTTGCGCGAGCACGCCTTCAACCTGGCCGGCAAGACGAGCCTGCCCCAGCTCGTTGCCCTCCTGCAACGAGCCGATATGGTTATCAGTGGTGATAGTGGCCCTATGCACATAGCGGCAGCTGTTGGCACACCGCTTATCGCCATACACGGCCCCACCGATCCTGCACTGTCTGGCCCTGTAAGTCCTAGGGCCACAATCTTACGAAGTGCTATTTGGTGCAGTCCATGCTACAATGCAAAAGATACAGCCGATTGTCGTTTCAACACAACACAGTGCATGAAAAATATCTTGCCAGCACAGGTGTTCGAGGTCGTACAAAATAAACTCAGGAATAGCCTCCGTCACTTAGATAAACAAGAGGTGGAAGAATGAGCTTGATTCTACAAAACCTGGCAACGCCGGCAATAGGGGAGGCCATTGTTGCTAACTTCACCGAGGAGATGGCTTGTTTTGGCCGTGGACTGCCACAGGGAGAACTGCATAAAACACCAGAGTTGTTATGGTTTTTAACTCCTCTGCCTGGCTTCAGCGGTGTACTGCACACACGTTTTGCAAGCGACGATAAAGCTTATGTCGATGCAAAAATCAATCAAATGATTGACTACTTCCAGGCACGCCGGGTGACCCCAGGCTGGTCCGTTGGACCTTCAATGCATCCGGGCAACCTGGCGACATTTCTGAGGGCGCACGATTTCATCTATAGAAATCAGACTCCGGGAATGGCAGTGGACTTATTTGCAACGAACGAGAACATCCCCCTGAATCAGGAGCTTACAATCACAGAAATCGAGGACCTGGAGACCTTGAAAATACTTTGCTCCATCGAGAAGAAAGGTTTCGGCACGTCAGCCGGGGGTGCGCAAGTCTACTATGATACCTACGCCAATACCGGGTTCGGTAAAGGTATGTCCTGGCACCACTATCTCGGCTGGCTGTATGACGAACCCGTCGCCATTACTTCCCTGCTCTTTCATGCAGGTGTCGCAGGTATCTACGGTGTCGCTACCATTCCAGAGGCCAGGCGCCAGGGAGTAGGAGCAGCGATGACACTCCATACCCTGCGTGAGGCTCGTAAACAGGGCTACCGTGTAGCAGTCCTTTCACCTACAGATATGAGTATTGCTCTCTATCGTCGTATCGGCTTTCAGGAATATTGCAAGTTATTGCACTATGCATGGTCACGAGGGCAATGATACTAGCATCTATGCACAAAAAACACATCTCTCTACCGCCAGATGCCCACATCCTTGTCGTTAAGCTGGCAACGATTGGCGATCTCCTGTTAGCCACACCTGCCCTGCGCGCCCTGCGTGAAACCTACCCGCAGGCACGTATCGACCTGCTTGTCACACCCGCCTCCGCCGGCTTGCTCGACGACTGGGAGGTCATCGACCACGTCATTGTGCTGGATAAATACCTTTTTGACTACCCGCAGCAGTTGCTCAAAAATCCACGCAATCTGCTCCGTCTCCGGCCACTCTGGCACACGCTGCGTGAAGGTGACTATGACGGCGTACTTCTGCTCCATCACCTGACCCTCTTCTTCGGCCGCTTGAAGCACCAGCTTTTAATGCGAGCCACAGGAGCAAAATGGCGCGTCGGCTTAGATAATGGGCACGGCTGGTTCCTCAACGTCCGTGTCAAAGACCGCGGCTTTGGAGCTATGCATGAAGCCGAATATAACCTGGCAGTAGCGGAGGCGGTAGGTGCAACCACCAGTAATAAACAGCTGACAGTGCCAATCAACGCGGAGGAACGCCAGCAGGCCCGCCAACTGCTGTATGGAGATGAGCCGGCCGCCAGCGTTAAACGTCCGATCATTGCCATGCACCCCGGCAGCGGTGGCTACAGCACAGCGCGCCGCTGGGCTCCAGAGCGCTTTGCCCAGCTGGCCGACACGCTCTACCACGACGTAGGCGGCCAATTACTCCTCATGGGTGGCCCCGAAGAAACCGAACTACATCACCACATCATGGGTATGATGCAGTCGGACATGCCTGTACGCAGTTTTGCAGGCAAAGGCAGCATCCGCGTCGCAGCAGCAGTGCTAGCAGAAGCCGATCTCTTCGTAGGCAACGACGCCGGGCCGATGCACCTGGCAACAGCCGTAGGCACCCCCACCGTCGCTATCTTCGGCCTGTCAAACTCTGTCGCCTGGGGACCCTACACGGGCGGCGTACCTGGACAGCAGGCAGTAGTGGTGAAATTAGACCTGCCCTGCATGCCCTGCTTCTATCGCGGCCACGACCTTGGCACGCCCGAGGGCTGCATGACTCGCGACTGCCTGGCATGGCTTGGTGTTGATCCTGTCGTGGTAGCGGCTCGGAGATTGCTGCGCGCGTCGCGGAATTAGCAAAGTGTGGACGAAGTGAAAAAAGGAGAATGAAATGAACACAACATATACATCACCAGTTGATAAGCTGCTTACCCTTGGTGAAGCAGAGCCGGTTGTACCTGATGCATGGCCCAACTATCTTGAACTGGGTCTTGGCCCAGAACACATTCCAGACCTGATTCGCATGGCAACGGATCATGAAATACGCACTATCGAATTAGAAGAAGGCGAAGAAGATGAACCCGAATTCTGGGCACCTATTCATGCCATCCGTGCGCTTGGACAACTTCATGCCGAAGCTGCAAGCGAGCCACTGGTACACCTGCTTGCTGAATTGGAACATGACGAGTGGATGCTTGAAGAACTGCCATCGGTCTACGGCTTGATCGGCCCGGCAGCTATCCCCGCACTTACAGCATATCTGGCTGATTCGTCCAATGAAATGTACTCACGTAGTTACGCTGCAAACGGACTGGAAGAGATCGGTGAAAGGCATCCCGAGAGCCGTTCCGAGGCTATCGCTGCCATCACCAAACAGCTAGAGGCCTTTGAAGAGAACGATTTTGAACTCAACGCTTTTCTTATCGTTAATCTAGCGCATCTCAAAGCAGTAGAAGCCCTTCCCCTCATAGAACGTGCTTTTGCCGCCGACAGAGTCGATGAATTTGTGATTGACTTAGATGATGTCCTCGTTCACTTCGGTCTGAAAGAGCGTGAAGAAGTTCCAATCCAGGGTCCTCTCCGCGACTTATTTGAAAGGCGTGGCTCACCTGTAAGGCCCGAACAGATTACTATCCTACCACCGGATACACCTCAAAACCGGCCTTCGGCCAGAGAAACTACCGTCAAGCCAATAAAATTCTCGGGAAAGAAGATCACAAAGAAGAGAAGGAAAAAGTAGCCTGCTCCTTTTTCACCGGCCTTGTGAAATTGCCAATTTCGACCTGGGGCACTTCTTGCCTGATGATCTCAATCATCCTGCGCATCCCCAAGGCCTCACCCATCGAATCCAGCTCTGGCATGCGCGGCAGCAGCACCTCGGGATCAATATTCAGGTTGCGCAACTGGATTAGCCGCAGTCCTGTCTCCTTCACAAACGCAAGCAGCGCCTCCACCTCGCGTTCGCGGTCGACCATACCAGGGAAACACAGCAGATTGATCGAGCTATAGACACCTGCATCGCGCGCACGCTTCAGCGACTCCTTGACATCCTCAAAGCTATATCCGAGGGGCCGGTAATAAGCAGTATATGTCTCCGGGTGCCCAGAGATCGTGCTTGCGCGAATCGTATCCAAACCTGCATCGTAGAGCCGCTGCAGCCAGCGCGGGTTGCTGGCATTGGTATTTATATTGATTATCCCCCTATTGGTTCGCGCGCGCATGGCCCTGATCGCCTGTTCGATGCGCCGCCACTGCAACAACGGCTCGCCTTCGCAGCCCTGCCCGAAACTCACAATCGCATCTTCAGCCTGCTCTAAATGAGGTATGGCTACTGCGAGTATCTCCTCTACTGCCGGTATGAAGGTCAGTCGGTCCTGTGGTGAGATCAGGTCTTCCTCTTCCTGCTTGGAGATGCAGCCAATACAACGCGCATTGCAGCCCGGCGAGACGGCTATCGCCATTTCCCAGCGTCCGAAGAACAGGTTGCTCGCTGTTGGGCAGGAGTAGTCAAGCGCGCAGTGCGCATGCTGCGCCACCACCCGGTTATTGGGTAACGCGGCCTGTTTCTCATGCACCAGTCGTGTCAAGTTGCGTCTATTGAACGCGCGTGGATGCCACTTGTGAGGATCATCGGTTCGCAATGCCGCTACGTACAGTCGACCATTCATGCCAGCAATGGCACTGTAGCCAAAGAAAGGCAGAGGTTCGGTATCCGGCACTTTTTCATATGCGGGTAGCAAGGTGCGCGTATAGCCGATAGGTAGCAAGGCAGCAGCGGCCCATCCACGCGTTTGAGCAATCACCTGTCGCTCGCCTGATCCCCTCACTCCTATCGCCAGTCGATCAGGCATCATCGAAAGCGTAGCCCCATCAGGCAAAGGTATTAGCTCGGTGGACTCCAAAGGTCGACCACCAAAACTGAGGGCACGCAAACGTGGCTCCTCGTGTATTTCTCCCTCGGGAGTACAGTAAATAACATATGGAAAAGCCATCATAATCCTTGACACTGGTTGGTAGGCGTTTTAAATGCAGTCTGAAACACAGCTAGTGTACGGGCGGTGGCGTCACTGGGACGCGTGAACCTGTAGGCCGTTCATCTACATAGTCATCATCGAAGTACCTGGAAAGTGTTGTCTGCGCCTGTGCAGTCACACGCTGTTCAAGTTCTCGTGTTACCTCATAGACAAAGCTAAGCAGAATATGTTCACCACGCATACTCTGGCAGACATGTCGGATGCGCGGGTGCTCCGACTCCATCCAGGCATTGACCATCGCCTCAAGCGCAGACATGCTGTCTCCACATTGAACGCTATCAAAGCCCTTGTACCTGTACACGTTCCGATCCTTTCAGCTTAGGAATATAATCGAGCTACGCAGATAAATTTTTCCGTATCGAATGAAGGCTATTGTATCATTACCGTAAATATTTTACCATACACCCAATCAACCATGTGTGAGCGAAATTGATGTAGTAATGCAATGAACTGTATCGGCCTGGAACGCCGGTCAACGACTCTACAGGGCATTCATCCATTTCGCAGCATGTGAATTCTTAAGATCCTTCCGCAGCCAGGCGAAAGGCAAGGGCAACCACCTGCTCTTCGCTGAGTGCCCGGCCAGTGAGCCAGGCTTCCCTCCAACTCGCTTTGTCCACCCGGGCACGAATCTGCAAGATTGTTTCTTGCGCAAGGCTATAGCTTCCTAACCAGTGATTAAAGCCATTCGCCTGTTGCATGTTTATTGCTGCACTCCACATCTGTGCCGCCTTTAGGCTCGCCGGAGCCGATTCCGGCCCCTCTCTCATTCCAAACGCAAATCCTAACAATCCTATGCCTGTGGAAATGAATTGCTTGTGACCCAGTTCATGGCTCAACTCAATACTCTTTAACAGGTACTCAACGGCCTCTGCATATCTGCCTTCGACTACCAGCATTCCGCCCAGGTCTTTCAACACATCGGCTACCGCACTTTTGTCCCCCAGTTGCTCAAACAGCCTCCTGCTTTCAGCAAGAAGAGACCACATCCGCTCGAAGTCAGTGGTGAACCCTGCCGCGTCGCCCAGGTAAAACAGCAGTTGGGCACGTAGCCACATGTCGTCTGGCGAAGAAAGCATTTGCAGGCCCTGCTCGCAGAAGCGTTTTGCCAGTTCATGATCGCTCTGAGCAATCGCTGCCCAACTCCGGTGAAACAGCGCAGTCGCTAACCCGCTCGGCTCGTCCAGTTGCCTCCAGAGAACGATACTTGCTTCAGCCAGTTCTACTGCCCTGGTCTGCTCGTTTTGCAAAACCACTACACGCGCAGCCTCGCTCAATGCTTTGGCCCGCGCCGCAAGTATCGTCTTAGCAGCTCCCTCCTCGATGGGTAGCGCCAGGGCTGCCTCCAACCATTCACGCCCCTCAGTCAAGTAGCCCTGCCATTCCCAGTAGGGTCTGAGAGCAGCAACCAGCCGCAAGCACACCTCAACAGCAACCAGCCGGGCGCCAGGAGTATTTCCGGTCAACAACGTCTCATACCCGGCAGCATCCCTGGTCTCTGCGGTCGATCCATAGACATAAGTGGAAAGGCCGTGCATCGTTGCTCTCTCTCTGGCTCGTTGCAACGACCACCCCAGGGCCGCCCGCAAATTCTTCCGATCTGCTACCAGTCGCGCCAGCCAGGTCAATTGCTGTGCGCCTCGCAAGCCTACTTCGGCCATTTCAGCCACCCCCAGGTAATAGCAGGCATGCCAGTCCCGCAGCCACTCTAGCTCCCCGCGCTCAACCAACCGTTCCAGCGCGTATTCGCGCAGCGTCTCCAGCATCATCAAGCGCATCTGCCCACCCGCAACCGGCAGCCGTAACACCAGGCTGTTATCCACCAGTTGCTCGAGCACCTCCAATAAGGAGTCGTGTGCAGGTGTAGCTCCCTGTTCTGCTGCTCCACCCCACATCAACGCTTCCGCCGCCTCAAACGACCAGCTTCCAGCGAACACTCCTAGCCGGGCAAACCACTGCTGCTCATCCGAGGAGAGCAAGTTGTAACTCCACGTGATGGTATTACGCAGCGTTTGCTGCCTGTTGGGCAGGTCCCTCGCTCCTCCGGTCAGCACCGAGAGTCGCGCTCCTACCACCGAAAGTCGTTCCAGCAACAGTGCTGGCGGCAATACCTTGACTCTTGCCGCTGCCAGTTCCAACGCTAATGGCAACCCGTCCAACCGGGTACAGATCTGCGCAATACTTTCTGCGTTGTCGACCGTCAAGTCAAACTCCGGCGCTACCGCTTGCGCTCGCTCCATGAAGAGCTGGACAGCTGCATATTGCCACAACTCATCCGTACTCGTCACTATGCTGGGATCAGGTACATCCAGGGGCGGCACGCTGAACTCGCGTTCTCCATAGAGATGCAGCACCACCCGGCTGGTCACCAGTATCTTCAGTCCAGGAGCCGCTGCCAGCAGCTCGCCCACGGTGCTAGCCGCTTGGGCCACCTGCTCGAAATTGTCCAGCACCAGCAGCAACTTTTTCTCTTGCAGGTGCGTGATCAGGCTCTGGACCAGGGGCTTGCTGGGCGCGGGGGTCATGCCCAATCCCTGGATGATGCTCATGGGTACCTGGGAGGGGTCACGCACCCCGGAGAGTCCTACATAGTACACGCCTTGTGCAAACGCGTCAGCTAACGCGCCTGCCGCGTCTATAGCCAGGCGCGTTTTGCCACTCCCCCCCGGCCCAACGAGCGTGACCAGTCGCACTTCGTCGCGTCCCAGCAACCGCCGCAGCCGCTCCACCGCCCATTCCCGTCCGATGAGCCGGGTGACCGGTGCGGGCAGATTATGCCGGAGGGCGGGCTTCTCGTGTATGAAATCACTAGAAGGCAGGGGCTGAGCAGACTTTGCCGCGAGCTGACTGAGAGGAGGAGACTGCCATTCATCGACGCTGAAACTGGAGGGCTGCATCTGCGCCAGTTCGAGCAACTGGATCACCTCATCCTGGGTAGCAATCGCCTGCAAGCTCGCCATCGTAGTGATGATGCGCCTGACTTCTATCTGGGTTAGACGGGCGTCCTCATTGCCATGTAGCTTGCGGCTGAGCACCTTTGGGTGTAGACCCAGCGCGCCGGCCAACTGCTTCTGGGTATATCCACTTCCACGTAGGTGCTCTTGAACCCTGCCGCCGAATGCTGCAACATCCATATGTATTCACTTCTCACACTTGCTTCCGCCAGACCGTATCGCGTCCCTCAAAATTTTCGTAACTATGCAGCAGGGGGTTCCAAGGGGCCTGCAAGGCCCCTTGGCGGGGTGCGGGGTGTCCCCGCCTTTCTCCCTCAGCCCGCCGCCGGAGGCGGCACAAGAGAAAGGAGACCTGAATAGTTACAAAATTTCTCAGCGAACTTTGCGTAGACTTTGCGTGGATTTCTCGTTACCAAAAACCATGAAAAGTAAAACCTTACCAAGTATACTGTAACCAATATCGTAAATCAATAGATATAAGAGAAGGGTCCCGAGATGTGCATTCTTCAAATTAATGTGCAATGCCATGACAAGTACTTCGAAGTGTTACCGGACGAGCTAGAGAGTACCGAAGTCACAGTCGAACACGCCGTAAGCCACGTACTGCTCGAACTTTTTGGTGAGGTGTCGGTGGATGACGTGACTATTCGCTTCTCTTCCGACCTGTACATGGGTCTGCAACATTGCGCGATCCAAATACACGCCCAGTGTTCTTACCAATCCTTTGCATTCCTTCCACGCACCCAGGAGCATATCGAGCACACAGTAGCGAAATGCATTTGTCCCATTCTGAAGGAGCTTTTTGGCTCGGTGCATGTTGACAGTGTAACGGTCAGCCCTTTCTTAATTGAATCACAGAAACGATTCAGCTTTCCCTCATAGGGTATAAAAATGTTCTATATCTTCAGTAAGTCAGGCAAAACCGCATCAGGTATGTATCCAGGTATATCATGTGGATACAACTTCCATCGTCCACTACTCTATTTAAGGGACGAGCATGTAGTAGGCTTTAACGCACTCTTGTGCACTGCGATCGGCAGCCAATGTAAAGGGAGAGGCAGGTCTTATCGATGGAGTTGAAAGTAGCACAGAGTGTCGTCATCAACCTGCCCGCCGAGGAAATCTTCGCCTACGTAGCCGAATTTGAAAACGCTATCGATTGGTCAGGCTTCGTGATCAATATCAGGAAAACCTCACCCGGGACGATGCAGGTAGGCGCAACGTTGCGCGCTACGAGCAGGTTTTTGGGCAGGTGGCTGGAAAGCACCTACGAGGTGGTTGAGTGTGAACCCGGTCACCACATCACCTTCAAAAGCATCTCCGGAGTAGTGCCCTGGGTCTTCTACTATCTGTTTGAAGCGCTTGAAGAGGGCAGGACCCGCGTCTTACAAGAGGCGGTGATCCATCTCAAAGGAGGGCTCCTGGGCCTGCCAGGGCCAGCGGCAGCAAGTACGATCAGTCGCCAGCTTGATCATGATCTGCTGACGCTAAAAGACATTCTGGAAGCCAGGGCTTCAATCCAGCAGGGCTCTTAATCCAGTTTTTTGGGATATTCTGGTTCGGCGTAATGACCAGTCTTAGATAGTTTCGATTCCCGAAAGGTGCGGGAGTTCTTCTGCTGCCTTTTGTTGCACCGCGGCTACTCGTTGCCCCGTGAAATCCTGGCGAGCCTCCTCTGGCCTGGCACAACCAACTCCCAGTCAAAAAAGTATATGTACCTGGCTACGCTCGATAAAACGCCAGGCACAACTGGACAAGTCGTAACTTCTTCCTTACACTAGTATTAAAGGCAATGTTGCTTTACAATAAACCAGAAGGATTAGTTCATGACGAAATATGCCTTCGTAATCGACCAGCGCAAGTGTATTGGCTGCCATGCATGCACCGTGGCATGCAAAGCCGAGCACGACGTGCCCATCGGCGTCTATCGCACATGGGTCAAGTACATCGAAAAAGGTGAGTTCCCCAACTCGCGCCGCTATTTTCTTGTCAATCGCTGCAATCACTGCGATGATGCTCCTTGTGTCGCCATTTGTCCGACCAGGGCTCTATTTAAGCGCAAAGACGGCATTGTAGACTTCGACTCATCTCGCTGTATTGGCTGCAAATCATGTATGCAGGCCTGTCCCTATGATGCACTCTACATCGATCCCTACAGCCATACCGCAGCCAAGTGTAACTACTGCGCTCATCGCACCGAAGTTGGCCTGGAGCCTGCCTGCGTTGTCGTCTGCCCTGAACATGCAATCATTGCAGGCGATCTGCACAATCCCAACACGGAAATCGCCAGGATCGTTGCTCGCGAACCCGTGCGCACGCGCAAGCCGGAGCAGGGCACCGGGCCCAATGTCTACTACTTAGGAGCGGAAGAAGCAGCCATCAATCCCGAAATAGCCATCGAAGAGCTGCCGCATATGACGATGTGGAGTACCCTGCTAAAGCCTGATCACGACGAGAACGGCGCTTTCGATAAAAGTATGTCGTTGCGCGCTCTCAAGACCATCAACCCTCTCAAACCCTACTCACCACCCGAACCCCAGCGTCGCACACCCGTCGAAGCACGTATCGTCTATGACACGCCCAAGAATAACGCTCCCTGGGGCTGGAAAGTCTCAGCCTACCTGGGTACAAAATCGATAGGGGCCGGTACCATGATCGTAGCAGCGCTTGCGCTGTCTCTCTACGGATTAAGCGGCACTCTCAGCAGTAACACAAATGCTCTACTCGGCATCGGCGCACCCGTCATCGGCGGCTTTTTTACCGCATTGACGCTGCTGTTGCTCATCGTAGACCTGAAACGCCCCGGGCGTGCGCTCTTTCTTTTGACAAAGCCCAACCCTACCTCCTGGCTCGTCTGGGGCGGCTACATTCTCGGCATCCTGGGCTTCATCGAAGTCGCCTGGTTCATTGCAAGTCTGCTGGGTTCTAGCGAAGTGCTGCGTGGGCTGCTCATCCCCGCTGCACTTTTCGGCATGGCAGGAGCAGGCTATACTGCCTTCCTCTTTGGTCAGGCCGAGGGACGCGACTTCTGGCAAAGCCCGCTGCTGCTGCCTATCCTGCTTACGCAAGCAGCCCTCGCCGGTTCTGCCGCATTGGGGCTGCTCTCATGGGCGCTCAATGCCGAGAGCGCGCTGAGTACGCTATTCACCATTGTCTTGCTCATTGCCACCATACTGCACGTACTTTTAATCCTGTTGGAAGTTTTCGGCCCGCATAGCAACAGCCATGTCGCCAGAGCAGCCCGCTACATGAGCAGGGGTGGGCTAAAAGATACTTTCTGGGGACCATTCTTTGCTATTGGCTCAATCATTCCCATCTTCATGCTCTCTATCGCCCTGCTCGTGCCAACTGCACAGCTTGCGCTGCTTGGCTTCTCAGGCATACTCGCACTGGCAGGCCTATTCGCCTATGAGCATTGTTTCGTGGTTGCCGGACAGATAGTCCCGCTGAGCTGATGCAAGTGTTACAACTGCGACAAGTGGTACAAATCCAATTGGAGATAAATAAATGACCGAGATTCCCTTACGGCACCACATAGCACCAAGTGGAGAACAGATCACCGTGCGAGACCTGGCCTCCTGCCCGCCTCCGGAGCGCTGGCAGGACTGGGTAGAGTACGATGCCAGGGCCTGGCCGCGCAAGGTCGAAAAACGTTACGAAATTATTCCTACTATCTGCTTCAACTGCGAAGCCGCCTGTGGACTGCTGGCCTACGTTGATAAAGAGACGAGTCGCGTCAAAAAATTCGAGGGCAACCCCTATCACCCGGGCAGTCGCGGGCGCAACTGCGCCAAAGGCCCAGCCACTATCAACCAGGTCGATGATCCCGAGCGTATCCTCTATCCCTTGAAACGTGCAGGTAAACGTGGCGAGGGCAAATGGGAACGCACCACCTGGGACGAGGTACTGGAAACATTTGCGCGCAAAATCCGCGCTGCCATCATCGAAGGCCGCCATGACGAAGTAATGTATCACGTCGGGCGACCCGGGCACGACGGCTACATGGAACGTGTACTCGGTGCCTGGGGTATAGACGGCCATAATAGCCACACCAATGTCTGCTCGTCGTCAGCACGCTTCGGTTACCAGGTCTGGTGCGGTGCCGACCGCCCCTCGCCCGACCATGCCAACGCGCGTTTTATTTTACTCATCAGTTCTCACCTCGAGACGGGCCACTATTTCAATCCACAGGCTCAGCGCATCATCGAAGGCAAGATGAAAGGCGCCAAACTGGCAGTCATGGATCCGCGTCTCTCAAATACAGCTAGCATGGCCGATTACTGGCTCCCAACCTGGCCCGGTTCAGAGACAGCAGTACTGCTGGCAATGGCGCGTATCATCCTGGTCGAGAAACTGTACAACCGCGCATACCTGTGTCGCTGGGTCAACTGGCAGGAGTACATGGCAGCCGAACACCCCAACAAACCCCAGACCCTCGACTGTTATATCGAATTGTTGATCGACCTGTACGCCGAGTTTACTCCAGCCTTTGCCGCGCAGGAGAGCGGTCTGTCAGAGGAGACAATCATCGATATCGCGCGCCAGGTTGGTCATGCCGGAACAGCTTTTGCCGCGCACACCTGGCGCGCCGCCACCGCCGGCAACCTTGGCGGCTGGCAGGTCTCTCGCGCTCTCTGGTTTCTCTCCGTTCTCACCGGCAGTATCGGTACTCCCGGCGGGACGGCTCCCAACACCTGGAACAAGTTCGTACCCGCGCCTTTCATCAAGCCGAGTCCATCCGAAGTCTGGAACGAATTGCTCTTCCCGCCCGAATATCCGCTGGCAAATTACGAAATGAGCATCCTGCTCCCATACTTTTTGTGTGAAGGCCGTGGCAAGCTCGCAGCCTACTTTACCCGCGTCTATAACCCCGTCTGGACGAATCCCGACGGCACCCGTTGGATCGAAATGCTTACCAACGAGCAGCAGGTAGAGTTACACGCTGCTTTGACGCCCGTCTGGAGCGAGACAGCCTGGTACGCCGACTATGTACTTCCCATGGGAGTCGGCAGCGAACGTCACGACCTCATGAGCCAGGAGACGCACGCCGGACGCTGGATCGGCTTTCGCCAGCCGGTACTGCGTGTCTACAAAGAACGCAATGGAGAACATGTCCAGTACACCTACCAGGCCAATCCAGGTGAAGTATGGGAGGAGGACGAGTTCTGGATTGAACTATCGTGGCGCATCGACCCTGACGGCAGCCTTGGCATTCGCAAATATTTCGAATCACCCTATCGCCCGGGCCAGAAGCTCACCATCGAAGAATACTACCGCTGGATATTCGAAAATAGCGTCCCAGGACTGCCACAGGCGGCTGCCAAAGAACACCTTTCGCCACTCGAATACATGCGGAAGTACGGTGCCTTTGAAATTCCCCAGGAACAAGCGCCCGTCTTCACCTTAAACGAACGCGAGTTGAAACCTGCCGACCTGGAAGGCGCTCAGATAGACGAGCTCAGCGGCAAGATCACACGCAACGACACCACTATCGGCATGATGGTTGATGGCAAAGCATACGAAGGCTTTCCAACACCTTCTCGTAAACTGGAATTCTATTCCCCCACGCTGAAAGAATGGGGCTGGCCGGAATACGCTATCCCCAGCTACATTCGCAGCCATGTTCATCATACCGCTATGAATCATGACAAGAGCGAGTACCTGCTCATTCCAACTTTCCGCCTGCCCACACTCATCCACACACGTTCAGGCAACGCCAAGTGGCTCTACGAGATCTCAAACGCCAATCCTGTCTGGATCCATCCTACCGACGCAGAACGCATCGGCGTGCAAACGGGTGACCTGGTACGGGTCACAACCGAGATCGGCTACTATGTCAATCGTGCCTGGATCACCGACGGCATTCGTCCCGGCATAGTTGCCTGTTCGCATCATCTCGGACGCTGGCGCCTGGATACGAGCCAGGGAACCGACCGCTGGTCCTCCGCGTTGGTAGAACTGGGGAAAACCCAGGATGGCATATGGCGTATGCGCCAGTTACAGGGTACACTACCTTTTGAGAGCGCCGATCCAGACTCATCACGTATCTTCTGGCGCGAAGGTGGAGTGCATCAAAACCTGACCTTCCCTGTCCACCCGGACCCGGTCAGCGGCATGCACTGCTGGCACCAGAAGGTAACCGTTGAGCCTGGTTACCCAGAGGATTCGTATGGGGACGTGTACGTCGATACCAATAAAGCATATAAGGTCTATAAGGACTGGTTAGCAATGACCCGTCCGCAAACGCACCGGACCGACGGCTTACGCCGTCCTCTGTGGATGATCCGTCCCTATCGCCCCGCAGCAAGCGCATTTAAAAAGCAAGATTCTTAGGGGCGGCAACTCGTAGGGGTTAGTTTGGAGTGGAGGGAACCACCCCAGAAAGCAATTAAGCAACAGGAGGAACAAAGATGTACTTCAAACAACTCGTCAAAGAAGACCTGGGATGCGCAAGCTACATCGTCGGCTGCCCCGACGCAGGCGTATGCGCAGTAATTGACCCTCGCCTGGACATGGTAGACGAAATTCTAGAACTCACCACCGCCAGGGACTTACAAATCAAGGCAATCATCGAGACCCACAATCACGCCGACCATATATCAGGCCATGGAGAGCTTGCCCGCCGTACTGGCGCCTCCATCTACATCTATGAGCAGGCGGGAGTGGCATATCCACATAAGAAGCTCAAAGATGGCGATGAACTACAATTCGGCTTTGTTAAGCTGCGCATTATACATACCCCGGGACATCGCCCCGAGCATATCGCACTGCAGGTCTCCGACACAACTCGCAGTGATGATCCCTGGCTGGTCTTGACCGGTGACTCGCTCTTTATCGGTGATGTGGCCCGCCCCGACCTCGCCGTCCCTGGTGAAGAAGGTGCCAGCGTCCTCTACGACAGCATCTTTAATCGCCTCCTGAAGCTCGAAGACGGCGTCGAGGTCTATCCAGCGCACGTCGCAGGTTCATTGTGTGGGCGTGGTATGAACGCCAAGACCAGCTCTACCATAGGCTTTGAGCGCAAACATAATCCAGCGCTAGCACCGCGCAGCCGTACCGAGTTCATCTATGAAATGAACGAGAATCTGCCCCAGCGCCCGCCCAACATGTACAACATCGTCGAACGTAACCGGGAAGATTATGCCCATGCTGAAGCCCCACTTGCCCCCCGACCGCTCAACGCACCCACATTTCAGCGCGAGATGGAAAACGGAGCCCTGGTCATCGATACACGCTCACCCCATAATTTTGGCGAGGGGCATATCCCGGACGCATTGCACGTCTACCTGCGCGGTTCCGCATTTGCCACCCGCGTTGGTTTCATCGCCTCTCCACAAAACCGCCTCTTGTTGATAGTCAAGGATGAACGCGACCTGCATGAGGCAACGACACAATTAGCCGTGGTGGGTTACGACCAGGTCGTAGGCTACCTGGAAGGTGGTATGGCGGCATGGCAGGAGGCCGGGCTCCCCATACAGCAATTGCGTCAAATCACCGTCGAGGAATTGCATTCGCTCCAGCAGGACCTGCAGGTCCTGGATGTGCGCGACCAGGGTGAATGGGACGAAGGACACATCAAGGGAGCTATACATATCCCGTACTACTTCCTCGAACAACGTCTGCAGAAACTTGATAACACGCACCCACTGGCAGTCACTTGTGCCAGCGGCCAGCGCAGCAGCTTAGCCTGCTCCATCCTGCAAAGACATGGCTTTACACAGCTATTCAATGTGGTCGGTGGGACGGATGCATGGATACAAGCAGGTTTAGCTTTTATCACCTAACGAAAAGAGAGGCGCGCGAACTCGCGAGTTCGCACGCCTCTCTTTTCGTTAGCAAGATTCTAGAATCACGCAACCCCCAAACCATGCAAAATCATCTCAAGAGCGCTAACCGCAATCACTGGTAAGAAGATAAAACGCAAAGTTTTATTGCTCAAGTGCGGCAGCAGCCGAGCACCTGCCAACGCGCCTATGAGGATACCAAGAGCAACAGGCGCAGCAAGCAGTGGAGGAATATCACCACGCGAAAAGTAGATGCCAGCACTGGCTGCTGCTGTAACTCCAATCATAAAATTACTGGTCGTGGTAGAAACCTTCATCGGCAGGCGCATTATCGTGTCCATTGCCAGTACCTTGAATGTGCCACTACCAATACCCAGCAGCCCCGAAATAAGTCCAGCTACATACATCATGGCCATACCCAGCGGCGTGCGTGTCACTTGATAGGCGACCTTGTGTCCCAGGCGTTGATCTGGGTACGTGCTCGAAAGGTGCAGCCAATTTGCCCAGCGATCATTCTTCACTCCTTGGGGTAACTCTTCCCCAATCTTGAATACTACTGGGGCAGCAGAAATCAGGAGAACGACGCCAAAGATAACCGAGAGTAAGCCAGGAGCTAGCAAACCAGCCAGGAATGCACCGCAAATTGCGCCGGTCGTCGTCGCAATCTCCAGGAACATCCCTATACGCAGGTTGGTCAGGTGGTCACGCACATAAGCTGCCGCCGCTCCGCTGGAAGTAGCGATAACAGAAATAATACTCGCTCCGATCGCAAACGAAATGGGCAAACCGAATACCAGCGTTAGTAAAGGCACAATCAGCACTCCTCCACCTAATCCCACCAGCGAACCAAGCAATCCTGCTGCAATCGAGCCAACAAAAATCAGCAGAATCACTGATAAGGAAAAGTGGAGGTGCTGCACGTCGTTGTGGTGCTGGCCTGTAGTTATATTGCCAAGTAAAAATACGCTGCACAGCAATATAGTCAGGACAATCAAGGTAATCACAACGTACTTACGATCTCCCTCTAACGCAAAGGCAATCACTGAGGCTGCGACACGTATGACGGGAATTGCAATCAGGAGTAGCAATCCAAGTGCGATTACGGCTTGTGGCTGTAAAACAAGCAATCCCTCTCCAACTTGACTGAGTGTTTGTGGAAAGTTAAGCAGTCGTTGTACAGACAAGCCACCAGGATGGATCGGCAACAGAATCAAACCGATCAGAATGATGGCGGCGCTTAGAATGACACCTATTTGCAGAATCCACCCGATAATGTTGTTTGTGGTTTCTCCCCTGGGGGGTGTTCTCTGCTTTTTTGGCTCAAGAGAAGTGGATACCTGGTGCGCATCCACCTCACTTTGTTTAACAAAAGGTGCGGTTGTAAACTGCATAATCTTCCAGTCGTATCTTCATCGCTCAGGTGGTTAGAACAATCTTCTCCTATCATGACTTCCACCTGAAAATATTCATAACTCTCGAGCAATGAATGCAGAGATCGCATTCCCACAAGTAATAATAACCTTATTTCTGATATTATTCCAATACATAATTATTATCATACTCATAACTACATGGAATAAATATGTCAGGGTATACCTGTGGTCATACTCTGTATTCGACCTGCCCTGACCCTTAATCCTGCATGAATGAGAAACTCTCCACCCTAATAATTGAGCTTTCTTAAACCCTATAACTCTTTTTGGTCATCAGACGTATTTATATATAAGCAAGCAGAATTTATTTCTGTCTTAGAAGCAGGCATAAATTTACTCTGCTTTACGTTATAATTTATAAGAGTGGGGCTTGACTCACTTTGCCTGGGTTAGCGTGATCATTCGCTAACCGTCCTTTCGTGCCAATCAAGAGCCAGAAAGGCTGCCAACTTCGATGTTGCAATTACAAAATATCAAGCTTGTTCATCTTTCAATGAAGCGAATCGTCTTTGGTGGTGTGAGCGGTGGCATTGGTGTATTAGGATTACTTTTTGCTCTAGCGGCCTATGTAGTCGAATCGCTTATACGTCCGAAGAAATATAATGTCTTCGATCTCTATACCTTCAGTCCTTATGAACTTGATATCCCCGCTGAAGCAGTTGTCTTCCCATCGCTCGATGGCAGCCACAAAGTAAGTGGCTGGTACATTCCCCGTCTGGGAGCGACAAGCTCTATCCTGGTATGCCCGGGCTATCGTTCAAGCGTGGCTGATACTCTGGGTATCAGCGCCCACCTCTGGAAAGCGGGTCATAATATCCTGGCTTTTGAGTATTATGGGCATGGAACAGAAGTCGGTATACCGGTGACTCTCGGTTACCGCGAGATCAACGATTTTCTCGGAGCCGTAGCCTATGCGAAGGAACGTGCCCCACAGGATCACCTGGGCGTTATGGGGTATTCAATGGGCGCGGCAGTAGCTATTATGGCCTGCGCTCGCAACGAAGATGTTGAAGCGCTGGTAGTGGATAGCGCTTTTGCTACCACATTGGGGGTCATTGATTACAATTTCCGCCGCGCATTGCGTGTGCCATCTGCTCCCGTCGCCTGGGTAGCGGACCGCTTGTTGTACTGGCGTGCAGGCTACCATTTTAACCAGGTCGAGCCATTGCGGAATATCGCCCACATCGCACCCCGGCCCATCCTGATTATTCAGGGCGGAAAGGATTCCGTTGTAGACCCAAAGGACGCGTATCTACTGTACGCGGCCGCACAGGAGCCGAAAGAACTCTGGTTCCATCCTAATGCCGATCACTGTGGCGTCTACTTTGAGGACCGCCATGCCTACGTGAGGAAAGTTACTGATTTCTTTGATCTGCACCTGAAGAATGTGGGCCATTTACAGTTGGTTGAGCCGGTGCTTCCAGAAACATCAGAGCCGAACAACACAGAGGACACACCTCAAAACCTGTCCGAAGCCTCTTGAACCGCTGCAAGCGAAGCTGGGATCGGGCTGGGGGATTAATTGGTCGCGTAGAGGCGGGGAGACGCTTGCGTCGCCCCAGTAGCGCATTAACTAGGTTGGATATTCCAGGGTCACAATCATCCCGTCCCTGGCGGCTCGAGCGTTTGCAAAAACGTGCTTTGCCGCCTTTTCCGCCCCCGACGGATCGGTAATTTTGGGACTGAAATGCGTCAGAAACAAGGAACGTGCACTCGCCGCTTGAGCTATACGCGCCGCTTCCTCCGCCAACATGTGCGCATGTGCTTTTGCTAATGGTAGGTCTCCTGGATCATCATACATACTCTCGCAGATCAGTAGATCAACGTCATGAGCAAACGCGCTGAGTTGCTGTGTTGGCCGCGTATCAGTGATAAATGCCAGTGAAATACCGCGTCGAGGAGGCCCCAGCACCTGCTCTGGCGTAATCGTTTGGCCGCTGTATTCCAGCGTCTCCCCGCGCTGCAGCCGTGACCAGAGCTGTACAGGCAATCCGAGGGCCTGCGCCTGCTCTGGCAGAAATGCTGGATTGCGCTCCAATTCCAGGCGGTAAGCCAAGCAGGGAACGCCATGTGCAGCAGCATTACACGAACCCTGCAATCCTCCAGGCAGCGCGAAATGTTCGCCACTTTTCAGTTCGTGCATCTGTACCGCAAAGGGCAGTTCCGCAACAATGCGCCTCAGTCCTTCGACAACGTAAATAGTGCCAGGAGGTCCATAGATATCAAGTGGCTCAGTTCGTCCCGCGTGCGCTACCATGAAGAGCACGCCTGGTAAACCCGCCACGTGATCCGCGTGCATGTGCGTAAAGCAGATAGCCCCAAGCTGCCGGAAGCCCCACCCTAGTGATTTCCATGGTATCTGCGTTCCCTCGCCACAGTCCAGCAGCGTCAAGGTTGACCCACAACGAACCAGTGCGCACGACAGCCAGCGCCCCGGCAGTGGCATCATGCCGCACGTTCCTAACATACAGATGTCAATCACGATCTACTATTCCCCTGTTCCTCTTCACCAATTGTTCTGATACGCCCACGCAAGGGCAATGATCAGCATCGAGAGCAATAACACAGTGCTGAGTGCAATGCTAATTATGTAGAACGGAAAACCGGTAGCAATCAGCACAATAGCAAAAATCACCCAGAATACGGCAAATACACCAATCAAGTATTTCCAGGCAGGAACGCGCCGCATGGGTTTGTGACCCTCCTCTGTGAACTTTCGCTTAGAAATATAGTATAACAGCTATATACATTTTCTGCCTAACCGGCACATAGGTGAAGATAATGACCTTAACACTAATCGATCGCTTCCATCCGCGCCTGCGCAACCAGCGGCAGGAAGCCATCAACGCCGGATATCTGCATAAGCTTGAAGAAGTGGAACTATTAGAACCACAACAATTGCGCCCTTTGGCCCTGTTAAGCCTGCTCATGTTGGTAATTGGCGGTGTGTTCTTTGCTCTACTGAACCTTGCCGCTTATGCCTGGCAAACTCACGCTGCCATCGCCGGCATAGGCGGCTGGGGACTGCTCCTCTGGATTATAATCAATATTGTTGGCTATATCCTCATCCTGCCACTTCATGAATTGGTCCATGCGGCAGCCTTCTTGCTTTGGGGGGGCAGACCCTATTTTGGTACCAGGTTACCCTACGCGCTCTACTGTGGCGCAAAAAATCAGCTTTTTCGCCGCAACCAGTACCTCGTAGTTGGATTGGCTCCTCTTGTTGTAATCACGCTCGCCGGTATCATCTTCACACTCGTCTCACCTGCACTTGCCTCGTATACTATCTTCGCTACAGTAGGTAACATCTCCGGAGCTGCAGGTGATGTATGGGCCGCCCGTCGATTATTACGACTGCCGCCTTCCGTACTCGTGGAAGATACTGAAGCAGGATACAGAGCTTGGCAATTGACTCCACCCCTTTCTAGTGATAGAATGCCGGTATAATGATATATCGTATCAATAGACTCCCGGAAAGACTCTCTCACGGCGACCTTGACTGTCGACCTGCCAGATATGAGGTAATTATTAACTATGCCCGAATTGCCAGTAGTGGGAAGTCGGTTTTTGTGTTGTTCGCTGATGTTCGCTCTCGCTCGCGTTGTGCTTGTTAAGCGGCTTGAGTGTTCGCCGATGTTCGTCAGTGGTTACTATCAATCGTCGGCTTTGCTGTCAGTTTTGCTGTCAATGAATAAGAGCTTATAGTGCCGACCGAATCCAAACTAACAAAGCAATACTAGGGAACATGCTCTTTCTTGCTTTCTTTCCTCGCTGTTCCTACAAAGCTAGCGATTTGCCACACAAATAGCACATAGCCTGCAGCTGCCACTCCATACATGACAAAGACGACAGGTCCGCTCAGCATGCGCGCGAAGATGATGCAAAGCAGGCACAAAATGAAAGTGGGAAACAAGGGCCAATATTTTGCGAGCATGATTGACTCCTTTGATGTATTCTCTTTCTAAATGCCTCTAATGTCTCTACGAATCATCTTTGCTTCTCGTTTCTTTATGAAAGGAAGTAACTATTGGCCGTCACTTTCCTTGTAGATGAGGTAATCACCAAACCTGAGTAAGAGCCCATAACTAACCTGGCGCTTTTCTGCCAGATAAAGGTTCTCGGACCCGTTTGGTGATAAGAAATAGAACCAGGTGAGCCAGGGAACTAGAAAGAGTGGCTCTAGTCATAGCAAATTCCCTACCGGTAGTTTGTTGACTTCGGATCAAGCTGAACTATAGAGAGCAATGGCGTGTCCTCGTTCAAGCCATCCGAGAAGGAACTGCAACGCAGGAGGTGGGGGTAGTTGAGACCAGCCATGCCAATAGCGCCTGAGCATGATCCAGGGCTCCAACCATCCGCGTACCGCCCGCAGCGCCATCGGCCAGGATACCTGCGGTCGCACTCCTTTTCCCTCGCTGATTTTTTTCCCCCGTTCCTGCAGCAGCTGCAGGAACGCTTGTGTGGGGGGGCGCTGATGGCTCAGACGGCTCTATGGCGGCTGGCGTGGTGCTTGCAGCGGGGTGAGAGGCATGATACCAGCAAAACGAGAACGCACACCAGACTAACTGCCAGTGCCGCCGGATGGCCTGGTCGCTTCTCACCTGGTACTGGGACCACCCCAGGGCATGTTTGACATGTTTGTAGCTCTGCTCAACCCACATGCGCAGCCCGTACACCCTGATCACCTCTTCCAGGCTAGCTGGAGGGAACGGCGGTTTGGTTCCAAGGCGTTGCGTTGGCGCGGGCAGGTTGGTCACCAGGTACCAGGTGGAGGTGTCGGGCAGCGTCTGTGGATCGGTGGTGGCCACGATGGCGCGTTCTTGCTTGGCTGGCCCATAGGGCCCAGCCACGATCTCCACGGCCCACCAGTCCTGCGTGCTGCCATCGCGAAACGTCCTGGTGATGCGCACCCAGGTGCCTGGCCGCTCGGCACTCACCCAGCCAGCCTCGTGCGCCACGTCTTGCAGCGTCCCTGCCACATCCTCTGGATGCCACCAGGCATGTGAGGGTTTGAGCGCCAGCACGTAGGGCTGCTTCAGCTCGCGTAAGCCACTTCTGAACCCGCGATCTTCCCCATACAACGAGTCGGCCACCACCGCTCGAAAGGGCATCCCGTCCTGGATCGCACGTTGCACCAGCTGCAGTGCAATCTTGAGCTTGGTGCGAAAGGCGGGATCCTTCTTCCCCTCCCGAAAATACAGGGCTGGGGTATAGGGCTCCACGTCAATGGGGTAGTACACGCGCTCGTCAGCCCACAGACTGCTGACGGACACCACACCATTGTCAATTTTGCCCAGGTTCGCCAGATACTGCCGGCTGACGTGGGCGGTCTGGTGGCCATCTTTGCGATCCCCGGTCTCATCGATCACCAACACCCCACGCCCCGTGGGTGCCGTTGATGGATCGTCGCGCAGCAGCCTGAGCCGCTTGGCCTGCACCTTGCGCTCGTCCCACGTGGATTCTGAGAGAAACCATTGCAGTTTTTGCGCTCGTGGCTGCTGCGCTCCCACCACTGGCTCGGTATTGACCAGTCCAGTCAGCGTCTTATGTCGTTCCGTGGGCAAGAGCAGGCCCTCCAAGTAGCGACGAAATGCTTCGCGTTGGTTGCTCTTCTCCCACAGGTCATCAAAGTGCTCAGCATAGGCTTCCAGCGGCTCGGGAGCTGGGATAATATCGATTCGCTTCGTCATCTCACATGCCTCCTCTCCCCCTATTGTATCACACTCTCTCCCCTGTCAACAAACTACCGCTACTGCTGCGTTCCTTAAAGGCGATAAGAAAAGAGCCGGCGGTAGTGGCGATGGTCCTTGGGAGGCCGACCCCAGATCCAGGGCTTAGCCCGCAGGTTGAGTTGCCGGGTGGCGACGCGGGTGGCTTGCTCGATCTCATCGGGATTGGCAAAGCTCTGCCCAGCCAGAGCATCGCGGCGGAACAGGCGCCACCAGCCCTCTTGCAGGTTCAACCAGCACGCACCTTTGGGAATGAAGACCTGCTGAAGCCGCGGATGCTCGGCCAGCCAGGCACGGGTT
>WNGJ01000053.1_pt1 | contig 78811 bp, 66 predicted proteins | sample 5400611 | NCBI WGS metagenome assembly WNGJ01 (sample SAMN13153375, study PRJNA577476) | soil metagenome | isolation source: 40 cm soil or saprolite under Garry oak tree replicate 1 | place: USA:California | collected 2016-06-15 | reverse complement strand
ACGCGCGCGAGGATTTTGCGCAACGCGACGATGCGAACTGGATGCGCCACACGCTCTGGTACCGCGAAGGCAACCGGCTCGACTACAAGCCGGTCAACGTGAAGCCGCTGAGCGTGCCCAGTTTCGAACCGAAAAAGCGCACCTACTGAAGGGATCGAGGCGCAATGGACACTCAAGTACCGATCAGTGGCCCCGCCACGACGCGAGCCGGCCCGGCAGCAGGCGCCCGCACGCTGCGTTTCCTGATCTATCGCTACGATCCGGATCGCGACGGGCGGCCCCGGATGCAGTCCTACGAGATCCGTCTGCAGCCGACCGACCGGATGCTGCTGGATGCGATGATCCGGATCAAGGGCGAGGTCGACGACAGCCTGGCCTTCCGCCGATCGTGCCGCGAAGGCGTGTGCGGCTCCGACGCGATCAACATCAACGGGCGCAACGGCCTCGCCTGCGTCACCAACCTGCGCGAGCTGAAGGATCCGATCGTGCTGCGGCCGATTCCCGGGCTGCCGGTGGTGCGCGACCTGATCGTCGACATGAGCCATTTCTTCGATCAGTACCATTCGATCAAACCGTTCCTGATCAACGAGACGCCGCCGCCCGAGCGCGAGCGGCTGCAATCGCCCGCCGAGCGCGAGGAACTCGACGGACTGTATGAATGCATCCTGTGCGCGTGTTGCTCGACGGCGTGCCCGAGCTTCTGGTGGAATCCGGACAAGTTCGTGGGTCCAGCCGGGCTGCTGCAGGCGTACCGCTTCATCGCCGACAGCCGCGACCAGGCGACCGGGGAGCGGCTCGACGACCTGAACGACCCTTACCGTCTGTTCCGCTGCCACACGATCATGAATTGCGTGGACGTGTGTCCCAAGGGGCTCAATCCGACTCGCGCTATCGGCAAGATCAAGGAACTGATGATGCGCAGGGCTGTCTGAGATGGATCCTTGCATCGGGCGGGCCGATCGAGCGGACGCGGAGGCGCTGCGTCGCCTGCGCTGGCGCGCGCGCCGTGGTCTGCTGGAGAACGATCTTCTGATCGGACGCTTCCTGGACCAGCACGGCGACGCCCTGAAGCCGGCGGATGCCGACGCGCTGGCGCGCCTGCTGGATCTTTCCGAGGCCGAACTGTTCGACCTGCTGCTCGGGCACTGGCAGCCGGCCGGTGCGTTGGACAGCCAGCCGGTTCGAGATGTCCTGCTGCGGCTGCAAGCGGTACGCCTTGAACCGGCACGGACCCCCTGCACCTCACCCCGCAACCCTGGAGCCTGACGATGGCATTGAACGCGTCCGAACACAAAGCAACGCTGACCTTCAGCGACGGCACGGCGCCCATCGAGCTGCCGATCTACAAAGGCTCCATCGGCCCCGACGTGATCGACATTCGGGCGCTGTACTCGCGAACCGGCAAGTTCACCTACGACCCGGGTTTCCTGTCGACCGCTGCGTGCAATTCGTCGATCACATTCATCGACGGCGACCGCGGAGAGCTGCTGTATCGGGGCTATCCGATCGAGCAGCTGGCCACTCACTGCAATTTCCTGGAAGTCTGTTATCTGATCCTGTACGGGGAGCTGCCCGATTCGAAGCAGCGCAAGGAATTCGTCGCTCTGGTTTCGCGCCACACGATGGTGCACGAGCAGATGCAGTTCTTCATGCGCGGGTTCCGGCGCGATGCCCATCCGATGTCGGTCCTGACCGGCCTGGTCGGGGCGATGTCGGCGTTCTACCCGGACTCGATCAACGTGCACGACCCCGCGCAGCGGGAGATCTCCGCGATCCGGATGATCGCCAAGATGCCGACCCTGGTGGCGATGGCCTACAAGTACGCGATGGGGCAGCCGTACATGTATCCGCGCAACGAGCTTTCGTACGCGGCCAACTTCATGCACATGATGTTCGCCACGCCGTGCGAGGATTACCACGTCAACCCGGTGCTGGTGCGGGCGCTGGACCGGATCTTCATCCTGCACGCGGACCACGAACAGAACGCATCGACGTCCACCGTGCGGCTGTGCGCCTCCTCGGGAACGAATCCGTTCGCGGCGATCGCGGCGGGCGTCGCGTGCCTGTGGGGTCCGGCTCATGGCGGCGCCAACGAGGCGGCGCTCGCGATGCTCTACGAGCTGCAGGCGCAGGGCGGACTGGCCAAGATCGGCGAGTTCATCGCCAAGGTCAAGGACAAGAACTCCAATGTCCGGCTGATGGGATTCGGGCACCGCGTCTACAAGAACTACGACCCGCGCGCCCGGCTGATGAGGGAAACCTGTCACGAGGTACTCAGCGAGCTCGGGCTGCACGAGGATCCGCTGTTCAAGCTGGCGATGGGCCTGGAGAAGATCGCGCTGGAGGACGACTATTTCGTATCGCGCAAACTGTATCCGAACGTCGACTTCTATTCGGGGATCGTGCAGAAGGCGATCGGCATTCCGGTGTCGCTGTTCACCGCGATCTTCGCGCTGGCGCGCACGGTCGGCTGGATCGCCCAGCTCAACGAGATGCTGGCGGATCCGGAATACAAGATCGGCCGGCCGCGCCAGCTGTACAGTGGCCACGCCAAGCGCGACGTCACACCGGCCAAGTAAAGGCAGCGGCCGGCGTTCGTCTCGAGGGCTTCAGCGGCAGTGCTACGATGACGCGCCTTCGTGATCGCAGGCCCAAGGGCCGGCGCCGATCGGGAGCGCGGACTGCGGAGCGTCGGAATCCGGCGCGAGGCGGCGGGGCGGCTCGGGCGCGAGCCCCCGACGGATTCTGACGAGAAACTCGTTTGAAAGGGCCGACGCGATGATGCGACAGTTCCAGGTCAATTCGTACCTGTTCGGGGGCAATGCGCCCTATGTCGAGGAGCTGTACGAGCGCTACCTCGACAATCCCGGCTCCGTTCCCGACCGCTGGCGCGCCTACTTCGACCAGATGCAGCTGGTTCCGGCGGCTGACGGCAAGTCGTCCACGCCGGATGTGGCGCACGCCCCGATCGTAGAGTCGTTCGCGCTGCGTGCGAAGGCCGGAACGCTGCGCCCGTCGGTGGCGCCGACCGACCTGTCGGTCGCCCGCAAGCAGGTCCATGTCCAGTCGATCATCGCGGCCTACCGTTTCCTGGGCAGCCGTTGGGCCGACCTGGATCCGCTGAAGCGGCAGGAGCGCCCCAAGATCCCGGAGCTGGAACCGGGGTTCTACGACCTGAACGAAGCGGACATGGACACCGAGTTCTCGGCGGCCAACACCTACTTCGGCCAGGAACAGATGAGCTTGCGGGATATCGTCAAGGCGCTGCGCCAGACCTATTGCGGGACGATCGGCCCCGAGTTCATGTACATCGCGGACCCGGCGCAGAAGCGCTGGTTGCAGCAGCGGCTCGAATCGATCCGCTCGACTCCGAACTTCCTGCAGGAAAAAAAGCGCCACATCCTGAACCGATTGACGGCCGCCGAGGGGCTGGAGCGTTACCTGCACACCAAGTATGTCGGCCAGAAGCGCTTTTCGCTCGAGGGCGGGGAAAGCTTCATCGCTGCGATGGACGAGTTGATCCAGCGCGCCGGCGAATCGGGTGTTGAAGAGATCGTGATCGGAATGGCGCATCGGGGACGCGTGAACGTGCTGGTGAACACATTGGGCAAGACCCCGACGGAGCTGTTCGCCGAGTTCGAGGGCAAGGCGGCCATCGAGCTGCCGGCCGGCGACGTCAAGTATCACCTGGGCTTTTCCAGCGACGTATCGACGCCGGGCGGGCCGGTTCACCTGTCGCTTGCATTCAACCCGTCGCACCTGGAGATCGTCAACCCGGTGGTAGAAGGCTCGGTGCGCGCGCGGCAGGAGCGTCGCGGCGACCATCGCGGAGAAAAGGTGTTGCCGGTGCTGGTGCACGGCGATGCCTCGTTCGCGGGTCAGGGCGTCGTGATGGAGACGCTGTCGCTGGCCCAGACGCGCGGCTACGGCACCGGCGGAACCGTGCACATCGTGATCAACAATCAGATCGGTTTCACGACCTCCGATCCGCGCGATTCGCGCTCGTCGCTGTACTGCTCGGACGTGGTCAAGATGATCGAGGCCCCGGTTCTGCACGTGAACGGCGACGACCCCGAAGCGGTGGTGCTCGCCACCGGCATCGCGATGGACTTCCGGCAGGAGTTCGGGATGGACGTGGTGCTGGATATCGTCTGTTTCCGGCGCCTCGGACACAACGAGCAGGACACGCCCGCCGTCACGCAACCCTTGATGTACAAGAAGATCGGCACGCATCCCGGCGTGCGCAAGCTGTATGCGGACAAGCTGGTCACGCAGGGCACGGCGGCTTCGGACGAACCCGAGGCGATGACGCGCGCCTATCGGCTGGCGCTGGACCAGGGCCGACAGACGCTCGATCCGGTTCTGACCAACTTCAAGAGCCAGTACGCGGTCGACTGGTCGCCGTATCTGAACCGCAAGTGGACCGACAGCGCGGACACCGCGATTCCGGTTACGGAGCTGAAGCGGCTGGCTCAGCGGATCACGACCGTTCCCGACAATTTCAAGCTGCATCCGCTGGTCGAAAAGGTGATCGCGGACCGCCGCAGCATGGGCGCGGGCAAGATTCCGATCGACTGGGGCATGGCCGAGCACCTGTCTTTTGCTTCGCTGGTCGCCAGCGGCTATCCGGTGCGCATCACTGGCCAGGATTCCGGGCGCGGCACTTTTTCGCATCGGCACGCGGTGCTGCACGACCAGAATCGCGAAAAGTGGGACGTCGGGACCTATGTTCCGCTGCAAAACGTTCTCGATAAGCAGGCCCCGTTCACGGTGATCGATTCGGTGCTGTCCGAAGAGGCCGTGCTCGGCTTCGAGTACGGTTTTTCCAGCGCCGCGCCCAATGCGCTGGTGATCTGGGAGGCCCAGTTCGGCGACTTCGTCAACGGCGCCCAGGTTGTGATCGACCAGTTCATCGCGTCGGGCGAAGTCAAGTGGGGACGCCAGTCGGGCCTGGTGCTGATGCTGCCGCACGGCTACGAAGGGCAGGGTCCGGAACATTCGTCCGCGCGGCTGGAACGCTTCCTGCAGTTGTCGGCCGACAACAACCTGCAGGTCGTGCAGCCGACCACCGCGGCGCAGATATTCCACCTGCTGCGGCGCCAGATGATCCGGATGTTCCGCAAGCCCCTGGTGATCATGTCGCCCAAATCCCTGCTGCGGCACAAGGACGCTGCCTCCGAGCTGGTGGACCTGGCGCGCGGCGAGTTCCGCACCGTGATTCCCGACGCCTCGCTGAGCGACCCTCAGAAAGTGCGGCGTGCGATCTTGTGTTCGGGCAAGGTGTACTACGAGCTGAAGACCGAGCGCGAAGAACGAAAGGCCGACGATACGGCGCTGATCCGGGTCGAACAGCTGTATCCGTTCCCGCACAAGGCGCTCACTGCCGAATTCAAGCGCCTGCCCAATCTGACCGACGTCGTCTGGTGCCAGGACGAGCCGCAGAACATGGGTGCGTGGTTCTACGTGCAGCATCACCTGCTGGAGGAGATGAGCGATCAGCACAAGCTTGGCTACGCCGGGCGCCCTGCCTCGGCTTCGCCGGCGGTCGGCTACTACGCGAAGCACATCGAGCAGCAGAAGGCGCTGATCGATGCGGCGTTCGCCAAGCTCAAGGGCCTGGTGCTGCACCGTTGAGCCGATTCGATCCGAACACAGGAAAATCTCGATGGTAGAAGTCAAGGTTCCGCAGCTGTCCGAGTCGGTTTCCGAAGCGACGCTGCTGCAGTGGAAGAAGAAGGCGGGCGAGCGCGTCGAGCTCGACGAAGTGTTGATCGAGGTCGAGACCGACAAGGTGGTCCTGGAAGTGCCGGCTCCGGCGGCTGGCACGCTGGCGCAAATCGTCAAGCCCGATGGCAGCACAGTCGTGGCGGGCGAAGTGATCGCGATGATCGATCCCGCCTCCGCCAAGGCTGCGGCGGGCAAGCCGGCCGCCGCGACGGCCCCAGCCGCTCTGGCTGCGACGGCGCCGGCGGCCTTGGCCGCCGAAGCCGCGGCACCGGGAGCCCTGGCCGCCGGAGCCTTGGCGCAGGCGGCCGCGGCGCAGGCGGCCGCCCCGATGCCGGCCGCGGCCAAGCGGCTGGCCGACGCGGGCCTTGCGGCTTCGCAGGTGGTCGGTACCGGGCGCGACGGTCGCATCACCAAAGGCGACGTGTTGTCGGCGCTGCAGCCGGCCGCCTTCGCCGCGGCTCCTGCCGCGGCTACGGCGGCCAAGGCCGCCGGAGCCTTGGCGGAGGCGGCGCGTCCGGCGCTGCCCGACGTGAAGGCTCCGATCGACACGGCGCTGCTGAGCGGACGGCCGGAGCAGCGGGTCCCGATGTCGCGCTTGCGCCAGCGGGTGGCCGAGCGCCTGGTGCAGTCGCAGTCGACCGCGGCCATTCTGACGACGTTCAATGAAGTGAACATGGGGCCGCTGATCGAGCTGCGGGGTCGCTACAAGGAGCGTTTCGAGAAGGAACACGGCGTGAAGCTCGGCTTCATGTCGTTCTTCGTCAAAGCCGCCGTATCGGCGCTGAAGAAGTATCCGGTCCTGAACGCCTCGGTGGACGGCTCCGACATCGTCTATCACGGTTATTTCGACATCGGTATCGCGGTGGGATCTCCGCGCGGACTGGTGGTGCCGATCCTGCGCGATGCCGATCAGCTCAGCTTCGCCGAAATCGAGCGGCGCATCGCCGACTATGGCACGCGGGCGACCCAAGGGAAGTTGGCGATCGATGAGCTCACCGGCGGCACCTTTTCGATATCCAACGGCGGTGTGTTCGGGTCGATGCTGTCGACCCCGATCATCAACCCGCCACAGTCGGCGATCCTGGGCGTGCACGCGACGCGGGATCGTCCCGTGGTCGAGGACGGACAGATCGTGATCCGGCCCGTCAATTACCTGGCTCTGTCGTACGACCATCGGATCATCGACGGCCGGGAGGCCGTGTTGTCGCTGGTTGCGATCAAGGAAGCGCTGGAGGATCCTGCCCGCCTGCTGCTGGAAGTGTGAGCGGCCCGAACGATGGCTGCCGAAACCTTATTCGACGTGGCCGTGATCGGCGCAGGGCCGGGCGGCTACACGGCCGCGATCCGTGCCGCCCAGCTGGGCCTGCACGTGGCGTGCGTGGATGACTGGCGCAATGACAAGGGAGGGCCCGCGCCGGGGGGCACCTGCACCAACATCGGCTGCATCCCGTCCAAGGCGCTGCTGCACTCGTCGGAGAATTTCGAGAATGCCAAGCGCCACTTCGGCGATCACGGCATCCGGATCGAATCGGTCGCGATCGACGTGGAAAAAATGCTGGCGCGCAAAGCGACCGTCGTGCGCCAGAACAACGAGGGAATCCTGTACCTGTTCAAGAAGAACAAGATCACGTTCTTTCACGGACAGGGCCGGTTCGAGGCCCGCAGCCCCGACGGTTATCGAATCGCGGTGGCGGACGCCGCCAACACGGTGCTGTCGGCCCCGCACGTGATAGTTGCCACTGGGTCGGTCGCGCGCCCGCTGCCCGGCCTGGCCTTCGACGAAACGCGGGTGCTGTCCAACGACGGCGCGCTGGCCATCCCGCAGGTGCCGCGCCGGCTCGGCGTGATCGGCGCGGGCGTGGTCGGCCTCGAGCTCGGCTCCGTGTGGCGGCGCCTGGGCTCGGAGGTGACGCTGCTGGAGGCGTTGCCGGCGTTCCTGCCGGCGGCCGACGAGCAGATCGCGCGCGAGGCACTCAAGCAGTTCACCCGCCAGGGCCTGAAGATTCAGCTCGGCGTCGACATCGAGGGCGTCGACGTGCCCGCCGGCGCGATCAAGGTGCGCTATCTGGATTCGAACAAGGGGGCGCAGGCGCTGGAGTGCGACAAACTGATCGTGTCGATCGGGCGGCTGCCCAATACCGAGGGACTGAATGGACCGGCAGTCGGCCTCAAGCTCGACGATCGCGGCTTCATCGAGGTCGACGCGAACTGCCGCACTGCTGTTCCGGGTGTGTGGGCGATCGGCGACGTGGTGCGCGGGCCGATGCTTGCGCACAAAGCCGAGGAAGAGGCGGTGGCGGTTGCCGAGACGATCGCGGGGCAGCACGGCCACGTGGACCTGGACACGATTCCGTGGGTGATCTACACGGCGCCCGAGATCGCCTGGGTGGGTCGGACCGAGCAGCAGCTGAAGGCATCCGGCCAGCCGTACCGGGTCGGCACCTTCCCGTTTGCCGCCAACGGCCGCGCCCGCGCGATGGGAGACACCGCCGGCCTGGCAAAAATCGTGGCCGACGCACAGACCGACCGCGTGCTGGGCGTGCACGTCGTCGGGCCCATGGCCTCCGAACTGATCGCCGAAGCCGTGCTGGCGATGGCGTTCAACGCGTCCTCGGAGGACATCGCGCGCGTCTGTCACGCCCATCCAACGCTGTCCGAAGCGACGCGCGAAGCGGCACTGGCGGTCGAGGGCCGCGCGCTGAATATTTAATCAGGCGTTTTCGAAGCGCGTCATTGCACTAGCGGCGACGGTCGCCGAGCAGTTGCATCAGCATCAGAAAGAGGTTAAGGAAATCGAGATAAAGCGCGAGCGCGCCCATGATGGCCTTCTTGCCAGCCGTGATCGCGCTGTCGGCTTGAACATACATCGCCTTGATGCGTTGCGTATCCCAGGCAGTGAGGCCGACAAAGACGATCACGCCGATTACAGATATCGTCAGCTGTAGCGCCGTGGAACCAATGAACACATTCACGAGGCCTGCGATGACGATGCCGATGAGCCCCATGAAGAGGAACGACCGGAAGTGCGAGAGATCCCTTTTCGTGGTGTAGCCGTACAGGCTCATCGAGCCAAAGGTACCCGCGGTGATGAAGAACACACGCGCGATGCTGGCGCCGGTATAGACGAGGAAGATACCCGCGAGCGACAAGCCCACCAGGCCCGCATAGACCCAGAAGCTGAGCTGTGCGGTACCGAGGCTCATCTTTTCGATACGAAAACTTAGAAAGAAGACGAGGCCTAACGGCGCCAGGAGCACAATCCAGAAAAGCGGTGTGCCAAATATTGCCTGGTACAGGCCGCCGATCGCAGCAATGTAGGCGACGATACCGGTAAGTGCCAAGCCGCCGGCCATGTAGTTGTAGACGTGCAGCATGTATTGGCGCAACCCGACATCGATTTGCGGTGGAACCGATCTCACGTCCGCAGGGGGCGCGAATTGATTTCCCATGACGATCACTCCTCAGATTGCAGAACAGGCACACATTAAACGTGCGTAGCGCAAGTTGCCCAGAGTCTAGGCTGTTTACGCCGTCGAGCTCGCGATACGCCCCTGGCCGGCGACCTGCGATCTACGAACAATCAATGCCTTACTGACGCATCCCCGCGTCGTTGCGTCAAGAAATGCACCGAAATCACCAGGACTCAAAACAGGCAGTCGCTTGATCCGGTACGGTGCTTGAAGTCAAGGCCGGCTGGTGCTAGGTTGCCGTCAAAGCCCTAAGAGCCCTACGTGAGCTCTCGGAACGTCTGGCCGAGCGCATCAGAATGCCCGCGGACTTTCCCAGTCGCTGGCGATACTCAAGGAGAAAAGATGAAAAATATTTGCGCTCCATCTGCGCTTTTCCTGTCCTTGTTCCTTGCCGTCGGGATCGGTCCAGCACGGGCCGAGGATGACCGGGCGGGCAGTGGCCCCGAGGTCGAAATGACCTGGATGTCGATCGCCAACTGGTATTTCCGGATCGGCGACCTCAGGATTGTGATGGACGGGTACATCACGCGCCTTCCGGGCCCTCCCTTTTTCTTCGCCCCTCCTGGGGACCCTGGTGACATCTACGGCCTGACTTTGGGACCGCGCTCGGTGGACACCCCAGCGGTGTCGCGGGTCGTAGGTGCCGTACTTGAGGACGCCAAGCTGGACTACCTGCTGGCCGGGCATAGCCATTTCGACCACAGCTGGGATACGCCCACATGGTCCAGGCTGACTGGCGCGCCGATCATCGGCGGGCTTTCCACCTGTCTGCAGGCGACCTCTCAAAATCTTCCGGCGGGGCGCTGCAAGGTGATCCTCGGCGGCGAGCGTCTGGATCTCGGCAACGGGGTGACCTTGCGTGTCGTGCGATTCAATCACAGTGGCAACAATACAAACCCGATTCAGCACTTCGCCCGCGAGCTTTCGGCGCCACCCACACCCGATCCTGTGCTCGGCGGTTTCCGCGGCGGCGTTGGAGAGGACTATCCCAATGGTGGGGGCGGTCGGGCCTTCCTGTTCACCGTTCGGCATCGCGGCGCCACCACCAGCTTTTTCGTCCAGAATTCGGCCAGCGCCTACGATCTCGACAAAGACATCATCGTCGATGGAGTGAACTACGGTGCACCTCTGGCCAATCTGAAGGCTGCAATGGCCGATGCCGGTCTGACCAGCGTGGACGCCTGGATCGGTACCGGTGGACTGGCTGTGGCTCAGCTGATCGTGCCGGTCATTCATCCGAAGGTGTATATCCCGAATCACTGGGACGGCTTGTTCAACCCCTTCTGGGGCGGATTGCCGTTCCCGTTTAAGGATGACAGCCTGAGCGCCTTCCTCGATGCCGAGGGCATTCCCCTGATGCCTCAGCATCAGTACATGGATACCTATGTGCTGACGGAAGCCGGCGTCAGCATGACGCCGAATCACGAGATGAAGCGCAGGTTGGGCTTCGCCGATGTGCAGCCGTTCGGGACCGCAATGCTGGACGCCCTCGGCGAAGTGGCATCGACCTCGTACGGCGACGACTGTGGAGAGAGCACTGTCACGTCCCCGTGGGCGCGCATCATGCTGACGCAGTTCTCCAATCCGGCGCACGGGTCGGTCGATCTGCGAAAGCTGGCAGCGATTCCGCAGGGCACGATGGGCAATTGAGCCTGCAGTGCGGTTCGCACCAGCACCCAAAGTCTCTTAGCATTGCGGGATGAGTGCCGATGCCGATCGAATTCGTCTCGACAAGTGGCTCTGGGCAGCGCGCTTTTTCAAGACGCGCTCGCTGGCCAGCCAGGCGATCGATCTGGGCCGCATACGCATCGAGGGCGAGCGGATAAAGCCCGCGCGCGAAGCAAGGGTCGGCGACCTGCTCGACGTTCAGGTCGGCGACCAGAGGTTGCAGGTCGTGATACGGGCATTATCGACGCAACGTGGCCCTGCGAGTGTCGCGCGCGAGCTGTATCTGGAGACTGCAGAGAGCATCGCACGCCGCAAGCGGCGCAACGAACAACGTGCTGCCGAACCGGTGCAATCGATCAAGGGCAGGCCAACCAAGCGCGACCGGCGAGAGCTCGGCAAGATCTTCCGCGGCTGATGGAGCCGGTTGGGTCGCAGAGAACACTTCGTTCCCGCAGGGAACCCTGGATCGCAGCACGAAGAAAACCCTCTCCCCGGTCATCGGGGAGAGGGCCGTTGTCGCTGGAACTTGACTTAGTCGTCGAGGTCGGCGACGCGAGGTGCCGAGCTGATCTTGAACTCGCTCGGGTGCATCACCCTATTCTCGCCGGGGAAGGCCCGAGTAAACCCGGTCGCCTCGTACCAGTTCAGATGGTTGACGATGTTCGGGTCTTCGGAGTCGGGCTTGGTCAGCTTGCCGGCGAAGATCTCCCGCTTCTTCTGAACCCAGGCCGCCTTCAGGCGCGCCACCGCATTGCTGCTCGAGCCGCTCGATGCGACGGTCGTGCCCGACGTCTTCGCCGCGATCGTATTGCCGCTGCTGTCCAGATCCAGCGGGATCTCGTTCGACAGGTGGGTGACCGGATCGAAGTTGGACTTCGGCGGCTTGCCCTTGACGAAGGCGGTCCGCATCGGCGACGCCACCAGGTCGAACTGGTTCATCGGCGTCAGCCCGAGGATCTGCTCGATCGTCCGGGTCATGTTGACCTGCGTGTAGTAGGTGTGGTCGGTGGGCCCGCCCTGCACCGCGTACGGGCTGATGACATAACCCGGGCTGCGGTGGCCGTCGACGTGGTCGACGCCGTTCTGCGCGTCGTCTTCCTCCATGAAGATCGCCGACGAGGACCACACCGTGCTGTGGCTGATGTAGTCGATGATGCGGCCGACGGCGAGGTCGTTGTCCGCCTGCTGGGCCTGCGCGCTCGGTGGGCCGCCGGTGTGGTCGTCCATGATCCACAGGATGCTCAACGCCGGCACCGTGTCGGCCTCGAGGTCCTTCTTGAAGTCCTGCACCCACAGGTCGACGCGGAACTGGTCGGGGATGCCCAGATCGAACTGCGGGAAGTTCCCGATGAGGTAGTTCGAAACGGCCGGCACGGACGATTCCGCCACGACCGTGTTCTGGTAGTGCAGCGTCGGATTCTGAGCCTTCTTGATGTCGAAGGCCGCCTCGAAGGCCAGCGCGTCGTCGTAGAACTGGCGCCAGCTCGGCTCGTTATGCGTGCCGTCGGGGTTGTTGAAGAAGTCGTTCTCCACGTACTCGCCATAGATCTTGACCGACAGGCCGGCCTTCGCCGCGTTCGACCAGAAGAAGCCTTTATCCATGTAGGCGAGCGCGTCACCGGCGTTGCCGCCCGGATAGCTGCGTACCCAGTCCGGCGACTGGATGTCGTCGGCGTAGGGCGCCATGCCCTCGGAGATCCACTGGTGACCGTCGGCCGATTGGCGGCTCGGGTCGTAGAAATTGTCGAAGAGCGGGAAGCGCTTGATCAGCGCATGCGCGTTCGGCGTGACCTTGCCGCCGAACACCGCCAGCGAGGGGTCGCCATTGCCGGCAGTCACGTCGCCCAGGATCTGATCGTAGGTGCGGTTTTCACGGACGATCAGGAACACGTGCTTGATCGGCGACGGATCGCCGAGGCGGGCCGGGATCGCCTGCGGTTCGGCATCCCCTTCGCCACGGGCCGCGGCCCTGATGTTCTGCTTCAGGTCCCAGTGGTTGTTCTCGTAGACCTGCTGGGTCATCGCCTCCAGGGTGCCACGATCGGGCACGGGGACGATGCTGACGGTGCCGTTGTCCTGGTGGGTGTTGTGACTGGAGACGCCATAGTCGGTCTCGAACGAATTGCGCGCGCCGATGCCCTTGTCGTTGGCAACGATCAGCACGCGGTTGACCTTGTCCAGCACCACCGAGCTCGGGGCATAGGCCACCGGAATCATGCCCTTGACCGGGCTCTGCGCATCGTCGCTCAGATCGACCACCCCGATCGCATTGGCGTTGTACAGCGCGACGTAGGCGGTGCCGTTGTCGTGGTCGACGGCGATCGAGTTCGGCCCAGCGCCGTAGATGGGATGGTCCTGGCCCGGAACCGAGATCGGCAGCCCGACGTCGATCGTCCGGACCACCTCGTTGGTGGACGTGTCGATGACCGAGATGGTGTCGCTGTAGGCGTTGGCGACCAGCAGCGCCCGTCCGAAGAACGCCATCCCGGTCGGGTGCAGGCCGGTCGAGATCGTCTTGGTCACCTGCATCGACTTCAGATCGACCACGGAAACCGTACCGGTCGTCGCGGAACCGACGAACGGGTCGGCAACGATCGGCGTGCCGGCGGAGTAGATCTGGAAGTCCGTCGCCGTGGCGGCCCGGCCACCCTCGTTGCTGATGTAAGCGGTCGTGCCGGCGCGGTTGATCAGGATGCTGTGCGGCGCGTTGCCGACGCGGATCTGCGTGCCCTGCACCGGCGGCGTCGCGGTCAGGTCGATCTCGGCGAGCGTGTTGTTCTGGTTGAGCAGCGCGTAGGCGCTCTTGCCATCCTTCGAGAACGCGACGCCGCCCGGATAGGACGTCGACGTGGAATAGAACGTGCCGCAGAGCCGGCCGTAATCGCCGATCGGGCTGTTCGGGAAGCAGTTGATGAAGGAATTGTTGGGCGGCACGTTGACGTGGGCGTAGTCGCTCAGCAGGCCCTGGTCGGAGACCTTGGCGACGGAAACGTAGCCGCTGCCGTCGATGTCGTAGTCCTGGCTGAACAACAGGTACTTGCCGTCCGCCGAATAAGTGACGCCGCTGTAGCTGCCGTAGGAATCCCTTCCCAGCGTCGCGTAATTCTGAAGAACCTGGCCGGTGCGCGTGTCGAAGACTTCGACGCCCTGGCCCATCGTGAGGACGGCAGCCGTGTGACTGCTCTCATTAGGATTGAGCGCGACGGCCTTGGCGCGGACCCGGATGCCGAGGTCGACTTGAGTGCCCGCCGGGGTGATGACCTGGCCGCTGCCCACGACCCAGATGCCGTTGCCCTGAGGGCCAGCGACATAGGTCGGGAACGGCTCGGACGGATTGGCGAACGCCGGAACGGCGAGCCCGGTCGCGAGCAGGCCGGCGAGAGGACGCAAGCGGTTGATTCGAGATTTTTTTCTGGACATTGTTCTAGCCCCCTATGAAGTTCGTGCGACGCAGCCGGATTCGGCCGCGCGACTGAGTGGGCGGAACTGCGGCTCGCGCCCGCGCGCTATCGACATGGCACTCGATTCGCGCGCGCGATCAAGTTACAGACGGGCGGTAACGAACTGATGACGGTCGGCAGAAATGCCCGATGCGTGTGATGCTCTTATCGTGACTTGTAACGCCCCGGTCACGACCGGGCGATACCCGCGTCCGGTTCCAAGTCTTGGTCAAGGAACGCGCGCAGCGGCCCCAGCCACGGTTCGTAGCGTCGCCAGCGCGCGACCGAATTGCGGTAAATCGGCTGCCGGGTCTGCCACTTGCTCGGGGTCTTCACGGCCCGGGGATTGCGTTCGGGGTGCAGGCACGCGTCGTTCCACGCCAGGCCGCAGGCCGCGATGATCCGCCGGATCATCGGCTCGGGGTCGCGCGTCAGTTCCTCGTAATCGACCTCGATGAAGCGATCCGCCGGCAGCACGCTGCGCCAGTGGTCGGTCAGCCGCCGGTAGCCGCGAAAATAGTCGACCAGTTCGGGCCCGCCGGTCGGAAATGCCAGGCCCGGATGGAAATGGGTCTGGTGGATCGACAGCGCCGTGTCGACCGGGTTGCGGCGGCAATGGATGATGATCGCGCGCAGGAACGCGAGGTGGATCAGCCCGGCCCAGAGGAAGTTGAACGGCATCTTGTCGGTTACCCGCGCCTTTCGCGGTGCGACCTCGCGCAGCACGCCGAGATAGTCTGCCGCCGCCTTGGCGAGAAACGGCGCCTCGGTCGCGGCCGTGCCCTGCGCATGCCATGCTGCCCCGCGCTGGTTCCAGAAGTTCAGCTCACCGCCGGCGCCGACCTCAGGGTGGCTAGAGACGATCTGTTCGGCGAGCGTGGTGCCGGACCGCGGCATGCCGATGATCAGTACCGGCGTCGCATCTTTACGGCCGAGTTCCGGGGCCCGGGCGACGAGTTCCGGAGTGCAGCGTGCGATCAGGCGGTCGATCTCGGCCGCGAACGCGGCCGAGTCGAACGACAAACAGGCCCGGCGCACGGCGTCAGCGGCGTCCAGATGCCGCATTGCCAGGGCGTAGTCGCCCAGATCGTCCGCCGCCTTGCCGAGCGCGAGCTGAAGTCGATGGCGCTGGCCCGCTTCCAGCCCCGGCGTGGCGAGCGCGGCTTCCATCTGTTGCATCAGGCCGGCGTCGTCGGCTGTGACAGGGCGACACCGGACCAGGTCGTAGTAGCTTCCCGCCAGCAGCGGCGCGATTGCGATCGCGCGCTCGAAACAGGCGCGGGCCTCGTCGAAACGGCCGAGCTCGGAGAGGAGGTTCCCCAGCAGATCGTGCGCCAGCGCGTTCGTCGGATCGACCGCCAGCGTCTTTCTCAAGACCTTTTCGGCTTCCTGATCGCGATCCTCGGTGAGCAGCGCCCGGGCCTTGCCGAGCCGACCGAAGGGGGTCTTGGGCCCGGTCTCCGCGGCGCGTCGGAAACAACCGATCGCCTCATCCCGATGCCCCAGCGTGTAGACCAGGGCGCCGGCCCGGAACCACGCCTCGGTCAACGAGGGGAGCAACTCGGTCGCGCGGTCGTAGGCGACGATGGCCCCACCGATGTCGCCCAGCTTCTCCAGTGCGATCCCCAGGCGAAAATGGGCATCGGCGAAGCGCGGCTCGCTGGCGACGGCCTGCCGCAATGCCGCGACGGCGTCCGCTACGAGGCCGACTTCGAGGCAGGCGAGGCCGAGATCGTGCTGGATGATGGCGTTGGCTGGCTGCAGCAGCGATGCTTCGCGCAAAGGCGCGATCGCATCGGCCGGCCGCCCGGCGCCGAGCAGTTCGGTGGCCAACGCAAGCAAGGGCGCCACCGGCTGCGGCTGGGATAGGTTCGGAGACTGGAGCATGGGGAGAGGGTGGCGTCGGAACTGTAGCGCACCGATCAGCGATTTATTCAGGAACGCGAGGCCCACACCGGTCAGGGCGGCGTCAATCACCATGTCCTCGTCATCGAAGACGAGCGGCCCCTACGCCTTTATCAAATGAATCCCGACGGGCATGATGTTCATCAGTACGAACCAGCATCGGATTTCACCTTTTGCAGGAGGAAAAAATGCAGAAGCGCGAGTTGGGACGCAGCAATCTGGAAGTCTCGGCGATCGGGCTCGGCTGCATGGGAATGAGCTTCGGCTACGGCCGTTCACTAACGAAGAACTCGTGGGCGAAGCCGTCGCGCCGTTTCGTGGGCAAGTGCTGGTCGCAACCAAATTCGGTTTTGATATCGATACGAATACCGGCCAGCAACGGGGCCTGAACAGCCGGCCGGAGCACATCAAGCAGGTGGCCGCGAGTGCCGTCTTTTCGGGTTGAGGTCCAACCTGAGCGCGCCGACCCACAGGCGATGTCGGTATTAGAGGCATTCGATCAGGCGCTCGCCGCGCGCGGATTCGTAGCCGATCCGTCGCAGCGGCAGGCGGCGCAGCGCCTGGACCGGCTCTGTCGCGAATGGATCGAATACAAGTCGCGACGGTCCAATGCGGTGTCGCGGCTGCTGGTGCGCCCACCGATCCCGCGTGGCGTCTACCTGTGGGGTGGCGTGGGGCGAGGCAAGAGTTTCCTGATGGACTGCTTCTTCGGAACGGTGCCGCTGGTGCGCAAGTCGCGCGTGCATTTCCACGAGTTCATGCGCGACGTGCATCGGCAGCTGCAGGAGGTCAGGGGCGAGGCCGATCCGCTCGACCTGGTTGGCCTGAAGCTGGCCCGGCGCAGCCGCCTGATCTGCTTCGACGAGTTTCAGGTCTCGGACATTGCCGACGCAATGATCCTGCACCGACTGCTGGCGCGGCTGTTCGATCTGCGCCTCGGCTTCGTGATGACGTCCAACGACCCGCCCGACCGGCTGTACCCGGACGGACTGCATCGGGATCGGTTGTTGCCGGCGATCGAACTGCTTAAGGAGCGGCTGGACGTGATCCAGGTCGATGGCGGCGTCGATTACCGGCTGCGGGCGATGCAGGACGTGGATCTGTACGTAACGCCGCTCGGCGAGTCCGCGGATCGACGGCTGCAGGCCGCCTTCGACCGCATTGCCGAAGTTGCCGACCAGCTGCCTCAGCTGCGGATCGAGGAGCGCACCATCGAGGCCCGGCGCCGGGCGGGCGGCATCGTCTGGTTCGATTTCGCGCAATTGTGCGCCGGTCCGCGTTCGTACAACGATTACCTCGAGATCGCTTCGCAATTCCACACGGTGGTGCTGTCCAATGTTCCACGGCTGTCCGCGGCCCAGTCGTCTGAAGCGCTCCGGCTGACCTGGCTGGTCGACATCCTGTACGACCGCTGCGTCAGGCTGATCGTTTCGGCCGAGGCGGCGCCGGACGAGTTGTACCGCGGCGGTCAACTGCACCAGGAATTCCGGCGTGCCGCCTCGCGACTGATGGAAATGCAGTCCAGGGAGTACAGTGGGACCCGCCGAGGAGAGACGCAGCGCGTGGTCGATCGGGCCGAAGCGAAATGAGAACCTGCCGCGTGCAAGGCCACCGGGCGTTGCTCGGCCTGATCGGGTACGCCTTAGGCGCTGGCGCACTGGCGGCGCAGGCCTCTGTCAATCTGGACCAGCGCTACCCGACCGGCAGTATCAACACCGACGCGCTGGCCGAGCAGGCCCTGGCCGACGCGGCCGCGGTCAGGCAGGCGATCGATGCCCGCTACAGCGCAGAAAGCGCGCGCTGCGCCCATGTTTTCCTGGCGACCGAGTGCCAGGACAACGCGCGACGTGCTCATACGCTGGGCGAGACGCAGGTGCGCCGGGTCGAGTTGGAGGCTCACGATCTGCAGCGCAAGCTCGCCGCACAGGACCGCACGACCCAACGCGACGCCGAGCAGGCGCGCTGGCAGCAGGCCAACGGACCTCGGAAGGAGCGCGAGGCGCGAAAAGCCACCCAGCAGCGTGCCGACCGGGTCCAGGAGCACGCACAGGACGCGTTGCGTCAGCAGGCGCAGGCTGCGTCCAACCGGGAACGCTATCAGCAACGCAATGCGCAGCACGACCAAGACGAGGTGCAGCGCGCCAGCGTCCAGTTGCGAAGCGTCGCGGAAAACGAGCGCCGCTATCGGGACAAGCAGGAGCGCGCCAAGGCCTATGCGGCCAATCGGGCCCGCGAGCGCGAGGAAAACCAGAAAGCCCGCGACGAGCGGGAGCGCAAGCGCAAGGCCCAGATGCTGCAGGAAACCACCGATGCGGCGCAGCAGCCGCAAGAGGTCAGGTAAAAGGGATCACGGATCCTTCCGGAACCTCGAACTTCGGCACATCCAGCGGCGCCTCCAGCTTCACGATCGCCAGCGACAGGTTGTCGCCGCGGCCCTCGGCGCGTTCGCGCGCCAGCTTCACCAGCTGTTTGGACGCCTCGCGCGGCGGCAGCCGGTCCAGCACCGAGGCGATCTCGCCGTCCTCAAAGTAGGCCCATAGGCCGTCGCTGGCCAGCAGGAAGGCATCGCCGACCCGCAGATCCTGCGTTTCGTCGAGGTCGAGCGTCAATTCGTTGCGGATTCCGAGCGCGCTGAACAGCACGTTCTTATAGTGTTGCGCCGCTATTTCGGCTTCCGCATGTCGGCCCTCCGCTGTCAGCTGTGAGGCCACCGTGTGATCGACGGTGCGACGGATCACGCGCCCCGCACGGCACAAGTACAACCGGCTGTCTCCGGCATGACCCCAGATCGCAAAGTCGCGCTTGACCATCAAGACGGCGAGCGTGCTGTGCGGCTCCTTTTCGCTGGACAAGGCCGACAGCCGGATCACCGTGTGCGCCTCGAAGGCGATCTGCCGCAGCAGGCCGGACAGCGTCGTATCGCGTTCGGACAACTCCTGGAACAGATTGGTCGCGGTCGAGACGACCTGATCGGACGCCATGCGTCCGCCCGTACGCCCGCCCATCCCGTCGGCCACAATGGCCAGAAGGGTGCCAGGGTTTCGCTCGCTGGTCAGGATCGCAACGCGGTCCTGCTGTTCGGACCGGTCGCCCAGATGCTCGGCAATGGCCGCGCTGACTTTGAACTGAGGGGATGTCACGCGTCAATGGTAGGGCGGAACGGGCGGCAGTCTATCAGCGAGATTCGGCCGCCTAGTGCCCCTTTTTCCGCTCCTGCTAGCATTGCGGTATCGACGCCGTGGGAGGTGCCTGGCCTTCACCATGGATGAGGAACAGATCAAGCTCCGGATCGTCGAGTTACAAACCGAGCACCGCGATCTGGACGACGCGATCGAACGCTTGTCACAGCAGCCTGGTGTGGACGAACTGAGGCTGCGTCGGCTCAAGAAGCGCAGGCTAATGTTGCGCGATTGCATCGCCCGGCTGCAAATGGAGCTCGTGCCGGATATCCCGGCCTGATGGCTGCCGAGCGGGTCGACCCGGCGCGGGAAGACATCGCGGCCCGGCGGCAGCAGGTCGCCGAGGCGTTCGCGGCCGACGGCGCTCTCGCCAGATCGGTACCGGGTTTCGTCGCCCGGCCGTCGCAGCGGGAAATGGCGCTGGCCGTGTTCGACGCAATCGTCGAGCGCGGCACATTGGTAGCGGAAGCCGGAACCGGAACTGGCAAGACGTTCGCGTACCTGGTTCCCAGCCTGCTGGCCGGCGGGAAGGTGCTGGTGTCCGTCGGCACCAAGACGCTCCAAGACCAGATTTTCGACAAGGACCTGCAGACCGTCAGCCGTGCGTTACAGGCTCGAACTGACGCCGTGCTGCTGAAGGGGCGGCAGAATTACATCTGCCTGCACCGCCTGAACCGCGCCGTCAGCGATGGCCTGCAAGAGACCCGGGAGGCAGCCGGTTACGTCCGGCTGATCGAACGGTTCGCGCGCGTCAGCTCCAGCGGCGATCGGGCCGAAGTGTCCACGGTTCCCGAGACTGCCGGAATCTGGCACGCGGTCACTTCCACTCAGGACAACTGCCTGGGGGCCGACTGTCCGCAGTTCGAACCGTGCTTCGTGTACCGGGCCAGGCGCCGCGCACTGGCGGCTCAGGTCGTGATCGTGAATCACCACCTGTTTCTGGCCGACATGGCGTTGCGCGATGAGCGTTTTGGAGAGTTGCTGCCGTCCGTGGATACGGTGGTGCTGGACGAAGCGCACCACCTGCCGCGGACCGGGATCGAATTCTTCGGCGAGGGCTGGTCGCTCGCCCAGGTCGCCGAACTGGCGGCGGACGCGCTAGCGGCGGGTCTGCATTCGGCGCGCGACGGCGCGCCCTGGGTCGATCTGACGCGCTCGCTCGAGCAGGCGGCGCGGGCAATCCGGGCGAGCCTGGCTCAGGCGGGCCTGGCCGCCGGGGCAAGGATTGCCCTCGATCGTCTGCCCGAGCGAACGGAGCTGGACGCGGCCCTGGGCGTGCTGCAGCAGCGGGCCGAACACCTGCATGAGGCACTGGAGCGCAATGCAGGCCGCGATCCGGAGCTCGACCTGCTCGCGCCGCGCCTGCAGAGGCTGCGCGCGCTGTTGCAGGATTGGCGTGCGGCGACCCTGGCTCCGCAGGCGGCCGAGGCCGCGACCGATGGCGTGGTCCGGTGGATTTCGGCATCGACCTCGGGCGCGCAATTTCAGGCGACACCGCTTTCGATCCGCGACTCGTTCGCGCGCGCGCGCCAGCGCGTGGCACAGGCCTGGATCATGACGTCGGCGACATTGACGGTGGCATCGCGTTTCGATGCCTTTCTGGGCGAAATAGGCCTGAGCGCGACCACGCGCCGATGGGACAGCCCGTTCGACTTCGCGGCGCAGGCCCTGCTATATCTGCCCGATCCGCTGCCGTCGCCGAATTCGGAACACTTTGCCGAGGACGTGGCCGATGCGGCCTGGCCCGTGATCTGCGCCAGCGGCGGGCGGGCCTTCGTGCTGTGCGCAACTTTGAAGGCCGTCGAGCGGGTCGCGACCCGATTGCAACGGCACATGCGCGACAGCGGGACCGAATTTCCGCTGCTGATCCAGGGGCAGGGGACCCGTCGCAACCTGTTGCAGACTTACCGCGGCGCGGCCGGCGCCGTGCTGGTCGGATCGATCAGTTTCTGGGAAGGCATCGACGTGCGGGGCGATGCGCTGTCGCTGGTGGTTATCGACAAGCTGCCGTTTGCGCCGCCCGATGATCCACTGGTGCAGGCGCGCATTCGAAAACTGCGCCAAGAGGGTCGTAACCCGTTCATCGAATTCCAGCTTCCGCAGGCCGTCACGCTGCTCAAACAGGGCGTGGGGCGACTGATTCGAGACGAAAAAGACCGTGGGGTGCTGATGATCCTGGACGGCCGCCTGCTCAGCAAATCCTATGGCAAGACGGTATTGGAAAGCCTGCCGCCGTTCGCGCTGACGCGCGATCAGGCGGCCGCCTGCGGGTTTTTCAAGGGGTCTTGACGGCGACGGGCTGCGGGAAGTTCAGCCGCAGCACGCGCTCGGCGTCCGCCTGCAGTTCGGTCAGGCCGAGCCTCTCGTACGACTGCGCAATCAGCGTCAAGGCCTCCTGTTGCGCGGCCGCGCCCGGAAATTCGCGCAGCGCGCCCTGCGCGCGTTCAAGCGCGGCAATATATGCGCCGCGCCGATAGTAATAGTCGGCGACCCGCACCTCGTGGGCGGCCAGCGCGTTCTGCAGGTAGCGCAGGCGTATCCTCGCATCTGGCGCGTAGCGGCTGTCGGGGAAGCGCGACACCAGCTCCTTGAAGGCCTCGAACGAGTCGCGCATCGCCTTCGGGTCGCGCTCGCTGACCCGGTAGCCGATCAACCGCCCAACGAATGCGGGCGGCTCGATGAAGTTGATCAGGCCCTTCAGGTAGTGGACGTAGTCGGCGTTCGGATGGCTTGGATTGGCCTTAAGAAAGCGATCCGCCGCCTCCAGAGCGTCGGCCGTCTCGCCCTGCTTGTAATACGCGTACGCGATCTCGATCTGCCCCTGCTGCGCGTAGCGACCGAACGGATACCGGCTCTCCAGCTTCTCGAGCAACTCGCGGGCGTGATTCCAGTTGCCCGCCTGCAGCTCGGAGTGGCCTTCCTTGTACAGGCGATCGGCATCCCACTTCGCGGTAGCATCCTTTTCGAGCGAGCTGCACGCGGCCAGCGCGAGGGTGCCCGCCAGCATGACGACGCGCCTGAGCGTCCGATAGGGTGAGGCCGGGCGCCGAGGGCCGCCGCTGCAGATGGGCATATCCATGGGATGGCCGCATTATATCGAGCAGCACGAAGCGGTGGACAGCCTGGTCGAGCAAATTCTCGATGACGATTCGGACGCATCGGATCCGGCGCCGACGGGACCGGTCCGGCTGACGGTGCCCGCCGAACACGGTGGCTGGCGGCTGGACCGCGCGCTCGCCGCCAGCCTGCCGTCGGTTTCTCGCAGCCGCATTCAGGTCTGGATCAGCCAGGGGGGTGCGCGGATCAACTCGAAGGGGGCGCGTGCCAGCGAGCGGGTGGCCCCGGGTGATCAGGTCGAAATCGACGTGCGGGAGCCGGCCGAGGCGGTCGCGTTCAAGCCGGAGCCGATGCAGTTGGCGATCGTGCACGAGGACGAGCTGCTGATCGTGATCGACAAGCCGCCCGGACTGGTCGTACACCCGGGCGCGGGCAACTGGAGCGGAACCCTGCTGAACGGGCTGCTCGCGCATCGATCGGAGCTGTCCGTGGTCCCGCGGGCCGGTATCGTGCATCGGCTCGACGCCGGCACGTCGGGCCTGATGGTGGTTGCCAAGACCGTGTCGGCGCAGCTCGACCTGGTGCGCCAATTGCAGCAGCGGATCGTTGTGCGCGAGTACTGGGCGATCGCCACCGGCGTCGCGCCCGACGCAGGCACCATCGACGCCGCGCTGTCGCGCGATCGCCGCAATCGGCTCCGATTCCAGGTCAGCAGGCGGGCGGACGCCCGCTTCGCGCGCACCCGTTATTGGCGGATTGCGGTGTCCGAACCGGCGGCCGGCCAGCTCGGGGTTGCGCTGAGCTGGCTCGCATGTCGCCTCGACACCGGTCGCACCCACCAGATCCGGGTGCACCTGGAGTCGATCGGACATCCCCTGGTGGGAGACCCGTTGTATTCGAAGCGCCGCCCGGCCGCGGGTGGCGCGGCGCTGGGCCTGAAACGGCAGGCCTTGCATGCCTGCCGCCTGTCGCTCAGGCATCCGGGCCACGGGCGCACCCTGGCGTGGTTTCGGCCCCCGCCGGATGACCTTCGGGCGCTGATGCGCTCGGTGGGATTCGAACCCGATCGGCCAGTGGACGTGTCCGACCTGGATCGATGAACAACGTGCGGCCGCAGCGTGCGGACATGACGACGTTGGAGCTTCCCCCCGATTGGATCGTTCCCGATTGGCCGGCACCGGAGCGGGTGCGCGCGTTCGTCACCACCCGCGGCGGCGGTGTGTCGGAAGGAGCCTGGGGCGCCGGCGCGAACGGCGGGATGAATCTGGGACTGGGTAGCGGCGACCGGCAGGAACGGATCGAGCGCAATCGTGTGCTGCTGAATGCGTACCTTCCGGCGCCACCGCGCTGGCTGGCGCTGCAGCACGGATCCCACGTGGTCGAGGCCGAGTCGGTCGGATCGACGCCGGTGGCCGCCGATGCATCGACCGCGACAGCGGCCGGCGTCGTCTGCTGCGTGACGGTTGCGGACTGCCTTCCCGTGCTGCTGGCGGATCGAAACGCTACGGTGGTCGCTGCCGCGCACGCGGGCTGGCGCGGACTTGCGCAGGGCATCATCCAGGCCACGGTGATCGCAATGCGTCGCCGTGCGCCCGCCTCGATCGGAGAAATCGACGCCTTTCTGGGACCCTCGATCGGGGCCGCCGTCTACGAGGTGGGACCGGAGGTTCTGAGCGCGATGCGACGCGGGTTGCCGCAGGCCGAGACCGCCTTCGCGGCGTCGGCCGGCGGAAAGTTGCTGGCCGACCTGCCGGCGTTGGCGCGACAGGCGCTGGCCCAGGTCGGGGTGCGGTCCGTTTGCGGCGGCCAGTGGTGTACGGCCAGCGATCCGGCGAGGTTCTACAGTTTCAGGCGGGATCGAGTCAGCGGGCGCCACGCGGCGCTGATCTGGTTGCAGGCCTGAGCGGGTCGTTCCTTCGTTTGACACCGGTGTGCGACGGTCGCCACAATGGGACCGTGGAGACAGAGAGTCGGCCGCGCACGCGGCGCGACACCAACGCAAAATGACGACGGAGAACCGCGCGAACACGCCCACTGGGGACGCGTCCGTACCGGTTGCGTCAGTCGACGATCCGTACGGGCTGGCGTCGTGGATGCGCTGGTGGCTGCCGGCTGCCACGCAGCCACCGACGCTGCCCGGCCTCTCGATCTCGCCCCAACGGCTGGCCGAGCTGCAGGACCGCTATGTGAAAGCGATGACCGCCATCTGGAACGATTTCGTGACGCACCCGGACCGGACTGCGGCTCCGATCCGCGACCCACGCTTTTCCGACCCGGCCTGGCAGGAGAACTCGCTCGCTTCGTTCGCGGCGCGCACGTACCTGATCAACGCGGAGTTCATGAACGAGCTGGCGGCCAACGTGGAGGCCGACCCGAAAACGAAGGCACGGGTGCGATTTGCCGTGTCCCAGTGGGTCGACGCGACGGCGCCTTCGAACTTTCTCGCGTTCAATCCCAAGGTCCAGAAGCGACTGATCGAGACCAAGGGCGGCAGCCTGACGCATGGGCTGCAGAATTTGCTGGAGGATGTGGTCAAGGGCAAGATCTCGCAGACCGATGAGACGGCCTTCGAGATCGGCCGAAACGTGGCGACCAGCGAGGGATCGGTGGTGTTCGAAAACGATCTGATCCAGCTGATCCAGTACAAGCCGCTGACAGCCAGGGTGCGGGCCCGGCCGTTCGTGATCGTCCCGCCGTGTATCAACAAGTTCTATATCCTGGACCTGCAGCCTGACAACTCCCTGGTTCGATTCTGTGTCGAACGCGGCAATACGGTGTTCATGGTCTCGTGGCGCAACCCCGGCCGGGATCAAAGCGGGTTGACGTGGGACGATTACGTGGAGCGCGGCCCGATCGCGGCGCTGAACGTGGCGCGGGAGATCTCCGGCGCCGGCCAGCTTAACGCGTTGGGCTTTTGCGTCGGCGGCACGCTGGTCGCCGCGGCCCTGGCCGTGATGCGGGCGCGTGGCGACGATCCGGTTGCCAGTCTGACCCTGTTGACCTCGCTGCTCGATTTCTCGGACGCCGGGATCCTGGACATCTTCATCGACGAAACGCACGTGCGCATGCGCGAGCAGACCATTGGCAAGGGCGGCTTGATGCCGGGCCGCGATCTGGCCAATACGTTCTCGAGTCTGCGCGCGAACGACCTGGTCTGGAACTATGTGGTGAACAACTACCTGGAAGGCCGCCCGCCGCCCGCGTTCGATCTGCTCTACTGGAACGGCGACAGCACCAATCTGCCGGGTCCGATGTACTCATGGTACCTGCGCAACCTGTACCTCGAGAACAACCTGATCGTCCCGAACAAGCTCTCCACCTGCGGTGTTGCGGTCGACCTCGGTCGGGTCCAGGCGCCCACTTACGTGTTCGCGGCACGCGAGGACCACATCGTTCCGTGGAAAGGCGCGTACGCTTCGGCCCGCGCGCTGACCGGGGTGGCTCCGGGCGAGCTGCGATTTGTGCTGGGGGCCAGCGGGCACATCGCAGGCACGATCAACGCGGCGTCGAAGAACCGGCGCAATTACTGGATCAATGATCAATCCGTTTTGCCGCAGCGGGCGGAGGACTGGTTTGATTCAGCGCAGGAAATGGCGGGCAGTTGGTGGATACACTGGGACCGCTGGCTGGCCGGATTCGCGGACGGGGAGGTTGAGGCCCCGGTCGCTTGCGGCAGCGAGAAATACCCGCCGATCGAAGCCGCGCCGGGGCGCTACGTCCGTCAGAAGGCCCAGGATGCAACCGCAGGAGGTTGAACGATGCAGCAAGCCGTGATTGTTTCCGCGACCCGGACCGCGATCGGGAAATTCAGTGGAGCTCTTGCCCGGATTAGCGCCCCTGAACTGGGTGCGCTGGTGATCGCCGAGGCCCTGAAAAGGGCCAAGCTCGCCCCCGAGCAGGTCGATGAAGTCATCATGGGTCAGGTCCTGACGGCGGGCTCGGGGCAGAATCCGGCTCGCCAGGCCGCGATCAAGGCCGGGCTCCCGGTCGCGGTGCCGGCGATGACGATCAACATGGTGTGTGGCAGCGGCCTCAGAGCAGTGATGCTGGCCGCCCAGGCGGTCGCCAACTCCGATGCGGAGGTGCTGGTCGCGGGCGGTCAGGAGAACATGACGCTGGCGCCCCACGTACTGCCGGGATCTCGCGACGGCTTCCGGATGGGTGACGCGAAGCTGATCGACAGCATGATCGTCGACGGTCTGTGGGACGTCTACAACCGGTATCACATGGGAATCACGGCCGAGAACGTCGCGAAGGAGTATGGCATCTCGCGCGCGACGCAGGACGAGTTCGCCGTCGCATCCCAGCGCAAGGCGCTTGCGGCGCGCGAGGCCGGTCGCTTCCGCGAGGAAATCGTGGCGGTTCCGGTGCCCCAGCGAAAAGGCGACCCGGTGCCATTCGTGGACGATGAATTCATCCGCGGCGATGCCACCGTGGAAGGCATGGCAGCCTTGAAACCGGCCTTCGACAAGGAAGGCAGCGTGACGGCCGGCAATGCCTCGGGGATCAATGACGGGGCCGCGGCTGTAGTCGTGATGTCGGAAGCGCGCGCCAAGACGCTCGGATTGCCGGTGCTCGCGCGCGTACGCGCGTTCGCGTCGGCGGGAGTCGACCCGAAGGTGATGGGTATGGGTCCGGTGCCCGCCTCGCGCAAGGCGCTGCAGCGCGCTGGTTGGAAGCCGGCCGATCTGGACCTGATGGAGATCAACGAGGCCTTCGCCGCGCAGGCTTGCGCGGTCAACAAGGAGATGGCCTGGGATACAAGCAAGATCAACGTGAACGGCGGCGCGATCGCGCTGGGGCACCCGATCGGCGCGTCCGGCTGCCGCATCCTTGTGACGCTGTTGCACGAGATGAAGCGCCGCGACGCCAAACGCGGCCTGGCGTCCCTGTGCATCGGCGGAGGCATGGGCGTGGCGGTGGCCGTGGAGCGCGGGTAGCACGCGAGGGTAGAACGACAGGGACGAATCGCGCCGTTGGACGCATCGGACGCCTCGAGCAGGAGACAGGTGATGACAAGGGTTGCGTACGTGACGGGCGGTATGGGAGGCATCGGCACGGCCATCTGCCGTAAATTCCACGACCTGGGCTATCGGGTGATCGCGGGTTGTGGCCCGACCCGGGATCACGCGAAATGGCTCGCCGAGCAGGCCGCGACCGGCTATCGCTTCACCGCCTCGGTCGGAAACGTCGCCGACTGGGAATCGACCACCGCCGCCTTCGAGCGCGTTAAGGCCGAATGCGGACCGATCGACATCCTTTGCAATAATGCCGGGATCACGCGCGACGGCATATTCCGCAAGATGGCCCTGGCCGACTGGCGGACGGTGATCGACACCAACCTGAACAGCCTGTTCAACGTCACGAAACAGGTGATCGATGGAATGTTCGAGCGCAACTGGGGTCGCATCATCAACATCTCGTCGGTCAACGGCGAGAAGGGCCAGTTCGGCCAGAGCAACTACTCGGCCGCCAAGGCCGGCATGCACGGCTTCACGATGTCGCTAGCCCTGGAAGTCGCCAACAAGGGCATCACGGTCAACACGGTTTCGCCCGGGTACATCGCCACCGACATGGTGATGGCGGTTCGCGAGGACGTTCGCGAGAAGATCATCCAGACGATCCCGGTCAAGCGCCTCGGCAGGGCGGAGGAGATCGCTTCGATCGTGGGCTGGCTGACCACAGATGAAGCCGGCTTCACGACCGGCGCCGACTTCTCGGTCAACGGCGGCCTTCACATGCGCTAAGAAAGCCGCGCGCGCGCCATCGCCCCGGGACGGTACAATCCTTACGGGTGTCACGGGATCGCGGTGCCGCATGTTGCCGCGCTGCACCGCTGCCGCCTCAGAAGGATCCGAGCCACATGGCCAGCGCACGCTTGATCAAGAAGTACCCGAACCGGCGGCTGTACGACACGCAAACCAGTACCTACATCACGCTGGCCGACGTGAAGCAACTCGTGATTGACCAGGAGGAGTTCCAGGTCATCGATGCCAAATCCAGCGAAGATCTGACGCGGCAGATTCTGCTGCAGATCATCCTGGAAGAAGAGCAGGCGGGAATGCCGATGTTCACTTCCCCGGTGCTGTCGCAGATCATCCGCTTCTACGGAAACGCGATGCAGGGAATCATGGGCTCGTACCTGGAGAAGAACATCCAGGCCTTCATCGATATCCAGCGCAAGCTTCAGGAGCAGAGCCGCGCCTTCTACGATACCAACAAGATCGGGCCGGAAGCCTGGACGCAGTTCGTCAACATGCAGGCGCCGATGATCCAGTCGATGATGACTAACTACATCGAGCAGAGCAAGAACCTGTTCGTGCAGATGCAGGAGAACATGCAGAACCAGACGCGTTCGATGTTCTCGACCTTCCCGTTCACTGCCCCCCCGGTCCCGACCGAAAAGAAAAGCGGAAGCGGGTGAGCGTCGTTGCGGCGCGGCCGCGGCGCCGGCGGCCGGACGATTCGTCAAAGCCCGGGCAAATGCCGGGGCGACGGCCGGCCAGGCCGGCATCCGTCGGCTTTGTATCGCTGGGCTGTCCCAAGGCGCTGGTCGATTCCGAACGAATCCTGACCCAGCTTCGCGCCGAGGGCTACCTGATCAGCCCGACCTACCGCGACGCCGATCTGGTCGTCGTCAACACCTGCGGCTTCATCGACGCGGCGGTCGAGGAGTCATTGCAGGCGATCGGCGAAGCGTTGTCGGAAAACGGCCGGGTCATCGTCACCGGATGCCTGGGCGCGCGCACGGAGCCGGACGGTGAACGCCTGGTGCGCCGTATCCATCCCAGCGTGCTGGCGGTGACCGGACCGCACGCCACCGAGCAGGTGCTGGAAGCCGTTCACACTCATCTGCCGCGGCCGCACGAGCCGTTTGCCGACCTGATTCCGCCGGCCGGGGTGAAGCTGACGCCGGCTCACTATGCGTATCTGAAAATCGCCGAGGGCTGCAACCAGAGCTGCACGTTCTGCGTGATTCCGTCGATGCGCGGCAAGCTGGTGTCGCGGCCGATCGGGGAGGTGGTCAACGAGGCCGAGCGGCTGGTCCGGCAGGGCGTGCGCGAGCTGCTGATCGTGTCGCAGGACACCGGCGCGTATGGTGTCGATCTGCGCTACCGGACCGACTTCGTGAACGGCAGGCCGGTGCGAACCGATGTTCGCAATCTCGCGTTCGAGCTGGGGCGGCTGGGCGCATGGGTCCGCCTGCATTACGTCTATCCATACCCGCACATCGACGACCTGGTCCCGATGATGGAGCAGGGCCGCATCCTGCCTTACCTGGATGTACCGTTCCAGCATGCGCATCCGAGGATCCTGAAGCTGATGCGCCGCCCGGCCAACGCGGAGCGCAACATTGACCGCATACGCGCCTGGCGCGCCGCCTGCCCGGCCCTGTCGATCCGCAGCACGTTCATCGCGGGATTCCCGGGCGAGACCGAAGCGGAGTTCGAGGCCCTGCTCGAGTTCATCCGGCAGGCTCAGCTGGACCGGGTCGGCTGCTTCGCCTATTCGCCTGTGCAGGGCGCGGCCGCCAACGACCTGCCGGAACCGATTCCCGAACCGGTGCGCGAAGAGCGCAGGGCCCGGCTGATGCAGGTTCAGGCCGAGGTGTCGCGCGTGCGACTTGCCGCGCGGATCGGAAGCGTTGAGCAGGTGCTGATCGATCAGACCACGCCCGAGGGCGGAATCGGTCGAACCCGCTTCGAGGCGCCCGAAATCGACGGGGTGGTGCGCGTCAACGCCGGCACAGCGCTGACGGTCGGGCAGTTCTACGATGTGCGGATGACCGGTGCCGACGAGCACGATCTGTCGGCCGTTCCGTCTGCAACTGCGACGCTTGTGAATGGCGCGGGGGGTTCGTTATGAACGACGTGGTGATAACGAGCGGTGTTCGCACCGCAGTCGGAACCTTCGGCGGAAGCCTGAAGGACTTCTCTCCCGGCCAGCTGGGTGCGACCGTGGTGCGCGAGGCACTGACCCGCGCCGGCGTGCCCGGGACCGACGTGGGCCACGTCGTGTTCGGCAACGTGGTCCACACGGAACCGCGCGACATGTACCTGGCGCGGGTGGCGGCCATCGAAGGGGGCGTGGCGCACCACGTGCCCTGCCTGACCGTGAACCGTCTGTGCGGCAGCGGCTTGCAGGCGATCATTTCGGCCGCGCAGTCGATCGCGCTGGGCGACGCCGCAATCGCGGTCGGCGGCGGAGCCGAGTGCATGTCGCGCGCGCCGTACGCGATGCCGTCTGCGCGCTGGGGCCAGCGGATGGGCGAGGCCCAGCTGGTCGACATGATGGTGGCGGCGCTGCACGATCCGTTCGATTCGATTCACATGGGCGTGACAGCCGAAAACGTGGCCGCGAAGTACGGCATCTCGCGCGCCCAGCAGGATCAGCTGGCGCTCGAAAGCCATCGCAGGGCCAGCCAGGCGATCGACCAGGGCCGGTTCAAGTCGCAAATCGTGCCGATCGAGATTCGCGCCAAGAAGGGCACGACGCTGTTCGACACGGACGAGCACGTGCGGCGCGACGTGAAAATCGAGGACCTGGCCAAGCTGAAAGCGGTGTTCGCCCAGCAAAACGGAACCGTCACGGCGGGCAACTCCTCCGGAATCAACGATGGAGCCGGCGCGGTCGTGCTGATGGAGCGCGAAGTCGCGCGCCGGCGCGGCGCCAAAGTGCTGGCGCGACTGGTCGCCTACGGCCATGCGGGCGTGGATCCGAAGATCATGGGGATCGGGCCGGTTCCGGCGACCCGCATCGCGCTGGAAAAGGCCGGCCTGACGCTGGCCCAGATGGACGTGATCGAGGCGAACGAGGCGTTCGCCGCGCAGGCATGCGCGGTGACCAAGGAACTGGGTGCCGATCCGGCCAAGGTCAACCCGAACGGCAGCGGAATCTCGCTGGGACACCCGATCGGGGCAACCGGCGCGATCATCACGGTCAAGGCCTTGTACGAACTGCAGAGGATCGAGGGCCATTACGCGCTGGTGACGATGTGCATCGGCGGCGGCCAGGGCATCGCGGCGATCTTCGAGCGCATCGCGTCCGCGTAGTCGCCACCGGGTCGGAGCGTCCGGGCTGCGGGGCGGGCCGGAGTGACCGGGTGCGGTTCCGCTCGCGTTACGCCCTTCGCCAGTGACGGGGGCTCGGGCGTGCTGACCTCGCTCCACCGCACCCGGTACTCCCCCGGAGGGTCCGGCGCCAGGGTCTCAAGTTTTCTCGCGCAGTGCCGATCCGTAGGGGCCGGGGTGACGGCATTCACGGGTTCGGGTCTGAGATGCTCAAGTTCGGAATTTGCGCGGGAATCTGCCTGGAGTGGGTCTGCGGCCCGTCCGTGAATTCGCTGCACTCGCTGGGCTCCGCGTCGGTCCGTGCGCTGATGGCCGCCCTGCTGGCATGGGTCGCGCTGGAAGCGGCGCAGGCGCTCTGGCGGGCGGTGATGTCCCTCGACGACCGGCCGCCGAGTCGAATCGACCCGCGCCCGACCGAGATCGGCAAGTAAGTCAGCGCCGGCTGTCGTGAAGCAGTCATCGGCTGGCCGGACAATCGGGCCGCGATGCCCCTGTCCCGCGAACGCCCCCCGGTCACCGCGCGCCGCCCCCTCATCCTGGTCACCGATGCGTGGCACCCGCAGGTCAACGGGGTCGTTCACACCTGGAGTTACGTTCAGAGGGAACTGGATCAGCTAGGTCATTCGCTGCACGTGATCCGCTCGGCTGCTAGGGCAACTGGATCCACTGAAGCTCGCCGCGCGCAACGCGCTCGAGCGCTGTCTGCACGATCCGGAACTGGTCGGCGTCGAACGGGGGCAGTTGCGGTGCGTGCGCCAGCGCGCGTGCCTGCGTGCCGTCGTGCGCGGTTCCGAGCCAGCGCCAGCGATCGATCACGTGCCAGTCGCACCCGGCGCCGATGCCCGCGTCTTCGATCAGCACGATCGGGCCGGCGTACGGCCAGGCCGGCATCCGCCAGGGCTCGAGCGCCTCGCGCAGCCTGAGCGCGTGCGCCTCGCCCGATTCCAGCCCGACACAGGCGCCGCGGCAGCGGCGCAGCTGGTAGTTGAAACAGGGCGATGGTCCGTCGTTGTTGCTGCGGCGCCCCTCCATCGCCATCACTCTCAAGCACAGCCCGTGCTCGGCCGCCAGGCGCATCACGGCGGCGCGCGAGGCTGCGCGCGAGGCGAATGGCCCGTAGTGGTCCTCGCGCGCGGGCTCGGGCAGGTCGGCCGCGCGCACCCAGCGCGGCCGCCCCGCGTGCAGCTTCAACGCTCCCTGCCCCAGGCAGCGACGCAGCCTCACGTTGTGCGCGGGCAGCCGCTGCTTGACGAGTTCGGATTCGCGCAGCAGCGCTCCGATCTCGCCGGCGGTGCGCTCCCAGTCGACCCGCTCGACCTCGCGTGCCAGCCGCAGGCTGCGCTCGTCCCACCCATCGCCGGCGAAGTGGGCCGCGACGCGGCTCTTCAGGTCAACGCTCTTGCCGACGTACAGCGTGTGCTCCGCCGCCCCGACCATCACGTACACGCCGGGCGCCGATGGAATCCGCTCCAGTGCGTCGGGCCCGAGCGTCGGGGGCAGGCCGGGGCGCACCAGCAGCGAACGGACCGCGTCCTCGATCTCGCTGCGCGGCAGGCGGTCGTACAGCCGCTGCGCGAAGCGCCACAGAAGCCGAGCGTCGCCCAGCGCCCGGTGGCGCTCCGAATCGTCCAGCCCGAAGCGCGCCGCGATCGCGTCCAGCGTGTGGCTGCCGCGGTCCGGAAAAAGCCGCCGGCTCAGCCGCACGGTGCACAGCATCCGTGCGGTCCAAGCGACGCCGGCCCGGGCGAATTCGGATTTCAGGAAGCCGAAGTCGAACCGTGCGTTGTGCGCGACGAAAACGGCGTCCTCGAGCGTGTCGTACAGCCGCTCCGCCAGCTCGGAAAACGGCGGCGCCGAGCGCACCATCTGGTCGCTGATGCCGGTGAGCCAGCCGATGTCCGAGGGAATCGGTACGCCGGGGTTCACCAGCGACGACCATTCGGTCACGCGCAGCGCGGGTCCGTCGCGGTCGACCGCCACCACCGCGACCTCGGTGATCCGATCGCGTTTCGGGCTGGTGCCGGTCGTCTCGACATCGACGAAGCAGGTGCGCGGCGCGAACATCCGGACACCCCATCCGGCAGAGTGCAGGCCGCCGGGCCGACTGCGCCCGCCTCAGTCTCGACCCAGGAAGTCGCTCTTGCCGATCGGCACGCCGTTGTGGCGCAGGATCGCGTAGGCGGTCGTCACGTGAAAGAAGAAACTCGGCAGCGCGAAGTGCGCGAGAAACTCCAGTCCGGTAAAGCTCAGCGTCCGGGTCGCGGTTTTCACTTCGATCGCGCGCTCGTCCGATCCGTCGATTTTGGCCGGGCTGAAACGGTCCAGGAACGCGATGGTGCGGGCGATGCGTCCTTTGAGCTCCTCGAACCCCACTTCGACGTCGTCGAACTTGGGCGGGGCTTCGTCGGCCAGCCGGGCGGCGGCGCCCTTGGCGAAATCGCTCGCCAGCTGGATCTGCCGGGTGAACGTCAACATGTCCGGATACAAGCGCGCCTCCAGCAGGGCCGCCGGCTCGATTTTGCGCTCCTGCGCATGTGCGGCCGCCTTGTCGAGGATCGCCGACAGGCTGCTCAGGTACTTCCGGAATACCGGTATCGACAGCGAATACATGGAAGCGCGCATCAGCTCACTCCGTTGCGTTTTTTAAGAGCGAGCATCGTACCGCGACATTGCGTGCTGCCGCAGCAGCACTGGTACTGGCGCTTCAGCGTCGGGGTCAGTCTTTCGTCGACGACCAGGCAATAGTCGTACGACAGCTCTTCGCCGCGGCGGATGTCGCGGATCGCCTGGATGTAGACGCGCCCGTCGTCGCTTTCTTCGGTCTCGCAGTTCGGCTCGCACGAGTGATTGATCCAGCGCGCGGCATTGCCGCCGACATTGGCGTCGATCACGTGGCGGCCGTCATCGAGCGAGAAGAAGAACGTGTGAAGCGGGTCGTCCGGGTCCGACGGCGGCCGACGGTCGGCTTGCCGCCATGTGATGCGCTCGCCCCGGTATTCGATGATGCGCTCGCCCTGCCGGATCCGGCGCGCGGCGTACACGCCACGGCCATGGATGCGTGAATCGCGAACGAGAATCTTCCTGCGGCGTGACTTCGTGGCGGCGTTGCTGCTGTCGTCTGGCATCGATATTGAACGATCAGGTGGTCAAGCGGAAATGGAAGGCGCGACGCGCACGGGAGTATCGCAAAACTTGCATCGCAGAGAACTCCCGTATCAATCGGACCACAGCGCCCTGAGCGCCGGGGCCGGGCGGCTCTTGACGATCGCCAACAGGTTGTTGAACTGGTCGGTCCACAGTCCGACCCGCGGATCGGGGCTCAGCGCCTCGACCCGGCCGGCGAACGGCGCCGGCTCGAAGGCGTCCCGCCGTGCGGCGATCAGCACCCAGTCGGAGCGGGAGGCGCGGCTCTCATCGTCCGGATCGTCGTCGACCAGCCGCGCATTCAGGCCGAGGTCGGCCGCCAGGTTCGCGAGCACGGGTTTCAGATCGAGAAACCGGTTCGATATGTGCACCGCGATGATGCCGCCGTCGGCCATGCACCGCGTGTACATCTGGATCGCCTGTCGGGTCAGCAGGTGCACCGGGATCGAATCGCTCGAAAACGCGTCCACCGCCAGCACGTCGAATCGCTGGTTCTGGCCGCCGTCGAGCTCCTGCTGCAGCGACAGCCTGGCGTCGCCGAGCGCGATCTGCACGGTAGCCGGGGCCGAAGTCAGGTAAGTGAACTCGCGCCTTGCGATCGCGACCACGTCGGGATCGAGCTCGTAGAAGCGCACCGTGTCTGCCGCCCTTCCGTAGGCGGACAGAGTCCCGGTCCCCAGGCCGATCACGCCCAGCCGGATGGCGGGCCGACGCTGCTGCGCCGCTTGAATCGCCAGCCCGACTCCGGAGCTGCGCGCGTAATACGAGCCCGGCTCCATCCGGTCGGCCGCCCGGGTCGGCTGCTCGCCGTGCAGGATCACGCCGTGTATCAGGCGGCGCACCTGCTGGTCCCCCTCGCCGACTTCGCGCACGCGCAGTGTTCCGTAGAAATTCCTTTGCATCAGGATTACGTCGGATCGCAGGAAGCGAACGAAAGCCAGATCCCAGTACGCCGTGGCCAGGACCGCGGCCGCGGCCAGCGTGCACAGGACCCAGCGCCGCCGGCCATCCGGTCGCGGCCGCGTCCAGGCCGCCAGTAGCGCGGCCACGCACACCCCGCACAGCGCGAGAGGAAACTCATAAACGCTGTCGAACACGCGCGGCGCAACCAGCCCGGCGAAGATTCCGCCGAGCGCGCCGCCCAGCGAGATCATCAGGTAAAAGCGCGTCAGGTCACTGGCGGCGGGGCGACGGGCGGCCAGCTCGCCGTGGCAGAGCAGGCAGGTGAACAGCACTCCGGCGCAGTAAAGCGGAACCGACAGCGAGACGTCGAGCACGCCGCGCGAGGCCGAAAGTCCCAGCGCCATCAGCATCGCGCCAACCAGGGCCGCCGGAATGCCCCAACCCGGGCTGTACCAGCCGTGGCCGGCGCGTCCTTCGAACGCGAGCACGAAGCTCAGCAGATACAGGATCAGCGGTACCAGCCACAGGAACGGAACCGAGGCGACGTTCTGCGAGATGTGCGCGGTGGCGCCCAGCAGGATCACGACCCCGAGCGCCGACAGTCCCAACCACGCCAGCGGCGCCCTTGCGCCAACTGCCACCCTCACCCCCGGCTCCTCTCCCAAACCCTCATCCTGGCCTTCTCCCGCTTCGCGGGAGAAGGAACCGTTTGGCTCCCCAGGGGTTGGGACGACGGTGGTGCGCCAAGCCAGCCAGGCCGCGCTCGAGCAGGCCAGCGCGAACACCGCGTAAGCCGCGCTCCAGCCGAGCGCCTGCGCGCGCGATCCGTAACGCGAGTCGATCAGCAGCGGGAAAAACAGCAGGCACGCCAGAGAGCCCGCATTGGACAGTGCGAACAGCCGGTACACCGAGCGCGCGGGCCAGTGCCGCGCCAACCACGACTGCAAGAGCGGGCCCGTTGAGGCGAGCAGGAAATACGGCGGGCCAATCGTCGCGGCCAGCAGCACCAGGATGGCGGCGGCCGCGTCCTGCCCTCCGGCAGGCCTGAAGCGGTCCGCCGCGATGATGGGCAGGCATACCAGGCTCGCCGCCAGCAGCGCCGTGTGCAAGCCCCACTGCTGGCGGGGCGAGAGCCGGCGTGCCAGCCAATGCGCGTATCCGTATCCGGCCAGCAGCAGCGTCTGGAAGAAGACCATGCACGTGGTCCACACGCCGGCGCCCCCTCCGAACCACGGAAGGATCTGCTTGGCGATGATTGGCTGAACCAGGAACAGCAGCAGCGCCGAAAGGGCGATCGAAGCGGAGTACAGCACCATGGACAAAATCACGGGCGGCCGCCGCGACGAACGGTGGCCGCGATTCTCACACCAGGTGGAATGTAACTGCCGATTCGGGGGGAAAGCAGCACTTCCCGCTCTTAATCCCCGCTTCGCGCTGCCGCCGCCGCTTTACCGTAAGGACGATGGCGTGACCTGTGTTCGCGTTTGGACGGAGCGGCCGCTTACCCGAAATGCGATTGTTCGAATTCACCGACGTCAGCCCGACCCGGGACCGCGATCCGGATCCGACCGCGCTGGAGGGCATCAGCCCCGGCTGGCGCGTGCTGGTCGGTCGCGATCGGCGTCCGATCGGAATTCGCCTGACACTGGATTGTGACGGAGCGAACGCGGCTGCGCCGCCCTTGAGCGAGCTGCTGGACGGCGTGCTCGCGGGCCTGACCTCCGAATCCGACGGCCGGTCGACTTTCCCGCACGGGCTGATCGTGCTGTCGCCACGGAATTTGGACGTCGATGCGGCGATGTCGAGCTGGCGCGCTCCCCGCAACGTGCTGCTCGAGTTCGGTCAGGACGACCTGGACGACGAGGACCGCCTGCGCCGCATGTTCGAGATCGAGAAGCAGGGCGTGCGCATTGCGCTGCGCCTTGACCAGCCGAGCGCGCCGCCACCGGAGCGTTTGTCGTATTTCCAGTACCTGGTCGCGCCATCGCGCCACAGCCTGCCGCCGGGCATCGATCCGCGCAACGTCTCGATACTGACGCTGGCCGATTCGACGCACCAGGACATCGACGCCGGCTTCGCCTCCGGCGTGCATGCGACGGCCGGCTGGCCCCTGCTTGCACTCCCCCGGGCCGAACCCTTGGGCCTTTCGCCGGCGCAGACCGCCGTGTTCGAGCTGATCCGGCTGGTGCAGGCCGACGCCGAGGTGCGCGCACTCGAACGCGTGTTCAAGGGTGAGCCTTTGCTCGCCTACCTTCTGCTGACGCTTGCCAACAGCGCCGCGTTTCGCCGTCCGACCCCCGTATCGTCGCTGGGCCACGCGATCTCGCTGCTGGGTTACCAGAGACTGATCAAATGGCTCGTGCTGTTGCTGGCGATCGCCGGCAAGAACCAGGGCACCGCGCCGCTGATCCACGTGGCCGTGGTGCGCGGCCAGCTGCTGGAGAACCTGTGTGCCGCTGCCGGGCGCCCACGGCTCCAGCGCGACGAGGGGTTCATCGTCGGCACCTTCTCGCTGCTGGACGCGATCACCGGCCAGCCGCTCAGGGACCTGCTGCAGGACATCCACCTGTCCGGTCCGATCGCCGATGCGCTGCTCGGGGCCGTCGGTCCCTACGCGCCGCTGCTCGAAATCGCACGCGGCTTCGAAGCGGCAGACCCGCGCGCCCTGGGTCGGATCAAGACCGAGCTGAACGTCGATCCGGCCGACGTCCACCGGGCTCTGCTGCACGCGCTGGCAACGGCCGATTCGCTGCAGTCGCTGATTCGTTGATCCGGCCGTCGCCGGCACCTCGCTCGGTGGTCTTGGCATAATTCCGGCCAGACGAACTGCTGGAAGCCACCGCCGTGAACAAGATCAAGTCGGTCCGGTCCGCCGCGCCGCTCTGGCGCCAGAGCGACGGTGCGCCGGTGTCCTGCGTCGAAAAGATCAAGGTGCTCAACGAGAACTACGCGGAGCTGCGCCAGATCGCGCAGGATGCGCTCGAGGACGCGCTGCTGATGGGATGCAGCGAGGATCAGGTGCGCGAGGCACTGCACCTGCTGGTCGACGAGTTGTCGAACCCGTACCGCCCGGACTGATTCAAGCGTCGTTCGGGCGCACTTTGCGCGGCGGTCCCGTGCGACGGCGCGGCATCGGCGTTGCCGCCGCTGCCTCGAATTTGCGCGTCGGCCGGCGCAATGGAAACTGGGAAGGAGCCAGCAGATAGCGTTCGGCGTGAGCCGCCCACAGCTCGTCGACCGAATGGAACCGTCCCGGAAGCGCGACGAAAAGGCGCAGGCCGAACTGCTCGCACACTCGCGCGACGTTGCGCAGCAGACCGCGGCCCCGTTCGACCGAGGTCACGGTGTCGATCGATACGCCGATCTGGTGAGCCAGCGCGGCCATGCTCAGATTGCGTACGCGCCGGCAGTCCTGCAGCGAAGACTGCCGGCAGGGGGCCAGCTGCGGTGCGGAATCTTCCCGCGCTGCGCCGATCAGCACGCGCGCGACCGAGGGGTCGTCGGACCCGACGTCCTCGCGGCGAGCGGCGGCGACCAGGCTGACGCCCAGACTTCGGAGCAGGCGCAGCCACGTGTCCAGGCGCACTGCCATGGGTTGTTCGAACGCATGCTTGACGTTGTTGAATTCGACTCCGCTGTCCAGACTCAAGCGGTACGCGCACGGCGGCTGCACGAGCGGCATCCGCTGCACGAATTCCTCCAAGGTGATCACGTGGAGCCGAGCAGGACTTGGCTTTGCCGCCGCCGGCTCGCCGTCCAACTGCGGCCGCTCCGTCGTCAGGACGTCCGATCGTTGCATCGCCTTCGATCTACTTTTGCTACCGCGTTGCCTCGCGACGTCGGACCCACCGTGCCCGCATCGCATCCCTCTTTGCGTACGCGCTAACCGATTCGGCTGATCTGAGGAGATAACGCGATCACGTATCACGTATCGGTGCGTCCCCGATTCTCACGCTTCACGCATGAAGACGCAATGGGCTTTTGTACCCCCTTTTTTCGGGGTCAGGCAACGCCGCGTGCAGGCTTCTTCTTGTCGGGTTTCGCTGAGGTTTTGCGTCTTAACGGCTTTTTGGCGGCAGTTTTGGGCGCTACGGCCTTCGCCCGTGTTGGGGTCGTGGCTGACTTGGCCGGTTTCTTGCTGGTGACGCGAGACGGCTTGCGGGGTGCTTCTTCAGCTTCAGCGGGCTCGGCCGCGGGCGCGACCGCAGGCGCGACCGCTTTGACCGCACGTGCGGGCCGCGGTTCGAACTCGAATCCGATCGTGCCGTCCGGTTTGCGAACCAGGCGCGCCGCAAACTTGCGGCGGGTGCGGTTCGAAACGAAGTCGCGCAGCAGGTCGGTGCGACCCTCGGAAAGCAGTTTGCGCATCTGTTCGGCTTGGACGGTCTGCTGCAGTATCACGCGGCCAGAGCGGAAATCGCAGCGCTTCGAGGGACCCACCGCGTTTTCGCACACGTAGGCCATCGGCAATTCGAACACGCGCCCGCCGCACTTCGGGCACGCGCCCAGCGGCGTCTGTTCGCTGAAATCGGGCGCCTCGGAGTCGTCGCCCGAGCCATCGGCGTTGCCGAAGTCGAACTCGAGCTTGAACTCGGCGGAGATCTTCAGCAGCGCAGCAAAGGGGCGTCCCATTTTGCTGCGGAAACCGGTCAGCGGCCCGATCTGGCGATCGCGCAGCAGCTGCTCGACTTCCTCGTATTCGAAGGTCCGGCTGGCCGGATGCTTGGGCAGCGAAAAATCGCACCGGGTGCAGGCGAAGCGCCGGTAGTTCTCCTGGACCGTGCCACCGCACTTCGGGCACGGGGTCTTCAGCGTCGCATAGTCGCCCGGCACCGTATCGGATTCGTAGCTTTTGGCGCGCTCGACGATCTTGCGAGCGATCTGGCCGATCTCGCGCATGAAGGCCGTCCGCTTCAACGCCCCGCGCTCCATCTGCGCCAGCTTGTGCTCCCACTCGCCGGTCAGCTCCGGCGCCGTCAGCTCGTCGACCCCCAGCCCGCGCAGCAGCGTGAGCAGCTGGAAGGCCTTGGCCGTCGGGTGCAGGTCCCGCCCGTCGCGCACCAGGTAGCGCTCGGTGATCAGCCCCTCGATGATCGCCGCACGGGTGGCCGGCGTTCCCAGGCCCTTGCCGGCCATCGCGGCGCGCAACTCGTCGTCATCGAGCAGTTTGCCCGCGCCCTCCATCGCCGACAGCAGGGTGGCCTCCGTATAGCGCGCTGCCGGACGCGTCTGCAGCGCGGTGGCCTCGATCGAGGCCGTCTTGACCGTCTCGTCGGACTTGACCGGCACCAGCGACTTCTGCCCATCCTGGGCCTCCCGCCCGTACACGGCGAGCCAGCCCGGTTCGACCAGGATCCGGCCGTCGGTCTTGAACGAATGGGTCTTCACCTCGGTGATGCGCGTCGTCACCAGGTACTCGGCCGCCGGGAAGAACACGGCCAGGAAGCGGCGCACCACCAGGTCGTACAGCTTCAGCTCGATTTCGTTCAGATGCCCCGGCTCCTGCAGCGTCGGAACGATCGCGAAGTGGTCCGAGATCTTGGAGTTGTCGAAGATCCTGCGGTTCGGTTTTACCCACCCCTCCTTCAGCACGCGCCGCGCGTGCGGCGAGAACGGCTGCAGCGCGGGCGCTTCGACGCGGTTTTTCGCGGACCCCTTGCCGGTTCCCTTGCCGGCCAGCATCTGCATCGTCTTGACCACGACGTCCGTGTAGTCCTCGGGCAGCGCGCGCGAGTCGGTCCTCGGATAGGTCAGCACCTTGTGCCGCTCGTACAGCGCCTGTGCCAGCGATAGCGTCGTCTTGGCCGAGAAGCCGAACCGCGAGTTGGCCTCCCGTTGCAGTGACGTCAGATCGAACAGCAGCGGCGAGAGCTGCGTGCTCGGCTTGGATTCCTCCCTGACCTTGCCCGGCTGGCCCGCGCAGGCGGCCACGATGTCGCGCGCCTGCGCCTCGTTCCACAGCCGCTCGGCGCGCGCCTCCGGATCCTGTTCGTCGCGCTTGAAGGCCGGATCGAACCAGCGCCCCTCGTAGGTGCCGGCCTCGCAGTCGAAATTGGCCCGCACTTCCCAGTAATCGCGAGCGACGAACTTGCGGATCTGCTCCTCGCGCTCGACCACGATCGTCAGCGTCGGGGTCTGCACGCGCCCCACGGTGGTCAGGAAGAATCCGCCGTCGCGGCTGTTGAACGCGGTCATCGCGCGCGTGCCGTTGATTCCGACCAGCCAGTCGGCTTCCGAGCGGCAGCGCGCGGCATCGGCCAGAGGCTGCATCTCGCCGTCGGAACGCAGCGCGGCGAACGCCTCGCGAATCGCGGCCGGCGTCATCGACTGCAGCCAGAGCCGGGTGATCGGCTGGTGCGCGTCGGTGTGCTGCACGATGTAGCGGAAGATCAGCTCGCCCTCGCGACCCGCATCACAGGCGTTGATCAGGCGCCCCACGTCCTTGCGCTTGATCAGCTTTTCGAGCTGCTTCAGGCGGCTGTGCGATTTCTCGATCGGCTGCAGGTCGAAATGGGGCGGAATCACCGGCAGGTGCGCGAAGCTCCACTTGCCGCGCTTGACCTCGTACTGCTCCGGCGCGTGCAACTCGAGCAGGTGGCCGACCGCCGACGACAGTACGTACTCGTCGTTTTCGAAATGATCGGATTTGCGGTCGAAGCCGCCCAGCGCGCGTGCGATATCGGCGGCCACTGAAGGCTTCTCGGCGATGATCAAGGTCTTCTTGGACATTGCGCCAGATCAGTGTGGAGGCGGCGCCCGGCCGGCACCCCTTTTTTCAGGATAACCCAGCCGGCTGCCGGAAGCCGCCGCGCGGGGTGGGTGGGCGTGGTGACGCTGCTCCCCCAACGAAGGACGATTCCGGCGAAGCCGGGGGTGAGGGTCCCCCGGTGGTTTTTTCCACCTGACTTAATGCAGCGCGGGTCCCGGATCGTCGTCGAGCAGTTCCTGCAGCAGCATCAGGTCGACGTCGACCGATTGGCTCCACAACACCATCAGCACGATGATCTTCAGCCGCTCGAGCGTGATCGGCGTCTCGGCCAGCGCGGCGGCCCGCTCGATCACGATTTCCCGCTGCGCCTGGTTCAACTGCCCGTCGCGATCGAGCGAAGCGATGAATCCGATCGCGGCCGCACCGAGCGCCTGGTACTCCTGGCTCGTGTAGACACGCAAGGCCTGCGGGCCGGGGCCGTGCGACGCACACGACGACAGCGTGACGCTGGCCAAATCGTGCAGCCACACCATCGCGTCGGTGATCTCGTCCTCTTCGAAGCCGGCATCGGCGAGTCGCCGGGTCAGCGCGTCGAAGTCCGGACACGCGGACAGCGCGCTGTAGTTCTCGTACAGAAAGACCAGCACGTCGAACATGGGCCTCCCAAATGTAACGCAGCCGGCGACGGCGGCGCAATAGGAAACTTCAACCGCGCCTCAACCGCTGGTAGCAGTTGCCGGCCAGGCGCTCAATATCTTGTGTCAGCTCGAGCTCGAGCAAGCGTGCCGACAGCAGGCCCGGGGCGAGCCCGGTGCGCCGCGCCAGCGTATCCAGATCGACCGGGTCGTAGCCGATCGCCTCCAGCAGCGTCGGATCGGCATCGCTCGCGGGCTCCGGCGGACTCGCGACCCGCGCAGCTTGTTGCACGCCGCCGAGCCTGAGCTCCTCGAGAACGTCCTGCGCCGATTCGACCAGGCGCGCGCCGTCCCGTATCAGCCGGTGGCAGCCTCGCGCCACTGGCGAATGGATCGAGCCTGGAATCGCCATCACCTCGCGCCCGAGCTCGGCGGCCAGGCGCGCCGTGATCAGCGAGCCCGAGTGCAGCGCGGCTTCGACCACCAGAACTCCTCGGGCCAGCGCGGCGATCAGCCGATTGCGGCGCGGGAAATTGTGCGGGACCGCCGGCGTGCCGAGCGGATATTCGGATATCAGCAGCCCGTGCTGTGCGATCCGGTCGGACAGCGTCCGGTTGGACGCCGGATACACGACATCGGCACCGGTGCCGAGCAGCGCGATCGTGGCCGCCTCTGCACCGAGCGCGCCGCGGTGCGCAGCGGCGTCGATACCGCGCGCCAGACCGCTCACGATCGTCAAGCCGCATCGGGCAAGATGAGCCGCGAACGCCTCGGCGTTGGCTTCGCCCTGTCGGCTCGCGCTGCGACTGCCGACGATCGCCAGCGCAGGCTGGCCGAGCAGTTCGCGGCGACCGTGCAGGTACAGCAGCGGCGGCGGGTCGGAAAGCTGAAGAAGAAGCGCCGGATAGTCCGCGTCGGCCAGCGTGATCAACGATCGCGAGGCGTCCGCGGCGAGCCATGTCAGTGCGCCGTCGATCGCCGCTGCCTCCTCGGGCGCCCGCAGCGCGCTCGCCACCTTCTCCCCGGCCACCCCGGTCAGAGCCGCGTGACCGGCATCGAAGATCGCGCCGGGAAGTCCGAACGCCGACAGCAGGTTGCGCGCGGTTCGTGGGCCGAGGCCTTGGGTCAGCGACAGGCGCAGCCAGGCACGCCGTTCGGCTTCGTCCATCGCGCGCCAGCAGGCCAGCCTGCCAGACGGCCGCGAGCACGCGGTCTCAGCGTGCGACGGCGACGGGAACGGAGGACGACGGGTCGGCCGACGAAGCGCTGTCCGACCGGTCCGGCAGGCTGAAGCGGTCGCCGACCTTGATCGGTCCGATGGCCGTCATCACCAGCGCATAAGCGATATGGTCGAATACCCGAAACACGAACATCTGGCCGATGCGCTCGTCCGGCAGCTTGACGAACTCGTTTCCGGGCACCGTGATGTCGCGCAAGGTCTTGCCGCTGCGGTTTATCGCCAGCACGGTGCCGATGTCGAGCCCGTCGCTCGCACCCCGGTCCAGCGTCACGATGCCGTTCGCGCCGACGTCGCCGATACCGCCGTACACCGAGATCAGCCAGCCCTCGACGGGGCGCAGCGGCCGATGCGGCGCGTACGTGATCAGCGGTTCGTGCTGGATCGGCACCAGACGGTCCTGGACGCCGATTTCGGCGCGGCTATCGGTGATCTTCAATGTCGTGACCTCGCCGCGCCGGACCACCCGTCCACTGCCCAGGAAGTACGCTTCGTACGCGACCGGTCTGGCGTGCTTGTAATCGTCCGGCTCGAACAGCGGCCGCGCCGGCCGGAATATGTGGAAGTCGGTCAGGGATCGGTCCTCGATGCCTCGCGCGTAGGCCTGGTCGCCGCGGCCCAGATACACGCGGTCCTCGGGCGTGCCGACGATGCGCGGATACTTGGCCAGGTCCTCGGCCGACACGATCATCGGTTGCGACAGGAAGGGCTCGATCAGGCGGTTCGGAATGCTCGGGATCGGTTCCGCACTGACGTCCCCGAGATCGCGCACGCGCGGCTCCAGCTTCTGCATGGGCAATGGCGGCGCAGCCGGAGCTACGGGCGCGGGCGGCGGCGCGATCGGCGCCGCGGGCAGGAGTGTGCCCTCGGTGCCGGCCAGCATCAGCACGGCCCGCCCTTCGGCGGTTTTCACGAGCACCATCTGCTGACCCGGATAGATCAGGTGAGGATTGGCGATCTGCTTCCGGTTCATGCCCCACAGCTCGGGCCAGCGCCATGGCGACTTCAGGTACAGAACCGAAATGGCCCACAGCGTGTCGCCCTTCTTGATCGTGTACCGCTCGGGCGCTCCCGGCGCAAGCTCGGACAGGGGAACGCCCTGCGTTGCCACCTTCTCGGCCGTCTGGCGCTGGTCGTCGGTGACCGGAAACCGCGATTGCTGGCCCCATGCCGGGCCCACGCGCGCGACAATCAGCAGCGAGACAATCAGCCATGCGAGCAAGGAGCCCCTGTTCCATACCATCCCGAGCTCGGGACGGCCAATGGCTGCAGGCGCGGAAACCGGAAAGTTCGTCATGCTGAAGGCCTCGGTGGGGGGTGAGGGTCCCTTAAAATTGTCCGCCCAAACCCTTGATATCGCAATGGATCCGGCCGGATGTCTGCCTCCCGGCCGGACGTGATCAGGCGCAAGTATCGCCCTACGCCAGCCCGGGAAACGATGAAAAAGACGGCTTTCGCCACGATATTCCAGGTTGGAGACTTGCCTTGAGCCAGCTCGCGATAATCGAATACCCGGACCCGCGCCTGAAGCGGGTCGCGCGGCCTGTGACCGCGTTCGATCAGCGGCTGCGCCAGCTGGTTGCCGACATGGCCGAAACGATGTATTCGGCCCCGGGCATGGGTCTGGCAGCGACCCAGGTCGACGTACATGAACGGATCATCGTGATTGACGTGTCCGAGAACAAGGACGCGCTGCACGTGTTCGTGAACCCCGAGCTGCTGTGGGCCTCGGAAGAGACGGCGCTGTGCGAGGAGGGCTGTCTTTCGGTGCCCGGCGTCTACGACATGGTGCGCCGGCCGGCCCGCGTGCGGGTGCGCGCGATGGACCCGCACGGCAAGCCGTTCGAGCTCGATTGCGAGGGCACACTGGCGGTGTGCGTGCAGCACGAGATGGATCATCTGGAGGGTCGAGTCTTCGTCGAGTATCTGTCGCCGCTGAAGCAGACTCGGATCCGCACGCGGCTGCGCAAGCGGCACGCCCGGCAGGCGTAGTTCCCGGCCGCCCGCTCGATGCGAGTCGCCTTCGCCGGCACTGCCCCGTTCGCGGCTGTCGCGCTGGAGGCGATCCTGCAGGCCGGCCACGCGGTTCCGCTGGTGCTGACGCAGCCGGATCGACCCGCGGGACGAGGACTGAAGCCGCGTGCCAGCGCGGTCAGCGAGCTGGCCAGCGCCCGGGGCCTGTCTCTGCTGTCGCCGGGATCGCTGCGCGCGGACCCGGGCTCCGCAGGCGCCGCCGAAGCGTTGGACCGGCTGCGCTCGGCAGTCCCTGATCTCCTGGTAGTGGCCGCTTACGGACTGATCCTGCCGCAGTCCGTTCTGGACGTTCCGAGCGGGATTGCGGGGCGCAGTGGCGTGGTTCGCGCGGTCAACATCCATGCATCGCTGCTGCCGCGATGGCGCGGCGCCGCGCCGGTCGCGCGCGCGATCGAGGCCGGCGACCGCGTGACCGGAATCACGCTGATGCAGATGGAAGCGGGGCTGGACAGCGGCCCGATTCTGCTGTCGGAGGCGATACCGATCGATTCGACCGACACGACCGGAACCCTGACCGACGGGCTGGCGCAACTGGGGGCAAGGTTGATCGTGTCGTGGCTGAAGCAGGCGCCGGCCGGCAGCTGGGCGTCAGTGCCCCAGCCGGCCGCAGGCGTCAGCTACGCCCGCAAGATCGCCAGGCACGAGGCATGGCTCAGCTGGGGTGAACCGGCCGCGGTACTCGCGCGGCGCGTGCGCGCGTTCGATCCGGAGCCGGGCGCGTGCAGCCTCCTGGGGGAAGGCCTCGTAAAGATCTGGTCCGCTGAAGCCGGGCCGCTCGCCGCGACCGCCGACCCCGGCACGGTGGTCTCGGCCGCGGTCGACGGCATTGGCGTCGCCTGCGGTGACGGCGTGCTGATGATCCACGAGCTGCAGCGGGCGGGCGGCCGGCGTCTGCGTGCGCGCGAGTTTCTGGCGGGTACGCCGCTTCCCGTGGGCACGCGCTGGCAGACGCCGACGGCTGCGGCACCGCGTTGAGGCCGGCGGTGGCCACCGGCGCCCCGCTGGCTGAAGTGCTTCGCGCGGCCGCCGCGGTGTGGGTGCGGGTGCGCGACGGTCAATCGCTCGACCGCGCGTTGCAGGATCAGGCGCTGAAACACGAGGTTGCGGCTCCGATCCGGGCAGCCGTGCACGCTGTCAGTCACGACGCGCTCAGACACTGCGCTCTGATCGAGGCACTGTTGCCGCGCCTGATCGCGCGCGCGCCGGCGCCGCAGGTCACCGGGCTGCTGGCGGCTGCACTGTCGCAGCTGATCGTCGGCGCCTATCGCGACCACGCGCTGGTGGATCAGGCAGTTGCGGCGGCGCGGTCAGACCGGCACCTGAGCGCCGCGGCGGGCTTTGTCAACGCGGTGCTGCGCTCGTTTCTGCGACGGCGCGCGGTGCTGGTGCCGCAGCTGCTGCTCGATGACGCGACGCGACTGAACGTGCCCCGCTGGTGGCTGCAACGCGTTCGGCGCGAGCACCCGGAGCATTGGGAACGTGCGCTCGCCTGCGCGGTCCAGCCGCCCGCCCTGTTATTGCGCGTGAACCGGCGGCGTTGCGATGTCGACGCGTATCTGGCGCGGCTGCGCAGCGAGGCGGTCACGGCACGTCGTGTGGGTCCGTACGCGGTGCGGCTGGATCGACCGTGCCCGGTCCAACAGATACCGGGCTTCACCGAAGGGGTGGTTTCGGTCCAGGATGCCGGCGCGCAGCTGGCGGCCCCATGGCTGCAGGCGGACGACGGCATGCGCGTGCTGGATGCCTGCGCGGCCCCGGGCGGCAAGACCGGACACCTGGCCGAACTGTCGGACGCGAGGATCGACGCGATCGAGCTCGATCCGGCGCGAGCCGGTCTGATCACGGATAACCTGCAGCGGCTCGGGCTGGCAGCGCCGCGCATTCGAATCCTGACGGCCGATGCGCGCGACGTGGCCTCGTTTTGGGACGGGCACCCGTATCAACGCATGCTGGTCGATGCGCCGTGCACCGCTTCCGGCATTGTGCGACGCCACCCAGATATCCCATGGTTGCGTCGCGAAGCCGATGTTGCGCAATTAACAACGCTTCAGGCCGGTTTGCTGGACGCCCTGTGGCCGCTGCTGGCACCGGCTGGTAGATTGCTTTACGTGGTCTGTTCGGTTTTTCGCGAGGAGGCAGACCAGCAGGCGGACTCGTTTCTCGAACGCCACCCGGACGCTCGACTGGCTCCGCTGCCGGGCACACGACACGGTTGGCTGCAACTGCTTCCGACGGGCGCCGATCCCGTTGAGCCCGGTCAGACTGTCGGCCTGCCGACCGAGCATGACGGCTTTTTCTTTGCGCTGTTCGAGAAGGTCTAGGCCTTGCTGAAGGAAACTGACCGGCCGGCCCAGGCCGGCGCGGAGCCGGGCCCGCCCGCCGGAGCGCGCAGCGCGGAGGCGGGGCGCAGGATCTGGCTCGCCGGCCTGTTGACGGCGGCCCTGGTGCTCGTGCTGCCCCAGCGCGCGGGCGCGCAGCCCTCGGTCTCGGTCCAATCGGCCGAGCTCGAAGTGCGTGACGATCCCGAGCCCGGCCTGTACCTGAGCGCGCAGTTCGCGTTCGAGCCTTCGCCGGCGATCGAAGACGCGGTCCGGCGCGGAATTCCCGTCTACTTCGCGATCGACTTCGAGCTGGTGCGCACGCGCTGGTACTGGTTCAACAAGCGGCTGGCTTCGTCTGCGCTCGAATACCGGTTGACCTACAGCCCGCTGACCCGCCAGTTCCGGCTGTCGCGTGGCGCGCTGGCCCAGCCGTTCGACTCGCTGGACGAGGCGCTGGCGACCATCCGCACGCTGCGTGGATGGAAGGTTGCCGGCCGCGGGCCGGCCGAGTCGGGCGAGCACCTGCAGGCGCGCGTTCGCCTCCGGCTGGACACGACGATGCTGCCCAAACCGTTCCAGGTCGATTCGCTGACCAACCGCGACTGGGCGCTTGCGTCCGACTGGCAGCCGGTGACGATCGCGGCCGCTTCCCAGCGCTGATCGAGCCGTGCCCCGCGTCATTCGCTACGGTCTGATCGGCGCCCTCGCGCTGGCCGGCGTGCTGCTGCTGGTGCTGGCGCTGTCGAGCGGCAACAGCCCCGCTTTCGAGCGCAACTACCCGTTGCTGCTCGCCTTGAACGGCGTGATCGCGCTGGTTCTGCTGGCAGTCGTGATGGCCCTGTCGCTGCGGCTGGCCGGGCGGGTCCGCAAGGGACGGTTCGGCGCCCGGCTGATGACCCGTTTCGCGCTCGCTTTCGCGCTGATCGGGGTGGCGCCCGGGGTGATGATCTACCTGGTGTCGTCGCTGTTCATATCGCGCTCGATCGAATCGTGGTTCAATGTTCAGGTCGAGGGCGCACTGAGTTCCGGACTCGAGCTCGGCCGCGCCGTGCTGGAAGCCCAGCGCGACGAGCTGAGGAACCGCGCGCGCGCGATGGCGGCGGAGCTGGCCGACACCCCGCCCTCGGACAAGATCAGGAAGCTGGATCAGTTGCGTGAACGCGCCGGTGCCGACGAAGCGCTGTGGGTGACGGCTGCCGGCTCGCTGATCGGCTCCAGCAGCGGGCGTGCCGGCCGCCTGATGCCGGTGTTGCCCACCGCCAGCGCGCTGCGCGCGGCGCAGGCCGCGCGGGGCCTTGCCGTGATCGAGGGCGACGAGCTGGCCACCGAGCCGGGCGGCGGGCTGCGAACGCGGGTGATCGTTCCGGTGCCCTCGCCCTCGCCCCCCGCACTGCGTTCGGCCTCCACCTCGTCGGCGCTGGCCGCCACAGGGTTGCGCAGCTCGGAGTCTGCGATCCACTTCGAGGAACCCAGCTTCCTGCAGTTGACGCGGTCGGTCGCGCCGGACGTGGCCGCCAACGCACAGGCCCTGCGCTCCGGTTACGGCGAGTACCAGCAACTGTCGCTGTCGCGGGTGGGATTGCAGAAGATGTACCGGTTGACGCTGACCTTGACGCTGCTGCTGGCGATCTTCGCGGCAATCTCCTCAGGGGTGATGCTGGCCGGCTCGATGACCGCCCCGCTGATCGAGCTGGCCGCGGGCACGCGCGCGGTGGCCGAGGGCGACTATCGTCCCGTGCGCGAATTTCGGGGCAACGACGAGCTGAACGTGCTGACGCGATCCTTCAACGAGATGACCCGGCAGCTTTCGGATGCGCGTGAAACCGTGGAGGCGCGATCGCGCGAACTGGAGACGGCGCGCGGCTTCCTGCAGCGCGTGCTGTCGAACCTGTCGGCCGGCGTGATCGTGCTCGACGCCGATTCGCGCATCGTCACCGCGAACCTCGGAGCCGGGCGCATCCTGGGCCTGGCGCTGGAGAGCCGGGTCGGAGACCGCCTGTCCAACGTACACCCTCAGCTGGCCGAGCAGGTCTCGAGCGCGTTTCGCGACCATTCGCTGGCCGCTACCCCTAAGGATTCGTGGCAACGCCAGATGAAGCTGGACCGGGCCGGCGCTCCGCCGGGCGCGGAACCGCTGTCGCTGCTGGCGCGCGGATCGCGCCTGCCGCTGGACGCCAGGCCGGGCTCGGTGATCGTGTTCGACGACATCACGCAGGTGATCTCGGCGCAGCGCGCGGTGGCATGGGGCGAGGTCGCGCGCCGCCTTGCGCACGAGATCAAGAATCCGCTGACGCCGATCCAACTGGCGGCGGAGCGACTGCAGATGAAGCTCGCCGGCGAGCTGACGGCCGATCAGGCCGAAGTGCTGGTGCGCGGCGCCTCCACGATCGTCAATCAGGTCGCCGCGATGAAGCGCATGGTCGACGAATTCCGCGAGTATGCGCGGCTGCCGCCGCCGCAGTTGGCGCCGCTGGACCTGAACGCGCTGGTGGAGGAGATCGGATCGCTGTACGGGGCCGAGGCGCGCTCGGGTCGGGCCGGCGCGGGAGAAGGCGGATCGGTCCGGATCGAGCTGCGGCTGTCGGCCGCCCTGCCCACGATCGAGGGCGACGCCTCGCACCTGCGCCAGCTGGTCCACAACCTGGTGGCCAACGCGCAGGAGTCGATCGCGGGCGCGCAGGCCGCCGGCGCGGTCGGGCCCGGCGCCGGCCAGATCGTGATACGCACGGAATCGGTCGTGATCGACGAGCCGATCGCCGGCTTCGACACGCCCTGGCGGGCCGTGCGTCTTTCTGTCGAGGACAATGGCCCCGGTTTCCCGGCGAATATACTTAGGCGCGCTTTCGAGCCCTACGTGACCACCAAGCCGCGTGGAACGGGACTCGGATTGGCGATGGTGAAGAAAATCGTCGACGAACACGATGCCCGGATCGAGCTGATCAATCGCCTCGGAGGCGCCGGCGCAACCGTGACAGTCGTATTCCGGCGGGTAACTGGGGCCGGGGCGACCGGCTAGCCGGAACCGAACCGTTCGACCCGATCGCCATGGCCAACATTCTGGTCGTCGATGACGAAATCGGAATCCGGGAACTCCTCTCGGAGATTCTGGCCGACGAAGGCCACGTGGTCATCACGGCCGACAGCGCCGCTTCGGCACGCGCGATGCGCCAGGCCGAACCGCCCGATCTGGTGTTGCTCGACATCTGGATGCCGGACACCGACGGGGTGACGCTGCTGAAGGAGTGGGCCGCCAGCGGCCAGCTGACGATGCCGGTGATCATGATGTCGGGTCACGCGACCATCGATACGGCCAGCGAGGCGGCGCGTTTCGGTGCGCTCGATTTTCTGGAAAAGCCGATCGCGATGGCGCGCCTGCTGTCCTCGGTGAAGCACGGGCTCGAACACGGCCGCCTGGCCCACAGCGCGCAGACGGCGCGCAATTCGACGGTGTCGGTGCCGGCCAACGATGTGCACGAGGCGGCCGATGCCAGGTCGCAGGCGGCCTTCGGCTCGGCGGCTGTGGCCGGCGTGCCGGTCAGCCTGGATCAGCCGCTGCGGGAAGCGCGCGACCAGTTCGAGCGGGCGTATTTCGAATACCACCTGGCGCGCGAGAACTTCAGCATGACCCGCGTTGCCGATCGCGCCGGGCTCGAGCGCACCCACCTGTACCGCAAGCTGAAGCAGCTGGGCGTGGAGCTGGCGCGCGGCGGTCGCCGCCCCGAGCGCGCCACCAGCGCCGAGCGGCAACCGGTATCAGGGCGCGACCACGATACCGACCCTGTCGCGGACTGAGTCTGGCGGGCCAGTTCTCCCCATCCGATCCGAGTACCGGGACGAAGCGAAAGACGCGGTGGCCCGCTATAGTGGTTGATTTGCCCTTCGCTGGCCGCATCTGTCCCTCCAATGGACCGCATCCGGGTGCGCGGTGCGCGCACCCACAACCTGAAAAATGTCGATCTTGACCTGCCGCGCAACCGGCTGGTCGTGATCACCGGGCTCTCGGGCTCCGGCAAAAGCTCGCTCGCGTTCGACACTTTGTACGCCGAGGGACAGCGCCGCTACGTCGAGTCGCTGTCGGCGTATGCGCGGCAGTTCCTGCAGCTGATGCAAAAGCCCGATGTGGACCGGATCGAGGGCCTGTCGCCGGCGATCGCGATCGACCAGAAGTCCGGCGGCCACAACCCGCGATCCACCGTGGGAACCGTGACCGAGATCCACGACTACCTGCGTCTGCTGTTCGCGCGCGCGGGCCAGCCGCACTGTCCGGACCACCCCGAGCGCGCGCTCGGCTCGCACAGCGTGGCGCAGATGGTCGATTGGACGCTGACCCGCCCGCCGGAGACGCGCGTGATCGTGCTGGCCCCGCTCGTGCGCGAGCGCAAGGGTGAATTCGCCGAGTTGCTGGACGATCTGCGCGCGCGCGGCTTCGTCCGGTTCCGGATCGACGGGGCCATCGTCGAAGCCGACGAGGGCACCGCGCTGGCCCGCGGCGGGCATCATTCGATCGACGTGGTCGTGGATCGGCTGAAAGTGCGCCCGGACGCCCGCTCAAGGCTGGCCGAATCGTTCGAGACGGCGCTGCGGATCGCTGACGGGCGTGCCCTGCTGCTGGATCTGGACAACGGCGAAGAGACCCAGTTTTCGAGTCGGTATGCGTGCCCGGTGTGCGGTTACGCGGCCCCGGATCTGGAACCGCGGCTGTTCTCGTTCAACAATCCGCTCGGTGCGTGCCCGGCCTGCGACGGCCTGGGAATCAACGAATTCTTCGACCAATCCCGGGTCGTGGCCCACCCCGAGCTGACGCTGCACGCCGGCGCGGTGCGCGGCTGGGACGCGCGCAACCGGCAGACCTTCCAGATGCTCGAGGCCCTGGCACGCCATCGCGGCGTGGATATCACGGTCCCGTGGGAGACACTGGATCCCGCGTTCCAGCACGAAGTTCTGTACGGAAGCGGCAACGAGTCGATCGCTTTTTCGACCACCCGCGAAAGCGGCCGTCCGTCCGTCCGCCATCACCCCTTCGAAGGCGTAATTCCCAACCTGGAGCGGCGCTGGCGCGAAACCGATTCGCCGGCCGTGCGCGAGGAGCTCGCCAAGCTGCGGGGCGTTCGCCCCTGTCCGGTCTGCGCCGGCACGCGCCTGCGGCGCGAGGCGCGCCACGTATTCATCGGCGAAGGCGAGGAGCGGCGCGCGATCTTCGAGATCGAGCGGCAGAACCTGGCCCAGACGCAGCGTTACCTGGAGCGGCTGCAACTGGACGGGGCGCGCCGCGAGGTGGGCCGGCGCATCGTCGATGAGATCGTCGCACGGCTGCGCTTCCTGAACGACGTCGGGCTGAGCTACCTGGCGCTGGAACGCGCGGCTGACACGCTGTCGGGGGGCGAGGCGCAGCGGATCCGGCTGGCATCGCAGATCGGATCGGGCCTGACCGGTGTCCTGTACGTACTCGACGAGCCCTCGATCGGGCTGCACCCGCGCGATAACCAGCGGCTGATCGACACGCTGAAGCGCCTGCGCGACCTGGGCAACACCCTGATCGTCGTCGAGCACGACGAGGAGACGATCCGCAGTGCCGATCACGTGGTCGACATGGGGCCGGGCGCCGGCGAGCACGGCGGCCAAGTGGTGGCACAAGGCACGCCGGAACATATAGCGCGGCAGGCTTCGTCCCTGACCGGCGCCTACCTGTCCGGCCGGGTGCGCATCGAGGTGCCGGCGGCGCGCGTGCCGCCGGGGCTGCAATGGCTGGAGCTGTCGGGCGCGCGCGGCAACAACCTTCAGCAGGTCGATGTGCGAATCCCGGTCGGATTGCTGACTTGCGTAACCGGCGTGTCGGGATCGGGAAAGTCCACGCTGATCAACGACACGCTGGTGGCTGCGATGGCGCGCCACCTGTATGGGGCCAGCGGCCAGCCGGCGCCGTATGGCGCCATCGTCGGGCTGGAGAATTTCGACAAGCTGGTCAGCGTCGACCAGGCGCCGATCGGACGCACGCCGCGCAGCAATCCGGCCACCTACACCGGCCTGTTCGCGCCGATCCGGGAGCTATTCGCGTCGACGCCCATCGCGCGCGAGCGCGGCTACGAAGCGGGTCGCTTCTCGTTCAACGTGAAGGGCGGACGGTGCGAAGCATGCGAGGGAGACGGATTGATCCGCGTCGAGATGCACTTCCTGCCGGACGTGTACGTGCCGTGCGACGTATGTCATGGCCGGCGCTACAACCGCGAGACCCTGGAAGTGCTGTACCGCGGCCTGAACATCGCCGAGGTGCTGGACCTCACCGTCGAGCAGGCCGGGCAGATGTTCAGCGCAGTGCCGTCGCTACAGCGCAGGCTGCAGACGCTGGCCGAGGTCGGACTGGGCTACGTGAGGCTGGGCCAGAGTGCGACCACGCTGTCCGGAGGCGAGGCCCAGAGGATCAAGCTGGCGCTGGAGCTCTCCAAGCGTGATACGGGACGCACGCTGTACGTTCTCGATGAGCCGACCACCGGCCTGCATTTCCACGACGTTGCGCTGCTGCTCAGAGTGCTGCACCGGCTGCGGGACGCCGGTAACACGGTGATCGTGATCGAGCACAACCTGGAAGTGATCAAGACGGCCGACTGGCTGGTCGACCTGGGCCCGGAAGGCGGTCAGGACGGCGGACGCGTCGTCGCGTGCGGAACGCCAGAGCAGGTCGCTGCCGCCGAGGCGAGCTACACCGGCCGCTGCCTGCGCGGAGCTCTGGCGGCGCGAACCGGTGCGGCCAAGGCGGCGTGACGGGTCGACCGGGTCGGCGGGTCAGAGGTTCTCCGGCACGAGCGAGGAAACAACGCGGCCCAGGTTTTCGCGCGTCCACTCGGCGGCATCCTCGTTGTCGGCCAGGTAGTCCGACACGGCCAGGTAATGCACGACATCGCGGAACCTCAGAGCGCGCTCCACAGGCCAGGTCGCAAAGCTTTCCGTCGCGCGAGCAAGGACCGCCTCGGCCGCGGCCCGGGTCCCGCCCATGCGGGCCATCACGATATGACGGTACAGCTCGGGCGGCTTCAGACCGGGATGGGCGGCCGCCACCGCGTGGTAAGTCTTCAGCAGTTCCCGACTGGTCCTTGCGGCATGGTGCTTTTCCCGCCATCCGACGAAGATCGGCCCGAGCAGCCTGCGCGCCCAGTCGGCAGAGCGCTCCCCGCGCGGAAACTGCGCCGGCACGGCCGCAGTGGTCTGAGCCGCCGTGCCGACTGAAGTCGTCTTGGTCTCCTCTTTCCAGTAATCGTCGTCGTCGAGCAGGGTCCCCGAAATCGTGCCAGCGTTCGAGGCGACTCGACCGTGCGTCGGTAGCGTCGCCGGCTGCAAGGCGCTCGACGCGAGCGGCAGCGGACGAACCGTGGGAGGCCTTGGGAGAGTCGGAGACTTCGATGGCAACGGTAAATTCGGAAGGGTGGGTGCCTCGCTCAGTGGGACCTCGGATGGGGAGAACGCCGTCTCGGCGTTCTGCTCCAGCTGATTTTTCCACTCGCGGATTTGAGCCGGATCCAGGTTGAACTGCCTGGCCAATTCACCGACCGTCTTGTCGCCGCGAAGGGCGGCCAGCGCCACCTGCGCCTTCAGCTTTGCTGCCAGATCGCTGTCCCCTTCTCGTGCCATCGACCCCTCCGCGGCAAGGCAAAAAGCGGGCGTATGTTCACAATATATTAACCGTTCCTAATCCTGAAATTCCGCTCCCGCCTCCGCGCCTGGCGGCGCTACGGCGGGCAAGCCTCCGAGTCGACGGTCGTAGTGCCACTAGAATTGTCGCTGCTCGAGCGCGGGCTTGCAATGCTGACCCCGGATTTCGGGGCAGTCGCTGCTTCACCCGGTAGTGCAACGATGCTGTCCCCTGCCGACGACCGCAACGCCGACGAGATCGCCTATTGGAATGGTCCGGGAGGCCGGCGCTGGCTGGAGCGGCAGCAGTGGCAGGACGCACTGCTCGCGCCGGTGGCCGAGATCCTGCTCGACCGCGCGGCCCCGCGCGCGGGCGAAGTCGTGCTGGATATCGGCTGCGGATGTGGCGCCACCTCCTTCGCTCTGGCGCAGCGGGTTGTGCCCAACGGTCGTGTGCTCGGGATCGATGTCTCCGAGCCGCTGCTCGCGCGGGCGCGCCAACTCGCCCCGCCGGCACTGCCGGTCGAATTCGTCCTGTCCGACGCGACGGCGTATCCGTTCGAGTCCGCCCGGGCCGATCTGGCCTGCTCTCGCTTTGGCGTGATGTTCTTTGCGGACCCGGCGCGGTCATTCACCAACATCCGGCGCGGCCTGCGAGGTGGCGCACGACTGGCGTTTGCCTGCTGGCGGCAGCCGCGTGAAAACCCCTGGCTGATGGTTCCGCTGCAGCAGGCTTACCGGCACGTGCCGCGCTTGCCCGAGATCGGACCCGAGGATCCCGGGCCATTCTCGTTCGCGGATCCGCACCGTGTGCGCCGCGTTCTGGCGCTGGCCGGATTCGAGACGATCGATCTGGAGCCGATCGATCTGACGTTCGATCTGTCCAATGGCCAGGGGCTGGACGCGGCAGTGGACGCAGCGATGGGAATAGGACCGGCGAGCCGTGCGCTGGACGGTCAACCGCCGGCATTGCGGGCCGCGGCCGCCGAGTCGATCCGCGCGGCGCTGGCGCAGCACCAGGTCGGAAATGCGGTGTCGCTGTCGGCCGCGCTCTGGCTCGTCACGGCTACGAATCCCGCAGGTTCGTCGAACGTCCGACTCGGGACACTAGGGTGCCTGTAGCGGTGCGCGCAGCGCGGATCCGATCGGCGCGACGGCGTCGTGCGTCGGCTCCGATGCCGGTCGCCGCTCCTGCAGCAGTTCGAGGAACCGCTCCGGCAGCAGTGGGCGGCTGAAGTAGTAACCCTGCACTCGGTTGCAACGCCACCGCTTCAGCAGCACCAGTTGTTCGGCCGTTTCGACCCCCTCGGCGACGACGGACTTGTTCAGCGTGTGGGCCAGGTTGATGATCGCCTTGGCGATGGCGCGCGTGTCGTGGTTGTCGGTCATGTCGGCGATGAAGGATTGGTCGACTTTCAGGACATCCACCGGCAGGCGCTTCAAGTAGGACATCGAGGAATAACCGGTGCCGAAGTCGTCGATCGCGACCTGTGCGCCCATCTGCCGCAGCTGACTGAGCACCGCAACCGCGTGGGCGCTTTCGTCCATGAACAGGCTTTCGGTGACCTCGATTTCCAGCGCCGAAGCCGGCGTGCCGGACTGCCGCAGCGCCTCCTCGACGACGTGAACCAGGTCGCTGCGGCGGAACTGGCGTCCGGAGACATTGACGGCGATCCGGGGTGGATTCAGGCCCGCCGATCGCCAGGCCGCATGCTGCGCGCAGGCCTCGAGCAGCACCCAGCGACCCAGCTGGTCGATCAGCCCCGTCTCCTCGGCAACTGCGATGAATACGCCCGGCAGCACTAGGCCGCGGGTCGGATGGTTCCACCGCAACAAGGCTTCGGCCCCGCTGATTCGACCCGTGCGCAGGTCGAGCTGCGGCTGGTAGTGCAACACGAACTCGCTACGCAGCAGGGCCTGTCGCAGCTCGCGTTCCAGCGCCACACGCTCGACTGCCTCTGCGTTCATCCGCTCCTCGAAATAGACAAACCGACCGCGGCCTGAGTCCTTGGCGCGGTACATTGCGGTATCGGCCTTTTTCAGCAGCTCTTCGCTGTCCCGGCCGTCGGTCGGAAACATCGCGACGCCGATGCTGGCGCTGACGTAGCTTTCCTGCTGGCCGATCACGAATGGATCCGACAGCGACTCGGCGATGTGCTCGGCCACCGTCGTTACGCTCTGGGGTCCGGCGACGTTCGGCAGGATGATCGCGAATTCGTCGCCGCCCAGCCGCGCCAGCGTATCGCTTTCGCGCAGGCACGTGCGCATCCGCCGGGCGGTCTGCTCGAGCAGTTCGTCGCCGGCCGTGTGGCCGAGGCTGTCATTGATGCTCTTGAAGCGATCCAGGTCGATGTACAGCAGCGCGAGCCTGCGGCCTTCGCGCCGGGCGGAGGCGATCTCCTGCGAAAGCCGCTCCTTGAACAACAGCCGGTTCGGCAGGCCCGTCAGCTCGTCGTGGCGGACCTGGTAGATCAGCTGCTCGTCGCGTGCGGCCGCCGACAAGGCGACGCCGATGCGGTCGCACAGGTCCCGCAGCGGCACCAGCACGTCCTCGGCCATGGGGTCGCCGGTGGCTACGCCCAGGCAGGCGAATGCGCACAGACGGCCCCGATCCAGGATCGGCAGCATGAACACGCGTGGCACGCCCGCTGCGGCCGCGTGCGGTTCCGCCGGCGGAAACTCCGCGAGGTGGCCGCACGCGACGCCCTCCGGGTGGTCGGCAATACGCTTGATCAGCCCGGGCGGCACGGGGATCCGGCTCGATTCGGGACTACCCGCCTGCCCGGCCGCGAGCGTGTACATCCGGGCCTGCCCTGCAGGGTCCGGCTCCAGCACGACGATTGCTGAGAACCGCGCTGGCGTCAGTTCCAGGATGTGAGCCAGCACCAGGCCGAAAACCGGATCGATGCCCGCCCTGGACAGGATCACCTGGTCGATGCCGGCGAGGACTTTCAGCGTGTCCAGTTGCCGGCCTACGCGGGCGGCCATGTCGTTGAACGAGGTCGCCAGCTGCCCGAACTCGTCGTCTCCGGCGATCGCGACGCGGTGGGCAAAGTCGGCGCCGGCCAGTCGCCGCGTTCCCTTGATCAGCTTGTCCAGCGGCCCCATCGTGCGGCGAATCTGACCGACGCTGAGCAGCGCGACCAGCAGCAGCGAAAGCAGGATCACTTCCACAAATACCCGACTGAACTTCTCGACCGGCGCCATCGCAGCCGAGCTCGGCTCGGTCGCGATCACGGTCCAGTAGGGCGTGTAGAACTTCGGCTTCAGGAACAACTGCCATTGCCCGGCGATCATCGCTTCCCTTGCGGCCGCGATGCTGGAACCGCCTGAGGCGTCGGTAACGGCGCGCGCCGGGGCGGCCGCATCCGATGAGGGTGCGCCCGGCGAACAAAACAGCTTGGCCCCCGTCTCGGCGATCACGCACAAGCCGATCGCATCGGAAAGACCGTCCGCGGATCCCCAGAGCTCGTCCGGGTTCAGTTCGGCCGCCAGCGCAAACCGCTCGGGCCGGTTGGCGTCGATCATGTGAAGCAGAACGATCCGGGGTGGCACGCCGGAGGCGCGTTCGACGATCAGGACCGACTCGTCTTGCGCCAGGTGGGCAACGGCAAACCCTCCGATCTGCGGCCACGAAAGCGCCTGGCCGAAGACCGGAACGGGTCGGACGTCCGGCCCGACGACGGTCAAGCTCAAGTACATGCCGTCCAGCGTCGGCGGCACGCTGTCCGTGGGCGCTGCGCCGTAACGAAGAGCCAGCGCAGTATGTTGCATGCCCTTATTAGCCAGCAGCAGCCGCTCGTAGACTTTCAACGCATACGCCTTGCTGACCGCGGTCAGGTCTGCCTGGGAGTGCTCGGTGAAAACCGCGCGCGCCTGGCCCAACGACAGCAGCGCAAGAGCAAGCACTGGCAAGAACGCGCACAGCACGAAAAGAATCAGGATCCGGCGCGCGACCTTGCCCGGAAGGAAGGTGCCCTGAATTCGCATCTGGCCCTCAGAAGTCGGCGCCCGGCCCGACGAAATCGCCGTTGCGCCCGCGAACGACGTCGTCCTTGCTCACGCTGGCCGTCAGCGGCGGCGAGCTTTGTCCGTCCTTGCCCATGCTGTACAGGTCGTAGTCGGAGTTGATCGGGACCAGTGACCTGTCCTTGCGCGCGTGCCCCATCGCGCCTCGCGAGCCCAGGTTCAGGTACTGGTACGGGTTGCCCCAGGGATCGACCAGGGGAACGTTGTTCAGATTGCTCAAGGCGCCGGGCAGCGAGCCGTTGTCTGCCACGTACTGGGCCATTGCCACTTCGATCTGGACGATGTCGCCTTCGGCCTGCGTGACCTTGCCGCGGTCCACGTAGCTCGAGTAGGACGGAACGGCGATCGTGGCCAGCACGGCGACGATGGCCACCACCAGCAGCAGCTCGACCAGCGTGAACGCGGCCATCCGCGAATCGAAGGACTTCGAGGGCACTCCCCGCATCTTAAGAATCCGTGAAAAGCGGCCGGCAAAAGAGTTAGCGCCGGCCTTCCATAGAGTCGGCGCTTACCCGGCCGACTTGAGTCGGCCGAGGCCGACAGGAGCACAATGGGTGCGGCGATGGATAAGTCGACTCCCACCGGCTCGGGCCGGACGGCGCCGGACCGGTTCCTGGCCGTAACCCACGAGGTCATCAACCAGCCGATCGAGCTGGCCGACTACAACCTGTACGCGGCCGATCGCGCACTGCGCGAAGCGGTGGCGCGCGAAGGCGCGGGCGCCTTCGAGTCCGATCTGGTCGAATTCGGCCGGCGGGTCGGCACGGCCGAGTATCTGGAGCTCGGGCAGCTGGCCAATCGCTACCCGCCGGAGTTCGAGCCGAACGACCGCTTTGGGCATCGGACCGACCTGGTCCGCTTCCACCCCGCTTATCACGCGTTGATGCGGACGGCGATCACCGAGGGACTGCACGCCTCGCCCTGGACCGAGCCGGGTCCCGGCGCTCACGTTGCGCGCGCGGCCCGCTATTACCTGCAAGCGCAAGTCGAGGCCGGGCACGGCTGCCCGATCACGATGACGTTTGCCGCGATACCGAGCCTGAGGCTGCAACCGGACCTGGCGGTGCTGTGGGAGGCAAAGATCACGTCGCGCGTGTACGACCCGTCCAACCGGCCGGGGCACGAGAAGTCCGGCGTGACGGTCGGGATGGCGATGACCGAGAAGCAGGGCGGCTCCGACGTACGCGCCAACACGACACGCGCTTATCCGGTGTCCTCGCCGGGGCCCGGGCAGCCCTACGAGCTGGTCGGCCACAAGTTCTTCGTGTCGGCGCCGATGTGCGACCTGTTTCTGGTGCTGGCCCAGGCGCCCGGGGGCCTGACCTGCTTCCTGCTGCCGCGCTGGAGGCCGGACGGCAGCAAGAACCCGATGCAGCTGCAACGGCTGAAACGGAAGATGGGCAACGTCTCGAACGCGTCGGCCGAGACCGAGTTGCGCGGCGCGCTTGCCTGGATGGTCGGCGAAGAAGGGCGCGGCGTACGCACGATCATCGAGATGGTGGCGATGACGCGCTTTGACTGCATGATCGGATCGAGCGCGGGCATGCGGATGGCTGCATCGCAGGCGCTGCACCACTGCAGCCAGCGCAGCGCGTTCGGGCATCTGCTGGTCGATCAGCCGCTGATGCAGAACGTGCTGGCCGACCTGGCGCTCGAATCCGAGGCGGCGCTGGCGCTGACGATGCGCATCGCGCGCGCGCTGGACCGCCGTGTGGACGAGCACGAGGATTGTCTGGCCCGCCTGTGCACGGCGGTCGGGAAATACTGGATCTGCAAGCGTGTGGCGTCGCATGCGGTGGAGGCGATGGAGTGCATCGGCGGCAGCGGGGTGATGGAGGACTCGCCGATGCCGCGCCTTTTCCGCGAATCGCCGGTCAACGCGATCTGGGAGGGCAGCGGCAACGTCCAGTGCCTGGACGCCTTGCGGGCGATCCGCAAGACACCGGCCGTGGTGCAGGCCTACTTCGACGAAGTGGCGCGGTCACGCGGCGGTCACGCGTCGCTCGACCGCCATATCGGCGAACTGAGGGGCGAACTGCGCGATGGCGCGGACATCGAATATCGGGCGCGCGATCTGGTCGACCGGATGGCGGCGATCCTGCAGGCGGCGCTGCTGGTGCAGCACGCGCCAGGCTGGGTGGCCGACGCGTTCTGCCGGTCCCGGCTCGACGGCGTCGGGCACCACCAGTTCGGCGCGCTGCCGGCGGGCGTCGAGTTCGGCCGGATTATCGAGCGGGCGATGCCTCGCGAAGCTTGACGACTCGGCATCCGGATGGGACTGGCCCCGTTCAGTACCGCCGCGCTCAAGGACACGCTGATCGAGAAAGACTTGGGAATAGACGGTGTGACCGAATCGGTCCTGTACGTCGTAGGAGTTGGCCTGGCTGCCGGCTAGCCCCCGCTGCCCCCGGCTTCGAACAGGTCCTGATACGCCGCATACGTCGACAGCACCATCAGCGGCGCCAGCACCAGCCAACCCAGCCCGAGGGGAATCGAGGCGATGATCGCGAACGCGATCCACAGCAGTCCGTAGACCGCCAGCGCGCCCAGGTTGGCCCAGCAGGCCGACAGGCTTGCCTTCAACGCCTCCACCGGGGGCTGCCGCCGCAAAACGATCAGCGCCGGCGCAAACCAGGCCGCCAGCGCGATCGGCAGCAGCAGGATCAGCGAGACCAGAGCCACCAGCAGCGTCGTGGCGCCGAGGCCCGCCAGCAGCGCGAGATTGCCCGACAGGGCGCCGGACGCTGCGCCGGATAGGGCGCCGATGCCGGCCACGGTCGCCGCGCTCAGCACCAGCAGCGCTGCGACCATCAGCAGCGCGCCGCCGATCGCCAGCGGTCCGAGCGACTGACTGAAGCCCGCGAACAGGTCCCCGACGGCGGGCGCAGTGCCGGCCTCGGTCTTGCGCGCCGCCAGCATCAATCCCCCCGCGAACACGAACAAGGTGATATGCGCCGCAATCAGACCCAGCAGCGAGAAAAGGTGCAGCAGCCCGTAGATCGCCATCGCGATAAAGCACATCGCGATCCACGTCACAGCCGCGCCGCGCTGGAACAGCAGCTGCCATGCGCTGCTCCACCACTCGACCCCGTGACCGGAATGCACCTGGCGGAAGGCAGGTATCTGCATCGGCAGCGACGGTTCTTGCATGGCGCACCTCCGAGTCCCCGATTCCCCGATTCCGATTATTGCCCCAACAGCCTCGCCTCCGCCAGTTCGACCGCTTCGGCCGTGCCGCGCAGTACGACGACGTCGCCGCGCTCCAGCACCAGCGAATCGCTCGGATCGTCGCCCCGGATTCCGCGCCGCCGTATCGCCCTGACCTCCGCGCCGGTGGCGGCGAGGTCGAGCGATCCGAGACCCCTGCCGATCGCCGACGATCCGGCTTCGATCGCCACCGAATGCAGCCGGACGTGCTGGGCCTCGTCCTCGTCGACCGCGCGGTCCGGATCGTCGGCGCCGTGAAAGTAGCCGCGCAACAGCCGGTAGCGCGTATCGCGGGCGTCGCGCACCTGCTGCACGACCCGCGCCAGCGGAACTCCGAGCAGCACCAGCGCATGGGAGCCCAGCATCAGGCTGCCCTCGAACACCTCCGGCACGACCTCGGTAGCGCCGGCCTTCAACAGCCGCTCCAGGGCCGAATCGTCCTGCGTTCGGACGATGATCGGCAAATGCGGGTGCAACTCGTGCGCGAAGTGGATCACCCGCAACGCCGATTGGACGTTGTTGTAGCTGACCACCAGCGCTGCGGCGCGGGACACCCCGGCCGCGGCCAGTGTTTCGCGCCGTGCGGCGTCGCCGTAGACGACCGATGCGCCGGCAGCGGCGGCTTCGCGCACGCGGTCCGGGTCCAGATCCAGCGCCACGTAGGCGTAGCCTTCCTGCTCCAGCATCTGCGCCAGGTGCTGGCCGCTGCGCCCGAAGCCGCAGATCACCACGTGGCCCTGGTTGGCGATCGAGCGGGTCGCAATGCGGGTGAGCCGCAGCGCCTGCTGCATCCACTCGGAGCCGGTCACGCGCAGCGCGATCCACTGGCTGTACTGGACCAGCAGCGGTGTGGCCAGCATCGAGAGCACCATCGCCGCCAGCACGATTTGCATCAGCGCATTGGGAAGCAGGTGCAGCTGACCGGCCTGGTTCAGGATCACGAACGCGAACTCGCCGGCGGTGGCCAGGGGCACCGCCACCTTGATCGCGGTGCCGGCGCTCTCGCCGCGCCAGCGCGCCAGCAGCGCGACCAGCGCGAACTTCAGTCCGACCGGCACCGTCAAGGCAGCCAGCACCCAGCCGAAGTGGCCGATCACGACGCGCGGGTCGAGCAGCATGCCGATCGTGACGAAGAAAAGCCCGAGCAGAACGTCGCGAAACGGCTTGATGTCCTCCTCGACCTGGTGCCGGAATTCGGTCTCCGAGATCAGCATCCCGGCGACGAACGACCCCAGCGCCGGCGACAGACCGGCCTTCGACGTGAGCCAGGCCAGGCCGAGCGTGATCAGCAGCAGGTTCAGCATGAACAATTCGTTCGAGCGCCGGCGCGCCACCATCGTGAGCCAGCGGCGCAGCAGCCACTGGCCGCCGGCCAGCAGCAGCGCCAGCAGCACGACCGCCTTCGCGCCGGCCCATGCCAGCTCGACCGCGAGGTCGCCTTGCCGGTTGGCCAGTGCGGGCAGGATCACCAGCAGCGGAACGACCGCCAGGTCCTGGAACAGCAGAACGCCCACCACCAGGCGGCCCTGGTCGGTGTCCAGCTCCAGGCGCTCGGCCAGCAGCTTCAGCACGATCGCGGTCGATGACATCGCCAGCGCCGCCCCCAGCGCGAACGCCCCGGCCGCCCCGACCCCGATGCGTTCGCCGAACAGCAGTCCGAGCCCGAGCGGCACGCTCAGCGTGATCAGAACCTGGGGCAAGCCGATCCCGACCACGATCGACCTCATGCTGCGCAGTCGCGGCAGCGAGAACTCGATCCCGATCGAGAACATCAGGAACACGACGCCGAACTCGGCCAGCTCGTACGTGCTGCTGCTGTCGGGCGCCAGCGCCAGCGCGTGCGGGCCGACGACGATGCCGACCAGCAGGTAGCCGAGCACCGGCGGCAGGTTCAGCACGCGCAGCGCGGTCACTGCGAGCACCGAGGCGGCCAGCAGCAGCAGAGTCAGCTCGAGGGCCGAAGGCATCGTTGGGGGCGAGCCGCAGCAAGTCCTGTGCCAGCGTCGAAGCGCCAGAGTATCATCGGCCGAAAGCCTGCCGCGGCCGCGATCCACGCAGGCCAGGGCGCCCACGGGAGGGGCGGCGGGCGGTTGGAGCTTTTGGATTCTGCGTTGAACCCTGTCGACCCGGTGCAGGCATTGGGTGCCATCCCTGACTCGCGATCCTCCGCGCTGGCGCTCGCGCGCGATGTGTTGATCACCGAATCGCAGGCGGTGTCGGCGCTGGCCGACCGCCTTGACGGGCGCTTCCTGCGCGCGGTGGAGCTGGTGCTGGGTTGTCGCGGTCGCGTAGTGGTCAGCGGGGTGGGTAAGAGCGGCCACATCGCTCACAAGATCGCCGCCACGCTGGCCTCGACCGGCACGCCCGCTCTGTTCGTCCACGCTGCCGAAGCGGCGCACGGCGACCTGGGCATGGTGACCGGGCGCGACGTGTTCATCGCGATGTCATATTCGGGCGAGACCGACGAGTTGCTGACGATCGTCCCGATTCTGAAACGGGGCGGCACGCCGCTGATCGTGCTGACCGGGCGCGACACCTCGTCGCTGGCCGGCTACGCGGACGTGTACCTGGATTGCCGGGTCGAGCGGGAAGCCTGCCCCTTGAACCTGTCGCCGACGTCCTCCACCACGGCGATGCTCGCGCTGGGCGACGCGCTGGCGATTGCCTGCCTGGATGCACGCGGCTTCGGGGCCGACGATTTCGCACGTTCGCACCCGGGAGGCGCGCTGGGACGGCGGCTGCTGACGCGCGTGTCCGACGTGATGCACACGGGCGAGGCGATCCCGGTCGTGTCCGCCGACGATACCGTGATGGACGCGCTGCGCGAGATTTCCAGCAAGCGGCTGGGAATGACCGCGGTGCGCAACCCGGACGGCACGCTGGCGGGCATCTTCACCGACGGCGATCTGCGCCGGCTGCTGGAGCGCGGCGGCGATGCGCGCGCAACCCGCGTGCGCGACGTGATGACCGCGACCCCGCTGACGATCGAGCCGCAGGCGCTGGCGGTCGAGGCCGCGCAGCTGCTCGACAGCGGGCGCAAGAACCAGCTGCTGGTGGTCGATGCCGAGCACCGGCTGGTCGGCGCGCTGCACATGCACGACCTGATGGCTGCGCGAGTCATCTGATGAAGCCTCGCAGGAAGAGCAGTGCTGCCTCCGCGCCGGCGCGCTCCGTCGGACGAGGCCCCGCCTCCGCGCTGACGCGCTCCGTCGGGCGGGCGGCGGAGGCCGGGCTGCGTGCGGCGCGCGTGCGACTGGTCGTGCTGGACGTGGACGGCGTGCTGACCGACGGGCGGCTGTATATGAGTGCCGGAGGCGAAGCCTTGAAGGTGTTCGATGTGCGCGACGGCCACGGCGTGCGGCTGCTGCGCGAAGCCGGTCTGGGCGTGGCGCTGCTGTCGTCACGCGCGTCAGCGATCGTCGAGCGGCGAGCCAGTGAGCTCGATATCGACACGGTGCTGCAGGGGGAGCGCGACAAGCTCGCCGCGCTGGAGCGGCTGCTGGCCGCGAGCGGCGTAGCGGCCGCCGAGTGCGCCTATATGGGCGACGACTGGCCTGATCTGCCGGTGATGGCCAGAGTCGGGTTTGCCGCCGCAGTCGGGGACGCCGCACTCGAAGTGCGGCGCGCGGCCCACTGGATCGCCCAGGCCGATGGCGGGCGCGGCGCGGTCCGCGCGCTGGCCGAGTACGTGCTGCGCTGCCGGCAGCGTCACCCTGGACAGCTCGGTGTTTGAGGTTCACCCCACAAATGCGTGACCGGATCGCCTCGGTGATCGCGATCGTGCTGCTGGCGCTGGTGGCCGCCATCAGCTACCGGTATTCGCGTTCGCTGCAAACCGGGACGCCTGCCGAGCTGGCGCGACCAAAGGTCGATGCCGACGCCGACGGGGTGACGCTGATCCAGTTCGACTCGGTGGGTCGAGCCAAGTACAAGCTGTTCGCGGACCGGATGACGCACTACGCGCAGACCGACGACGTCGATCTGGTGAAGCCGCGGCTGGTGAGCCTGCGGCCGGATCAACCACGGGTCGAGGCAGTGGCACAGCTGGCCCGGATGGAAAACGACGGCGAACGGATCCGGCTCTCGGGCGATGTCGTGCTGACGCGGGCCTCGCCCCCGGGGCGGCCCCCGTTGCGGGTCAGCACCGAGATGCTGCTCGCGCTGCCGGATCTGGATCGCTACTGGACCGACCGGCCGGTGCTGGTCGATCGCGGTCCGGATTCGATCCAGGCGCACGGCATGGAGCTGGACAATATCGCGCAGCGAGTCCAATTCCTGGCGGACGTGGTCGACACGATTACGCCGCAACCGAGGAAATGAACGACGCGAAGTCCGCCGGCTGGATCGCGCTGCTGGTTCTGGGCGCGTGCCTGATGCCGTGGCCGGCCGGCGCCGAGCGCGCGGACCGCAACCAGCCGACGCTGATCGTTGCCGATCACCAGACGGTCGACGACCTGAAGCAGCTGTCGGTGTTCACCGGCCACGTTGTGCTGACCAAGGGAACGATTCGCGTCACGGGCGAGCGGATGGAATACCGCGAGGACCCGGAGGGATACCAGTACGCGGTCGTCACTGCCGCGGCCGACTCACTGGCCACGTTTCACCAGCGGCGCGACCCGAACCGCCCCGGGGTCGAGGAGACGATCGACGGCGTGGCCGAGCGGATCGAGTACGACAACCGGGCCGACACGGTGAAGCTGTTTACGCGCGCGATCGTGCGGCGCTTCGAAAACGGCGTGATGCGGGACGAGTTCACCGGGGATCGGATCACCTACGACGCGCGCACTTCGCACTATGACCTGACCGGCTCGGGCGCCGGCCCGGGCAGCCGCGTCACCGCTCGGATCGCTCCCCGGATCAACGAGTCCACGCCCCCGCAGCAAGCGCCCAAAGGGACCGATCCGGGGCGCGGCGGCTCGCAATGAACGCCGCCACTCCGCTGCCGGTGGCCGAGGCCCCGGATGCTATCGATGCGTCGGCCGACGCCGGGGCGCTGCCGCGGGGCCTGGTGGTCGAGCGGCTCGCCAAGCGCTACGGCGGGCGATTGGTCGTAAAGGATGTTTCACTGTCGGTCGAGCCCGGGGCGGTGGTCGGGCTGCTCGGACCGAACGGCGCGGGCAAGACAACCTGCTTCTACATGGTGGTCGGCCTGGTGCCGCTCGATGATGGCTCGATCCGGCTCGACGGCCGCTCGATCGCCCACCTGCCGATACATCGGCGCGCCCGGCTCGGCCTGTCCTACCTGCCGCAGGAAGCTTCGGTGTTCCGGCGCCTGACGGTCGAGCAGAACGTGCGCGCGGTGCTGGAGCTGCAACGCGACGATCAGGGCCGGCAGCTGCGTGAGGAGGCGATCGAGCAGCGGCTGGTTGAATTGTTGAAGGACCTGCAAATCGTGGAGATCCGCACCAATGCCGCGCTCAGCCTGTCCGGCGGGGAGCGGCGCCGCGTCGAGATTGCCCGCGCGCTGGCGGCGCGGCCCCGGTACGTGCTGCTCGACGAGCCGTTTGCCGGGGTCGATCCGATCGCCGTGATCGAGATCCAGCGGATCGTCCGCTTCCTGAAGCAGCGCGGGATCGGGGTGCTGATCACCGACCACAACGTACGCGAGACGCTCGGGATCTGCGACCACGCCTACATCATCAATGAGGGCCAGGTCCTGGCTGAAGGTCGGCCAGACGAAATCGTGGAAAACGAGTCGGTCCGGCGCGTTTATCTGGGCGAACACTTCCGGATGTAAGGCCGATGCTGACAGGCAAGATGCTTTTCGGTTCCAAGGCTCCCAGCCGTCGCAGGACATGGCGCTTTTCGAAGCTGAGCTTCACGGCATGAAAGCGTCGATTCAGCTGCGCCTTGCGCAGCACCTGGCCCTGACTCCCCAGCTTCAGCAGTCGATCCGGCTGCTGCAGCTGTCGACGCTGGAGTTGAACCAGGAGCTCGAGCAGGCCCTGATGGACAACCCGCTGCTCGAGCGCGACGACGATCCGCTGGCAGGGCACGCGCGGCTCGCGGCCGATGGAGCGATCCACGATTCCGGGGGTGGCGCGGATGCAGCGGGCGGTGCAGACGGCGTCGAGGCCGACTCCGGATCCGCGCCAGCCGATTCCATGGGCGCGCGGGCCGACGAATCCGAGTTTCCCACACCGACACTGGACTGGGGCAATCCGCGCGAATCGCGCGACGACGATGAACCCGCCGCGCTCGCCTGGGCGGCGGCCGAGACGAGCTTGCACGATCACCTGCGTCAGCAACTGACCTCGACCCAGGCGTCACCGCGCGACCGGGTGCTGGTCTCCTTGCTGATCGAGGCGGTCGAGGAGGACGGCTATCTGCGCACCTCGCTGGAGGAAATCCAGGCGATCTGCCCGTCGTCGGAGGCCGTCGAGCTCGATGAGCTGTCGGCCGGGTTGTGCCTGTTGCAGAGCTTTGACCCGGTGGGAGTCGCCGCGCGCTGCCTCGAGGAATGCCTGACACTGCAGATCGACGCCCGGCGGCGCGCGATCGCTCCCGGGGCCGACGGCGCGAACCGCGAGTGCCTCGACCTCGCGAAGAAGGTGGTTAGTGAACACCTGCTTTTGTTTGCGAATCGGGATTTCGCGAAGCTGAAGAAGTTAACGGGGGCCAATGACGACCAGTTGCGGGCGGTACATCATCTGATCCATGGACTGAATCCCCGACCCGGGTTAGGCTTTGCCACAACAGCTCCGGATTATGTGGTGCCCGACATCCTGGTGCGGCGACAAAAGGGCCGCTGGACCGCACAGTTGAATCCGGACGTCATGCCTCGTCTTCGCGTGAACCAGGCCTACGCGACGATCTTCAAACGAGAGAAAGGGCAGCCGTCGCACCCGACCTGGTCTGCCCGGTTGCAGGAGGCGCGCTGGCTGATCCGTAATCTGCGCCAGCGCTTTCAAACGATTCAGCGGGTGTCGCAGGCGATTGTCGACCGCCAGAGCCATTTCTTTTCCCACGGTGCGATCGCGATGCGCCCCCTGGTGTTGCGCGAGATCGCTGACGCGGTCGGACTGCACGAATCGACGGTGTCGCGCGTGACGGCAAACAAGTACATGGCCACCCCGTTCGGCGTGTTCGAGCTGCGCTACTTCTTCGGCAGCCACGTGGCCACCGATGCCGGCGGGGCGGCCTCGAGCACCGCGATCCGGGCCCTGATCGGGCAGCTGATCGCGGCCGAAGATCCGAGTAAGCCGCTGTCGGATAGCCGGATCGCCGAGCTGCTGGGCGATCAGGGAATCGTGGTGGCGCGCCGCACCGTCGCCAAGTATCGCGAGCTGCTGCACATTCCGCCGCTGGCGTTGCGCAAGACGCTTTGAAGCAGTCCACATCATCGAAAGGGCGTTGCATGAACCTGATCATCCACGGTCACCACCTCGAAGTCACCCCGGCCCTGCGCAGCTATGTGCTGGACAAGCTCGCGCGAATTCGCCGGCACTTTGACAGCGTGATCGACGTCGACGTCGTGCTGTCCGTGGATAAGTTGCAACAGAAGGCTGAGATCACGCTGCGAGTGCGCGGGTCTGCACTGCATGCTGAATCGGTCGAACCCGACCTGTATGCGTCGATCGACGTGATGATGGACAAACTGGATCGCCAGGTGTTGCGTCACAAGGACCGCGTCAAGAACCATGCGCACACGGCGTTAAAGCACCAGTCGGCCAGCGGTCCTCAGTGACAGCCCCGTTCTGGCTGTTGCCGCATGGCAACAGGAAGTTCTCGATCCGAGCACCGCGCGTATACTGCGCCGCAAACCGGCCAGATTAGTCTGATAAATCTGCTCGGTGTAAGCGGTCACATAATTGCCTGGCTCGATTGGGCCGCATTAAAGGCAGATTGGGCCACACTAAAGGCAGTGAGAGGGGTAATTCCTGGACCCATGAGCGGTTCAGGTAGCCGGGTTGCGGGTTAGGCTTTGACAGTCGGTTGCAGTTCGGCCAATCGTTTAGGGGCGTGAGACGCCCATGAATCTGCTTGCGAGTCTTTTGCCGCTTTCCAACGTCGAGTTGGACATCGACGCGCGCGACAAGGGCGCGGCGCTGGAACGAGCGGCGCAGCTGTTCGAGAATAATCAGGGACTGAGCGGATCGCGCATCGTCGAGTGCCTGACGGCCCGCGAGCAGCTCGGCTCTACCGGACTCGGCAAGGGAGTGGCCATTCCGCACGGGCGCTTGCGCGGGTTGAAGCGGGCGGCCGCGGCGATCATCCGGGTGAAGGAGCCGATCGAGTTCGATTCGCCCGACGGCCAGCCGGTTTGGCTGCTGGTCGTGCTGCTGGTTCCGGAGCACGCGACGCAGCAGCACCTGGAGATTCTTTCCGAGCTGGCCCAGATGCTGTCGGAGCCCTCGATGCGGGGGCAGCTGCAGACGATCGCGCAGCCGGCCACGTTGCTCGCGACGGTCGCCGCTTGGGAGCCGATTCGCCCCGCGGCCTGACATGCTGACCTTCGAGTCGCTGTTCGAGGACAACGGCACGGCACTCGATTTGCGTTGGATCGGCGAGCCCACCGCCGGACAGCGAGTCCTGCCCGACGCCATCGGCAGCAGCGTGCAGGCGGCGGAACTGGTCGGGCATCTGAACCTGATCCATCCGAAGCGCATCCACGTGCTCGGGGGCGCCGAGGTCGATTACATCGGCCGCATCCCGGCGGGACGGCGCGAACAGGTGATGCGCGAGTTGATTCAGGGCGGGCCGCTCGGGCTGATCGTCGGCGAAGGCCGCTCGCTTCCAGAAGATCTGGTCGCCATCGCCAGCACAGCCGGGCTGCCGATGTTCGGCAGCTCGCGCGACGCGGCCGAGGTGATCGATGTACTGCGCATTTATCTGGCCAAGCAACTGGCCCGGCACTGCTCGATCCACGGCGTCTTCATGGATGTGTTCGGGATGGGCGTGCTGATCTCGGGCCAGTCCGGCCTGGGCAAGAGCGAGCTCGCGCTGGAGCTGATCAGCCGCGGGCACGGACTGGTCGCCGACGACGTGGTCGATTTCGCGCGCGTTGCGCCCGACACGATCGAAGGCCGCTGCCCGCCGCTGCTGGCCAACCTGCTCGAAGTGCGTGGCCTCGGCCTTCTGGACATCCGCGCGATCTTCGGCGAGACCGCGGTGCGGCGCAAGATGAAGTTGCGTCTGATCGTCGAACTGATGCGTCGCAGTGCCGCCGACAGCCTGGAGAGGCTTCCGCTGGCGGGCACGACGCAGGAGGTGCTGGGACTTCCGGTCCACAAGGTCGTGATTCCAGTGGCCGCCGGCCGCAACCTGGCCGTGCTGCTGGAGGCCGCGGTTCGCAACACGATCCTGAAACTGCGCGGAATCGACACGATGCAGGACTTCCAGCAGCGGCAGCGCGAAGCGATGGAAAACGGAGAAGAATCCTGAGCGCGTCGCCCGGTCGGTCGCATCTACCATGATCGGCAGAGCCGCCGTCTGCGGCGCGTGTTGCAATCGCCTTGCCGGATGGATAATTTGCCGATTGCCGGAACCAGGACAGGAGAAACCGATGCTCAAACGATGGTTGATCGCGGGGCTGCTGATCGCGCCGCTGTGCGTGTTTGCGGCCGAAGACAAGACCAGGACGCCCCGGCAGGAGAAAATGGCCTCGTGCAACAAGGAGGCCGGCGACAAGGCGCTCAAAGGCGACGAGCGCAAGAAGTTCATGTCCGAGTGTCTGTCGGCCGCCAAGAGCCAGGCCAGAACGAGCCAGCAGCAGAAAATGAAATCCTGCAACAAGGAAGCCGGTGACAAGGCGCTGAAAGGCGACGAGCGCAAGAAGTTCATGTCGCAGTGCCTGAAAGGCGAATCGAAGACCTGATCCGCCGGCCGGCAGCACAGGCGTAACCTCTGCTCTTGCCTCGAGCAGGGGCCGGGGCGATCGTGCTCCCGCTCTACGAAGGACGATCAGCCTCCCGTCTCCTTTAGGGGGGGCCGGGCTATGCCCGGCGAAGCCGGGGGTGAGGGTCCCCCGTTATTTTTTGTACCTGACTAAATGCGCCTGGTCCTCGTCTCCGGTATGTCGGGTTCCGGCAAGTCGGTCGCCATCCGGCTGCTCGAGGACATCGGTTACTACTGCATTGACAATCTGCCGTCGCAGTTCCTGACCGATGTGTGCGCCTACCTGTCGGCCAACGGCCACCCGGAAGTCGCGGTCTCGGTCGATGTCCGCTCCGAAGGGCCGATCGCGCAGCTGCCCGGAGTGCTGAGCGTGCTGCGTTCGTTCGGTTACGACGTTCGGATGCTGTTCCTGACGGCCTCGACCAACGCGCTGGTGCAGAGGTTCTCCGAGACCCGGCGGCGCCATCCCCTGTCGCGCCACCTGACGGTCGAAGGGCGCGAGCCGACCCTGGAGGAATCGATCGCACAGGAGCGCGAGCGCCTGGCGCCGATCGACTCGCTCGGGCATGTGATCGACACGAGCGATCTGCCCGCGAGCACGCTGCGACAGTGGGTCAGGGCTTTCGTGGACGGCCCGCGCAGCGATCTGACGCTTGCGTTCGAGTCTTTCGCGTTCAAGAACGGGATCCCGGTGGCTGCCGATCTGGTGTTCGACGTGCGCAATCTGCCGAATCCGCATTACGATGCCCGGCTGCGGCCGCTGACAGGGCTCGACGCGCCGGTGGCGGCGATGCTCGAGAGCCTGCCGGAGGCGGGCGCGATGATCGACGACATCGCCGGCTTCATCACGCGCTGGCTGCCCAGTTACGTGCAGGATGCGCGCAACTACCTGACGGTTGCGATCGGATGCACCGGCGGGCGCCACCGCTCGCCATACGTCGTCGAGCAGCTGGCGCGCCGCTTCGGGGGCAAGGAGCGCGTGCTGGTGCGGCACCGTGTTCTGGATCGCTGACGCGCTGTGGCAGGAGGTTCGACCAATGGCTGCACAACTGAAAGTTGTCTCGAGCGCCTTTGAGCAGGGCGCGAGCATTCCGAAGCGTTTCACGTGCGAAGGCGAGGACGAGTCGCCGCCGCTCGCGTGGTCCGGCGTTGCAGCCGGCGCCCGCAGTCTGGCCTTGATCGTCGACGACCCGGATGCGCCCGATCCGGCCGCTCCGAAAATGACGTGGGTTCATTGGGTGCTGTACAACCTTCCGCCCGAGACGACGCACCTGGACGCGGCGGTGGCGCCGTCAGCCCTGCCGGCCGGCACCTTGGAGGGCAAGAATGACTGGAAGCGCACCGGCTACGGCGGACCGTGCCCGCCGATCGGCCGCCATCGCTATTTTCACAAGCTGTATGCGCTGGATGTCGAGCTGTCGGACTTGAAGCAGCCCAGCAAAGATCAACTGCTCAAGGCGATGCAGGGGCACGTGCTGGCGCAGGCGGAGCTGATGGGCACGTATCAGAAAGCGAAACCGCGCTGAAGTCCCCGCGCTCGTTCTCTACTGTTCGGCGATGAACTGTTCGAATGCGATGGTCAGCCACTCGGCGACGAGCGCCGATGAGCAAAAGCGCGTAAGGTTCGACGAACTCGAGGTTGGCAGCCATGCGATACTCATACGTCCCGGTGTCGATATTGCTGGGAATTGCCCTTCTTTGCGGATCCCTTGCGGGCCCATTCGGCGCGTCAGGTGCCGAACAACCGACGAGCCGAGCGATGACCGACACCACGACGCACACCAGGACCGACTCCGGACTCGAATTCCAGGATCTCGTCGTCGGCACCGGTGCGCAAGCCAGTGCCGGACAGCAGGTCACCGTCCACTACACCGGATGGCTGCAGAATCCCGATGGGAGCGCCGGCAAGAAGTTCGATTCCAGCCTTGATCGCGGACAACCGTTCGACTTCCCCTTGGGGGGCGGCCGCGTGATTCGCGGTTGGGATGAGGGCGTCGCCGGAATGAAGGTCGGCGGCAAGCGCAGACTCATCATCCCCGCGGCGCTCGGCTACGGCGCGCGCGGGGCGGGAGGGGTCATTCCGCCCAATGCAACGCTGATTTTCGACGTCGAACTGCTCGGCGTGCGCTAGCGCCGGTCCTGGCCGGGAGTCGTCGCCCCAACTTCCCATCCTCTCGCCTTGGGCGCTCAGGCGCAAAGGAGTTGCCGCACTTCGCGCAGCAGCACGCGATGCGGCGCGGGTAGCGCGGCCTGATCGATCCGGTCCAGCGCGACCCAGCGCCGTGGATCCGCGTCGCGCGCTCTCGAGGCCGGCCCGGCGGCCACCACCGGTTCGATCGCCAGCGTCAGATGGGTCAGCGCGTGCCGTCGCGGCGCCAGAGGCGCCCCTGCCACGGGGTCCAGACCGAGCGCGCGTGCACGCCGCAGCAGGGACGCTTTCGATCGGAACTCCGGCAGGCACATCAATCCGCCCCAGATTCCGTCCGCCTTGCGCCGTTGCAGCAGCACGGCCTGCCCGGCGAGTGCGATTAGCACGTGCGATGGACGCACCGGCCGCTCCCGGCGTGCGCGCGTTGCCGGCAGGGCCGCGGTGCGGCCCGTTTGCTGCGCCCGGCAACTGGCACTGACCGGACAGCGGCTGCAGGCCGGCTGCATCCGGGTGCAGACGGTGGCTCCCAGGTCCATGATCGCCTGCGTGTAGCGGGCCATGTCGCGCGCGGCCGGCAGTTCGACCTGCGCGCGCTCCCACAGCCGGCTCACGACCGGCGCCGATCTCGGATCGCCTTCGATCGCCCAGTGACGGGCCAGCACGCGCCTCACGTTGCCGTCCAGCACCGGCGCGCGTTCGTCGAAGCAGAAGGCCGCGATCGCGCCGGCCGTCGAGCGTCCGATTCCGGGCAGAGCCGCCAGCGCCTCCGACGTTCGGGGAAAGCGGCCGCCGTGGCGCTCCACCACGGCACGCGCGCAGGCGTGCAGGTTGCGGGCGCGCGCGTAGTAACCCAGGCCGGCCCACGCGCCCATCACGTCCGCGATCGGGGCCCGCGCCAGCGAACACACGTCGGGGAAGCGCTCGATGAAGCGCCGGAAATACGGCAGCGCGGTGGCGACCTGGGTCTGCTGCAGCATGATTTCGCTGATCCAGACGCGGTACGGATCACGCTCGTCCAGCCAGGGCAGGTCACGCCGCCCGTGGCCGCGGTACCACCCGAGCAGCCGCCGGGCGAACCCGCCTTGCGCGGCAGCCGGGCTGCGAGCGCGTTCAGATCTCGACACGCAGGAAGGAAGGCAGCCCCTGGCCGTTCGCGTCGGTGCGCGGCGACTCGGCCGCCGGCCGCGGCTGGCCCGACAACGGCGGGACAATCGGCTCCGAAATCTTCTTCAGCTCGTCCAGGTGCGCCTGCACATCCTGCAGCGCGTCCTCCAGCTGGCCGATCCGCCCATCGAGCGATTCCTGCGCATCGCGTATCCGCACCACCGCGTCGGTGCGCTTTTTCAGTTGCTGGCGCTGCTCGCGCACCTGCGTCTCCAGCGGGGGCAGCAGCGAACGGATCCAGGCCTCGGTGTCGCGTTCGGCCGCCGAGAAGATCGTGCGGGATTGGCCGACCACGGTCTCGAAGAAGCGTTCGATCAACGACCATTTGTCGCGCGTGAGCACCGCGATGGCTCCGAAGTGGCTTTCGTAGGCCGTTTCGACCCGGTCGATCTCGGCCAGGTACGTGTCCAGCGTGAAGGTCATCGGCGGCGGCATGCTCCAGCCGGTTTCCTCCGCGAAGCGGTGCTGCACGCCCAGCACCATCCGTTCGATCTCGGCCAGCGACGCGTTGGCGCGGCGGATCATCTCGCGCAGCCCCGCGAAATACTCCCTGACCACCGACATGAATTGCGGAGTCAGGCGCACCTTGCGCATCCGGTCGCGCGTGGCCAGCACGACGGCGCGCAAGGCCTGCATCCGAAGGTTGGAATACACCTGTTCGGCCAGGCGTGCCAGCACAGACCGCGTCGCCACGACCTTGCGCACGTTGCCCTCGAATTCGTGCTGCTCGCTTTGCGCGCGCAACAGGATCCGCTCCACCGCGCTCTGGTTCTTGCCCTGCAGCGCCCGCAGCTCGTACAGCTGTTCGACCAGGTTGCGCTCGCGCGCGCCGAGCGCCTGCCGCACTTCGTTGACCACGCGTGAGCTCACTGCCAGCGTCTGCTCGCGGATGATCTGCTGGCGCTGCGGCACCAGCAGATCGACCAGCGCCGCTTCCAGCGTCGGCAGGCGGCTGCGTTCGAGCAGCTGCGCATCGCCGGTCACTTTGGCGACCAGCCCCTTCTGCGCCGACACCGCGAATACGCGCTTGCGATCGATTTTCAGCGTCTCGCTGACGCTGATCACCTGGCGGCGCACCTCGGCCTCGATCTCGGTCTGCGCCTTCAGCGCGTCCCACAGGCCGTCGATCTTGTTCAGCACCGCGATGTGATTGGCCGCCTCCGGTGAATCGCCCATGATGTGGCGCCACACGTCCAGATCACTCTTGGTGACGCCCGTATCGGCCGCCAGCACGAACAGCACCGCGTGCGCGCTGGGTACCAGCGACAGCGTCAATTCGGGCTCGGTGCCGATTGCGTTCAATCCGGGCGTATCCAGGATCACCAGACCCTGCTTCAGCAGCGGATGGGGGAAATTGATCACCGCGTGACGCCAGCGCGATATTTCGACCAGGGCCTCCTCACCGTCCCTGATCACCCGGTCTGGGTCGTTCGGATCGAACAGACCGTACATGCGTGCCTCGTCGATGCTGACTCGCACGGTCTCGGCGACCAGGTGGAAGGCCTTGAACATGCCGTCCGGCGAGGCGGTGTCGACCGGAAACACGCGCCACTCGCCGGAGCTCTTCTTGAAGTCGGCCATCGTTCCGAGGCGCGCGCGCGTCTCGATCGGCAGGGCCCGGATGCAGGGGGGCAGCGACTCGTCGTACATCAATTCGGTCGGGCACATCGTGGTGCGCCCGGCCGAAGACGGAAGGATACGGCGGCCGTAATCGGCGAAGAAGATCGCGTTGATCAGCTCGGACTTGCCGCGCGAGAACTCGGCGATGAACGCGACCACCAGCCGGTCGCCGTTGAGTCGCTCCAGCGCCAGATCCAGACGGCGCGCCGCGTCTGCCTCCAGCAGCTGCGCGTCCTCGAGCCACCGGCGCAACTGCGCGACCGACACCGCCAAAGTATCGCGCCAAGCCCCGTACTGTTGGAAGCTGGTGGCGAGCTGCGACATGTACGAGTGCTCGACGTTCGACCGGCCTTCGGCCCGTAAGCTTAAGTCAATCCGCGCGGTCGGACCAGTGTCTCGACCGCAACGCCCCGACACGGCCTGCGGCCGCAGTGCTCAGCGCCGCTGGCAAAACGCGCACCAGTATGTGGCGCGCTGACCCTGTACGATCCTTCGAATTGGACGGCCGCACACCGGGCAGTCCGAGCCATCGCGGCCGTACACGCGTGCTTGCAGCGCATACTGCCCCGGCGCGCCATCGGCCGATGCGTAATTGCGCAGCGTCGATCCGCCCGCCTCGATGGCCTCGGCCAGCACCCGCCGTATCGCCGCGGCAAGCCGGGCGCAGCGCGTCGGGCCCAGG